>Ga0183101_1000285_pt2 | contig 48050 bp, 61 predicted proteins | sample Biomet3_FD_127790 | JGI IMG/M metagenome (GOLD analysis project Ga0183101, IMG submission 127790) | Microbial communities from bioreactor (seeded with sewage sludge) at LBNL, California, USA - Biofuel metagenome 3 | ecosystem: Engineered > Bioreactor > Anaerobic > Unclassified ... | reverse complement strand
GGACAGGGGGGTGGATCCGGAAAAGGAGATGGGGGAATGGCTCAAAGGAATCGCCCGCGAACGGGTGCCCTTTCCCTTCCACGGCGGCGAGCCGCTCCTTGCCGGGGCGGATTTCTACCGGCAGGCGCTCCCGATCATCTCCGAAGGGTGCGCACGGATGCACCCGGATTTTGCGATGCAGACCAACCTCTGGCGGATGACACCGGAGATCGCGGACGTGCTCGCTGCTTACCACGTCCCTATCGGGTCGAGCATCGATGGGCCGGAGGATATTACGGATTCGCAGCGGGGCGACGGGTACTTCCAGAAGACAATGAAAGGCTATACCATTGCCAGAGACCACGGCCTCTCCGTCCGGTTCATCTGCACGTTCACGAACAAGTCGGTGAAGAGAAAGGAGGAGATCGTCCGGTTCTTTCTCGAACAGGGCTTCGTGCTGAAACTTCACCCGGCCCTCCCGTCCCTGCGCTCGGAGAACCCGAAGGAATGGGCGCTCGAACCGGAGGACTACGGCGAGCTGCTGGTCTACCTCCTCGACCAGGCGCTCGAACACATAGACTCCATGGAGATCATGAATATCAACGATCTGTGCCGCTGCGTCTTTACCCGGCACGGGAGCGTCTGCACTTACGTGGACTGCATGGGAAGCACGTTTGCGGTCGGGCCCGACGGGAGCATCTACCCCTGCTACAGGTTTGTCGGGATGCCGGAGTACGTGATGGGAAACGTTGCAGACCGTCCGTCGCTTGAGACCCTGATGGCATCTCCGTCAGGGAAACTGATGCTTGCCTTCAAAGACTACGTGGATACGGCCTGCGGGAGCTGCAAGCACATCCGGTACTGCCGGGGAGGATGCCCGTACAACGCCATGGCACCGACACCGGGTCGGATCGAGGGCGTTGACCCGCACTGCGTTGCATACAAGCGGATCTTCGAAGAGATCGGCAGCCGGCTGGATGAAGAGATGTTTGCCGAGCCGCCCATGGAGATGGGATTTGGGATACCCGCAGCCAAAAAACCTTCAAAGCCCGGCGTGATGGCGCTGATGCGCAAAATGGCGATGCAGGGATAACGTATCTATAAAACAGTCCGGGAACCGCCCGCCGGTTTGGCAGGCACGGTTCCCCGGCATGGTATTTTCATGAGTTACAATGCATATTCCCGTTTTTCCGGCAGGCACAGGAACTGCTGATGCCGGAGGACCGGGGCAGGTAATGATGGGGCTTTACGCGCTCTTCTTTGCGTCTTTTGCAGCAGACTTGTCGTTTGCAGCAGCGGACTTGCCTGCGACCTTGTTGTTCTTTTTGGACATCTTAAAATCACTTCCTTTTACGGTAGTTGTGGTAGATGTGCCACACTATTTCTTTGTTCTCTTGGTACCGGGATATACGCTTTCTTCCCGGTTTGCAGATCCGGGGATTTTACGCGGAGATTTCGGGAACCCTGGGAGGGGATGACGCACCGGTACCCTCCCGCTGTTTCGCAAGTCTCATCATGACGAACCGGCAACATTCCTGACATGGACAGTCCCGGCACCGGCCCTCAGGCAAAGGGTTACGTCTGGCTTATCTTTTCGATCTCGCTTGCAATGTTCATGTCGAGCCTCGACGGCACGATCGTTAACATCGCGCTGCCGGCGATCACCGAGGCGTTCTCCCTCTCGACAACAACCGTGAGCTGGGTAGCGACCTCGTACCTGCTCGTGCTGGTGGGCTGCGTTCTTGTCTTCGGGAAGATTTCGGATACGATTGGCTACAAGAAGATCTTTCTCACCGGGTTTGCCATCTTTACGCTCGGGTCGTTCTTCTGCGGGTTCCTGCCGGAGCTGGTCTTCGGGTTCCCGTCGCTTGTAGCATCCCGGATTTTCCAGGCCGTGGGCGGGGCGATGCTTGCTGCGGTTGCTGCGGCGATGATCACGGCATATATTCCGGCAGAACTGAAAGGAAAGGCGATGAGCATCATCATGCTCTTTGCGTCGCTTGGGACCGCCATCGGCCCGACTGTTGGAGGCATCCTGACGCAGTACCTTTCCTGGCACTGGATCTTCTTCATCAACGTACCGGTGGGGATCTTTGCGATCCTTCTCGGGGCAAAGGTGATCCCGTCCACCACACCCCCGGTAGCGGGTACGGGAGCGTTTGACAAGGCCGGGGCGGCGCTGGTCTTTGTGGGCCTGGCATCGCTCGTCTTTGTGGTCTCGGAAGGCGAAGCCCTGCACTGGACCTCCCCGATCATCCTCGGGGCCGCCGCGCTTGCCATTGTTACCCTCGGCCTCTTTGTCCGGCAGGAGCTGGTCCACGCCGACCCGCTCCTCGACCTCCGGCTCTTTAAGAACAGGAACTTTTTCCTGGCAAACCTCCTGCTCTTCCTCGTGTTCTTCAGTTTCTCGGGGATCAGCTACCTGCTGCCGTTCTACCTCGAATACGTGCACAGCTATTCCACGTCGAATGCCGGCCTGATCATGACCTCGCTCTCGTTTGCGATGATGGTGGCGGGCCTTATCGCCGGGGCGGCATTCAACCGTGTCGGGCCCCGCCGGCTCTGCATCCTGTCCTGCATCCCGCTGATCCTCGGTTATTTCATGATGACAAAACTCTTCGTACACACTTCAACGGGTTTTGTAGTCCTCGCCCTCGCACTCATCGGCTTTGGCCTTGGGCTTATCGTGACCCCGGTGACGACGCTCATCATGATGTCGGTCTCAAAGGCAAAGGCCGGGATGATATCGAGCCTCACGAGCCTCGAACGGACCGCTCCGCTCTCGATCGGGATTGCAATCTTCAACCTGATCCTCATTTTAGGCGTTGTCGGGATTGCGAACCGCTATGCGGTAACCTACAATTCCCCGTCAAGTATCAAAATGGAGGTGCTCTCGGGGGGATTCGATATCGCGTTCCTCCTCTCGCTCGCGCTGGGCTTTGTGATCCTTATCATCAGTTTCGCGCTCAAAGAGGAGATCCACCCGGATTATGCCGAGGAGGCAAAACTCCTCCGGAAAGGGCACTGATCCCGGGCTCCTTCTTTTATTTTTAAAAAAAGGGATTGCTTTACGCCCGGAGAACCGCCGGGCCGGGCTCCATGTACCGGCCTGCGCCGAGCATCCAGGTACCGTCCACGTCCGTCACGTAACTGATCTTGAGCTCCGTGGTGTTGGTGGCCGGGTTTACGGTGTAATAATCCACCAGTGCAGTCCCGTTTTGTGCGCCGGCAAGCATTGCCTGCACGTGGTGTGCTCCCATCGGGTCGGTGGCATTGAGCCGGTTTACGCCGATCTGGCCGGGCTGGTACGGCCAGGCGAGCACAGTACCGTTGTAATCATAGGCAAAGACATAGCGATCGCCTTTCATAAACGAGCCGTTTGGGTTGTTGAACTCCGCAAGGGCGTTGTCCTTCCCGTTCTTTTGGGCATATGCCTTTGCATCGGCAACAAACTGCCGGAGCTCGTCATCCACGAGCAGATCCCCGCTGGTGTAGACACCGGCACCGATCCAGTAGGAGTCATCGACCGGGCGCACATAGCTGACCTTGTACTTCACGGTGAAGTTATCGGACGGGTCCGGGTACTGGTACAGGAGATATCCTCCGCCGCTTTTTGCGAGCGCGATCTCGGTCCGGGTGTAATACCGGCCGGCATTGTCCTGGATGTCGTAGAAACTGGTGCCGACCAGCTGCGGCTGGTAGGGCAGGGCAAGGGCATGGCCCGAATAGTCAAGCGCATAGATGTAGACGTTGCCGGCAACAAACGGGCCGGATTTATTGGAGAACGCAGAGAGTGCGGCTCCCTTCCCGTTCTTCTGTGCATAAGCCGCGGCATTATCGACAAAACTCTTGAGCTCCTGCGTGGTGGAAGGTTCGTCTGCGGATGCGGCAACGGCAGGTTCTACGGGCCCGGTGTATACCCCGGAGCCAAGCCACCAGGTATCGTCGATCTTTTCGCCATAGCACAGCTTGGTCTCAAGGGTCTCGTTGTGGGCGGGGTTGGCGTAGACGAGCGGGTAGTACCCGCTCCCGTTCTTCACGACATCTGCAAACTCGGTGACAAAGACGCCGTTTGCGCCCTCACGCACCTTTCCTACCGCTTCGGGGTTGACCGGGTGGGCAAGGGTCGTGCCGTTGAAATCGTAGGCGTAGATGTAAAGCTCGCCCTTGAAGAACGAGCCGTTTTTGTTGTTGAATTCGCGAAGGGCTTTTTCTTTCCCGTTGGCTTTTACATAGGCTGCTGCGCTGTCGACAAAAGCAACGAGCGTTTCATTGGAGGTATAGGTTACCTGCGGGGAGACCGTCGCGCTTCCCGCGGGTGTACCGGGCTGCTGCTGCGTGCAGCCGGTTCCGAGGAGGACGAGGCAGACAAGAAGCCCGCACAGGAGTACCAAGGCAGTTTGTTTCATGGTTCTGACATATGAGGTATCTTTCCCAATAACCACATCGGTCTTCGCCCTGCAGACCGGGGGTGTATATTTCCGGGAGGGGTGGTCACGCCCGGATCGCGATCCCGTCATGGTCCGACTATCGGCCGGGGAACTCCTGTTCCCGAACCCTATATTCTCTATATTTACAATATCAAAATAAATATATTGTTCCTGATTACAATATCTGATCGGGTGTCAGAAGATGGATACAACCGCCCCGCTCCTCCGGCCTACCTCCGTACAGGACATGCACAATCCGTTACTGGTACAGGAACTATCGCACGGGTCAAAAGGATCATGCGGGAACGGCCCCGGCCGCCAGGTTGTCCTTCTCGATTCCCTTTCGGAACGGCTGGATGAATACTTCTCTCTTCCCACGCTCGGAACGTCCAACTGATACATCTTTTTCTGACCGGGGACACCCGGTCGGCCGTCCCGTTTTGAGTTGGTTAAAAAAGCACAAGAGCCGGGGACTGTTCCCCGCGCCCTTTTCCCGGGCTTCGTGGATCGCCGGCCCGATTTAGTGCTCTCCTTTCGACCAGAGGCCGATGAGGTTTCCTTCGGTATCGAGGATCATGGCCGTAAACCCGACACCGGGGATTTCGGAAATAGGCATCGCGACCTTCCCGCCGAGCACTTCCACCATGGAGACAATGCCTTCGATATCCCCGACCTGCACAAAGGAGAGGATCGGTTCCTTTTTGTGCCTTTTATACAGGCCGCCGCTGGAGAGGGCCCCGGGTTCTGTCGGGCCCGTTGTTATCTCATGGTACTGCATCGCGCCAATTCCCATGGTCTCAGGGGCTGGCACCGGGTCGATCTTCCAGCCAAGCAGGGCAGAATAGAACCGCTTTGCCCGGGCCACGTCGTCGGCCGGGATCATGAAGTGCGTGAGGTTTGCCATGGGAATACGTGGGGAGGCGGAGGTAATGAGCACGACGGTAGTTTGTCTGGGGGAAAAGAGTGGGCGGGAAAGGGAGCGAGTATACGTCCCGGATCGATCATAAACTGCGGGCGGGTATACACTAAACCGACCGGTTCCCGCCGGCCAGTTCACAGCCACCGATGGGAGAGAGTCCGGCAGAGTGAGCGAAGGACTTAGGGGGGAGGGGGTGGGGGGCACCCCCCCTACCCTGTTCCGGAAAAATCAGGGGCACCCTCCCCCCTTCAAATGCGAAAACCGGGCAATCCGGATTTTCCAAAATAATCCGAAATTTTCCAATCGTCGACGGGAGTTCCACGCGAAATGGAGGCAAACGATCATGCAAAACCGGAACGATCAGCGGCCTTGAGGGGGGAGGGGGTGCCCCCCACCCACCCCCACTTTTGTTTGAAAATGCGGGGGACCCCCTCCATATCAGGCGATAAACTAGGAAAGAGGTGCGGTTTAAAAACGGAGGATTTCCCCAATAGTATCCCAAAAAAGATTAAATCAGCGCCAATAAAGAAACAATGGTGGGATCCCTATTTTTTGTTTTTCGTTTTCTGATATTCTTCATAATTTATCGCAAGCACCAGATAAACCAAGGCATTTCTTACAGTCTTTAACAGTTTCAAAGTTTTCTTTTCAAATTCATCTATAGTTATAGATTCCATAAAAGGACTGTTAATATCATTAATTACTGATGAGAGAGAATCGATTTCAGAATTAAAAAAAGTAATTTTGAAATATTTATGTTCAAGAGAATTTCGTATATCATACCAACCTTTTGCATCAGGCTCTAATGCATCAACGAACCCAGTATTTTTTTCATAAATGTCTTTACTTAACCAAAATAAACCAATTAACGGCAGATTCTTATCATTATTTTGAAATACTTGTGCAATTTTCTTTGCCTGAGGGTTTTTCTTTTTATTTTGGTACCACACAGATCTAAAATAAATATCTCTCTCATTAAGGTCCAATTTAAAATAATAATATATGAAAAATGCAATTTTATCAAAAATTGAATACGCGAGTCTAAAAGAGATCTTAATTTTTTCGGATGCTAGTGAAAGTAAGGGTCTATCATAGGTTTCTCCAAATATAAGTCCGTTATCAGAGAAATGACGTTTATTTTTGCTAATTCCCTCATAATACAGGTACCTCGCTGCAACAAATTCCTGTTTTAGATGATTGAAAAAGGTATGACAATTTATGCCATAATCCACTCTCATCTCACCGACAGGAATTATTAAATCATCTGTCGCTGCAATTGTCCAAGGGCCCAAGTCATTTAATGTATTTAAGAAGAGACGATTTTCTAAACACCACTGTTTATACCTTATCTCATTCTTTGATCCTTTAAGATGATGATTTAGACTCAATTTTGAATCAAGATAATTTTTTTCCAACTTAGATTCAATGAATACCATGGCTTTTCTAAATCCAGCTTCAGCTGCGTCATACTCCAATTTATAATTTAATGCGGTTTTTAACAAATTGTAGGATTCATGATAAAAAATTGCCTTTTGTGAGGTGTTTTGAGGTAAAAATAGAGCATACCACATATAACTAAATCCTTTGTTACCCATTGCCATACCGTGTTTTGGATCAATTTTCAAAGAGTTTTCTCGACACTCAATTCCTTCAATAAAACGTCCAATATCATCCATCAAGTTTCCCAAATTTGTAAATATTTGACATAACCTCTGATCAGGCGATCCAAGATAGGGATATTTATTCAAATTTTGATGAAAATTTTTCTGTTCAATAGAACGAATATGTTTCAATGATAATCTGAAGTTTAATATTTCATCTTCAATCGTAATATTCGCCCATTTCGAAATTGGAGTTCCAGATTTTTTTTCTAATTCATTTCGATTACCAAGTGTATTAGCTAAAAAATAGTGACCGAGGGATTTCTCAAAATCCGACAATTCCAAATTTACAAACGAATGTAATTGGTTAATCGCCACATCAAGTCCATCTTTTCTGTTCAAATCTAACGAGAGATCAATCAAAAGGGAGGCTTTATTTAAAAATTCATTATGTGGGATTTCATGAAAATCCACTTCATTGAGAAGAGTATCTACAAGTTTTTCTCTTTCGGCAGTTGAGAGATTAAAAGGATCTATAGTATAATTCAAATGTACCCTCTTTAAAAGGGGATTATATTTTTAATTAGATGATAGTTTCGATTGATTTACAATTGAGGACTTTTTATTTTCTCCCCATTCCATCCCCCTTTCACTATATCCGCAACTCCCTCTGCCCTAATCCCCAAACCCGCCTCATTCCTGCCCCGGATCCAAAACCTTTCGCAAGCATATATGCTAAGAATACCCATACTCCGGTGTCAAAAGGCGCCCCGAGACGAACAGGAAGAAAAGAAACGAATGAAAAGGAGGTGAAAAAACCATGGCTGACTTTGTACAGAACCACAGCGTCAAGTGTGCCCTCCGGATGCTTGCCGGGCCGATCCCGGACATCGGCGTCTTCAACGCCATTGTCCAGTCCGTTATCGTGAACAATCCGTTCGGCTGCTCCTCGTACATGACGCGGAGAGGACACCAGGCGCCCGTCAAAAAAGTCCGCGAGACCTACACCGCACGGATCGCCTACCGCGACAGCGATGCAAAGACCGTCGGCGTCACCGCAGAGTCCTACAGCACCGTTGCCGGGTTCAACGACGGCGTTATTGCGCTGCTCGCAAACACCGCGAACACCGCCGCCCACCAGGGAAACCCGGTCCGCACCCCGGACGCAGACAGTTATTCCGCAACGCTCCGCTGCCACGACCCCACCGGCGAGATCTACTACGTCAACATCGCCCGCAGGCAGGTCACCCTCTCGTCCTACGAGAACGAGGGCATCCGGACCCGGGTCGAGAACTGGGCCGACAGCGTCGTCGCACTCGCTTAAGCACCGGAAAAACCGGCAGGCCTAAAAAAAGGGCGGGAGAAACTCCCTCTCTTTTTTAAGGTCCGGACGTTATTCTCCCGGCAGGCAGCAGGCCGTGGATGGAGCCGGAAGCCAAGGATATCCCGCCAGAGTGCCAAAGACCCACGACACAACATTACCCGCAAAATGGGATTCTTCGAAGGAAAAACCGGAATGGCACGTTTTAACCGGTATCGCGGACGAAACGTGGCGAACCGGTAAAAGAATGACGGTAAAAAAGAATTTTCTAACAGGATGCCTTACAGGTGCTATAATCAGACTCGCATCTGCTCCGGCAGGATGCCATATTGCTGCTGCCCTTGCAGGAGGGTATACAGGCATAGTACTGGGCATCGCAGGACGCGCTGCATGTCATCAGGCCGTTGGCCGGGGCCTGCAGGTTTTTCTGCTGCGGGAGATCAATTGCATAATAATGGACTCCGGCAATACCTGTCCCGGCAACCGATAAGCAGACCATGAAGAGCACAAAGCGGGCAAGGGATGAATGAGAAGATTCTGACATCGGGGTAACCCTCTGGATACTTGTATAATTTTTTATGGTGCGCAGAAAGCACATATAAACGATTGGTTTTTAAAAAACGATTTCATCCGGCCCCGGGTCGGGGACCGGGCCGACAGCGTCGTCGCACTCGCGTAAGTACCGGAAAAACAGTAACCCATTGCAGGAGGGCGGGGGAAAGGATCTCTCCCCTCCGCAACCGGGATAAAAGCGATTTTAAGATCTAATTTCCCTTATTCGAGGTTAGCCCGCAAGGTTTCAATCTGTTTTTCCAGATTCTCTGATTTTTTTATCCGCCAAAGATCCCAAAAAACAGCTATGGACATCATGATCGAGCCGATAGTTGAAAGAGGATAATCCGAATATATTGCAACTATCCCAGGAAACCTCCCAACAAAGAAAAGGATGATTCCAATAATCACAAGGATCAACGGCCCGATATGACCTTTTTTCTGACCTTCTAGCGTTTCGATTTGCGTCAAAATAGCAGAATTGAATTTAGCATTAATATCTGATGTTGTAGTAGATTCATTCGCCAAATTAAGGCGGGATCCGCACTTATTACAAAAAGCAGCGCCATCTTTATTGTATTCACCGCATTTTTGGCAATACATACTGATGAGTATATAGTGCTCAAAATAAATCTTCCTTTTTAATAACAAGAACGGGTGAAGAACAGAGCACTGCATCGATGAAACGGTTGTCCTGGTTCGGATGATGGATAATCTCACCTCTATGGTAGAGTACTCACTCTGATCTATTGAAGGTCAAAACGGGATACCCGCACTATCTAAGTACCGCAAGCATCGTGTTCTCCACCGGCACGAACCCCTCTTTCTCGTACACCGGTTTCCCGTCCGCACTCGCAAAGAGATACACCCGGCGGATCCCCGCAGATTTGCAGAACGCCGTTGCCGCCCGCACGATCCGGCCGGCATGCCCCTTGTGGCGCTCGTCTTTCTCGGTATAGATACTGTGGACAAACCCGATCCGGCATGAGGGATCGAACGGCACCGGCACGTAGGTCGCAATACTCATTGCTCCTCCCGAGACCACACGATCGCCCTTTTTCACCACCCAGGCATGGCAGCTCCCGTCGCGGAATCCCTCGCGGAGCTTCTGTCGGTACTGCTCTTCCATGGCCTGCATGCTCCCCGCCGGGGCAACAGCTCCCCGTTTCTCCCAGATCTCCTCAAACATCAGCCGGTGGAACCGGGCAAGCACCGGGATCTCCGCCCCGCCCGCCACTGCAACCACCGGCCCGGAATCCTCTCCGGGTTTCACCGAATCGCCGGACATTCTTCTCCCTTAGATCATCTCCGCTCTGTCCGCAAAAAAACCTTCAGACCAACAAGATGAACGCCACCGTCGGGAACTTCCCGCCAGAACAAACCCGCTTGCCCCAAACGCAACCTGTTTTTCATTAAGGCAAGTCGGGATGAAGGGAAAATCCTAAACAAGACCCGGTTTAATAATTCGGGCTATAAATACCCCGATTTTCTGCAAATGATTTCGAAACCTTTTAATCAAGATCTCACTAATTTTACACTAACCACAAAGAGTTTTAACTCGATGTGCGTGGCATTGCATTTTGAATACTCTCGTGCATTCGCACGCAGGGAGGAGGCTAAATGGAACAAATAGTATTTGGCATAGGAATTACTGCATTGGCAGGAGCTCTTGCCACCGTAGCCGGTTCCGCGGAAGATACTGAATCCAACATCGGGTCCCAGGGTGACCCGAACTCACAGGTTCAGCTCGCACCGCAGATGGGTTTCGTGCACCGCATCTATAACAAGGCGGTCTCGGGCGAACCACCGGCATACGCACTCTGGTGTGCTCTTGGCGCAGGACTTGCATGGGCGTTTCTCGCCATGCACGTCAACGCAGTCCTCGCAATTGTCCTGGGCTCGTTGCTTGCCGTATTTGTTCAGGGAATCTATGCGACAACCGCATACCTGGGCAGAACGTCAAGTCTCGCGAAGTTCGGCCAGCCGGTCTACGTGGACATCTTAAAGTCCATGACCACCGTCGCCATGGCTCATGCTTTTGTAGCAGTTTTCTGTACTGTCACCATCTGTTACCTGATCAACGCCGCTCTGGGACATCCGTTCCCGCTGCCGCTGCTCGGGTTCATCTGGGGAATCGCACTCGGAGCTGCAGGGTCTGCCGTCGGCAACCCGTACTACGGCAAGGAACGCCAGTACCAGAACCAGAAGTTCGGTGCAGGTGTCCCAATCTCGGCATCGGGCAACATTGTCCGGTATGCTGAAGCCGGCGAACGCAACTCCTTAGACAACGGGTTCTTCACCGCAAAGTTCGGCGGACCCGCCTCAGGCCTCTGCTTTGGCCTCATCGTATTCCTTGAACTCTGGCGTACCATCCTCTTCGAACAGGTTGGCGCCGGCTGGGGTGCGATCATTGTCGGTATCTTAATTATTCTCATCTTCACTATCATCGACAGGTACATGGAAGTCTGGGCACGCAAGAACTACGGCCCGTACACTGCACCCGCAAAGGAGGCAGCACCATGACCGCAGTCGCAGCAAAGCCCCAGACCGGGGCAATCTTCAACCCGACCGCCATGGTCGTCGGTATTGTCCTGCTTCTCATCCTTCTCGGGATTGGCTACTATGTCTCGCCCACGCTCGGCCTTGCGGCCCTGATCGGCATTGTCATCGGCGGCGTCCTGATCGGGTTCGGTGTCCACTTCGTGCCGGTCGGCGGCGCTCCCGCTGCAATGGGCCAGGCACCCGGTATCGCAACCGGTGTCGCCATGCTCGCAGCAGGTGCAGGCCTTGCCGGTCTCTTCGGCGGCGCCTGGGCAGCAGACCAGGGACTTCTCATCGCAGTGATCACCGGCGGTATCGGCGGCGGTCTGATGATGGCCATCACCTGTATGATGGTGAACTTCGCCTACATCTTCGGCATGGGTATCCCTGCAGCATCAGGCAAGGTATTAAAGGACCCGATCACCGGGGACAGCCAGCCTGAATACAAGTCCCAGGGAACAGAAGGCCACGGCCTGCCGTTCATCTCGTTTGTCGGCGGTGTCATCGGAGGTATCCTTGGCGGTGCCGGCGGTACGCTCATCTACATTGAGCTCCTCGACCTCTACAAGACAGCACTCCCCACCGTCATGAACGCATCCGCGGCACAGGTCCTTCCGATCGCAGTTGCCATGGCTGGCATGTTTGCTATCGGTATGTTCCTCGTGAACGCAGTGCTTACGGCGTACAACATTACGGGAACCATCGAGGGTCCGCACGACCCCAAGTTCAAGAGGTGGCCCCGGTCGGTCGTCGCATCGGCGGTCGCATCGGCGCTCTGCGGTCTCGTGGCGATCCTGATCGTGGTGATCTGAGGTGTTGAAATGACCGTAAAAGTTGAAGTAATCGAAGGAGGCGTCCCGCACCAGAAGATTATGATCGCCGGCATTATCGCCACGATCCTGTGCCTGTACCTCTCTTATCTCAATGTGTACACCAACACCGCGTACTTCTCGTTCTTCGGCGGCCTCGCCGTCGTTGCAGCCCTCATCTGGGGCAGCCACACCATCAAGGTGCTGTGCAGCTACGGTATCGGTACCGGTGTCCCGTCCGCAGGTATGATCGCATTCGGTTCCGGTGTCATTGCAATGCTCCTTGCAACCAAGTTCGGCATTGCAGCACCCATCGTTGCACTCATCCTTGCAGCCATAATCGGTCTCGTCCTCGGGTACCTCTCAAACGAGGTCCTCAACATGAAGATCCCGGCCATGATCCAGTCCCTTACCGAACTGTCAATCGTCGGCTCGCTCACGCTCATGGGCTTTGCCGTCCTCATCACCGGAAGCTTCACGTTCGACGCGCTCACCACCGGCTCGGTCACGCTCTTTGGCCTGATCTCCATGCCCAGCTACCAGGTCTCCTTCATTGGCGGCGGCCTTGTTGCAGTAGCGTTCCTGCTCGGTGCAATGGCAGTCCAGCACCCGTTCAACGCGTGCCTGGGCCCCGGCTGGAAACAGGACCGGATGCTCATGCTCACCGCTGAGTGCGGGTTCCTGTCGATGATCGTTGCGGCAGTCATGTCGTATGCACTCGTCAGCGTACTGGCAGCCACCATCTCGCTCCTGATTGCACTCATCGGCTGGGTATACACCTACTGTCAGTACATCGAGCTCTCGAAGCGCGACGCAGCAGCCTGGCTCGACGCAAAACCGATTCCTGATGTGGAGGGACACTAATCATGGCATATGTTCTTGTTCTTCCGGAATTCGGCCTTGTTTCCGACCCGATGGTCGGCACGGTCACGACCGCAGGAGAATCGCTCTCCCCGGTACTTGACAAGGTAGCCGTCCTCGAAGCATCCACTGACGATCTCGTCAACATGCTCTCCGGCGAAGGGAACTACGTTGCATCCTTCCCCGGGCGTGAAAAGACGCTCGCAGTCGGCGGCAGCATCAATGCGTTCTGGTACGGGCTTGCAATCGGATTACTCCTTGCAGGAGTCATTGCATTCCAGCTGATCAAGGTGAGCTAAAATGGCAGACAAGAAATCACCGGCAAGCGGCTGGCCGCTCATCAAGGGCGACTACCACTCCGGAGATGCAAACAGCCCCGTTGCTGTTATTACCATGGGCTCTCACCTCGACGAACAGGGTATCTGCGATGCAGGCGCCGCCATGTGCGGTTCCTGTAAGACCGAGAACCTCGGTCTCGAAAAGGTCATCGCCAACTACATCGCCAACCCTAACATCAGGTTCGTGCTCCTCTGTGGTACCGAAGTCAAGGGCCACCTTTCCGCACAGTCTTTGATTGCCCTTCACAAGAACGGTGTCAAGGACGGCAGGATTGTCGGCGCTGAAGGTGCTATCCCCTTCATTGAGAACCTCAATGACGCGGCTATCAAGCGCTTCCAGGAACAGGTTTCCATCGTCAACATTATGGAGACCGAGGACCTCTCCGCCATCAAGGCCAAGATCGACGAACTCAAGGCCAAGGATCCCGGCGCATTTGCCGCCGACGCCCTGGTCGTTGAAGTCAAGGAAGAGGCTGGCGGCAGCGGAGAAGAGGCTGGCGGCGAAGTACGCCCGCTCTCCGGCGAGATGGCACTTGTCACCGCACGCATCAAGGTCATCGAAAAGATGGTAACCGACATCGGGTACCGCGACAGGTTTGCCGCGGGTGTCTATGCAGGGAAGATCGAGGGCTTAATGATCGGTCTGATCGTCTCGTTTGCCCTGCTCGGATTCATGTGGATGGGGTGAAGTGAGATGGCAGAAGAACAAAAAGCTGCAGGACCCGTCAGGATGGTTGCGATCGACAGCATGGTCGAGAACATCCGTTACAAGTCTCAGATCCTGGCCCGTACAAACAAGCTCGACTCGGCTGCAACCACAAACGGCCTTGTCGCATTTGTTGCCGGGCTGCTGATTGCACTGATTCTGATCGTGGTACCGGCGTTACTGATTTAAGAGGTGAAGAGATATGGCAGACAAAAAATCACCCGCAAATGGCTGGCCGCTCATCAAGGGCGACTACCACTCCGGAGATGCTAACAGCCCCGTTGCTGTTATCACCATGGGCTCTCACCTCGACGAACAGGGTATCTGCGATGCAGGCGCCGCCATGTGCGGTTCCTGTAAGACCGAGAACCTCGGTCTCGAAAAGGTCATCGCCAACTACATCGCCAACCCCAACATCAGGTTCGTGCTTCTCTGTGGTACCGAAGTCAAGGGCCACCTTTCCGCACAGTCTTTGATCGCCCTTCACAAGAACGGTGTCAAGGACGGCAGGATTGTCGGCGCTGAAGGTGCTATCCCCTTCATTGAGAACCTCAATGACGCGGCTATCAAGCGCTTCCAGGAACAGGTTTCCATCGTCAACATCATGGAGACCGAGGACCTGAACGCCATCAAGGCCAAGATAAGCGAACTCAAGGCCAAGGATCCCGGCGCGTTTGCTGCGGACGCCATGGTCGTCGAAGTCAAAGAGGCGGCCGGCGGAGCTGAAGTCGCTGCTGCGGGAGCAAACCCCCAGTTCCTCGAAATCGAAAAGCGTCTCGACAAGATCGAGAAGCGTCTCGAATTCGTGGATGCAGAAGTGGCACAGCGTGTTGGGAGAAAAATCGGGCGCGACATCGGCATACTGTACGGCCTCATGGCAGGCGTAATCGTATTTATTATGCTGCTGTTCATGCTCTCGAAATTGATGGCATTGGTGTAATGGAGGTGTAAATAACATGTTCAAGTTTGAAAAAGAACAGAGTGTCTGGGATTTCAACGGCACCAAGATCGGTGGACAGCCCGGTGAATACCCGACCGTATTGGGTGCTTCAATCTTCTACAACAAGCACGAGTGCGTGCTTGACGACAAGACCGGGAAGATTGACAAGGCAAAAGCAGAAGCACTCTGGAACCGCTGTCAGGTACTCTCTGACATGACCGGTGTTCCGCATTTCATCCAGATTATTGCGGAATACGGAGAAGCCTTCGAGAGCTACTTCTCGTGGTTCGATTCCATCGACAACAAGACTGCGTTTTTGATGGACTCGTCGGCCCCCAAGGCACTCGCTCACGCCTGCAAGTACGTGACCGAGGTCGGCCTTGCAAACCGTGCGATCTACAACTCGATCAACGGTTCGATCCCGCCCGAGAACATCGAGGCATTAAAGAACAGCGACGTCGATGCAGCTATCGTTCTCGCGTTCAACCCCGGTGACCCGTCCGTTGCCGGCCGTGAGAAAGTGCTCACCGAAGGCGGTGTTGCAGGACAGACCAAGGGTATGCTCGCAATCGCAGAAGAGTGCGGTATCAAGCGCCCGATTCTCGACACTGCAGCAACCCCGCTCGGCCTTGGCTCCGGTGGTTCCTACCGTGAGATCCTCGCCTGCAAAGCTATCCACGGGTACCCGACCGGTGGTGCATACCACAACATGACGGTCTCCTGGACCTGGCTCAAGCGCTGGAAGGGCACCAAGAAAACACCCTCACAGCAGGCTGCAGGATACGAGGGCAAGGACGCCCTGCTCGAACAGATGTCCCACCACTACCTTGGCGGTATGGAAGGCATCAAGCAGGCTGCCTGGTCCGCACCCGATATCGGCTGCAACATGATTGCAAGCACGCTCGGTGCCGACCTCATCATGTACGGACCTATCGAGAACGTCGAAGCAATGATCACCGCACAGGCCTACACGGATATTACCGTCCTTGAGGCAACCCGCCAGCTTGGCGTCGAGTGCAAATCGGAAAGCCACCCGATTTTCAAACTTATCTAAATCTATTTTTTTCGTGTTTTTGGTTTTTAAAAAAGAGAAAAACCTCACCGGGTTCCAGCCCGGTTCTGCAAGTAGATTTTGAGATTTTATACGCCCATGACACGGCAGCGGCTCTCGTTTGCCTCTGCGGTCCGGCCCAGGCGGTCGAGGACTTCGGCGCGGTTCTTCCAGGCAAACGAGTTGATCGGGTTGAAGCCGACGGCCTGGTCGAACGCGGCAAGCGCCTCGGTGTTCCTGCCGAGGTTCATGAGCGCAATCCCCTTGGAGACCAGTGCACGGATATTATTCGCACCGTCTTTGAGGATCCGGTCGAAACAGGCAAGGGCGTCCTCGTATTTCCCGAGGGCGTTTAAGGCATACCCCTTGTTTGCAAGGGCGGGAAGGTAGTCGGGATCGAGAGCAAGGGCACGTTCGAAACAGGTGATTGCCTCGGCAAACCGGCCGGTCTTGCGCAGGGTATAGCCTTTCTCGTACCAGGTCGTCATGAGGTGAGGGTTCTTTTCCAGGGCCTTGTCGTAACAGGCAAGGGCATCTTCGTGCCGGCCAAGCATGTAATAGACCTCGCCCTTTTGTTCGAGCGCCGAGGTATTGTCCGGATCGGCGGCAAGGATCCGGTCGTATTCTGCAATCGCATCGGTATACCGTCCCACCCGGGCCAGGTGACGTGCCGTTTCAAGCAGTGCGGAGGTGTCCATATCCCATCATAGAGTGATACGCACGCGATCTGATAAATTGCCCGGCCGGGAAAAGGGAGCAGAAGAAAAAATGGCAGTTTATGGGGTTACCTGCGGTGGGCCGGACGGCAGAGCAGGATTCCTGCCACGACAAGGACGGCAATGACCACAAGGACACCCGGCAGGGGTGCAGGGGTTGCTAAAGAAGTACGGCTCGTTGTCAGCGGGTTTGTCGGTGAGATCAGGGCTGTCGGTTCAGCGGCCGGGGTCGTGGGAACGGTCGGGGCCGAGACTATGGCCGACGGCAGCGGTGTTGCAATCGTTTCGGTTTCTGTCGAGCTGTGCAGTTCGGGATTCAGCGTATACGACACGCTGGAACTTCCGGTGCGGGAACTGTCGTCCTTGAGGTACACGGAGAGGGTCTTGTACGAATCGCTTCCCCCGAGGTGCGCATAGTCCACGGGCTCCATGGTCACATAGACGAGGTAGGTCCCCGGGTCGATATCGTTCCAGATCCGTGAGGTGTCCCATTTCATCGACCACTGCTGGTGGCTGTCAAGATCGACAATGGTGAAGTGTCCCTGATCGGCACGCTGGCCGGTATCGGTCAGGGTCACCCCGTTTGTCGGGAGGCCCGGGCCGGTCATGAAAAGGTAGACCTGGCTGCCGCCGCCATAGGAATAGCCGTGCAGGTCGATCACATCGCCAAGGTAGCCGGTATAGTATTCGTCGGCGGCAAGCGCCCCGGGCAGGAGCATGGCGGCGATAAAAAGGACCGCCACGATCAGAACCGGCCGGACCAGGGACGAACATACGCGATATCTGATGCTCATGACTGAAAGTGAACTGCCGGGGGGTATATTTATTTCGGGACGATACCGACGATTGTTTTTAGGAAAACGGCTGTCGGAATGGCAATGAAGGATGGAAAAACGGGATGCGGGTTTGAGAGGGCACGGGATTAGTACAGGCGGTAGATGTAGAACCCGTCCTGCATGTGCTCGGTCTGGTCGTAATCGGCGAGCAGGTTTTTGCGGTTGCCAAGGGCAAGCATCCGCTGCCGGAGCGGCTCGATGCCGCAGGTATGGTAGATCAGTTTTTTTATCTCCTCGTTTGCCTGCCGGATCTCCTTGGTCTTGAGCTTTCCCAGCAGGTCGGCGGGATATGCGTTGATATCGAAATAGGCAAAGAGAGTCTCTAAGGAGATCAGCCAGAGCTTATCCTGCACGGCGTTCTCCGCCGCTTTCGTGGCCTCTTCATCGGTAAGGACAAGGTATGCCTCATCGTTGCCGTGGAAAAACGCCTTGAAGCCGTACAGGTGGCCGTTGGACACTCTGAGCCGGGTCTTGTCCACACCGAGGAACCGGGCGAGCGCCTCGCGTTTCTGCAGCATTGCCGGATCCGGACTCTTGTGCATTACTCTCCCCCGTTACGGTAAAAAAACGGATCGAACCAGATACATCCGTATATATGCACATTCAGCATGGACGTGTATCGTATTAAGGCACGCCCTTTTCACCGGCAAAGGCCGGCCCAAAAAAAAAGCAGCACGGGGTGGTTAACCGGTGTACAGCGGTTCGAACCCCTGCTTGAGCACTTTCCCGAAACGGACGGAGATTTTGGGATCCTGTGCACAGACCGGACAGGTATAATCATCCGGAAGATCTTCGAACTTTGTCCCGGGTTTTATCCCCCGGTGGGGTTCGCCGCGCTGCTCGTCATACACGTACCCGCAGACCGAACAGATATATTTCGTCGGGGCCCATTCGTCAAAGCCCCATTTCCCGATCTTTCCTTTTCCCTGGTACCCGCAGACCGGGCAGACATAATCATCAGGCAGGTCCTCAAAGGGCGTTCCCTCCGGGATGCCGTGCTGGGGTTCTCCCCGCAGGGGCGAGTAGACGTACCCGCAGAGCCGGCAGCGGTACCGCTTGAGCTTGTAGACCGGGACTTTCTTTGCCGCTTTTTTCGTGCCGGTCCGTTTCTTCGGAGCGCCTTTCCCCGATGCGGCGGCCGTGGTCTTCTTTGTTCCAATCGCACTCTTTGCCGTTGTCACCGGCTTTTTTGCCGGACGCACCCGGGGTTTCCCTGCTTTCTTTTTTGACGTGGCAGCTGTAGATCCAGCCATACCTGATACCCTCCCTTTTCTGCCGGGCACGTTCCCGGACCGGTGTCCTGCCCGGGAAAATAACCCGTTATAACGGAGGATGGCCGTTCCCGGGTAATATATATTATGAATGATACATATCTGCGCCAAAACAGTAACCTGCCGGTTTATTCGTCCGGACTGCGCATGATCAGAAAGAAACGGTATGGCTGCGGACCTCGTATCCAGTATCATCTATGCCTTTGCGGCGCTCTTTGTGATCCTCGACCCGATCCTCTCGGTCCCGCTCTTTGCGAGCATGACCAAGGGACAGTCGTCAAAAGAGATCCACAAACAGGCGTTCATCGCTGTCGCGGTGGCCGGGATCCTGATGTATATCTTCCTGGTCTTCAATACCGCCATCTTCAGCATCCTGGGACTTACGCTCTCGACGTTCCAGATTGCCGGCGGTATCCTGCTCTTTTTGCTCGGTATGGAGATGGCGCTCGGGCTCGACATCTCCCGGTCCAAGGATGCGACGCCGACTGCTGCCGGTGTGGTGATAGGCACCCCGATCCTCTGCGGGCCGGGCGCGATTACGACCGTGATGCTCCTTTCAAAAGACTACGGCATCCTCGTCCCGTTCATTGCGATCACGCTCTGTCTCGCAGTGACCTGGGTCATCCTCTATTACTCGGCTGCCATCCAGAACATTCTCGGGACCGTGATCACGGATATCATGGGGAGGGTGCTCGGGATGCTCGTTGCGGCAATCGCGGTTAAGATCATCTTCTCCGGAATCATCGGGACGCTCGGGCTCCCGATAACAATTTAAAAAGAAATTTTTTTGGATTTACCGTCTGAGTTTAACGCTTGATCGAGAAGACCTCGACCATGTGGTGGGGGTGGTACCGGAGCTTTGCCTCGCGGAGGCCGGCAACCCCGAGGTCGCTCTCGCGGTTGATGTACTCGACCTCGCCGGCAAGGTGGGTTGCGGTCTCTGCGTTTATCGCTTTGTAGATCCCCTCGCAGTCCGGTAGCCCTTTCTCGAAATGAACAAGCGCCGTGTCCGCGTTCAGGCGCTCGAAAAGGGAGAGGGCTGCAATTTTTTCCTCGACCCGGATTAAAAGACCCCGCAGGGGCAGTTCGGTGAAGTGTTCGATTGCATAAAAGACCGCCTCTTTCTCGTGGGCGAGCACGAGATCGTTCTCGCAGCCCTTCCACTCGCACCACTTCACTAAAAACTCCAGGACTTCTTCCCGGTTGGCCGCGGTGACCGGTTCTACCGTGTGCCGGCAGTTCCTGCGGAACTTGTGGATCTGGCTGCGGATCTTGACATAGTTCTTTCCCGGAAGTTCTGCGAGGTCGAGAGCCCGGTAGACATACTCGAAGTGGTCCCGGTCAGGGACGATTTTTACGGTGGGATCCAGGTCGCGGATCCACTGCGCGGTGGCCGGGTCCAGAAGAACCATCGGGGTATCGTCGCCGTACTCCTGTGCAAAGCGGAGAAGATCTTTCATGAGAGCGGGATCGCGGGGGCCGATCGGCGGGCGGAACCGGGTGATGCCCTCGATCGTGCTTGCAAGGATCACGTTCCCGTTCACGTACGCATACCGGTACTGGGCGAAGTGGTTCCAGCAGACCATATTCGTGAAGGTATTGTCGCTGTGAGACTGGGGGTACTTCGCGTAGTGTGCCTCGAAAAACGCCCGGTCTGCAAGAGTCACCGGTCGGAAATTTTCCTGCTTGAGCATCATGATTCACCCCCGTAGATCAGGGGGACGTGCCCTTCCATGGGGGAAAATCCAAGCGCTGTATAGAACTGCGAGGACCCGGGCTCGGCAACGAGCGCGATCCACGAGATCCCGGCCGCGCGGCACGCACCAAGGAGCGCTTCGAGCAGGCCGGTCCCCACGTTCCGGCTCCGGTACTCCGGGAGCACGACGAGGTCCTGGATATAGGCATCCGAGACGCCATCCGAGATGACGCGTCCCATCCCCACGGCACGGCCGCTCTCTTCCTCCACGGCAACGGCAAAGGCAAAGCTGCCCCGGATAAGCTCGGGGATCTCGGCCGGATCGTACTCGTCCTTCCACCAGCCGCCGGCCCGGTAGAGCAAAACGATCTCCTGAGGATCCCAGGAATGCACAAGGGCGATGCGGACGCTGCTCACAAAAAACCTCCGTCACTGGTAAAATGAAACGAAAAAGAGTGAATATCTTTTGGTTGCCGGGGGAAAGAACAGGATGCTTGCATTTCCGGCCCGGTCATGCACTTTGCGGCTCCTTTAACCGGGAGATTGCCGTATCGACAATCGCCCCGAGATCGTTGATACCCCAGTTTTTGGAGTTCAGGATGATATGGTAGATCGAAAGATCCCCGATATCGATGTTGTAATACTGGTGGTACCTGACCGCCTCGCAGTGCTCGCGTTCGAGCGTGATCTTCTTTGCCGTTTCGAGATCGGCGATCTGGTCGCGGAAGACAATGCGTTCGAGCCGGCATTCGATGGGGGCAAAGAGCCAGATCTTGAGATCGGCCTTTTCCACCATCCACCCCGAGAGCCGGCCCTCGACTACGATATTGTCCTTTTGCTCCGCGATCTCTTTTTGCCGCGCATCGATCATCTTGTCGTATGCCGGGTCCTGTTCCGCCAGCCTGCCGAACTCGGCAAGTTCCATATTGTGCTCTTTTGCACACTGGCGGAAGACTTCGCCGGCCGAGATCATCGTGAAATTGTGGCGCTCTGCAAGGTACCGTGAGAGCGAAGTCGTCCCGCTGCCGGGAAGCCCGCTCACGGTGATCCGCATCAGATTCCCCCGATGTTGAGGGCCTTTCTGATCACCTGGCTTATCGTGATCGAACAGAGCATGTACCATACGATCCATGCCGGCAGGATCCAGAACATCGGGGCAGTCAGGCTGATCGCCCCTGCCTGGTAGGGCAGGGTGATCGTTGCATCGGGGATCTGGCTGAGCCGGTACAGGAGCCAGAAGAAGATGGGGACCGTGAGGATGAGGATATATGCCATTGGCTTGAACTGCTGCTGGGAGAGTTCGAGCTGCTCCTTCATCATCCGGTCTTTCTTTGCGTCCATCTTCTTGATCTTCTTTTCATCCTTGGAAAGCAGGGCTTCACGGTACTCCTTCTGGAACCCTTTCATCCTCTCCTGCACCTCGTTCATCCGCTCGTAATCGATCGTGTATTTCTGGATGATGGATGAGTACAGGCCGGTCGCTGCCGAAAGGATCACAATCAGGATGAAAAACGGTATGCCAAAGGTCTCGACAAGCGGTGCAAAGACCGAATCAAGGGCTTTTCCCACGCCGACCCGCAGCCACTCGATACTGTACGAGATCATCATCGCGAACATGAAGAGAAGCGCGACGTATAACCCGTACTTGTCCCAGAATTTGCCAAAATCCATGACGTCACCCTTTCGTTATTAGGAAAAATTTAGCGGAGAACATCGGCCATCTCTGCCGCCGCAAGGTCGAGCAGGTGGTCGGGATTGGTGATGATCTTGATGGTGCACCCGGTCATCATCGCGTATGCCGCGGCGATCGACCGGTTGAACTCCTGGTGTTCTGCAATGGCGCGGGCGCCTTCCTTGTCGCGGGTACGCGTATCGTCGGTCAGGCGCCGCATGAGGATCTGGTCGTTATCGGTTTCAACAAGGACGATAATATCGGGCATGATCTCGCGGAGCACCCATTCCGGGAGCCCGGCAAGATAGCCTTTGGGGGTTTTGACCGATGCATGGGTATCGATCATGACGTTCCCCGGGATCTTTGCGATCGCCTGGGCGGCCCGCTGCTGGAGCCTCTTCTGGTCGGCACGGTCGAGCGTGCGCATCTGGTCGCGGTCCTGCACGAGCCCTTCGCTTTTGGCGACCTCAAACATGAAGGTGCCAAAATTGATGGGCTGGTAGTCCACCCCTTCGCTTTTTAACTTCTGTAATGCCTCGTTGATGACCGTGGTCTTGCCGACACCCGGTACACCTGTGATGATGACCTTTTTTCCTGCCATTGCCTCTCACTTGCCTGCCAGCTACTCCTTGCCAAAGAATGTCCGCATGAACGGGTACATTTCCATGATCTGCTGGCTTGCTATCTCCTCATACAGCCGGTAGGTGATACTCACCGTCAGTAACAGCCCCGTACCGCTCACAGAGCCTATCACACCGAAGAGGTTTGCGACCACACTCAGGATACCGATGAACACACCGCCGATGATGGTGACACGGGGGATGTACCTGTCGAGGTACTTTTCCAGCACCTGCGGATTTCTCCGGTACCCGGGGATCGACATCCCGGAGAGCTGGATCTGCCGGGCGACATCCTTGGAATCGAGACCTGCGGTCTTGATCCAGAAGAGCGCGAAGATCGCACCCCCGACTACCATGAACGTGATATCGATGCCCATCCTTAAGAGAACTTCCCATGGCGCATGGCCGAGATCGGTCGTCCACCACATCCAGTCCGTTGGGCCGTTGATAGGCGCGAGGAAGTACATCAGGCCGTTCTGGGGGGTCTGGTCCTTGAAGGTACCGAGGATGGTGATGCCGACGTTCGAGAGGAACATCCCTATCATCTGGATGTTTGCCTGGAGCACACGCACGAGAATCATCGGCAGGACACTTGCATAGATCAGTTTTACCGGGAACCTGGCCCGGGCACCCCTGACCTGGGCATGGGCAAGCGGGATCTCGATACGGGTGGATTCCACGTAAACGATGACGAGGAAGATGATGATGGTCGTGGCAAACGCCAGGAGATCCTTGCCGAAGTACTGGATGAAATTGGCGCCGTCAAGCAGGACGGCAAACAGGCGCGGGAAGAACCCGACCGGGTAAGCATCGCTGACTGGGAGCCAGTTGACAAAACCATTCACCAGCGCCTGCGAGATACCGGCGATGATGAAGAGCCCGACACCGGAACCGATACCCCACTTGGTAACCACTTCATCCATAAAGACGACAAGAAGACCGCCGATACAGATCTGGATAAAGATCAAAAGCGAGACCAGGAAAAGGTTTCCGCCAAAGAATTGTGCTGCGATTGCCGGATCGGGCTTCATGAACCCGCCGATAAGGTTCGGGGCAGCCTCGATCACAATCATGACGATGATGAGGATCTTCTGGAGACCCATGTAGATGACCTGTCCGCGGGCCTCACTCGTATCGATATGAAGGATATCGGCACCTTTTAAGAGCTGGAGCACGATGGATGCCGTGACGATCGGGCCGATACCGAGGTGCATGATCGAGCCGCTCGCACCGGCGAGCAGGGCACGCCAGTACATGAACACATCCTGAGAACTGGACGCCAGCCCGAATACCGGGATATTCGTGAGCGCGAAATACAGAATTAAAATACCCAGTGTCCACATCAGCTTGTTTTTGAAGTGGACATGCCCCTCCGGGCTCTTGACTGCGGGCATCGCAGCAAGAATGGGTTCCATTCGATCCAGCAGGTCTCCCATTATTTCACCAAAAAATTACTTTCTTAGTGGATCAGGCAACCTGCGCCTTTCCACCAGTCTTCTCGATTTTTGCCTTGGCCTGCTCGGAGAATGCCGCTGCGGTGATAGAGAGTTTCTTTGTCACCCGGCCGCTGCCCAGAATCTTTTCGATCCCGAGATCGGCAGCGTTGATGACAATGGTGTCTCCTTCCTGTTTGGCGATTCCCTGCGCGAGAAGCGAAGGTACGATCTGATCGATAATCCCGACATCCATTGCGGAAACGGTTACGGCAGGGTTATGGAAGAACCCGTTCTTTCCAAAGACCGGGCCTCCCATCTCCATGTACCACTTGACGAAGTGGTGGGCGTTGATGCCTGCGCGGCCCCTTCCGCCGCGGTTGCCTGCACCCCGACGGTTCTTGTGGGTTCCGCCGCCGCATGTCCGCGTTCCGCGGTATTTTGAACGTTTGTTGGTTGGCATCTCTTCACCTCATCTTATAGAGGAGAGTATTGATCTCCTGACCATAATAGCCAAGCGCTCCACCCTGGACATGCGTGCGCTTCGTGGTCTTGTATCCCTTCCTGGGCGGGTGAAGCCGGAGAACCGGCTTGAGGCCCGGAATGTCGCGCAGACGGGACTCGCCTTTTGCGAGTGCCTGGGCGAACTCGACGATACCGGTGTAGGTCGAGTTGGACTTGACGTACTCGTCGGTTAAGGGTTCATCGCCGATAACACGGCCACGGGTAGAGAGCAGGGTCTCTAAGGTCGCTGCGTCCACTTCTCCGTAGGCAACGTAATCCTTGACCTTGCGGATCATCCCGAGGTACTCGGGGGTGTCCGGGACAAGCACGCAGTGGTTGATGTGGTGCAGACGGAGCATCTTTAACGTGTCTTTGATGTCCTTGCGCGTGTTGACCACGCCGCGGACCTGCACGACTGCGTACATCTTACTCCGACCTCCCTGACCGGATCATGTTGGTTTCTTTTAATGCGTTGAACGTTGCCTTGGCGAAGTTAATCGTCGTGCGGGTCTGTCCGCGCGCAAACGTCCATGCATCCTTGATCCCGGCGAGTTCGAGCACTTTCTTGCTGATATCACCGGTGACAAGTCCGATACCCTGCGGGGCAGGCTTGAGGGTGACCCGGACACTGCCGGCAGTTCCCTCGACTTCCCTTGGGATGGAGTGCATAACGTTGCACCCGCATTCCCAGCTGCCGCACCCGCGGCGCACCTTGATCAGGTTCATCTTGGCTTTTGTGATCGCTTTCTTGATCGCGTCGCCAACCTGGACGTCCTTGCCCTGGCCAAAGCCGATGTACCCGTTCCGGTTGCCGACAATAACGACGGCACGGAACTGGACACGGCGGCCCGAGTCGGTCATCCTCTGCATCATGGCGATGTCGAGAACCTCGTCTTCGAGGTCCGGGAGGAACATGTCCACGATCTCGGGTTCCTTGATCGGCCGGCCGCTCTCGAGGACCTGATCAATGCTCTTGATCTCTCCTGATGCGACCTGCTTGCCAAGACCGGTGACCGGGCGCCATTCTGCCTTTTCGTATGCCATTTACACCAGCTCCTTCTTTATGGCGGCTGCCACCTGCTCGACATTCTTGACGATATCGCCGGCGTTCTTATTGTAGGCTGCGATGTGCTCGCCCTTGAGCCGGTCTTCCGACGGGACAATCTCCTCGCCGTACGGGATCTCGAGGCCTGCGTCTACGGCACCTTTCAGCGCTGCAAAGACCCGTGCCCCGGGGGTTGCCCGGTTAAGTCCGATATCGAGGATTGCGCGTTCCTGCCCGGCCTTCTTTGCCTTTGCGGCAAAGAGCATGCCCGTAAGGTATGCTGCGGGGGTGTTCGCGGTCGCTCCCTTGTACCCGTATTTTTCAAGTTCGGCAGAGTTTGCCGCAACAAGTGTCTTGTCCCCGTCCATCTCTGCGATGACCAGCTGCACGATGATGTGCCGGTTGGTCCTTCGCACGACCATGCGGGGTGCATCGCCGACAACCAGGCGAGTTCGCTGGTAATAATCGGTCCTGCCTTCCCTCCGCCGGCGGAAGGCAACCAGATACCGTGATCCGTTCGCCATGTTACTTCATCCTCCCGGCGATGATTTCCATCTGGGCTTTCATGTGTGCGACGCTCCGGAACTGTCCGCCTGCTGCCTTGCGGTAAAGCACGCGGTAGAGGTGGGCATCAATTGTCTTTTCTTCGCGGAGTGCCACAAGGGCCTTCCTGATGGCGCGGATCTTCTGGATCCATGCCTGCTTGCTCGGAGTCCGTGCACCCTGTGCACCCTTCCGCTTCCCGGCGCCCTTGCGGTGGCCGTATGCCCGCTGTGCAGTACGCACGCGTGCCCGGCCGCGGCTGACGCCTTTTTTCTGGTGCGCCTTGATAACGCCGTCAGTGATGAGGCCGCGGAGGTCCTCGCGCGAGATGGCGTTCTCGATGTCGGAGAGACGCTCGGGGTCGAACCAGACGCGGTTGACACCGCATCTCATGATCGATGCTGCAAGGCGTTTCTGGCCGGATACATCAGTCATTCTTCTTCACCCCGGAGGATTTCTTCTTTGCACCGGTCTTGTCGGCCGGCTTCTTTTCGGGAACCGCTTTCTTTGCAGGGGATTTTGCCGCTTCCTTTGCCTTGGGCTTTGCTGCGGCCTTCTCCTCTTTCTTTACCGGCTCCTTTGCGGCAGGTTTTGCAGACTTGGAAGCTGCCTTGGCTGCCGGCTTCTTCTCTTCGGCGCTCTTCTTTTTGGCACCTTCTGCCTTGGCTGCGCCTTTCTTTGCCGGAGCCTCTTTCTTGGCTTCCTTGGTCTCCTTCTTCTCCTTTGCCGCTTCTTTTTTCTCTTCGGCAGGTTCCTCTTTTTTCACCGGTTCCTTGATGACCCTGGTATTGAGGATCTTAAAGCCCGCCTTTGCTGCCTTTTCCTGAAGGGCCTTGCGCTTGCGCCCGCCGACGCCGGCTGATATCCGGATCGCCTGGGTCTTTGCATCGAGGTTCTCGAGATCTTTTTCCGAGAAGACCATCACTTCAAAGAACCCGCTGGGGTGCATGCCGCGCACTGCAACCGGGCTTCCGTATCCCGGCTTGGGCAGTGCTCCTTTTGCCTTTCTCTGCTTCCGCTGTTTGTTGTGCAGCCCGCGGGGCTTTCTCCATGAATTGGAGAGCTGTGGTTTTGTACCAAACCCGTCGCGCTTGAAGACAGCGCTCTTCTCGGTGCGCACACGGATCAGTCGCTTGGTTTCCGTTGTCATTGTTGCTTTCAGCCCCTGTTAACCATATATATACCGTCCTGGAAAACCCGCGGGTCCCGGTAACGGATATGGGTTGCGTGTTCGATGTTTGCCGCAGTGTTGCCGACCAGTTCGCGGTCGATGCCGGTCAGGATGACCTCATCGTTTGCGATCTTGGCGGTTACGCCATCGGCGATATCTGCGTACCGCGCCTTCTTCTCGCCAAGGAAATTGGCAATCTCAAGGCGCTTTCCCTGCAGCTTGAGCTGGATCGGGAAGTGGCTGTACACCACTTTCATGCGGTATTCGAATCCATCGGATACGCCGCGGCACATGTTCTTTGCATGCGCTTCGAAGGTTCCCACCATTGCGGTGATTGCCTTCCGGTCCGACTCGGTCGAAATGTGGATCTCCTTGTCGTCGCAGGTTACAGTTACCTGGGGGAACCGGACACTGCGCATCAGCTGGCCCTTGGGCCCTGTTACTGAGAGCTGCGTTCCCTCGAGCTTGACTTTCACGCCCGCAGGGATCTTGACTTTGCGTATTGTTGCCATAATTCGCATCTCCCTCTAGTAGACATACCCGAGCAGTTCGCCGCCGATGCCTTCCTGACGTGCCTGCACGTGCGACATAACGCCGTGAGATGTCGAAAGGATCATAAGCCCGAAGTTCTTGCCGGGCAGGTACTGCTTCTCCCAGAATTCCATTTCAGCCAGCTGGACCGAGAAACGCGGGCAGATCGCACCGCATTTGTTGATCTTGCCGGTGAGGTGCACCTTGAGCTGGCCGCCGCGGCCGTCTTCGATGAACTCGAAGCCGGAAATGTAACCGGCATCCTGCATAATGCGCAGCATTGCGCCGAGGAGCTTGCTTGCGGGTTCGATGGTAACCTCGGACTTGCCGGTGTCGCCTGCGTTCTTTAACGCACTCATCCCGTCTGCGATGGTGTTTAATCGTGTCATCTTGCAGTCACTCCCTTAGTTCATCTTCTTAAAGCCCATCTTCTGTGCCCACTCACGGAAGCACTGACGGCAGAACATGATGTGGTACCGGCGGACAAGTCCCTGCTTGCGCCCGCACATCTTGCACTCGTTTGCACCGCGACCGTAGACTTTCTTCCTTTCGCCACCCATTTAGCGCACCTCCGCTGAGTATTCCTTCTTGAGGAACGCGATTGCATCCTCTTTTTTCACGCGCTGATTCTCGGGCAGTTTCTTCTGCTGCATTTTCCTGCGGGTGATCCTGATACCGTTCCTCTCCAGCACGACGTTGACGTCCATCCCGAAGATACCGATCTGCGGATCGTAGGACATGCCGGGGAAATCCGTGTGTTCCTCGATACCAAACGAGAAGTTCCCGCTCTTATCGAACTGGCTCTCAAAAACCGTCTTGTTGACGATGTTTAAGGCAGTCTTGAGGAAATCCTCGGCCGGCTGGCCGCGGAGCGTGACCTTGCACCCGATAGGGGCGCCCTTCCTGATGGAGAACGCCGGCTGCGTCATCTTTGCGATGGTGCGGATCGGGGTCTGCTTGGTGATCGTCTTCATGATGTTCTCGGCCTTGACGAGCTTTTCACCGCTCTCGCCGACACCCATGTGGACGACGACCTTGTCAATGTGGATTTCGCGCATTGCGGTCACTGCTCAAGCCCCCAGCTGGCCTTTGAAACGGTCTCTTTTCCGACCATGTAGATATAGGGCGTGATCGTGTCGAAACGCTCTTTGGTCTTCTCGTCTTCGAGGATGACCTTGTTCGGGACGCTGCCCGGGGTCTTGATAATCTCGATGATACGGGCTACCTTGCCGGAGTGCCGGCCGCCGATGATGGTCGCCATGTTGCCTGCCGCGAACGGGTAGTGCTCGAGGATCTTGAAGCGGTCCTCGGGTTTGAGCGAGATGACGATCGAATCGTTGGACTTGTAGGTGTTGTCGGCAATGATGTTTGCGCCGTACCTGAGGTTGAGCTGTACCTTGCCGCCGGGAACAACCGTCTTGTTCTCGATCTTGCAGAGCCTCATCTGGGCTGCTTCTGCATCGATCTCAACGGTCTTGTGCCGGCCCTTGAGGTCACGGAGCACCCGGAAGTACTTGCCGACCCGCGGGAGGGCGATGACATCGAAGATGCCGATGCCCATCTTGGGGTCACGGCACGGCTTGCCGTTGATGACGACATCCTTCTGCTTGAGGATCTGCTTGACTTCCTTCATGGTGCGGGCAAGGCCCTGCTGGTCACGAAGCCAGACTGCGACCGGCATCGCGTTTGCATTGTGCGGGCCGGGCGAGGTCTTTGCCACGAATGTCGTGGTCTTCTTCGTGATGTGCCAGGAGTCAGGCGCGTTAAGCCTCTTTAAATGATCTGACATTACTCCTTACCCCCGAGTTTTTCAGCGCGGCGCTTGTCGTCGAGCTTGAGCTTGGTGATTTCCACTTTAGATGCATCGATCGGACGCGGGACTTCGGTGCCGTCAACCTTGGTCGAGGTAACACCGTGGACGAGGAGTTTTGAGCTGCCGGTATCGACACCGTCAACAACCCCTTCTTCGCCGACATGGTCGCCGCGGGTGATCTTCACCGTGTCTCCCTTGATAACGCGCAGGGTCTTTTTCGTGTATTTCTCCTTGAGCGCGTCCGAGAGGGGTGCATTAAGGAACTTCGACCGCATGTGTGCGGGTGCATCGTACCGCGCCTTTCTCTGCTTGCGCGGCTGTGAACTTGCTACTCTTACCATATGCCTTGCACCTCACACAATGATCGTTGCCATGGAGCCGAGCTTCGGGTAACGTTCTGCCACTTCACGGGCAACCGGTCCCTTGATCTCTGTTCCCTTGGGTTCGTTCTTTTCATCCACAACGACAACGGCGTTGTCATCGAAAGAAACCCGGAGCCCGTTGGGGCGGCGCATTTCCTTCTTTGCGCGGATGACAACAGCCCGGACGAGCTTCTTTCTCATGTCGGGCGTTCCCTTTTTCACGGTCACGGTCGCGATATCGCCAAGGCCCATCTTGGGCTGGCGCCGGCGGACACCGTGGTATCCGAAGACCGAGACGATTTGGACGACCCGTGCACCGGTGTTGTCGGCACAGGTGAGCTTGGTTCCGGTCGCAAGCGCTCTCGGCGTCTTGGACTGCTTTGCCTTCATGGCTGCTCAACCTCGACAACAACGTACGTCGTGCTCTTCGAGAGCGGTCTGCATTCAGCAATCTTCACGAGATCCCCTACTTTCGCCTGAATGCAGGGGGGGTTGTGGGCGTGGATCTTGGAGATGCGCTTCTCGTACCGGTTGTACTTCCGGACGTAGTGCAGGTAATCCCGGGCGACCACGACCGTTCCCATCATCTTGTCGCTCACGACCTTACCGGTGATCACCTGGCCGCGCACCGGTAAAGTGCCGTGGAACGGACAATTAACATCCTTGCACTCCTCTTTTGGAGCCTGGACGTTCAATCCAATGTTTTGTGCCATTATGGTATCCTCTTGATGTGTTATGCTCGCTTGAGCCTCTTTTCAGGTGCCAGAATTAGTGCGGACCCATGTATCTCAACAAGGCTGTTGTCGGGCAGGCGGGACCGGAATATGCTCCCGTTTTTCGGGACCTTTTTTATTCCGGTCTCTGTCTGCAGGACAACGAGGTTCCTTGTCTCATCGATGATACGTCCGCTCATTCCTCCCTGTGAGGGGTTGCTGGCTCCTGCTACCAGAACGTCAAGGCCGATAAGCTCGTGCCGTGCGACGTTCTGGCAGGAGATCATACGCGGCTCCTGCGGTTCTTCTCGGTCATCAGGCGGGCAATGGTACGGCGGAGTTCACGGATGTGTCCGGGGTTCTCTGTTGCACCACCGGCGCTGACCTTGCCATAATGCTGGACAAGTTCCATCTGGAGTTTTCCCATCTGTTCCTGCAGTTCGACATCCGTGAGCTGCTGGACATCGTGTGCTCTCAGGATTGCCATTTACTGCACCCCTTCTTCGATATCGTCGGGAAGTGCCGGCTCTTCTGTGTCAGCGGCTTCGGCCGGGGCGTCTGCCTTCTGGGCTGCCGGGCTCTTCTTTACCTGCTCGATCACCGCAAAGTGGTCGGGCATCTTTGCATCCGCGGGCACAATCTTGACCTGGACACCGATAACGCCGAGTTTCTTGATAGCAATCGCGTAGCCTTTCTCGACAATCGTGTTGCTTGGCTCACCGCAGTGCTTGATGTAGCCCTCGGTGAACTTCTGGGTTCGTGCACGGGCACCGGTCAGCTTGCCGGCAATCACGACTTCACAACCCAGCGCACCGGACTCCATGACCCGGCGCATGATGCTGGAACCTGCCTTACGGAAGTACCAGCCGCGTTCGAGCGCGTTTGCAAGCCTTTCAGCCATGATCTGGGCGTTGAAGCTGGGGTTCTGGACCTGCTGGACCTCGATCTGCGGGGACTCGACCCCGTAGTTCTGGGCCAGGTCCTGGGTCAGCTGGTGGACAAGCTTGCCACCCTTGCCGATCACAATCCCCGGCTTTTCCGCAAAGATCGTAACCTGTGTGCCAAGGGGCGTGCGGGCAATGTCCATGCCGCCGTAGCCGGCGCGCTTGAGTTCCTTAGTCAGGTACTTCTCGACGCGGGCCTTCCTTACGCCTTCAGCAATGAATTTTCGTTCGACTGCCATCTTTACGCCACCTCGCGTACGACAATCTCGATGTTCACGGTCTCCCTGACCTTGGCAGACGCCCTTCCCATTGCACGGGGGAAATATGCTTTCTGGGCGCGGCCGCGGTTTGCCGAAGCATGGATGATCTCCAGGTTCTCGGTGTCGAGACCGGAGTATTCCGCGTTCTTCTTGATTGATTCAAGGATCCGGATGTAAGCCTTTGAGGCCTTGACCGGGTAGCGTCCTGCATCCCAGTTACCGGGCAGGCCACGCTTGTGGGACACATTCCGGTTGAAGTGCCGGAACGGGAGTGCCTTCTTGAGCGCAACGACATCGGTAAGGTACTTGAGCGCATCGTTGACGCGCTGGTGCCGGATGAAGTCGGCGATCTCGATCGAGTGCTTGGGAGAGATGGAAAGCTCGTTTGCTTTGCCACGGGCGATGTTGTCGCCCTCAACCTTCTTAGAGTATGCAATGCGTGCCATATCCATCACTTCAGCGGTACGTACTTGCTGCCCCTCGTTGCACCGATACCGGCGGAACCGTGGGTGACCTTCTTTCTCGTGAGTGCGAATTCCCCGAGGTAGTGGAAGACTGACTCGGGCTGGAACTCGACTTTCACGAACTCCTTGCCGTTGTAGATCTCGATGCTCTTTCCGATCATTTCGGGCATCACGATCATTTCACGCAGGTGGGTCCGGACCTTCTCGTCCCCTCCCCGGATCTTCTCAAGGAGCGTTTCTTCACCGCGGTTGAGGCCGCGGTTGAATTTCCGGCGTGCGCGGGCTGGCATCAGCGGGATGAGTTCGCTTAAGCCCATTGCCTTGAGCTCGTCGATCTTATGCCCGCGGTAGGTGAACTCTTCGCGCCGTCTGGGCATTCTCTTCTGGGTTTTCTTTGGTGCTGCCATCTAAAGCTCACTTCCTGCTTCTGCCTGTCTGGCGTGCTGCTACATGACCGACCGTACGGCCTGGAGACGTACCCCGGGCAATGGTCTTCGGGCGTCCCGGGTGCTGGTGTCCACCGCCACCGAACGGGTGGTCGATGACGTTCATTGCTACACCACGGACACGCGGCCAGTTCGACGCAGTGTTCTTCATCTTGTGCGACTTGTTGCCGGCCTTCACAAACGGTTTTTCCACACGGCCGCCACCGGCGACAATCCCGATGGTTGCACGGCAGCGTGCATTGAACCACTTGGTCTTGCCGCTGGGCATCCGCACACCGACGCGGTCGCCAATCTTATCGACAACGACTGCCTGGACCCCGGTCGAGCGGACAAACTTGCCGCCGTCGTTGGGGCGAGACTCGATGTTGCAGATATAAGAACCGGTCGGGATACTCTGGAGCGGGAGCGTGTTCCCGTTCTTTACCTCGACATCGGTTCCCCAGGAAACGACTTCGCCGATACCGACACCCTCAGTGACCAGCATGTAGACCTTTGAGCTGTCCTCAAGCTGGACACGGGCAATCGGGGCGTTTCGTGCCGGATCGTGTTCGATATCGATGATCGTGCCGGTGATAGTCTTGGAGCCATCGCCAACGTGCTTTAACTCTGCCTTGTACCGGTGGGATGGGGCGCGATAGGTCGGGCCTCCCCTGCCACGGTTCTGAGTAGTAATTCGATGTCCCATGTTCCCCACCTTACATGATGCCAAGCCGGCTCAGGATTTCCTCGGCGGCTTTCTCGTTCTCGAAGCTCACGACGGCTTTCTTCTCGCCATGCATGGTCATGATCGTGCGGACCTGCTTGACCTTCTGGTCGAATGCCTTCTCGATGTCACGCTTGATGTCCTGCTTGGTTGCCTTCCGGTCAACGAGGAACTGGATCTTGTTCTCGTTTTCCAGGGAAACCATGGCCTTTTCTGTGACAAACGGGTGCTTTAGGGTAGACATTTACCTTCCCTCCAGACGGGTAACCGCACTCTCGGTCCAGACCGTCAGGCGTCCTGCCTGCATGCCCGGGGCGAGGTGTTCGACATTGAGCTGGTCGACAGTTACGACATCCACACCGGCAAGGTTGCGTGCGGCGCGGAACTCGGGACCGGAGGTGACAATGAGCAGGCTCTTTCTCTGCCTGTACCGGCGGCCGCGGAGCTTGCCCCGGCCTGCGCGGACCTTCCTGCTGTCCTTTGCCTTCTCGATGTCCGCATAGACACCTGCGCTCGTCAGTGCAGAGATAACGTCCTGCGTGCGGGCGAGGGTCTCGAACTTGTCCTCGAAGATGCACGGGACTGCGCCTTCAAAGATATGTCCCCTGCTGTTGAGAAGCTCCGGAACGATGCTTGCTGCAACCGCGGACCGGAATGCCTTCTGTTTCTCCTTTGCGTTGATCTCTTTTACGAGCACCTTTGCGGTCATCGGCGGGTGGGCTTCACGTCCGCCTTTTGCCTGCGGGACTTTTGCTGCACGGGAACCGTTCTTGAGACGGGGAACGTGCGATGCGCCACGGCCGCTTCCCCAGCCGACTGCTGACGAGCAGATACCGGCATACGGGTATGAGCCGTGCGGTTGCCTGCGGGTGCTCTGGAGTGCAAGGACTGCCTTCTTGATCAGATCGGGGCGGTACTCTTCGGAGAACATGACCGGGAGCTCGATCTCCTTTGCCACTCCTCCATCAATCTTCTTGACCTGCGCTTTCATCTCTGATCACCCCTGCTTGCTCTGGACGCTCACGAACTGGATCGCGGGCGACCGTACCGTGTGTTCTCCCTGGCGGATTGCCGGGCGGATGCGGATCAGTCTCTTTGCCGGGCCGGGAACCGAACCCTTGACGATGACATACCCGTTTCTGAGGACACCGTAGTTGAGGAAACCTCCTGCCGGGGTAATCTCCGCACCGTTCTCGCCAATCTTTAATATGCGCTTGTTGAATTCCGTGCGCTGCTGGTATCCCATCTGGCCGCTCTGCGGAACTTCCCAGCGGATGTGGTGGGGGTTCCACGGACCGAGCGTACCGACGTGGCGCTCCTTGCCGCCAACAGAGTGTTTTCTCTTACGGAGGGTAACGCCCCAGCGCTTGACCGGCCCTTGTGTTCCCTTACCGATGGTAATTGCAGTGATATCGGCGTACTGGCCGATCTGCATAACACTGCTGAGCTGGACATCTTTTCCAAGGAGCCCGAGCGCGAACTCGTACTGCTTTGCAACATCTCCCCCGGCAACCTTGATCTCCATGAGATCGGGCACCTTTTTGGGGACGCCGCTGATGGTGGCAGGCTGGGTATATGCAAGCGCGTAAATCTCAACAACGGTACCTGCGGCAACCGCGTCGGCAAGTTTCTTCTTTGCTGCACTGCTGTCGTAGTTCTTCGGGACCGTTATACGGCGGGCAAGCTGGTTGTCCAGCGGTTCTGCCCAGAGTTCTGTGAATGCATGCTTGCCGTAGGTGTCCTGCGAGTAGGCCCTTACTGCGGCAATCTTCATGGTCGGGACCTCGATAACGGTCACCGGCACCATGATCTCCTTGCCTTCAGTCGGGCTGTCCTTGTGGTCATCCACCATGAGAACATGCGTCATCCCCACTTTATAGCCGGCAAAGCCAAGCAGTGCCGGTGCGCCGGTGTGCTGGGGCCATGCTTTGTATTTGGGTATGGGGCTCTGTGCACGCTTCCGTGGGCTGAATGCCAGCGAGCCTCGGCGTGGTCTGTTTATCTTTGGCATGTGTCAATCAATCCTTTTCATTCGTGTTTTTTTGGAAATTTTGCGTGACACGAACTTTTCAAAGATGATTCCGAGACTGAAGTGATATCACGTGCCTGTCTTGGTAAGCCAACACGCGACCGGCATGGGGGATAACTACCGGAACCGGTAATTGTCCCTTTGTCGGTACACCGTTATATCTGGGACGAGACATTTGTGTGCCTCGTTCCCGGATATTTTCGGTATTGCTTTTTTCGCGAAAGAAGACCCTGACATTGACGCATCCCCGGGTATTCCGGGGAACAGGCTCGTTTTTTTATGAAAACGTCCACCCATGCGTCACGGTCAGATCCCACTTTGTCAGCCCGTTGTGACGGATCACAACTCCTTCTCGGGATCCCCCGCATATTTCTGCGGGGGTCACCAATCGGGGAATATCCTTACGGCAGGATCGTACCTGTGTCGTTTCCGGTCCGATCCCGGCCGCTGTATTCACCCAGTATTGGGGCGATATACGGGGATACTCCCATATCGGCTTCCTTAAATATTAACCAAAAAAGCATATATATCTATGCCCTTGCCACGGGGCACAAAAAGCATTTCGGGATTCCGCACTATCGTGCCGGATCCTGCACAAGAATATTATCCGAAATAGATCTCGCCGTCATCGGTAATATAGATCTGCACGTCCTCGCAGATGCACCGGGCCTTGTACGACTGCGGGCGGGACTCGCGCAGCCGGTTGATGAGGGAAATCGTATCGTACTTCACTTTGATCTTTGCTTTCTCCGCTTCGGCAAAGATCATCCCCGGGACCTCAAAGAGATCGGTACCGGAGGGGATGGTGCAAAGGTGTGTCGCATCGAGTGTATACAAAAACTCCAGCGTCTCCTTTGCCCGCCGGATATTCTCCATGGCGGACTTTTCGATCGTGCAGACATTGGCCTTTGAGGTCTTGATGATGTCTGCGATCTGCTGCTGGGTCATCCCCTGTTTGCGGTACCGGAGCACTTCCCGCTGTCTGTCGGTGAGCAGACCATCTTTCATAATATCCATTCCACCCCCTTGATTTAAACACTTTTCGTTAACACTCCCTTTTATGACCGTGAGTCACCAGGCTGACCCGATGATCCCTTCGTTCCCGATTTTGGACGAAAAGAAAATAAAAAACGGCCGGCCACGCACCGGGGGTCTAGGGTGATCCTGTCGGAAAGTACTGTACGGCAAAAAACCGATCTACCGGCGTAAAAAATGATTTCAAAATGTTTATAAGAATACCGGGTCATAATAACGTGCTATAAAACAAATAGAGGTGAAATTTTCAATGGTTGTTAAAGTAGGCGTAGCCAAGTTAGGCAATATTGCAAGTGGTGTAATGGCAGAACTGCTCCTCGACGAGAGAGCAGACCGTGAGGACATGCAGACCTTCATGGCGACCAGCGGAACAAAACTCGAGCCGGCAGATGTCGACCGTGTCGTATCCAACCTGAAGGCATACAAGCCGGACTTCTGTATTGTCGTCTCCCCGAACGGTGTTCTTCCCGGCCCGACCGGTGCCCGCGAGCAGCTCGCGGCAGCAGGTATCCCGACGATTATCATTACCGATGATGTAACCACGAAGAAGGAGTGGGAAGGCGTCAAGGCCAGCAAGTTTGGGTACATCATCATGAAGGCAGACTCGATGATCGGTGCACGCCGCGAGTTCCTCGACCCCGTCGAGATGGCCGACTACAACGGCAACCTCGTCAAAGTTCTGGCAATGACCGGTGCATTCCGCAAACTCCAAGTCGCACTCGACAAAGTCATCGACCAGGTCAAGGCTGGAAAGAGCGGCGAGGCAATCGAGCTCCCCAAGATCATCATGACAACCGACAAGGCTGTTGATGGCGAATTTACCAACCCCTACGCGCTCGCAAAGGCACGCGCCGCCCACGAGATTGCCATGGCAGTTGCAGGCCAGAATGTCAAGGGCTGCTTCATGACCAAGGAATGGGAGAAGTACATCCCGATCGTTGCAAGCGCTCACGAAATGATGAGGCATGCTGCACAGCTCTGTGACGAGGCACGCGAGCTCGAGAAGGCAGGAGACTGCATCCTGCGCCAGGCCCACAAGAAGGATGGTATGCTCGTCCGCAAGACCAAACTCGTTGCAAAATTTGACTAAATCAATCTTTTTTTTATTTTTTAAGAATAATGGATTGGTGCCTTGCCCAAGAGAAGGCTCCGATCGCACCGGGAGAACTTTGGCGGAAAACCGCATAGGCAGGATGACGGAAAATTTCCTTCACGAGGGCAAGACTACGGTAATTCCTCACTCCGGTAATACCGACCCAGTTCCTCAGGAAGAGTCAGGATGATCGGCTCCATGTGGAGACGCTCCATGAATGCCGTATCGCTCGTTGAGAGGGGATTCGGGTTGATTCGGGAGATAAGCGAACAAAATGCCGAGAACTCCCCGTCTTTCTTCCCGGCACAATAGATTGCCATATTGAACGCCTGCGTCCCGAGTTTCCGGTAGAGCGAGATGACTTTTACTATCCCCTCGGCAAGAGTATCGGTATAACTCTCCAGCTCGTCCAGCCGTACGCAGGGAAGGACCCCCCGAACCTCGCGTTCCCCTATCGGCACCGCATGCGCAGACCAGAGGATCTCGTCACCAAAGAGATACCGGTCCGATGACCGGTCCTGCTCCCTTACGGCATCCCAGTACGATCCACCGGTTTTTTTCCGGAAGAGCATTCCTGCAGAAAGGTATCGCTCAACGAGCCACGAGGGACGGGTATCGCAGATTCCCTGCATATGGGGATGGACGATGCTCGCCCCGGCAGAAGGCAGGTAATTCCAGTTGATCGAGGGATATCCCTCAAACCGGAGGAGCGATGCGATCTGGCCGCGGAGCGCATCGGCTATCTGCTGCCGGGAAAATTCAGGTACCGCATGCGCTCGGGTGATCACCGTCACGGTGTGCCATGCCGCAAAAGGAAACATGTTGGGAAACGTGATGCTTTCCCCGACAAGGATGCGCTTCCCGTCGGGAAAGACCGGGGTGATGGAAAAGACATTCTGTTCGCAGAACGGACAATTTGCCGGTTCATCGGGAAGCACCAGGGGCTGGTCGATATGGCGCTTGACCCGCTCGGGACTAATACGGCACCGTAATCCGGTATAATGCTCCTCCCGGTACTGCAGGATACCGCGCCCGGTGTTGACATCGACTGAACTGAACATATCCCTACAGGAATAGAAGATCCGTCAGGCAGATAGACATTTGCACAGGGTATCTTTTCGGCACATTGTTCAGGGACGGGACTTACTTCGGAACACTTTAAAAAAAGAAAAAATTTGTTTGTCTGCCTTTGCCCTTTTTAAGGGCAGTTATCGGCGGTAATTGGAGCAGATTCACGGATCTGCTTATACGACATACTTGCCGAGCAGGCGGATAGATGTGGTCATGTCGGGACCGAGTGGTGAACCGAAGATGATCTGGGTGACGCCGGCCTTGGTGAGGTCGTCGCACTTTGCCTTGACCATTTCAGGGGTACCTGCAATGGTGAATGCATCGATCTCCTTGTCACCGACAAGCTCGCCGACCGATTTGAAGTCGAACTTTCCGAGTGCTGCCTTGATCTTCGCGACATTGTCGAGGTCAAGACCGTGGCGGGTGAGCAGCTCGGGCGGGGAGCCTGCGGCAATGAATGCGGCAACGATCTTTGCTGCGTTGCGGGCCTTCTTTTCGCTCTTGTCGATGGACATGGCGGTGTATGCACCGATATCAAAGTTCTTCTTCCCGACGGATTCCGTTGCCTTCTTGATGATCGGGATAGCGACGTGGAAGTCCTTGGGGTTGGATGCGTTGATCAGTGCACCGTCACCGATCTTTCCGGCGAGCTCGAGGACCTTGGGGCCCTGTGCGCCGATGTAGATCGGAACGCCCTTCTTCTTGTCGGGGAGGGTGACACCGGTCAGCTTTGCACCGTCGTAGTCGAAGTACTTCAGGCCGGCCTTGCCAACCTGTTCGCCGGCACAAAGCTTCCGGATCTGGATGACTGCCTCTTCGAGGTGCGCAACCGGCTTCTCGCCGTGGATTGCGATCTTCGGGAGGGTCGAGAGGTCACCGGGGCCGATACCGAGAGTTGCACGGCCATCGGAAATCTCGTTCAAGGTACAGAAGAACGAGGCCATTGCGGCCGGGGTGTCGGTAAAGGAGTTCATGATGCCCGGCCCCATCTTGATTGTGGTGGTGGCCTGTGCAACAGCGGCAAGCACCGCATAGCAGTGCCTGTTGTTGTAGTGGTTTGTGATCCACGCAAAGTCAATATCCTTGGATTCAGCAAGTTTGCAGAAGTTGACAACCTGCTTTACATTGACATTTCCTGGTACGAATTCGATTCCGTATGTCAAGGCTTGTTCACCTCATGGAGTATTACCGTCCACGCATTTAAATAAATTATTATTTAATTCTGGGCTCCGGAGCCCCTCCGCACGAATCGGGGGCTGATTTTTCGTTTTTGGGACGGGCAATACAAAAAAAACCGGCAAATCCGGGATAAACGCAGGAAGATTACCGGATTCAAACACTGATTTTTGGACTGCTGGTTTTTTTAAAAAGACTGCGGAGAAAAACCTGTCAAAAATATTTTCCTTGAGGTGGTTTTCGGTACACATTTTTAGCAAACAATATCCTATAAGATATTGAAGATCAGAGGAGAATATATACGGTGGATAATCAGGCAGGGAACCCGGTACGGGTTCCGGTACGGGCGTGAAGGATGAGGATACTTGCGATTGGCCTTGGAGGTGCCGGCTGCCGGATAGCGGATGCACTCTATGCCAACGACAGGAAAAGCAGCAAGGTGACCTGCGTCCAGGCACTTGCGGTCGATACGGACAGCGAAACGCTCGCCCGTCTCCGGGCACTGCCCGAGCAGGCACGGATCGGGTTCGAACCGCTGGACGCAGACCTCCCGCTGGGAAGTGGCATAGCCCGACAGTCGGGAGTCGATATCGCAGAGATAATGGCCCATATCCAGAACCGGGAAGGTGAGGAACCCGATGCGTTCATGGTCTGCTGCGGTCTTGGAGGGAGCCTGACGGATGCCGTGCCCGAATTGATTACGGCGCTTAAAGGATCGGTCACGGTTCCGGTCTTTGGCCTTATCACTCTCCCTGCGCTTGCCGAGGGCGAGAAACGATCGGCAAAAGCCGCCGACGATATCGAACAGATCGCACCGCTGCTTGACGGAACCATCCTCTTTGATAATGAAACGTGGCTGAAAAAGATCGCCCACCGTCGGGACAAGATCGTTGCCGAAATGAACAACGACAAGGGATTTTTAGGTTTTGGCAAGAACGCCCCGAAAATGACGCCGCAGGAAGTCACCGATCGGTTGCTCAACCAGAATATCATCCGCCGGATCAGCCTCATCCTGCGGGCCGGTGAATTCCGGGCTGACGGCGGGATCGATCTTGCTGAAGTCGTGATGGATTCAAGCGAGGTGCTCAATACCATCAAAGGGATGGGTTTTGTTGCCATAGGATATTCAGTCGAGCACCTCAAACACAGCCCGCTGGCATTTCTCTCCAAACTGCGATCACCGGATAATGCTGAAGAACAGAGAAAAAGTGCCGAACGGATCATCGAACTGGCAAAACAGGCGATCTACCAGGAAGTCTCCGTGCCCTGCGATATGACCAGCGCTGCAAAGGCGCTCATCCTCGTTGCCGGCCCTTCCCACGAGATCTCGATGAAAGGGTTCATGACGGTCAGGAAATGGATCGACCGCAGCATTGCAGGGATGGAGACACGTTCCGGCGATTACCCCGTCACGAACTCGAACTATGTAGCAATCATCGTTGTTTTAAGCGGCCTCCAGAACATTCCCCGGGTCACCGAGCTCCAGGAGATTCGCGACCAGTACCGGTACGGTTCTGTCCGAAGGGTGCCTCTGGCTGAATCCAGCCTGCCACCGGAGACCCTCCGGCAGGCATCTGCTGTACTCCCTGAGTTTTATTCCGATACAGGCAGCAGCATTGTACGGGACGATAGTATGGATCTTCCCAAAGAAAAACCGCAAAGACAGCGCTACGAACCGCAGCAGGCGACCCCTGAAAGCATGCCGGTTTACGAAGAGGTCCCGTTGCGGCAGATAAGGCAGGTCCCTTCGGGAGGGTACCAGGAAGCGGCGGCGGCCCGATATGCGCGGGGCCACACGGATGAGGTTTCTATCAGAGAAGAGGCGCCCCATCCCCGTACTGATATGCCAGGGCCACGTTACCATAATACCCCGGCTCGTGTTGTGGATGAGCCTGACCGCGAAATCCCACAAAAAAAGGAGGTATATCCCCAGAAAGATATAAGCCCGGGCAGGGAAACGGTTGTTGCCCGGCCGCAATCTGTAAGGAGCGGCAGGGTATCTAATCCCGAACGGATCGCATGGGACCTGCAGAAAAAGCGGGAACAGGTAAGGCATACGCCATCCGTGCACAGCGAAAGCGCTTCCGCGGTTAAGCCTGTTGCACCGGTGGTCACGGAAGCGCCGAAAAAGAAGATCGTTATCCGGAAATCCACGGTAAAACCTGTGGCACACGAACCCGCTGCCCCTCCCGATCCTGTTGTCGTACAGGAAAAGCGGACGGTCATCAGGATACGAAAGAAAGAACCGAAAACCGAAGAGTACGTGGACCGAGGCGAGCCGGCAGAACCGACCGAGTCCTTACATCAGGAAGAACTCGAACCGGTAACGGAACCGGATACCTTCACAGACGCGCCCATCGATGAAGAGGCAAGTACTTCCCTCAAGGACCGGATGAAACTTTCACGTGACGATATGTTTCTGGGAAAAGCCATCACAAAAAAGGAAACCCTGAAAACAAAAGACGCCTCGCTTCTCCATACCGATATCGGTACAAAGAAAACAAAGACACCATCTCCCGAAGAAACCACAGTAGACAGTCCGCGGACAGCAGACCCCAAAGAAAAGAAGCCCAGGAAGCCCTCCGCACAGGGCAACGATATTACCTGGGTCAGCGATTGATATCGATCACTTTTGAAAGCGAGATATTCCCGGCGCCGATCTCCGTATGGATATCGAGACCCTGCTCAACGCAGCTGCCGATGTGGTTGAGACCGCTGTAAGCAACAATCGATAACCGGTACGGGTTGTCCGGCAGGTTATATACCTGGTTGCCCATCGCTACCGGAAAGACAAAACCGCAATCGTTCATCTGTTTTATGGTCTGTTCAACTTCGCTCTGGGCAGAACAGGGAACCTCCCGGACATTTGCGAGGGCTATCCCGGTCTTTGTCTGGGTAAACGCCGTAATCGAGGTCAGTCCCGAGGATATAAAAAGTTCCAGCGGATCGATGGTGGTTCCCCGGTACCCAATCAGATCGCGGAAACCCTGGGGCACACCGTTTTCAATCTCCAGCCGTCCACCGTATGCCATCTCAACGGGAATCCCGTTCCGCTGGAAAACCCCGTCCATCGTGATGCTGCACAGCGTGATCACACCGACGCAGTCCGGTGGCACCCGGGGATCGCGGTCAATGATCCGGTACGAATTGAAAAAGCCGCACCCGGCCTTTATCACGGCATCGAACGCCCCGAGCGCTTTATCGACGTTCTCCTCCGGAACGATCGAGAGGTTATAGGCAACATCACCGGTCCCGGTCGCGGGATCGAAGGTACTCCGGTACGCCAGGCGCTCGAGTTTTGAGATGATAAAGCCGATACGGTTATCGACAAGGGCATGGTCGGTCTCCTGAAGGCCGGCTGTAGTCAGGATCCGGCCCTGGTTCCCGATCTTTTCGGTAAACCCCATCGAGTCCAGGTAACTGAGATAATACTGGACGGCCCGGTCGCTCAACACAAAACCCCGGTCTGCCATCAGTTCGGAGAGCCGTTTTGCACCCACCGGCTCCCGGTGCTCCTTTAAGATGCGCAGGATCTCGATGTACTTCCTCTCGGTCCGAATCATAGTCCTTTTGCCTCCACCACGCCAACGCTGTCCTGGTACCGCCCGTTATATCCTTCCCCGCCATTCCGCACTTCGTGCAGGATCATCTGGACGATCCGTTCGGACGCATGCAGTTCGATATCTTCCGGTCCCATATTGGTAAGACAGAGGGTGAGCTGCCCCCGGAAACCCGGATCGACAAAACCCGCTCCCATCAGTACGCCCCGTCGCCCAAACGACGAACGGCAGCGAAGGGTACCCGCGACATCTGACGGCAGTTCCACACGTTCCCTGCTCGGCACAAGAGTACAGGAGCCACGGACCAGCCGGATATCCTCTGCTGCACGGAGATCGTAGGAAGCCGGTTGCTGGCACTCCGCAGCGTACGGCTCAATAACCAGTTTTTCCTGTACGCCGTCGGTATGAATCCTGCGGACAATCTCCTGGGCAGAGAGAATCATTCACTAAACTATCGGTAGAGAATACTTAATATCTTTTGATAAAGAAATGTTGGAGGAAGGATCCATGGGGTAGAGGATATCCTCTTGGGCTTCGAACCCAAGGACGCGGGTTCGATTCCCGCTGGGTCCGCTGGTCTTTTTTTATAATTGCAGATGTCGGAGAAGCTGACTTTTACGGTATCACGAAAACGTAAGAAAAAAGGAAAAAATCAGATCTCGTCACGCCTTCCCGAGGAGTGGTGGGCTGCTCTCCTGCCCACAATCCGAAGGATGATCACAATGATGATGATGACAAGGATGCCCAACCCTATCATGGCAAGGAATCCCAGGTCAATATTCTTTTCAAGCGTGATCGTAAGGGGCGACGTTGTGTTCCCGATAGACACCGTCTGCTGGATGGATTTGGCACGGTACCCGTCGGCAGTCACGGTAATATTATAGGGTGTGCCGTAGACCAGCTGGGTATCCAGCTGCCCGCGCGTATCCGTTGTCCCGGCCGACGCTCCGTTTAAGATAACAGTTGCACCGCCAATATTCTTCTGGTCGCTGTCCTGGACATAGATTGTCTGGCTCACGGTAGAGAGGGACAACACCACCGGGAATTCACTGGACTCGTTTACTATCGTGATCGTCTGAGTAACCGGGGAATACCCGCTCTTTTGCACGACAATCGTGTAACTGCCGGGAGTCATGCTTGAAAGGGTTGCCCGGCCGAATGAATTACTGGTTGCCACGACAACGCTGTCGATTGAGACTTCCGCTCCGTTCACCGGCTGTTTGTTTATATCATAGACAAAGACAAACGCACCGACCGGCACCGAGGTTAGTTCGACAGCATCCACAGCTTCGCTCGAACTGATGGTTTTGAGCTGGTTAACCGCCTGGTAGCCGTCTTTTTTAATTTCGATGGAGAGGGATTTTCCCCTGCTTAACGTGGTTGTCAGGATCCCCCGGGAATCCGTGGTTCCCATGAGCACGGAATCCACGCTGATGCTGGCACCGGGTATGGCCTTATGGGTGGTTTTGTCCGTTACGACAAACGAATACTGGTTGCTCGACAACAGCCAGTACTGTACATCCTGGTCTTTGGAGGCCATCTCGATGGAATCGCTGCGGGACTGGTAATTGGACGCTGATATATTGAGACCGTAATAAGTATAGGCTGTTGTCGCGAATGTTGCCGCACCGGATGAATCGGATGTTTTTGACTGTGAGGAATTCTCCGAAACCAGATCCAATGTCGCCCCGGAAACCGGCTGAAGCGTATTCGAATCGTACAATATGACATTGAGGGCGAGGGTTCGTCTCACCAGCGTAACGGAAAGGGACGTAACATTACCACTAACGGTCTTTGACCAGTCGTCATAGCCGTCCATGGAGATGCGCAGGTTGAGATCACCCTGGCCGGACTGGAGCAGGAACTGGCCGGCGGTATTGGTCATACCGACGTTTGCACCGCTCAGGTATACGGTGGCATGGGGAACAGTAGTGTTGTCGATACTGTCCTGCACCGTGATCAGCAGGTTCGTTGCCTGTACTGCACCGCAGAGCGCGACAAGGCATAGCAGCACAAAAAGGAAACGAAATCGATGATGATACATACTAAAATATCCCTTCCTGCTCGTATTTTATCCCATCGGTTCCTCATTACTGCCCTTTTCTTACATTTCCGAGAGGGAGGGCACCCGGTCGAGAAGCATACCCTCGACAATCACCGGCATAAGGTGGCGACCTTCCTCAATTGCCTTCTGGAGCCTCCACTCACGGTCCGCATAGATCGTAAAGAGGGGTTCACCGGCCTTGAGAAGGGTTCCTTTCTTTGCGTGGAGGAGGATCCCCGCTCCGCGGTCGTGGGGAGCACCTGCCATTCGTGCAAGCGTGATAAGGGAGGTGTTATTCATCTCTATGACATAGCCGGACGCAGGGGAATTTATCACGAACTGATGCTCCCCTGGTACGATATCCTCTGATTTGACGTTGGGGTCACCACCCTGGATTTCAATGATCTGCCGGAACTTCTCCAGAGCCTTGCCTTTGGAAAGGATATCCTGTGCCATCTGGGCACCGGATCCCCGCGCAGCCTTACCGGACATTTCAAGGGCAATCCCGGCAAGCGAAACGCTCTTCTGGATAAACGAGTTGGGCTCGGATGCGCCTTCCAGCACGCGGAGAGCCTCCCTGACTTCAAGGTTTGGCCCGATGCTGTGCCCGACCGGAATATCGCCGTAGGTCAGTGCGCATTCAACTTTCATACCAAGGCGATCGCCGAGTTCGATAAACTCGCGGGCTAGTTTCCTGCCTTCCTGCATGGTAGCAACCTTGGTATGGCTGCCCACCGGGATATCGATAACCACCAGGTTTGCGCCAACGGCAAATTTCTTTGCCATAACGCTCGCGAGCATCTGACCCCGGGCATCGATCTTGAAGGGGTATTCCTGAAGGATGATGCGGTCGTCTGCCGGGGCGATATTCGTCGCACCTCCCCAGACAATGGTACCCCCTACTTTTTCTGTCATTTCCTGGACTTCGCGGGCGGAAAACTCGACATTTGCGAGCACTTCCATGAGGTCGGCAGTCCCGCCGGCTCCGGTGATTGCACGGGAGCTGGTTTTGGGGATCTTAAGGCCGCTCGCCGCAATGATGGGGACGACAACCAGGGAGATTTTATTGCCCGGCACGCCGCCAATCGAATGCTTGTCAACGATGGGCCGTGAGGCAAACTTGATCTGCTCCCCGGTCTCTACCATGGCACGGGTCAGGTGCTCCACCTCGTCCATATCGAGCGGGTTGATATAAGATGCCGTGATAAAGGCAGTCAGTTCCGCAGCAGAGATATCGTCATTGACCACGTCTTTTATGATCGTCAGGGTCTCGTCTTTTGTGAGCCGGCCCCCATCCATCTTCTTCTTGATAAAATCAAGCGATGCCGGGCGATCGGCTTCCCGGATTTCTACTTCCTCGTCTTCCGCAAGGGATAGGCGTTCGTTTGTACTTCGGTATATCCCGGCATTTCCCTGCCCGGCAAGCGTAGATGTTGTCGTTACAACAGCGGTTGTAGCAATCCCGTTTTTCGGGTTGATCACCTGGACCCGGTCGCCATCCAGCACCCCGATGTTTCGGGCATCGACACGGTTAAGCAGCACTCCACGGCGAGTTGCAATGTCGAGAATCTTGATTTTAAATTTCATGAAGAGGCTCCATTCCCCGGGAAAAACCCGTGTATAGTGAGGATATGGATCTTTCAGGCTAAAAAACGTCCGAATATGAAATAGATCAAACGTTAGTTGCGATGCAACGATCCACTCATTGAACGATAATTGTAGAATTTACGAGAGAACAGATACAAAAAAGAAAAATTTAGATTTTAGTTCAGTGCTTGCGCACGACAAGGAGTGCAACTGCACCGAGACCAATCAGGGCAACCAGTGCACCAAAGCCCGGCTGTGTCGGGGTCTTGGTGGGGGTTGCAGTTGCGACAGGTGTCGAAACTGTGGTCTGAACTGGTGCAGTGGTGACTGCTGTTGCAGTTACGGTCGGGGTAGCGGTCGGAGCCGATGCCTCGAGAACGTTGAACAGTGCAGTACCGGTTGCATCCTGCAAGACGGCAGATTCCTTCACAAGGTACTCGTCGGGCTTGAACGTGGATGCGTCAACATCGAACGAGATCTTGTTAAGGCCGCTGTCACCCTTCGTGACTTTCACGGTGCCGGTTGCGCCGCTGAACTCACCGCTCTGGCTCTTCTGAGTCGGCTGGAATGATGATGAATAGACCTCTACGAGAACTTCGTCGTCAACTGCGAGGTTGGTCGTTGCAGTGATGGTGAACTTGTCACCGACATGCCTGTCGCCAAC
>Ga0183101_1000025_pt16 | contig 48460 bp, 36 predicted proteins | sample Biomet3_FD_127790 | JGI IMG/M metagenome (GOLD analysis project Ga0183101, IMG submission 127790) | Microbial communities from bioreactor (seeded with sewage sludge) at LBNL, California, USA - Biofuel metagenome 3 | ecosystem: Engineered > Bioreactor > Anaerobic > Unclassified ... | reverse complement strand
TTGGATATGATTAATTTTTGTTGAATTTATATAAACTTTTCCACAATTTAGGAAAAGTAAGTATATTAAAAAGTTTCATTATATTTAGTAAAAAATAAGACAAAAAACGTAAGATGGATTAGTAAAAATCATTAAAACCATACGAAAACAAAAAAATAATATTTGTTAACGGTGTGAAAATAAAAATGTTGCGGCATATTAGGGGAATTTAGATATATACTTCAAATTAATGAGTAAGTAAATTTGTAATGAATAAGTAAATGTCATGATTTTGTGAAAAATTTAAAAATAGGATCAAATTTAAGAAATGATTTCAATCAAACGATGCATTAAACATAACAACTGTACAACAAAATTAAAATTGGGGGAGATGCATATGAAATGTCTGAAATAATAGTGATGTACAGTGCAAAAATGTACCAAAGTTATTTCAGGTAGATCCTAACTAAAAAATGACGGAACCAAAGAGATTGATTTTTACTTTTTCTGTCCAGAGACAAGAAAAATAGAGTTATTCCCAAAAAGCCTCTGCGTAAATGATTGTTTATCTTTTATTGAACTACCCCTCCCTAACTCTTAGCAAAGCCCAAAGTTTTAAAGAAGGGGCTTCTTGGTTCATTCTTCCGACTAATGCCGACAAGTCATACAAGCCCTCCCCCGCATTCCGCAGGTGACAGAATATGATAAACGTGATATAATTGAGCTAACGTTGCCGGTTTTGCAGTCTATAAAAATACTTCAAAAATACTTTCACGTAATTACAAGAGAAATCTTTGTTTACCCTCCTTTTAAAGAAGTTTTTTTGGATTTTTTAAGTTAAAAATTTGGAAGGTTTCAACTCTTTATCCATTTTCAGTTGGTTTGGAAATCCTTCAATTTTCCAAAAAGAGAATTTTAGAACTTTTTCGGTAGTGTTGTAAATTTTATGTAAACTTAAAATCAATTTTAGAAATTACTATGATTTGGCTCTATTGGTTATTTTATCCCTCAGTGTCATTCTTTGTGACAAACGGTTTCAACTTTCGAAGTCTAATTTTCAGGCATTTCATGCGTGTATTTTTTAACCTAATAACATTTGTTCTTGCAATTTTCTCAGACATATTTTACTCCTTTCCTGGCCAGACAGTATTTTCTCAACTTCTGGCTCATACTTAAAATAGATTTCTTAAAATAAATTATTTCCTATTTGCTACAATAAGTATACAAAATTAATAAATTTGTATATAAAAATAGTATCCAAATGAAATTTGACGATGTATCTCAGTTAAAAAAGTTATTTTAAAGAATAGAAATATTCCGATAAATCCGGGCCCAATAGATCTACAGAATGCTATTTTGAAAATCAAAGACTTCAAGCTTTCCTGTTCTCAGAGCTAAGAGGGTTCTAAAAGATCTAGGGCAATTTGAGTTTCTTTGTATTCCCCGGTATATTAATACTAATTGTCAATTTTATAGGATAAAGTATTTATTATTTAGGATATTTTACTATAGAGTAATACTAAAATTGAATTTAGTAATACCATAATTTTTTATTGTGGGAAATATGGTCAAGAGGGGTAGATTCACGGTGCAGGGAATAAGAACAAAGAAAGTTTCGCCAAAGGAAAAAAATAGCTTGCCGGCACATAGAATACAGGACAAGTTATTCCCTGTATCTTCACCAGTCCCTCCTGTTGCCCTATACTTCTCTCCTTTTACTTATCCTGTTTCTAATCCTGCTCTGGACTGTTCGTTTTTTTCTCCTGGACCTCTCTATCTCGATCTGAACATTTACCGGGAAACTGTGATAAAAGCTCTTATCAAAGAACAAAGTGAGGATCTGTACCGGCTAATCGAAAAAGTCAAATTTGACGGAAAATACTATCGGGTAAAGTGTGTGCGTTTCGGAGAATGGAAACACTGCTGGGACCTGGCAGTTCGAGTGCAATTTTGTGGAATGATGCCGGGGTTAGCTTTCGAGCCGAGAAAGATCATTTCTAGAGAAGACAAGAAAATAATATACAGATCCCTTGTCCTGGTAAATCCATATGAGTTATGGGAAAGAAAACTGGTCGAAAAATTATGGAACCTTCGAGACAGAATTGAATACCTGATAGCGAAAATCCTTTTTCATGAGTGCATCCATATCCTTATCTTCCTAGGAAAAACTCTACCTTCAGATTTTAAGCAGACGAATATTTTCTTTGAATTCAAAGAGCTGCTCAAGTTTGCAAACTCGAAGAAATTGTGCCCTGAAAGTTGTGGCGTCCAGTACCACCTACGTAATCTAGTTGATCTTTGCCCAGGCTTTTCCGAACACTCCGAAGAAAAGCCAGAGCTGGTTACTGAGCTTTACGAGTTTCTGATCCACGAAAAATACAGCATCAAAAAAACGGATCTGGCTTTCGGTCTTCCCTGCAGCAACAGAAAAATTTCCCAGAACTACGTGAAACTAGCAGCTTTGAAAATGGGCCCCTGTATGGAATCTGACAAAAAAATATGGAAAAAGGAGATTAACAGGTTGCAGAAGGATCTGGAAAAACTGTATGACAGGATTGATGATATTTGAGTCAAATTAGCATAAGTCAAATTAGCTTATAAGTCAAATTAGCTTATTTAACTCAAAATCGGACTTCCATGACCGAAATAATAAGTCAGAGCTTGAAGCTCAAAATTACGTTTATATTATACCACATTGAGTATACTGGTTTTCTCACTAATATGCGCTCACTAATATGCGTAAAATCAGAACACTCCATTGCAAGAGTTAATGAAAGTTTGATTAAATTCAGACAACAATTGGCTATGAAAAAAATTATCAATTTAACCTGGAGTTCTGAAGCTTTGCATCCAATCCCTGCCTGCTTTGCTATCACAGACAGGGCAAAAAGGAGTTCGGATGACTTAGGCGATTTAGGAGGTAATATTATTTTGTGTCTGTTCGCCAGAGATCCTTTATCGATATTACCAGCTGATATTTAAGACTTATGGTATATTTTCTGTTACAAATTGCTAACTTTTTTAATAATATTCATACGAAGCCTGGACATTATATTCTGGAGAATTTATCATCTTGCAGTGACAAAATATAAAAAACGAGTGGAGAAGTTTAAAAAGCTACATAATACGAATAAACACAACTCAGGGAAACAAAGTAGGCGTAATATTTTAGACCTGATCGACAAATATACTTTCCTCGCTTTTGAACAAAGACGTTTAGTTCTTTTTTCGTAAAGTTTCAAAACAGATTGGGAGATAAAGTCAAAAAATTAACGTGAACAAGTATTCGATTTAATGGAAGATACCAGGATACCTTATTTGACTAAAAAAATAAAAATACAGATACAGGAGAAGGCTTTAATAAAAAAATTTTCAGAAAAAGTAATACCAAAACGTATATATGTAATACTAAACAATGTGATGTTATTGGATGTATTCTTCAGAAACAGTTACAAGAAACATTGTAATAAACTTAAAGATATTAAGGTTATTCCTGAAAAAGAATTTTCGGTCTTTATGTTAAGGATATTTTTCTATTCCTTGCTTTTGGAATATTCCTGAACTTAAAGAACTTCTGTTTGGATTTACAGGAAATAAGAGATAGGGGTAAAAGAGGGAAGTGAAATGCATATACCTGATTCATTCATACCGCTTAGCCAGGCAGTAATTTACTGGGTTGTTGCCCTTCCATTTATTATAATGTCAATGAAATGGGCAAAAAACGAGCTTGACGAGATGAAAGTACCAATTCTTGCTGCTCTTGCGGCAGGAATTTTTGCAATTCAAGCTATGAATATTCCCATAGGGATGGGAACAAGCGGGCATATGGTAGGAGCAGCACTTGTTGCCATTATCTTCGGAAGCCCCTGGGCTGGGGTTCTTGTGCTTACTCTAGTCCTGCTTGTGCAGGGATTCGCCTTTGGTGATGGAGGAGTCACTACTATGGGAGCGAATATTCTGAATATGGGAGTTATTTCCGGGTTTGTCGGATACTATACATATGTTGCCCTTCGCAATAAGGCAGGCACAAGCATCGCAGCTTTCGGAGGCGCCTGGCTCGGACTATTTATTTCGGCAATAGCCTGTGCGATTGAGATGTGGATTGCTGGTACCTTTCCCCTGCGTGCTGGACTTATAGCCATGGGGACTTATCATCTGATTATCGGTTTCATAGGAGAAGGCCTGATCACTTCAATTGTAATCACGGCGATTGCAAAATCCCGTCCTGACCTTCTGGAGGATAATTACACTGCCAGACCAGAAAAGCATAAAAAGGAGGCACATGCATGAGCAGAAAATCAAACATGAAATTCTTTTACGTCGGAATTGCGATTGCAATTCTGCTCGCGGTTCTAGCCCCTTTTCTTGCATCCTCTGACCCAGACGGACTGGAAAGTGCTGCTGGTGGGGTAGTTGAAGAATCGAAGATGTCCAAAATTGAAAAGACTGAACCTGTAGTAGGCTCTCCAATGCCTGATTATTCAATAGAAGGTCTGGGAAAAGGGGGAGAAGTAGCAGCAATAGCTGTTGGAACACTTGCAGTACTGGCAATCAGTTTAGGGCTGGGAAAAGTTATTAGCAAAAAAAACTGAACATAAAAAGTTCTCTTTCCTTAAAAACCGTTTCTCTTCCCGAAAGGCAGGGAAGAAACGGCTCACACATAAAAATATCTTTAAAAAAGTAAATTTTTTCAGTAAAACTTTACAGATTTTGCTTCAATAAAATAATTTAGTATTCTGTCTCTGGGAAAAACATTCAAACTTGAAAAAACATTCAAGCACTGCTAATAAATATAACACTCGAAGGACATAAGTCCTTTACAATACAGATTTTACATTTTGGTTTTTTTGCCTGACAGACCTTCCTCCCATGATAGATCAGGGTCATGGAAATTGAATCAAGATCTTTCCTTCGGGCAAGTGAGATAAGGTCCTGTTCAATTTTAGCGGGGTCGGAGTTTTTCGTAAGTCCCAGCCTTCTTGAAACCCTTTTTACATGGGTATCTACAGCAACTCCCTCTACTATACCGAATGCTCTGGCAAGTACTATATTAGCCGTTTTCCTTCCGACCCCTGGCAAACTGGTAAGTTCTTCCATAGTTTTCGGGACTTCTCCGTTGTACTTCTCAACAATCATCTGCGCAGCAGTTTTGATATTCTTTGCCTTGCTTTTGTAAAAGCCTGTAGAATATAGATCGTTTTCAAGTTCCCTGAGGTCTGCACTGGCATAATCTTCTGCAGTCCTGTACTTTTGGAACAATTTGTCAGTTACTCTATTAATCTGTACATCAGTTGACTGAGCTGAAAGAACAGTCGCCACAAGCAGTTCAAGGGGATTGCTGTAATTAAGAGAGGGTTTTACATCAGGATACTCTTTTTTTAGAAGAGCCCAGATACGATAGAAATTGTGTCTGTTATCAGGAATATCATATTCGGAAAAGAAGTTCTGAGTGTCAGATTTTTTTGGTTTTCTTTCAGGCATGTTAACTCCGTCTTCTAACTGTTTTTAGATTTTAGCCGGGAATTATTTGTTCGAGGAAATGGTATTTTCTTGAAGGCTCCTTAGAATTTTCATTTCTGCGATCGATCCTGCAGGTTACAGCATATATTGAATATCCGAACATGTAGTAGGATATGAGAAGACCAGTTTTTTTATGTCCGATGCCTTGAGCCCAAGCCGCATTACCGCAGCGAAAATATTGATAGCTTCTTCGGCATTTGGACCTAGAATATGCGCTCCCATTACACGGTCGTTTGCTTCATCGATAATTACTTTTGAAGCCGCAAACTCCATCCCTGCTTTCCGGGTTGTGTACCAGTTGCTTCTGTCCCGGAATATTACATTATACTTATCATTATTTTTAGCCACACTGATTCCTACCGACGCTAGAACCGGAATGGTAAAGACTGCACTTGGAATACCTGTGTAGTCTGCCTCGATACTATCGCCCTCAAGGATATTAATTGCAGCAACTTTTCCCTGAAGGGCTGCTACAGGAGTAAGCTGCATGCCCTCCAATGCGCAGTCTCCACCTGCATAGATTAGAGAGTTTGAAGTTCTCATGTGCTTATCAACTACAATAGCTCCCTTTTCGGTTTTAACCCCGGCATTCTCAAGACGCAAATCCTCTATATCGGCTACACGACCTGCTCCATGCACTACCATATCTGCACGAAAAATCTGAGATTCGGGTTCGGTTTCAGATTTAGATTGAACCTTTACAATAAGACCATTATTCTCTTTTTCTACTGAAATGACAGGTTTATTTGTAAGAATTTTGATTCCTGCTGCTTCAAAGGCTTTCATAAGCAGATTTACCATATCAGAATCAAAAGCTCTTAGAATCTTTTCACTCCTTTGCAGGATTGTCACTTCAGCTCCAGTTCTTTGCGCAACATGAGCGAACTCCATGGAGATATACCCGCCTCCAATGAAAATGATTTTCTCAGGAAGCTTTTTGGTTTCCATTAACTTTTCATTTGTGATAATGTACTCCTCACCGGGAATATTGAGTTTTCTGGGCTTTGCACCTGTAGCCAGGAATATATATTTCCCTTTAAGTTTGCCCTCTCCAACAACGACTGTGTTTTGATTTTCGAAATATGCTCTTCCATGATAGGTATTAATTCCCATCTCAATCAGGTGTTTCTCTGTTTTGCTGGGATAGCCTTCCGTAAATGTCTTTTTGAACTCGATAAGTGAAGTCCAGTCGAGTTTTAAAGGAGTGTTTATCCCTACACCTTTTCCTATTAGCCGATTACTAGAGTCAGTAACCTCAGCGATATTGGTAAGCACTTCTTTCGGATCACATCCCCTTAGAGGACAGGTGCCTCCATATTCCCTGGAGTCAACTATAGCAATCTTTAATCCTGAATGTGCAACTTTACCCGCAAAGGTTCTGCCCGCAGTACCCGTTCCGATGATTATAATGTCATACTTCATTTCCATTGAACTCCCAACCCTCTGAGACTGTTTTTCTGAAACGAATTAAAAATATATTAAAATTATATATTACATGCAATTTTTATTCATTTTGATTTCAGAGAATAAGTATTTCACCTGAATTCCGATCTAAAAAAATATTGTAACTGAAAAATGGTTTAAAAAAGAAGCAAAAATGTATAATTATATGGAGTTGTGCATAAAACGTACCAAAAACTTAAAGAACTATATTTCTAGAAGAATCCCGGAAGCACCTTAACGGAAATACTGAATTTGTAAAATATAAATTCAGTTTATCCAGAAAAAACTCTCTGTTTTAATATAATAATGCGTAGACCATAAGTTTTATAGCTAAGAATTTTTAAACCAAAGATATTGGTGATTTTTTGGTAAAGAGGGCACTGCTCAGCGTCTCAGACAAGACAGGAATTGCAGAATTCGCACGCGGGCTTGAATCACTTGGCGTGAAAATTATTTCAACAGGCGGGACAGCGAAAATTCTTCGCGACGCCGGCATAGAAGTTACTGATGTCTCGGAAGTCACAGGCTGTCCGGAGATGATGGGAGGAAGGGTCAAAACTCTCCATCCAAGAATTCATGGCGGGCTCTTATGCCTGCGAGAGAGCAAGGAACAGATGGCTGAAGCTGAAAGAGAAGACATCTCGCTTATTGACATGGTGGCTGTAAATCTCTATCCATTTGAGGTAACAATCTCAAAGGAAGGCGTCGAACTCGAAGAAGCCATTGAGAACATAGACATCGGAGGGCCAACTCTTCTTCGTTCGGCAGCTAAAAACTACCGTTCGGTTACAGTACTCTCAGACCCGTCGGACTATGGGCGTGTCCTCAAAGAACTTCGCTCAACAGGGGTAATTTCAGAGGCAACCCGGGCTGCCCTTGCAGTTAAGGCTTTCAGGCATACTGCAGATTATGATGCAGCAATTGATACCTACCTGAGCAAAACCCTGCTCGGAGAAAACGTGCTCCGTATGAAGTTTACCGACGGTGTAAAACTTCGCTATGGGGAAAATTGGCACCAGAAAGCCTATTTTTACAAAGATTCCAAAATAGAGGGCCCTACCCTGGCAAAAGCCACCCAGTTGCATGGAAAAGAACTCTCCTATAATAATTATGTGGACGCCGATAACGCCCTGCAGACAGTAAAAGAACTCGGAAATGCTCACCCTGCCGTAGCAATCGTAAAACATAATAATCCATGTGGGCTTGCAACCGGAAGCACACTCCTGCAAGCTCTTCAGGCTGCCTGGGACGGAGACCCTATTTCAGCTTATGGAAGTATAATCTGCACCAATGAAACCTTTGATCTTGAAGCTGCAACTTTTCTGAACGGAAAATTTGTAGAGATTATTCTTGCTCCTGACTTCAAGCCCGATGCTCTTGAATACCTGAAAAACAAAAGTGAAAATCTTAGACTCCTAAAACTGCCTGATCTCAGGGAAGCTTTCGGGACAGACTACACATATAAGTATGTAATCGGAGGCATGCTCAAGCAGAGTCGCGATATTGGCCTCTACGAAAAATGGGAGTCAGTTACAGACATGCCCTATCCTGAAGAGAAGCGCTCTCTTTCGGAATTCTGCCTTAAAGCCTGTAAATCAACTAAATCCAATTCAGTGAACCTTGCTTACGAGTACGAGCCAGGTTTCTTCATGATACTTGCTATGGGTGCAGGACAACCGAATAGGGTTGACTCAATTCGCAAACTGGCTGCCACAAAAGCTGTTGAAAATCTCAAGGTAATTTACGAACGGGAAAATCCTGAAACCTCCTTTGAAGATTATTGCCAGAGAGTTATGTCAGAATGCGTAATGGCCTCAGACGCCTTCTTCCCCTTCGACGACAGCATAATTCATGCAGCAGAAAATAATATTCGCTACATAGTTTCCCCAGGCGGATCAATTCGGGACGGCGAAGTCATTGCTGCTGCAAATCGGCTAGGAGTTTCCATGGTCTTTACAGGCATGCGCCACTTCCTTCATTAATAAGCCTTCAGGTGTCGATAAAAATAGATGAATATCCCTGAGCTAAAGACTCAGGGGTTTTCTGAACCGTTCTTACGACCATTCGACAACAAATCACACCGACCCATCTCCCGTATTTAAAGAATGCCAGTGCTTTAGTGTTACTTTTTGGTCTCCTGAGTACCCAGACATTACTCCGAGTCCTTGAGGCATCGTTTAAACTGCGCTAAAATTCGTTTAAATGATTTTGTTCTAGTTATAACTTTTTAGTTTTTATAAGTTAGTTAGATTTTTATTTGTTGTTTTGAAATTTTTTAAATATAGTACTTTTCTGCCTATTCCTTATTTTATTTATTTCTTATTTTATTATATGACTCGTCTGTCAATCCTGTTTCTTTCAAAATTACGAATTTTTCTTATACTTTTGATCTGCACACAACTCTTTTTATCTGCTAAGAGTTAATTTCTGACTGTCACTGAATATAATTTGGGGATCTATAAAAAAATAGTATTGGACGAAAAAATGGGAATGCCCAAAAATATTGTCCTATGTTTGAACTATTATGGAACTAAAATCTTTTACGTCAAAATATATTTTGATTAAAAACAATTTTTCATATAAATAATTTAAAATAATTTATGTTCTTAGTATATTATTGAGTTAGAAAGTTGGTGGATAACCACCTCAATAGATAAGAGAATAGCCTGGAGGTTGCTGATCCTTCTTTGAAAATTATGTTCGGGGGAGCATAGTAATCAGGGAGACTTTATTGGGGAATACAGTAAACGGGTACAGTGCCTCCAGGAATTTTCTTACGTTTTTTTCAGATTTACTAAATTTTTTGTTCTCTCTGACCTATGGTCTTTGGCCTATGATCCTTTTGGCCTATGATCTTTTTGGCCTATGATCTTTTTGGCCTATGATCTTTTTGGCCTATGATCTTTTTGGCCTATGATCCTTTTTGACTTCTGGCCTTATTATTATCTTACCTCTGGCCTTATTATTATCTTATTGCTTCCTTGAAAAGTTGAAAATACCTTTGCAGATTTTTATTGAAAGCTTCGCCAGATAGTAGGCTGTAACTTAACTTACAATCTCAAATTTCTTACTACTATATTCCCGTTTCAAGGTCTATTAACCTCTGGTTAACGCTAAAAACTCGTTTAACATGAAATCATACTCCGATTTTAAAACTTTTTATGCGAAAGCATTTTTCGTTTGGAACTAATTTTTGATATAATTAATTTAAAATAATTATAGGGATTATTCTATGTTGTACACTAGAGATAACAGGAAGAGTGAGTAACGGGTATGAATAGTAAGAAAGAATTGCCCGGAAGCTTTAGATCCTGTTCTGAATAATATGCTTGGGGGAGCGTATTTTCAGATCGACCGTAACGGGGGCTACGGTAAAAGGAATATAAGTTTTCGGGCTTTTCCTTACCCTCCTTTTAATGTATGTTTCTCTTATTTTTCCTGCTCTTATTTTCTGCTAATTCTGTTAAAATCCTTTTACCGCGTGTTTCACGACGTCAGTAAAACCAGGAGTCTCTTTGCCAGAGACCCTATATATTCTGCTATAGAGTTTCTATCCAGAGTTTCTATCTATTCTGTTACAGAGTTTCTATCCAGAGTTTCTATCTATTCTGTTACAGAGTTTCTGGCTTTTGATGAAAATCAATGATAACTACCCTGATTTCAAATCAGAAGAATCTATCTTTCCGGAAGAAAACTATAACTTTCAAATTCAGTAAAATGTAATTTTCGAAAATCCCTGGGACAGTTCTTCCCCAAGGAATTTTTCCATTTCTTTTTTCAGGTTTTCAATAGCTTCATCAATAGTGATTCCCTTGCAAATTATATCAGCTTCAGGACAAATTGAAATATAGAAACCATTTTCCTGACGGATAGTTGCAGAAAAAGGAAAAAAGATTGTCATATTTTAAAAGTCTATCAATTTACATTTAAACGTTTTGTGTTTTTTATATCCTTGAAAATTGCTTTATTCTAAAATTGCTTTATTCTAGAAACTTGCCCATGAGCGCAGGAGTTTTATACTTAAGCTGGGATCACATCCTAAATATATAGTGTCAAGTTCGTGTGCCCTATGCCAGCAGAGTTTATACTGTCTTCTCCTGTACCTTTACCTGACCTTTCCGTGCTTATTCTTCTGGGTGTCTTTGTACTTACCGCTCTCAGGCAGGTAGGATCTTTAAGGCTGCAGATCTGGCAAATCATGACCATTGGAGCGATACTTGTACTGTTACTCGGTGAGATTTCGCCGCAAGAAGCTCTTGAAGCGATTAATATGGATGTGCTCATCTTTCTTTTCGGGGCTTTTTGCGTTGGAGAAGCACTTAACATGAGCGGGTATCTTGCCTGGCTCGGAAACCGGATAGTTTCCAGGGCAAAGAATACGGATCAACTTGTTTTACTTGTGCTGTTTTCTACAGGAATTCTTTCCGCAATTCTTATGAATGATACTCTGGCTATCATGGGTACTCCACTTGTTCTGGAGTTTTCCAGAAAGTACAATATCTCTCCCAAACTCATGCTCTTTTCCCTGGCATTTGGGGTAACTACAGGAAGCGTTATGAGCCCAATTGGAAACCCGCAGAACCTCCTCATAGCAATTGGTGGAAACCTGGATTCCCCGTTTGTAACATTTTTGCGTTCACTCGCCCTGCCAACCCTGATATGCCTTTTAATTGCTTATTCCGTACTAAAACTCTTTTTCCGGGAAGAATTTGGAAAAGCAACCCTTACTCAATCCGAAGAAGTCATTAATGACCCTGAGCTTGCCAATGCTTCAAAAATTGCTCTTTCAATTTTGTTGGTTCTCATAACCTGTAAGATTTTCCTGGTGGAATTTTCCCCTGCCTGGGACTTTAATTTGAGCTGGATTGCACTTATCTCCGCGTCGCCTGTCCTGCTCAATAGAAAACGCGTTGAGGTCCTGAAAAATATTGACTGGTCAACCTTGGTTTTCTTCGTTTCAATGTTTGTGCTAATGAAAAGCGTATGGATTTCCGGAACATGCCAGGAATTGCTTACTAGGATGTCTCCTCAGTTAGGCTCGGTGTCAATGATCCTTGCGCTCAGCATTGGACTCAGCCAACTTATATCTAATGTTCCCTTTGTTGCGCTCTATCTGCCTGCCATGGGCAGTACAGTTTCTCAGGTGCAACTGATGGCGCTTGCTGCAGGAAGTACAATTGCAGGAAACCTGTTGATCCTGGGAGCTGCAAGCAACGTCATAATTATCCAAAACGCAGAAAAAGAAGGAAAAACTCTTTCATTTGCCGAATTCTCCAAAATTGGAGTTTTAATTACTATTTTAGATGCTATTACTTACTTAATCTTTCTCTAACTTTTAAAACCCATAAATTTCTTAGAATAAATTTTAGAAGTGTAAGTTTCCCTTAAACCAAATTTATAGGCTTATTGATCTTTAATGTATCCACTCTTTTCTTTCTACGAGTACGTAAGTATTTTTTAACTCTCCAATAAACTTGATATACTCAAAGCACATACATTTTTTCTGGAAGATATAAGATCATGACCCAGAATAATACAGATCCAAATACCAGGCGCAGACGCACCAGGTACACTGTACAGAAGAAAACCTTTGGGCCTGTTGAAGACCTTGAAACTCATGTCCGGTCCGACTGGTGGCAGACTCTTTTTAACTCACTTTACCTTAAGACCGATGCCGATCTTCTGGATGATATGGAGGTTACTAGAAAAGAGGTCGATCTCATTGTTTCCATTTTAGGAGTGTCTCCTGAAGAAAAAATTCTTGATCTTTGCTGTGGTCAGGGAAGGCATGTACTTGAACTGGCAAGGAGGGGTTTTTCAAACATTGAAGGATATGATAGATCCCAGTACCTTATAAGGAAAGCCAGAACCAGAGCGCAGAAAGAGAACCTGCAGGTCAGGTTCAGAGAGGGAGATGCAAGAAAACTTCCCTATCCATCTGATACTTTTGACATAGTTACTATACTGGGCAACAGTTTTGGCTACTTTGACTCAATGCTCCAGGACCAAAAGGTTCTTGAAGAAATTTTCAGGGTTCTGAAGCCCGGAGGCAGAGTTTTTATTGATGCTGTGGACGGAGATTACATGAAAAAAAGCTTCCAGCCCAGGTCATGGGAATGGCTGGACAGAAAATACTTTGTCTGCAGGGAAAGAGCTCTTTCAGCCGATGGTGATCGGCTAATTTGTAGGGAAGTGATAAGCCGTATTGACAGAGGGGTAATTGCAGACCAGTTTTACGCTGAGAGGTTATACAATAAAGGAAGCCTTTTTGAGCTGCTTGCCGCGTCAGGGTTTAGCAGTCCCGCGTTTCACACTAATTTCAGCCCGGTGTCCGCAGGCACACAGGATGCGGGCATGATGGAACAAAGAATCCTAGTCTCGGCCTCTGTCGAGAAACCGTGGCCTCCTTCTCTTCAGGCAGCCGGGAATAAAAAGCCAATGAATATTGCAGTTGTGCTTGGAGATCCGAGAAAAGAAGATCAGATCAAGCCTGCCTGTGTCTTTGATGATGACGATTTCGATACTCTTGAGAGAATGAAAAAAGCACTTGCAGAGATTCCTTTTATGAAATTTACTTTCCTTGACAGGCACGAAACGTTGCTGGAAGACCTGAAGAAGAAAGCAGCAAAAATTAATCTTGTACTTAATCTCTGCGATGAAGGATTTAATAACGATCCCACAAAAGAGCTTCATGTTCCGGCTTTGCTCGAACAGCTCAACATTCCATATACAGGAGCAGGCCCTCAATGTCTTGCTTTCTGTTATGACAAATCCATTATAAGGGGTATTGCCAGAGAGATGCGCGTTCCTGTAGCAAAGGGAATGCTTGTAACCGAAGACTCGGAGCTTTCAAAGCTTTCTCTCTCTTTCCCCCTGCTTGTAAAGCCCAACTCAGGAGACTCAAGTTTTGGGATTACACAGAAAAGCATTGCCTACAGCCGTGAGGAACTTCTTGGAATTCTTGTGGCGGCCCGGGAAAAAATGGGCTCGAACAAGCCTTTCCTGCTAGAAGAGTTTCTCCCCGGAAAAGACATCAGTGTTGGCATTATTGGAAACCCACCTGAATGTACTATACTGCCTATTACGGAAGAGGATTACTCGGGAGTGCCAGGAGAACTTCCAAAGATCTGTGGGTATGAAGCTAAATGGCTTCCGGATTCTCCATACTGGAGCATAAAGTCCGTGCCTGCTGATCTTCCGGAAAAAACCCGAAAAGAAATCGTAAAATGCTGCCTTGCTCTCTTTACAAGGCTGGGTTGTCGGGATTATGCCCGTTTTGACTGGAGGCTTGATGCCGAAGGCAAACCCAAACTTCTGGAAGTAAACCCCAATCCTGGATGGTGCTGGGACGGTCATCTGGCAAAGATGGCGGCTTATGCTAATATTTCTTATTCCGGAATGCTTGCAGCCATTATAGAAGCTGCAAAGGAAAGGTATGGCCTCGGAGATCCCGATAATCTTGAGACTTCCAGAAAAATGCCTGAAACCACTCCCAGAAAAAGCCCGGCTGAATGCGCTGCTGAGTTTGAGGAAGAAATTGAAGCCAGAAAATGTATGGATTCCGAAAATAACCGGAAGAAAAGTGTTTTTTCAAACACTTCCAAAACAGTACAGGCCTTTGAGAGCGTATAAACTCAAAAAAGTACAGACCTTTGAGAGCATATAAACTCAAAAAAGTGCGGGATGCGAAAGGATCGGATATTTCTTTTTCGCGTCTCCGTTTTTCTCTTTGTTTTTCTGTTACTTCTGGATGTTTACTTATTTTACTTCAGAATGTTTACTTCTGAATGATAATTGTAAGAATATCCTCATCCTGCATTCTATGGTCAAGGCCTACTCTCTGCCCCGGGTGTTTTGCAGAGGTACCCCAGACCTGGGCATAGCGGAACTTCCTACGGAAATCCCTGTGCAGGCGATCGCAAATCTGGCCTATATTGGTCCCGCTCATAACTATCAGGGGCTCTTCCATGTCTGCAGGCTGGCCCTGTGGTTTTAAGTAGACCCGAATGAAACCCAACCTGTCGTAAATAGAGTCTTTGAGAGTCTCGATATTTATGCCTTCATGAGCTGAAATAAAAATCGAGTCAGGGTATAGCTTTCTACATTCTTCAATCAACTGAGGATAGGCAAGGTCAACCTTGTTAACAGCTATTAGAGACCTGACATAGCTGCGGTTGTTCAGGACAACGTCAATAAGCTGGTCAACTGTTATGTTATCTCTTATAAGTACACTTGCGTTGTGGATCTTATACTCATCCAGCACAGCCTTGATAGTTTCTTCATCCAGGTCAAGGTCAACAGTTGAGTTGATCTCTATCCCGCCCCGTTCTTTTTTCTTGATTATTACATCAGGGGGCTCCTGATCTATGCGAATTCCGGCCTGGTAAAGTTCGTCCATAAGTACTTCGTAATGCTTTGGTTGGAAGACATCAAGCAAAAATATAACCATATCAGAATTCCTGATAACTGATATGACTTCCCTTCCACGCCCACGTCCTGAAGAAGCGCCTTTTACAAGCCCTGGGACATCAAGGAACTGAATTGTTGCCCCTTTATGTTCCAGCACTCCTGGCACAACTGTAAGGGTAGTAAACTCATATGCACCCACTGCAGAATTGGCACCCGTGATTTTGTTCAGAAGCGTAGATTTTCCTACTGATGGAAAACCTACAAGTGTTACAGTTCCATCTCCTGATTTTCTGACCGAGTACCCTTCCCCTCCTCCTCTTGCCGAGGCTTTTTTCTCGATCTCATCTCGCAGGCGAGCGATTTTGGCTTTAAGGCGGCCTATGTGATGGGAAGTTGCTTTATTGTACTGGGTCTTTCTAATTTCGTCTTCGATTTCCTGTATTTGCTCCTGTATGCTGCTCATCTGGAACCTGCCGATTTAGGGACTAAAGAAATGATTTTCATATTAATTGGAAAAAGAAACCATGTCCAAGTGGTCTCTAAAAACCCTTTTTGATCTAAAAGAGATCCGTATCTGGATATTTTATCCTGAATAGTTGAATGCAATATATATACCTATGGAATGGTTTTATTTAGTGGTTCTGAATAATAGAGCTACTCAGAACATTTATATTTCATAATAATTATAATAATACTTAAAGCTTATTGAAAACTACTTTCAAGCTTATTGAAAACTACTTCCAAGCCTATTGAAAACTACTCCTGTCGAAATTTTTTCACCAGAGGCCTGTTCAAAGAGCCTGTCCGTTATTGAAGAGGTACTGTCTCAAAGAGACTACCTCACTTATTCAAAGGAACTGTCTCAAAGGGACAATCTCTCCTATCCATTAAGAATTTTCATTCAAAGGAAATTATTTTTCCTGTCATTTCATACACATGCAGCCCGTCGGGAAGCTTTGAAGCGAATTCTGTAGAATTAAGAATTTCCAGAAATCTGCGGACTTCGGGAGTTTCCAGAATCTCCTTCTTTATAAGGAAATCGTAGTCTTCTTCTGCAAATTTTACAAATTGAAGACCGCTCTTATCGGTACAGTTCCTAATTCCCACACCTACCTCAGCCTTTCCTGAGGCAACTGCCTCACATACAGCTACCTCCGATTTTGCTCCGGATGCATAACCAAGAATCGAATCTGTAAACTCCTTTTTATTAATTCCTTTTCCAGCTACGAATTCTGAAATTTTCAGGTCTAATAGGGCTCTTATGCCTGAACCTCTGTTCCGGTTAATCAGGTGTTTTCCCGGAAGATCAGAGAGCCCGGAGACCGGGCTATCCTGCCTGACAAGAAGCCCTACTTCCCGCCTGTACCCTTTGACAAGAACAATGCCTGAAAGTTCCATATTCTCGATTGTAGGAACGTTATACAGGATTCCGTCCTGTCCTCTGGGATCTCGTGACGGCATATTCACGCCTGCAATATCGGCCGTATTTGCGGCAATTGCGCTGAAGCCTCCGCTCGAACTTGTGTAAAGGGTCCTGAGACGAAGTCCACTAAGGTCTTCAAGCAGGTCAAGGCCAGGACAGAAGCCACCTGCTATCAGGAGGTCAGGTTTTTCAACCTCCCCAAAAAGAGTCACTTCTACGGGAGTTCCCGCTTCAATAAACTCTGTACTGGATGGAATTTCAATAAAGCCATCTGCCCCGAAAAGAGAGGTTATGGCACCTGAACCTTTGTCTGCAGGATAAACCCTTCCCCGGATCAGGCCTACCGGGAGAAGTTGCTGTCTTCCTTCTGAACGGAAACGTGTACCCATAACCCCGTTTTCCGTTTTTTTAAGTGCCTTATCTTCTCCAAGGGTTTTTCTAAGTAGGGGAGCTACGAATTCGTTAAAAATTGTTAATGCAGATGTAGGGTTTCCAGGCAGCCCTATTATAGGAACACCTTGTATTATTCCAATGACCACAGGTTTCCCAGGTTTTACACTTATGCCGTGGGCAAGGGTTTCTCCGATTTCATCTACGAGTCTGTACATCACGTCCCCTGACCCCGATGACGTGCTGCCAGAAGTCAGAATCAGGGAACACTCCGAAACCGCAGTTTCAAGTACCTTTTTCATGGCTGCCTCGTTATCTTCTACAATCCCGTAAAGCAGGGGGAAGGCTCCACATTCATGTATGCCAGCATATAAGGTGTAAGAGTTTGCGTCATATATCTTTCCGGAAGTAAGTTTTTCTCCGGGGCGCACAAGCTCGTCTCCTGTTGAGATTATTCCAACCTGCAGTTTTAGGACAGGCACATCCTTTTTTCCGACAGAAGCAAGCACTCCGATTTCCCGGGTCCCGAGCTTCCGACCTGCCCTGATCACACGTTCTCCCTTTTGGATGTCAGAACCGGCCTTCATGATATTTTCTCCCACCGCTACAGGACTGTAAATCGATACGGTTCCGTCTCCTTCAGAACTATATTCAACCATGACCACAGCGTTAGCTCCTTCAGGAATCGGAGCTCCGGTAGCTATTTCCACGGCTTCCCCCGCTGAAACATTGAATTTTACATCCGAGCCGGCCTGGAGGTTTCCGATGAGTTTGAGTTCTACAGGCTCGGTTCCGCTGCATGCATACGTATCCTCTGCCCTGACTGCATAACCATCCATTATAGCTCTTGGGAAAGGAGGGACATTAATTTCGGTAACAATATCCTCTGCAAGGATTTTACCGTAAGCGTTTTTAAGGGCTAAGCGTTCCTGCCTGGGAAAAACTTGCAGGCTGTTTATTATTTCCCGTGCCTTCTCTACAGAGATAAGTTCCCGAAATTCTTTGCGTTTCATAGAAATTCAACCCTAATTTACAGGTCTTCAGATAAGTGTTCTAGTTTAATAGCATTTCTGGGCATGTTTTATACTGTTTTATCCCGACGTTTTATACTTACTTTTCCTCCTCGAAAAATCTTAAAGGCGAGTCAGTAAGATCTGCTCAAATAGAAGTTTAAAAAGAAACTCAAAATTAGTCCAGATAGCAGATTAAATAAAAATTCAAAATTAATCCAAATAGAAGCTTAAGTAGAAAGTCAAAGGATTTAGAATATAAGTTTAAAACACGAACTTAAAAGAAACTTCAAAAGAAACTTAAGAACAGCTTAAGTAGGAACTTAAAAAGAGGAACAGACAAAAGCTGTTTCAGAAAATTATCTAAAAAAATCGTGGCGGGAAAAGTCCCGCTTGATTTTATTGCCCTTTTTGTTTATTTCATTTTTCAGGGCTGCCCTTTTATTTATAAATTGGTGTACCCGTACTCTGGGTTATTTTCTCAAAAGCTTCAGCCATCTTTAGTGTCATGGGCCCAGGTTTGCCTGTGCCTATAACCCTACCGTCAAGCCTGGTTATAGGAGCAGCTTCAGCTGCAGTGCCTGTGACAAAAACTTCATCGGCTGTGTAAAGGTCGAATAGACCAAGATTTGTTTCGATAACTTTGTATCCCATCTCATCCAGAAGTTCGATGGCTGTAGCTCTGGTAATCCCTTTTAAGTTGTTGATCGTGAAGGGAGTAAAAACCTTGTTATTTTTGATTATGAAGATATTATCTCCTGAACCCTCACAGACAAAACCATTATGATCCAGGAAGATAGCTTCGTCTCCTCCTTTCTCGTTGGCTTCAATCTTTGCCAGGATATTGTTCAGGTAGTTCAGGGACTTGATATTAGGAGATATGGAATCAGGTGCATTTCTTCGGACACAGACACTGACGGCTTTGAGCCCGACTTCATATAGGTCACCGTACATGGCTCCCCAACCCTGAGCTACGACAACCACGCAGGGTTTCTCACAACTGCGAGGATCAAGCCCGAGATCTCCAGCTCCCCTCGAAACAACAGGACGGATGTATGCATCTTTAAGGTTATTTTTCCTGAGGGTTTCAAGTATTGCTTCACTCATTTCTTCCTTTGTAAGGGGGATATCCATTGCAATTGCCTTTGCCGAGTCATAAAGCCTGTCAACATGATCTTTTAACTTAAAGACGCGGCCGTTGTATGCCCTTATACCTTCAAAAACACCGTCGCCGTAGAGGAAACCATGGTCGTAGACCGAAACTTTGGCTTCGGATTTGGGAACAAACTTCCCATCCAAGTAGATCAATAACTCACTCATTTGCGAACAATCCTCTGCAATCTTACTACTTTATAGAGTTCACTTATTTTCTTGATAATGTCAATTAAATATGATTGTAATATGCAAACCCTATAAACCATTTACTTTATTTCACTCATTGACAGTATGTAAGCTCTGCGCGGGGTTTAAAAATTCAAAGCCTCAGGGAAGTTTCCATACTGGCAAATTCCTAAGTAAAATGCCGAATAAGTCAGTATATATTAAATATATATTACAATTCCGATTCTATATAAATATTTTAAGATATTTACAGTCCCAATTAATGTATCCATACAAAAAGCTTTTATGTTAAAACGCTTATTTCGTATTCCGTACTAAGAAAAGCAAACAGGGCTCGTGGCTTAGCCAGGATATAGCGCTGGGCTTCTAACCCAGACGTCGGGGGTTCAAATCCCTTCGAGCCCGCTTAATTCTTTATATATTCTAATTAGCCTTAAAAAACCGTTTTTGAATTCTCTACTTACTTCAAATTAACCTGCGCAAACTATTTTCACTCTCTTTCTTTCTGGCATGTTTACCCTTTTTCAGTAGAGGTTTATACTTTCTACCTCCCCATCTCTGTTTTTTGACCATTTCTGTAGAGCTTTTATACTTTCTACCTGCCCTATCTGTTTTAGGCCTTCTTTACAGTAAAGAATCTTAACACAAGCTGCAGTTTTACCGGAGTACGCGCAACTTTTGGTTTGGGAAATATCATATCAAAATTGTAGGATCAAAATTGTAGAATCAAAATTGTAGAATCAAAATTGTAGGAGACATAGATAGAGTAATGCACCAAAAATTCTGTAAAATCGAAAATTCAAAAAGCCACTAAACCGAATCTGACTTCATAATAGCAGGTACCCCAGTCCTAGTGCAAGAAACATTACTCCTGACATTACTGTTGTAATCAGCCCTATCTGCCTGATACTTTCCACTTTAGCTGCGAGGCCCAGCGGCACCAGCAATATGAGATAAAACGAGGTTCCAACAAAAAATCCTCCAAATAGCAATATGCTGCCTGCAATACTGGCATAAGACAGAGCTGCGGACATCGCCAGAAGGAATGGAGGACACACATTGATTCCTGTCAGGAAGCCAAAGAAAGCAGGATAATTCACATATTTTTTACTCAGCTTGCACAACCCGAAATGAGGCCATTTTTTTACCACCACGAAGGCTAGCATCAGAACGGACAGCAGAATCATAGCAGTCCCTATAGCTTTATTAAGCCATGGACCGTCTATCTGCTTTCCAAGAATTCCCAGGATCAGGCCAAAAAACAGGTAGGCAATTAGCCTACCCATTGCAATCTCTCCGATGGCCAGTATATTCCACCGCAGCTTTCGATTTTCCGATAGGACAAAAGGCACATATACAGGAGCGCAGGTGACCAGACAGAAAATACCCGTAGACAAACCTAGCAGCATGCCCTGGGAAATAGCCTCTATAATCATCTGCCACCGCTCATGACTTTGCTAACAAAGAAAAGCCGACGATCACAATGAGAACCATGTACAGATACATTACCCATGTCCTGATATTTTTTTTGTCAATAGTCATTTCAGAAACTTCCATTATTACCAGTCAACAAGTAAATGCAATTATTGGAAACTCACTATTTCGCCGGTCATCAGGTAGTGTACAACCGTCCATATGAAGCCTGACGCAATGAGCAGGTTAAAGATAATTGCCAGAGGAATAAAAAATAATCTGATGTTCTGGTCGGTAAACAACAGCTTGTAATCGATCGCACCTGCAGGACATTTGTCCATACATTTTCCGCACTTAGCGCACTCGATTGTCGTTCTTCCCTTCGCAAGCGATTCTTTGGTGATAGCAAACAGCTCACAACTTTTCACGCACAAGCCACAGTTCTTGCAGAGATTTGTGTCGATTTTTACCTTAAAAGGATTGATGACCCCAATTAAAGTATTGGCAGGCATAAGTGGACATATAAAGCTACAAAACAACCTTTTCTTTGTGAGCAACGGGCCTATCACCAGGAAGATCAGCCCACCAGTCACGAATATCAGTGCTGTGATCCACTGGAAAGTTGTCGTCACGGCAGGTGGATCATAGATGATCCGCAGCGGGCATATATAAGCGCAGAAGATAGGTATCAGAAAGACAGCGCTGACCAGGATAAGGAACAACATAAATGCGTAAGGAAACAACTTTGCCCATTTTGGGGGGTTTTCAAGAGGTATAATAGGTTTCTTTAATAGAGAAGCGAAAAACTGGTCCATCCATCCGAAGAAACATATCCAGCCACACCACCCTCTTCCCAGGATAAGTACAAGACCGAGCCACATAAAGAGAACGGCAAATAGCGATGTGACTGGGGATGGGAAGACCATTTTTCCCTCGGTAAAGTATGGTACCGCTACGAACGGGATGGTGATCGGACAGATGGGAACGCTATTACTGTTCAAGGCTTGATTGGTCAGAAGAATGCTGCCCCTGTGCACCTCATGTTCCAGACTAAGCGCGATGGTAAAAATTAAACCATCCAGTCCAATAAAGGTTACCATGCGGAGAAGGTTGACTCTGCCAGTCCACAGGATGAAAAAAGTCAGTGCTGTACCTATTATGACAATAAACGCGGTGACTGCCAAGCGAGCTGAAGAAGAATCTCCTCGTCCTACAAGAAAAAATAAGATTAAACCAGTGATAACTGCCGCGGTAAAACTGACCGCGAAAGAATACTTTAAACTGTCTGTACCGCATCGAGCTCCTTTACTCTCGATTTTGTTTAATTGAAACACTTGCTTACCTCATCTGGCACCAAAATGCTGGGACCACTCAATAATAAAAAGAATTTTCTCTGCCACTTATATAAAAACTTATCGAAATTTTTTTGAGATATATAAAAATATTTCAGCACCAGCTATATGTTACTGCTGTTGTTTTCTGAGAATTTATAAACTGACTAACTTAGAAATTAATAAGTTAATATGTTTGCTCAGAAAAGTCACACACTTTCACTTTGAATCTAGTTGTCACATGACACTGATCGAGGATCTCTGAATGCAGGTAAGTTAAGAAAAGAGTGCAGTTAAACAATGTGTATACCATAATGAGAGATTCAATATTTGTGCTTCGATTTATAGAATATCAAACAGTATTTTTATAGATATGCATAGAGGCTGAAAAAAATAAAGATAAGAGAAGGAAAATTTAAAAAATGAAACTTTGAAGATTTCATCGCTGAAAATCACTGCCCTGAACTGGGAATCATTTTATATCCCTCCCCCGAGGGCATAAGTATTGCCAGAATAATATACAGGACAATACCAATTCCTCCTTGCAGAGCAAGGGCTGCGAAAGCAAGCCTTATAAAGGTCGGGTCAATGTCAAAGTACTCGCCCAACCCTCCACAAACTCCGAAGAGCATACGTTCTTTCTTGCTTTTAGTCAGACGCTTTTTCATGGTGTAGGCAGTGCGTTTTTCTTCTTTAGCTTCTTCCCCGGTTTCCCTAGCTTCTTCTCTGATTTTCTCTCCAGCCTCTCTAGCGGCTTCCTCTTCTTTTTTCTCCCCAGCTTCTATAATGACTCCCCCTTCCATATCAATAGGCTTTGTCCAGGATTTTTCAGTATAGCCGGTTTCAAGTTCTCCCGGAGACTTGAATTCACTTTCTTTCGGGGTTATTTTCTCTTCGGATGTGGGGATTCCTGGAGTTTCTTTTTCTTCCATACCTCTTTCAGGCTTTGCCCAGGATTCTTCAGTATAGCCAGTTTCAAGTTCCCCTTCAGGTTTGAATTCGCTTTTTTTCGGCTCTTCTCTTTCCAGTGGTGCAGTACCGCTAACTTCCTCTTCGGTTTTTCCCTCATGTCTCGCACATGGTTCCTCTTCAGATTTGGCTTTAGGTACCTCTGACGCTTCAAAAAAGTGTCCTTTTGTTGCCTTTTTTTCTTGAGATTCGGGATTTTCCTGCATATTGACTATTCTATTTTGGAGGATTTATATTATTCTGGTACCTTTTATCTCCTCGTCACTATTTTCATATTTATTTCTTTTAGTATCTTCTACTTTAGTGACATTCCGAGCAGCCACATTCATTTTCACTGCGGAAAATTCCATATAACATCAAGGGGAGAAGGAAAACCGCAAAACCCAACTTTAGATCTTCGGGGAGCAATTCTTTTGCAGTCCCCACGGTTGCTACCGCACTGATCCCTAGTTTTAGATAAAACCAGTCCAGCAGGAAACCTGCTCCAAGGGAGCAGAGAGAAATCATTCCCAGATACAGAGCTGCCGAACGTTTTCCAAGGAAGCGGGCAACCATCGTTATAGTTGCTACATTGGTTGCAGGACCTGCGAGGAGAAAAACAAAAGCGGTACCCGGACTCATGCCCTTAGCTACAAGACTTGCAGCAAGAGGAGTCGAAGCTGTAGCGCATATATAAAGAGGAATTCCCACAAAGAGCATAACCAGCATTGATCCAAAGCCTCCTCCCAGATAATTCTGGATAAGGCTATCGGGAACTGCATAGGAAATTATTCCTGCAAAAAAGATTCCGATGAGCATCCATTTAGAAATTTCGGCTGGCAGCTCGATATAAGCATACTTTACTCCTTTAATCAACCTGGATTTTACTGATTCTTTATTATTTCTATCTTTTTCGGGTTCCTTATTTTTCCCTTCTTTTCCGGACTCTTTATTATTCCCATCTTTTCCCGATTCATTTTCTTCGCACCCACACTCCCCACAGCCGCAGGAAGAGACATCTTTATGGACATCTTTATGGAAGTCTGGGCTTACCAGGGTAAGTTTTCGGACATTTTCAGATTTATTATTTATTTTTAGAGGCTTTGCTCCTGAGGGCTTTACTTCTACAGCCGTATTTATAGTGCTCACAGACTCGTTTTTTCCGTTACAGGAATCTGCTGGCTTATGGCAACTACAGGAAGGAGAGCTGCATGTTTTTTCCGGTAAAGGAGCTCCAATCAAGGTTGAGACTGCAAGAACTCCTGCTTTTTTCTCGGGACTTTCCTGTTTTGTGATATTCTTCTTTTCCGGGCATTCCCCGATCAAAAAATTATCTGCAAGCCCTGTAAGGATGGCGGTAACAAAAGCAGCAAGTGGGCGGAAAACTGCCATCAAGGGATCCAGGAGAGCATAAGTAACCGCTATTGAGTCTACTCCTGTCTCGGGAGTAGAGATAAGGAAGGAAAGAGTTGCCCCTCGGTTAGCTCCCCTTTTTCGGATCGACATCGCGGCAGGGACCACTCCGCAGGAGCAGAGAGGTAGGGGAAGGCCTGCAAGAGCGGCATTGACAACAGAGCGAATTTTTCCTGCCGATGCTCCAAGGTATTCCACAATCTTCTGGTCAGGCACCAGGACATTGAGAAGACCTGCAATACCCAGGCCGAAAATGAGATAGGGAGCCGTTTCGACGAAAATGTTCCAGGATTCCAGGAGAACCCCTGAAAAAAGGACCAGAAGAGTGTTTAGGAATTCGAAGTTCATGCTTTTTCCTCCACATGTTCGAGGCACATTTCAATCAGCGTGCGGACATGCTCGTCTGCAATATAATAAATCGTAAATTTTCCCTCCCTCCTGACCCGCACGAGGTCAAGCTGCCTGAGGGTACGAAGCCCATGAGAAACTGCGGATTGAGTGACACTAAGCGCCTGTTCGAGTTCACATACGCACATCTCCTTTTGCTTTAGTAAAAAAAGGATCTTAAGGCGAGTATCGGACTGGAGCGCCTGAAAAACCGCAGCCATTCGCGTGATACTTTCGGGGTCCGGAACCTTTTGTAACAGTTTTTCCAGTTGTTTTGAATCCACTCGTTCACATTTCTCTTGCATGAACATATGAACAGCTGTTCATATATTAATATCTTTTTAAGAATTGCACTATCTAAGAAAGTTGTCAAAAACTTAGAATTTGTCAAAAACTTAGAGGCTGTCCTTTATAGTAGTTGTCAGGGTAAGTTTGATTTATACGAGTAAAGACCTCTCAAAACCAACTAAAAAATTAACTATCGTTTTAACCCAAGATTAAAAGGATGAGATTTTTGTTTATTTGACAGGTTTCATAGCTTTTTATTATCTTGTGCATCTAATCAACTACTTTGTTTCTAAATCTTATTTCTCATAAATATAATTATTATATTTAGTATTGTATTTAAATAGATAAATATTAAACCTAATATAATTTATTTGATATTAAATGCGTGTCAAGAAATAACTTGAACCAATTTTTACACTGTACTCAAACACTAATAAAACAGTTTCATTTCAGTCGAATACCCCGTTGCTTGCAGTTGGGTGCGCCAGCGCAACTTTGATTCAAAACACAAATAGTCGCTCAAGCTATTTAGCTACGACTCTTTAATTGAAGAGGCCTGCTCTATACTCTGTAGCAAAAACTTGGTCTCTTCTCCGAATTTGAATTTTGTGAGGATACGTCTATGAAAATAGATAATAAGAGTTTGAATATAAGAAAAGCAGCATTTCTTCTAAGCGTTGCTGGTTTGGTAATATTAACAGCTATAGGAATGCCTGCAGACGCCAGTGAGATCAAAGGTAAAAGTGTAGTTCCTGAGAATAACACAACTATGTTGTTACAGGTGCCTGATGTGCGCCAATCCACCAACTACTCGTGTGGGGCTTCATGCTTTCAGGCTGTAGTAAGCTACTGGGGCGGTAAAGATATGGGAGAAGGCCAGTTTATTGAGCTCGTCAATACTACTCTTGGAGAGACCGAACGCAAGGGCACCACCCCCAGCGGCATCGTAGAAGGGGCAGAAAAAATGGGGTTTAGAGCTGAGATTAGGGAGAACCTGACACTGGACGATTTGAGAGACTCCATTAATAAGGGCATTCCAGTAATAGTTAGACTTCAGGCCTGGAAGGATGAGAATCAAACTTGGGAAATGAATGCGAGCAGTCACTACATGGTAGTCATAGGCATAGACAGCAAAAATGTGTACTTTGAAGACCCATGGATACTTGGCAACAGAGGGTATATTCCACATGATGAGTTCATAGAACGTTGGCATACTTTCAGTTATGAATCTCCTACAGCTGATAAAAAAACAAATATGATTCATATGGGAATCTTTATCAGTGGAGACAAGCCTGCACAAAATCCTGGTTTCATACACGTGGACTAAATCCAGGTACCAATATGCTTGAATATGTCCAGAATTGAGAAATCTAAGAGGCTGTCTTAAAATTCAAACTATTTCTACATTTGGATAGTGATTGTTGTTGATTTTTAATTCAGAGCCTGACTTTGACAGAAACATACATTTTATAATGTATAAATGGGCTTCAGGCTTCTGTTTTTTCTTCATACGATTCAAATTTATTTTATGTGTTTATTGATTTTTGACATTTTTCATTTTTTTCACAGGCATGTGTCAACGCAATGTATTTTTTGAAGAAAAATACTGTATTAATTAGCAGAACCTGTCAAATTAAGGTCAGAGTGTAAATTGATTAGATTAGGCTTACTCGCGCGATGCATGAAATCAAATACATTAGACATCATAGTTAAAATTTATATCTTAGATATTTAACATTTTGATGCTACCGTTTTTCAGTACAAATGAGTAATTACTATCACTATTGCAGAATCAATCTAATTTTAAGACACGCTCTTAGAATTTGTCAAAAACTTAGATTTATCCGAATCCTAAAAATCTGCAAGAGCCTTTACTCTATCTTAGAATCCTGTTGTGCCCTTTTTCAGAGAGTTAGAATAAGGATAACAAAAAGTGCCAGGATAAAAAGGGCTCTCCAGTCGTTTTTTTGCATGGAAAGCTCATGCATTGAGGTCCTCCGGCTTCCCTGGTAGCCTCTACTCTCCATTGCGAGGGCCAGTTCTTCAGCATCCCTGATTACACCTCTTAGCAGGGGAATTGCAAGAGCAGGAATTGAGCGTAGAGGGTTTTTTACGAAATCCATCCCTCTTGCCGCCTGAGCTGCTTTTGTTCGCTCTACCCTCTCAAATAGAAGGGGAAGAAACGCTATAGAGATGTTCATCATCGTAGCAAGCTCAAAAGAACTGATTCCCAGCCAGCGCAATGGTAAAGGCCTTAGCATCCTTTCTATGCCGCAGGTAATTGCTGATGGGTCGGTACTGGCTGTCAGGAGGGCGGCAAAAAGCAAAAGTAATATAAATCGGGCAGCAAGTTTGAGCCCTTTTTCCAGCCCTTCCAGACTTGGCTGCAGAATCCAATACGAAACAAGGGGCCTTCCGTCCGTAAAAAATAACTGCGTGAGAAAGATAAAAAATATAAACAGCATCATAGGCCTTACTGCCCTGAAAAACACTTTCATTGGCAGTCCTGAAAGTAAAGCGAGGGCAAAGAAAAAAGCGAAAAGAGCCCCTATTCCTGCAAAATTCTCAATCCTGAATGCCAGAATTCCGAGCAGCATTACGGCTGCAACTTTTGTCCTGGGGTCAAGCCTGTGGAGAATGGAAGCCCCTGGTACGTAACTGAACACAGGTTCCTGCATATTCCCTCGCGTTTGGTTTTGTAAAAAAAGTTATGAGTTTTTGGAGCTTCCTGTCTTAGTTCCTTTCCGTTTTAATTCCCTTCCGTTTTAACTCTCACTATTTTCGTTTCCAAGAACTGATTTTATAGTCTCAGAATCTCTTCAAGAGCGCCTTCAACCGTGAAGACTGCAGTGTCTACTGGCAATCCTCTTGCTCTAAGTTCTTTCATCATGGAAGCTATAGGTGGAAGAGGCTCGAATCCTTTTTCGAGGTAGCTTTCCCGACTCCCCTGAAAAATGATTCTTCCTTCCCTTATGAGCACTATTCTTTCCAGCAAGGGGAAGAACCCCTTAAGATTATGGGTTACTGTTATGACCGCAGTACCATTCTCTTTAATTCTTTTAAGTGTATCAAGAATGTCCTTTTTCCCTACCGGGTCAAGCCCTGTTATTGGCTCGTCCAGTATAAGATAGTCCGGCCTGAGGGCAAGGGCGCTTGCAAGGGCAACTCTTTGCATTTCTCCTCCACTCAGGCTGAAAGGGTCTCGAGAAAGCTCACTCTGGTCAAGAGCGACAGCTTCAATTGCCTCATATACCCTATCCTCGGTTTCTTTTTTCGAATACCCAAAGTTAAGGGGCCCAAAAGCTATTTCCTCATATACGGTCTTACAAAAGAGCTGATCAGCAGCCTGCTGAAAAACCATTCCTATCCTGCGTTTCGTCTCTCTTAAAGAAGGATCAAGACCATCCACGCGAACGGTTCCGGTTTCCGGTTTTAAAATTCCATTGAAAAGTTTTGTTAGAGTAGATTTCCCTGCGCCTTTTTCTCCCAGTATTCCCACAAACTCTCCTTTTTCTATCCGCAGGTTGATATCTCTCAATGCGAGAGTTTCAAGAGGAGTCTTTCTGGAGTAGGAAAAACTTACGTTTTCAAGAATAATTGGCATATTTCCTCTGCAAAGCTCTGGGGAGAAGAGGTTTTTTCCCAGGGAATTACTATTCCATGCATTTTCAGGTTCTCGGCCAGCTCAATCAGGGAAGGCAGGGCAAGCCCAAAGGTCTTGAGGGAAAAATCGGAAAAAATGCTTTCCGGCTCGCCTTCAAGCCTTATTTTCCCTTTTTCCATGACAATGATTCTGTCTGCGTCATGAAGTTCTTCGAGATTGTGAGTGATATATACAATGGTTTTTCCTTTCCTGTGCAATTTTTTTATGGTTTCGAGGATAGATATTCCAGACTCAGGGTCAAGCATGGAAGTTACCTCATCAAAGATAAGACATTCAGGCCTCATTGCAAGAATTCCTGCCAGAGCTACACACTGCCCCTGTCCTCCACTCAGGGTTTTTGGAGAACGGTGTCTGTACTTCTCAAGCCCGGTTTCGGCAAGCGCCATATCAACACACTTTCTAATTTCCACAGGGGGGAGGCAAAGATTCTCTGGGCCGAAAGCCAGATCTTCTCCGACTGTCCTGCCCACAAATTGAGTTTCAGGGTTCTGGAATACTACACCTACAAGTTTCCTGATTCCTGGAAGTTTTGAGGGATCACGGGTATCAATTCCTTTGATCATTACCCTGCCAGCCTGTGGTTTCAGGAGTCCGCTTAGTTGAAGGGCAAGTGTGGATTTTCCACTACCGTTTTTTCCTATTACCCCTATGAATTCCCCTTTTTTTATAACCAGATTTATATTCTCAAGCGCAGGGGTACCATCAGGATAACTGTAACTCACTTTTTCAAGCCTGATCATGTCTACTCTAAATTTTCATTATATCGTTTCAAATTTATTATAAATTATTATAACTTTTATTGAAAATATGAGTTTCACCTTTATTTTCTGCTTATCCAGAAAAAATTAAAAGAAAGTAGCTTTAGAGCTTGTAGTTTGAAGCAATATATGCGGCAACTCCAGTTTTTATGATTTCGCCAGGCAGAAAAGGAATGACACCAAGAGCAAGGGCTGTTCCAGGCCCAATGTCAGCTATAAACATCAATTGAATAAATCCGCATGCATAGAGAATCAGGACTCCGACACTCATATTAAGGGCATTGATAAAGAGACCGGATTTATCAGCCTTTTCAGCCTTTTCGGAAAGCTTTCCTATAACATAAGCCGCCAGAATGAAGCCAGTTATGTACCCGCCTGTGGGCCCAAGAAGCACTCCCATCCCAGAACTGCCTCCTGCAAACACAGGAAGTCCTGCTATGCCGAGAAGGGTATACACTATCATACTCAAGCCTCCCCATTTGCTTTTCAACATGCTTCCTGCAAGCAGGACAAAGAATACTTGCAGTGTAACAGGGACAGGAGAGAAAGGTATAGGAATCTGTATATAAGCCCCTACGGCGGCCAGGGCTGCAAAAAGAGATGCGAAAACCATCATCCTTAGTTCAGGAGTCCGGTTGAAATAAGGCTCTTTGTTTTTTATGTACACATTTTTTCCTCTGATAAATTTCACTCAGTTTTTCTCATTTTTCTCTTTTTTAAGCCTGTCAAAGCTTCTTACATCCCTGAATTGGCAGGCAGGAAAATTCAGTGCAAATTTAAAGCTGTAATATATAGAAACTGAAATATAGAAACTGAAGCCTCGAGTAACCTTGTCAGCTTTATAATGATAACTTCATAACGGTTAATTCCAGTCCTGAAAGCTATATAGCAACTGAAAATTTAAAGTATTGTTAACCTTTTTTGAGTTAAAGGTTTACATTTGATTTAAAACTTTCCTGAAATCGCAGTTCTTGTTTTCAGGCATACATTTCTCCAATCCGGAGCGATAATTAAATATACATCTTATACCGGTATTATGGATCACCTGAAATGCAAATTCAACAGATAGTTGAAGAATTGTATTTTTCGGGAAGTTTTTCATGGGCGTGTGGCCTAGCCAGGATATGGCGGCAGCCTCCTAAGCTGTAAATCGGGGGTTCAAATCCCTTCACGCCCGCTAATTCCTTTAATCTGTATTTTCCTTAACTCGTATTCCTTTAACCTGTTTTTTCAGTTTTCTCAAGAAATAGAAGTCTATTTTCAAACTCCAGGGATCTCAACTCTATGACTTCTGAATATTCTGCCTGCTCAGAAAAACCAGATCTTTCTGAACTACTACCTGTGTAAATATTCGTATAAACAATGGAAAATTTTTTATCTGGAAAGTAAGTATTCCATAGCAGTATACAATACATTTTTATTGATCATAGCTCAGTGCATTCTACTTCATTAGAACAGAAAAATGCTAACCCAGAGGAAACACGAATTGATTAGAAAAGCCAGAGTAAATGACGTAGTTGTAATGAAACAAATCATCAATACTTATTCGAAGGAAGAGCTAATGCTTGCCCGTTCGCTGAGTGAGATGTATGAGAACATTAGAGATTATTACGTCTGCGAGATTGATGGGGAAGTTGTGGGCTGCTGTGCCCTGCATGTAGTGTGGGAAGACCTTGCAGAGATACTTGCCCTTGCCGTAAACCCAGTATGTGCAAGAAAGGGAATAGGTACAAAGCTTGTCTCGGCCTGCCTTGAGGACGCTAAAAACCTTGGTATGAAAGAAGTTTTCGCACTTACTTATGTGCCTGGCTTTTTCGAGACATTGGACTTTAAGGTTGTGGACAAGAACACCCTTCCCAGAAAGATATGGTCCGGTTGTTTGAGATGCCCTAAGTTTCCGGATTGTAACGAAGTTGCTGTTCTGAAGACGATTAATTCCTGAATAGCTTTAGAAATCCTTCTTTGAAATCCTTCTTTGAAATCCTTCTTTGAAATCCTTCTTTGAAATCCTTCTTTGAAATCCTTCTTTCCTATTTTTTTGAGGTTAAGACTTTAAATTTAAAACTATAGGATATCGATTTGCAGAGTTTAAAATAAATATAAATAGCCAATAATCAAAAATTATTTATTCAGGCAGTTACATTTTTAGGCTATCCTAATTATCGGATTTGGAGTCAGGCATATGCTGGCGGGATGATGTAATGCAGATCGATCGATTTGAAGAATATCTTGAAACTATTCTCTACCTCATTAGAAAAAATCAGAGCCCTGCAAAGACCAAACAGATCTCTGAAGAACTCAATGTATCTCCGCCGAGCGTGACGGAAATGATAAAAAAGTTACATTCTTCGGGACTTGTAGAGTATACACCTTATCAGGGAGTTGAGTTGACAAAAAAAGGAACTGATCAGGCTATAAAGATCAAAAGAAAACACCAGGTACTTGAAACTTTCCTGGTTGATGTCCTTGATTTTGATAGGAAGGAAGCCCATAAAGAAGCCTGTGAACTTGAGCATGCGGTCTCAGATGCCGTACTTGAAAAGATCTACGAATTTCTGGGATGCCCTGAGTATTGCCCTGACGGGAACCCGATCAATATTGATAAAAATAATATCGTGCAAGGGGAAGAATTTGTCCCACTTGATGAGATGGAAGAAGGAAGTTCAGGCAGAGTTGTCCGGGTAACTCTTCCAAGAGAGACGAAAGAACGCCTGATCTCCCTTGGCATTCTTGCGGGAGAAGATATTAAAGTCAGGCGAAAGCAAAAACAGGGCTGTATCTCGGTTATAGCAGTAGGGTCGGAAATTGCTCTCGGAAAGGATATTGCAAAGAAAATTTTCATAGCTCCGAAGGGCAGAAACGTGTAAAAAACATAGAGAAGGCATATAACTGGCATGGAGTAAAATAACCGGAGATGTGGTAGGAATTTCTAGCTCATGCTGCGCTTCCGAAAGCGAAAGTCAAAACAAAAGCCCCTATGATTTGACAATCGCTTTCATAGGCAATCCAAGCGTTGGAAAAAGCGTTTTTTTCAGCAGGCTTACAGGGGTAGGAGTTGAAGTTTCAAATTATCCTGGCACGACAGTTGCTCTTAAAAGGGGAATTGTAAAGGCTCGGGGAAAAACTATTGAAATAGTTGACCTGCCAGGAATTTATTCCCTTGGGGTCACAAACGAAGATGAGAAAGTAACCAAGCAATTTTTAATTGAGGACCGGCCGGATATTGTTATCAATGTCGTTGACGCAAGCAGGCTTGAAAGGAATCTTTACCTGACACTGCAACTTCTGGAACTCGATGTCCCTATGGTTATTGCGTTAAATCAGGTAGATCTGGCTGCAGACCTCGGGATTCTCGTTGATACAGACGAACTCTCCGAACTTCTTGGCCTGCCTGTAGTACCAACGGTTGCGACCTGGGGAGTAGGGCTTGATGAAGTAATGCTTGTAGCCCTTGACGAACAGAATAAGACTCAAGAGCACCACCGGGTAAGATATAGCCAGTGGATCCAGCAGGCTCTTTCTAACCTTGACTATACCTTTCCCAATATACCTCCAATCGTAAAAATGGCAGCTCTACTAAACGATGCCGAGTTTGTAGAACTCTGCTGTATGCCGCCTGAGGCTAATGCCTTGCTTTCTTCTGGCAGGCGGTTAAGGCAGAACCTTGAGATAGAACAGGGGATTTCGGTACCTGATACTGTTGCAAGAGACCTCTATGGAGAAGCAGGATATATTGTAGACAGCGTGATTTCAAGGTTTGAACCTAAAAAAAATATAAAGGAAAGAATCGATGCCGTACTTACTTCCCCTAATTTCGGAATTGCAGTGCTCATATCTGCCCTGCTCATTACTTTCCTTCTTGTTTTCCGGGTAGGAGGCTTCCTTGAGACCTGGATTGTAAATGAAATCTTTGAGCCTCATGTGATTCTTCCTGCCGAAGCCGCAACTTCTGGCATGTCGCCTGTCCTGAAAAACCTGATCATTTATTCTCTTCGAGGAGTAGAGGCCGGATTTGCAATCGCAATTCCATATATTGCAGTCTTTTATGCCATTCTTTCAATATTCGAGGATTCGGGTTATCTTACCAGAGCAGCTTTTCTGCTTGACAATCTTACCCATAAGCTTGGGCTTCACGGAAGAGCCGTGATTCCGCTGGTTCTCGGCTTTGGCTGCAACGTCCCTGCAATCATGGCAGTGCATTCCCTTGGCACGCGGCGGGAAAAGAGAATAGCTTCCCTTCTTATAGCTCTAATTCCCTGCTCTGCGCGGACCGTCATTATCCTGGGGCTTGTTGGAACCTTCGTAGGTTTCTGGCCTGCAGTTTCAATATATATTCTGGAGATCGTCATTATTACCGGGATAGGTTTAATTCTGGGGAAGAGCCTGCCAGGTCAGAGAAGTGGCTTCATCATGGAAATGACTCCTCTCAGAAAGCCGGAATTGAAATCTACTCTCAGGAAGACGTGGATGAAAAGTCGGGAATTTTTATACATAGCGTTTCCGCTTCTGCTCGTTGGAAGCGCTTTTCTAGGGGTTGCCGATGCTCTGGGCCTTCTTTCAATCTTCCAGGACTCTGTAGAGCCTATATCCGTGGGTCTGCTGGGCCTTCCGGCATTTGCGGCGACTGCCCTGGTATTTGGAATTCTCCGAAAGGAAATGGCGCTTCAGATCCTTGCCGTACTTGCAGGTACGGCCAATTTTGCAGCTGTAATGACACCTGTCCAGATGTACCAATTTGCTGTAATTACGACCATCTATATGCCGTGTGTAGCAACGATTGCAGTACTGAAGCACGAACTTGGAACAAAGGATACGGCTTTGATAGTTATTTTCACTATACTGCTTGCTCTCGGAGTGGGCATTTTGATTCGGATTTTTGGGCCGTATTTCCTTTGATTTCTTTTTTCCGTTTTTATGCTCTGTTGCAGATTTTTTTGTCCCGGCTTTCCTCAAAAGTAACTGTCTTTCTCTACAGTCTACGTAGGTTATTTTATGAAAGGCAAGTTTCTCTAATCGGGCATAACATTTATATATTGATAAGGTTGTTTTCTTCTTTTTAAAATATTCTGCCTTTACCGCAAATTATTAATATTCGATACATAGTGTTATTCCCGATGACCCGAATTACCACTCACTTACACAAAAACGTGTTGAGTGTTATTATGGATATAATTGAAATGGATCATTTCCGCGAGCCTGAACTTGATGAGGTTCAATTTTTCCTTGAAAGCACCGGAACTCACGGTTCCATTGTTAATGAAACTGCTGCGGAAATGGACTGTACCTCCTCAAAAATCCAATCAAGGGAGAATGTACTTGTCGATTTCGAGAGCTCCTTTTCATCCATGAACTAACACTTTCCCTAAAATTTATCCCCCTTTATTGAAATCCAACTCTTTAACTCCTTGTATTTTAAAGTTAAGCTTGGGTTTCATTCCTCTATTTTGTAGTATTATGAACCACGATGAACCTTTTTCTCTCTGGGCTTCCCTGTGAATCTACCTGGAGTTTGAAATCATTCTTGCTCGATTTGTTCAGGAATGCAATATTTTGGCAGGTATCTCCTATTTATTGCTTTTTATCACAGGCATATCGAAAAATATTTATTCAAATTTTCATTCAAGTTGTTTCTCTTTAGCTCCCCAATCCTTTTTGTTTCCTAATCCTTTTTGTTTCCTAATCCTCTTTTGTGATCTGATTTTCCTTTAATTCTTTTATGTTGTTTCCTTGAAGGTCGGTTTTCAGTTCTGGAAACTATATATCTCGGTCTTCCTGCATATCCAGCCCGATTTACGGAGTATTTCGACAAAGATTAAATAAAAAGATTTTTGTTCCTCTTTATCAAGAGTTATATAAGACCAGAAAAACTATCGATTACCATATATATTTAAAGAAAGATTACATGTACTTTGTATATATTATTTAACTTCCTATGATCTAATCAATTTAATTATTACTATGCTGGCTGCCTTGTCACCAGAAAATTCCAGGCTGTCAGGAAATCGGAACCCGAACATCATAAGAGGTACTTTTATGAGAACTGGACAGAGGGACGTGCATAATACACCGCTTAAAAGGCGACTATCGATAACCTATGAGGAGCTCGAGACTCTCAAAAAATCGATTAAGGTTTCGGTTCTCAATGAACTGCGGGCCGAAATGGAAAACGCTTCCGATCAGGACTCCATCAAGGATCTTGTCCTCTCCGAAATCAGGACAGAGCTTATGGGGATCCCTAACCCTGCTTCACTCAAAGCTTCAATCCTGAACGAATTAAGAACGGAATTGAAAACATCAGGGGAAAATAACTCAGAAGCGGCTGACCGAAAGCTGAGGGAACTTGCAGGCATTCAGGATGGGCTTGTCCGAGAATTGCTTGACCAGAAAATGCTTGTAAAGAAACTGGAAACACAGATCGGAGATCTCGCTAAACAATTGGAAGACGCAAAAAAGACTGCTCCAGTTGTTCCAGTTGCTCCACCTTCTGTAGTTATGTCTTCTCCTTCTGTTGTTCCATCTTCTATTAATCGGACTCTTTCTGAAGACCCTCTGGACCTTCCGCCTCTCTCCAGAAAACCCAAACAAAAACCTGAGCTTAGAAAAGAAAACCCGGTATACAGATTGGGTAAATTCAAAGAAGCCCCTGCTCCACTACCAGGTACACGCGCAAAGGTTCAGCTGAAGCTCAGGGAAGTTGAGCCGGCAGATCTTGACAGAGAAGAAGCCGAAACAAAGTGTGAATATATTATTGCAGAAAGTGGAGATAAAAGAGGGCTTAGAGGCACTGTTAGACAGGGGTCATCGGTTAGACCATCGATTAGAGAACCTGCCAGGCAACAACCGCCGATAAGAACACAGTTCAGTCAACCACCTTCAGGATCGTCGTTACCTGAAAGGCAACCTTCTGTTAAAAAGAGCCCTGTGGAAACAAAACCTGCCGATGATTATAAATGTGAGTATATAATTGCCGAGAGGCCTTCGAAAAAGCACTTCATAGAAGAGGCTGTGGATGTGCGGGAAAATGAAGATGCCGAGCTTATTACATGTAGCCGGAAAAATTCTCGGGAAAAATAAAGCTTAAAAAGACAGAAACTTTCTCAAAAACGTAAGATTACAGAGGCATTCTGTGTATATAAAAGAGATTGAATTTGTTAATTTTAAGTCTTTCGGAAAAAAAGTAAAGATTCCCTTTTATAACGACTTTACTACAATTTCGGGTCCGAACGGGAGTGGAAAGTCTAACATAATAGATGGAATTCTTTTTGCACTCGGGCTCACAAGTTCAAGGACCCTTCGCGCTGAAAAACTTACCGATCTGATTTACAACGGCGATGCGTCAAAAAAGCCTGATTTTGCTCAGGTTACGATCCGTTTTGACAACTCTGACCATAAGTTACCCATAGAGCTTGACGAAGTTGAAGTCTCAAGAAAGGTTCGGCGGACAAAAAGCGGGTATTATAGCTATTTTTATTTCAATGGAAAAGCCGTAGGTCTTGGAGAAATCCATTCTCAGCTTGAAAAAGCCGGGATAACGCCTGAAGGTTACAATGTAGTTATGCAGGGAGATGTAACGCAGATTATCTCCATGACCTCTGTAGAAAGAAGAAAGATTATAGACGAAATCGCAGGGGTTGCAGAATTTGACGAACGTAAGCAAAAGGCGCTTGGAGAACTGGAAGTCGTAAGACAGCAAATCGAGCGCGTGGATATAATCCTTGAAGAAGTACGCACACAGCTAGGAAAACTGGCAGGAGAACGCGACCAGGCCTTAAAATATCAGGCACTTAAGGCTGAAAAAGTAAAATTTGAAGGATATCTCCTACTTTCCAAACTCAAAGACGCGAGGACTGAACTGCAGAATGTGGATAATGAACTTGCAGGCAAAGAAGAGCATCTTGAAAAAGTCCAGCTCCTCCTGAATGAGAGAATGCAGGAACTTCAGGCACTTGAAAAAACCCTGGAAGCGCTTTCGGTTGAAATCCGAAAAAAAGGGGAGGACGAACAGCTTCAGGTTAAGAGGGAGATCGAAGAGACAAAGGGAGAAATTTCTCGCTGCGTAGATAGCATCGAGCTTTCGGAATCCGAACTTGAGGAAGCTGATTCACGGCGCAGGAAAGCCTTTGTAGAGATCGATTCCACCAAGGGCAAGGTAGGGGAACTCGAAGAAAAAATTGAAGCCGAAAACCTGAGAAAAGAAAGCATTTCTTCAGAGCTTTCCGAGCGCAAAACCGAGCGTATGCTGCTCCAGAGCAGGATTGCGGATGTGGACACAAAATTTGCTGCTACACGGGATGAGCTCATGGCTGCCAGGAAGAAGCTTGAGGATGTAAAAAACGAGAAAAATGAGTTAATCCGAACCGAAGACCGGCTCCTTGATGCCCTCCGAAGAAAATCTTTAGAACTCCGGGAGATAGAAAACCAGATCAAAGACGCTGAAGCCGCAGTTGCTACTTCTGACAGTGATACGCTTTCTGTCAAGTACGAGCTTGAAAAGCTTTCTGAAAACCAGGAATCTCTTATCCGAGACCGTGATGATATTGAAAGCAGCCATTTCAGGATAAAGGAAGATATCAGGAAACTTGAGAATAGGCTTCACGACCTCCAGCAGGAGTACACAATCACAGAGGCAAGAGTGCGGTCATCGGAACAGGGCGGAGGCTATTCCAGGGCTGTGGAAATGGTAATAGGAGCTGCAAGGCAGGAGGACCTTTTCGGAATTCATGGGACCATTGCCCAGCTTGGAAGAGTGGACAGGCAATACTCAACAGCTCTGGAGGTTGCTGCGGGAAACCGGATGCAAGCGATTGTTGTGGACACGGACGCCGATGCTGCCGAAGCAATCGAGTACCTGAAGCGGAGAAAAGGAGGGAGAGCAACCTTCCTTCCCCTCAACAAACTGAGAGAGCCCAGGCGGCTTGAAAATCTAAGTTACGAAAACGGAGTAATAGGATACGCAATTGACCTTATCCAATTTGATTCTGGTTTTGAGTCTGCTTTCTGGTACGTTTTTCAGGATACTCTTGTTATGGAAAATCTTGAAAGTGCCCGCCGCCTCATGGGAAAGGCAAGAATGGTAACCCTTGAAGGCGAACTTCTGGAAAAGAGCGGAGCAATGGTAGGAGGGTCGATATCCTCTAAATCGGGCACTTCTTTTGCGGCTGCAGAAAAAGACAAACTGCTTGAGCTTGCAGAGGAGATCAAATCCCTGGATGCAAGCCGGAATGCAGCAATAAGCAAGCAGGACAGCATTGAAAGCCATCTTTTCGAGCTGAGCAGGAAAATTCGGGACTGTGAAGCTACGATCTCACGAAAAGAGAGCCAGCTTAATGAAATTGCAGGCAGGGAAGCAAAACTTGCCGAACTTCTTGAATCAAAACAGGCCGATCTTAAAGCAATTGAGGAGTCCAGAACCGAACTCGGAACTGAAATGGATAGGGTAACTGCGGAAAAATCTGATAAAGAAAAGGCCGCGTCCGAACTTGAGGAACAGATCTCAGGACTTGAAGCAAAACTTGCGGATTCACCTCTGCCTGAAATCAATAAAAAGATAGAATTCGTTGATGAGGAACTCCGCAGGCTGGATAGTCGAATCCGGGATACTGAAGCCACATTGAATGCCCTGCAGCTTGAAAAAGAGTATGCTGAACAGAAAATTGACGAAGCAAAGGAACTTATAAAGGAACTTGATGAGAAGAAAGCTTCAAGAATGGAAAAAGTTAACTCTCTGAAGATAAAAATAAAGGAATTAGAGGAAAAACTTGAGGAAAAGAAAGCCAGGGAGGTTGAGCTTTCGGATGAACTGATAGGGCTCCAGCAAGAACGGGAAAAGGTTCAGGCCGAACACAATGCGGTCAAGCGCAGGGTAAGTACTGCCTCAACTACACTTGAAAAAGCAAAGCAGCAGGTGCTTACGCTGACAGCTACAAAAAATGCGCTTTTAGGTCAGGAAAAGCAGTTTGTCGAAGAACTCCTGAAAAGAGGCATAGAAGAGACTGATGAAGTTCCAAATTACGAAACCGTTTACATGCGGATTCAGGCAATTGACGAAGCCCTCAGGCAACTTGAACCCGTAAACATGAGAGCAATTGACGAGTATAATGAGGTAGAGTTAAGACTTTCGGATTTGCAAGGAAGGCGGGACACTCTCTTTACCGAGAGAGAGCAGCTCCTTGAGCGCATTGACCAGTATGAGCAGTTAAAACGAGATGCCTTTATGGAAGCCTATACAAGCATTAATGCCAACTTCAAGGAGATTTTCCATGAGCTTTCCGACGGTGTGGGTGAACTCTTGCTTGATAACCCTGATGACCCTTTTGCAGGAGGGATGACTATTCAGGCGCAGCCCAAGGAAAAAACTCTCCAGCGGATCGAGGCAATGTCCGGAGGAGAAAAAAGCCTTACTGCACTTGCATTCATTTTCGCGATCCAGCAATACCGTCCTGCTCCCTTCTATGCTTTTGATGAAATTGATATGTTTCTTGACGGCTGGAATGTGGAAAGGGTTTCAAAGCGCGTTAAAACCTCAGGATCAAAAGTCCAGTTTATTGTTGTCTCCTTAAGAAAACCTATGATCCAGGCCGCATCAAGGACAATAGGGGTTACAATGCAGGAAAATAACCTCACGAGCATTACCGGAGTGAAACTTAATGGCTGAGCTTATGAATAACGCGGGCACAGCGCTTGAAGTTCCTCGTCTTCAAGCTCATACGGTTTCTGCATCTGGAGAAAATAACTCTATTTTTGTGGAATCCGAAACTTATGGGCTGCCAGGTACTCTTTCATGCCTTGGAATTGATTGGAACCTGCTTGATATTTCGGAGTTTGAGACCTCCGAACCTCTGGGCATCCTGGTTGAGCTTGCCCGGGTCGGAAAAATCGATCCATGGGATATAGACATAGTACAGCTTACTGACGGTTTCCTGAGAAGGATGGAAGAGCTCAAGCAGATGGACCTTAGAATTTCTTCAAGGACGCTTCTTTATTCTGCTATTCTCCTGCGCATGAAATCTTCGGGAATTATTGATGTGGAAGAGGAAGAGGTTGATACATTTGATTCGGACTTTCCTGATGATCCCGATTTCCCTGAGCCTGCAGAGTTTCCTATTCCGAAGCTTCCAGTTCGTCGTGTATCCACAAGGCCGGTAACACTCAATGAACTGATTCTTGAACTCAAGAAAGCCGAAAAATGCCTCTCAAGAAAAAATGAAAAAAAAGCCAGACAGATTTCAGAAGAATCCAATCCTCGCCCTAAGCTTACTACCGGAGATGTCCTTGGCATTGCACATGACGAAGCTATCAGCTCGCGGTTGTCCCTGATGTGGGAAAGGCTTGCCGAACTATTTACGAAGCAGTCTGTAGTGGTTTTTTCGAGTATACTGGAGAGAAGCGAAGACAGAATTATGGATTATCTTTCTCTTCTTTTCCTTGCCTCAAGCAGGAAAATCTGGCTTTTCCAGAATGAGCTTTTCGAAGACTTATACATCTATCCGGGAGAAGAATCCGGCTTTTCCACAGAAGCAAATCCACCCCTCTTCCATGAGATGTTAGTAAAATCAAAAACTGAAATTTCTAAGCCTGAAATTAATGGTTCTTCAGAGCCGAATTCTACAGAGGAGATCTCTCTGCATTAAAATTCGGTAAAGGGCCTTATATTACGTCAATCCTCAATATGGCTAAGCTTGATTATGAATCAGCATGGTATACCACTGTTAGGAATACACATTAAGGGAACGCTTCAGACAAAAGGTATCCTCTTCAAATTGTATGGGCAAAAGTAAATTTCATGTATTTACTGAAAATTTAAAAATTTAAATAAGTTTGAGAAACAACCTCAATCGATGCATTCAACTTTACAACTGTACGATAAAATTATTGTGCATTTTTCGAGTTGGAAAATTCTCCATTGAATTTTGAAGAGGATACGGCAAAAACACAATTCTTGAAGCAATCCAGTTTCTTAAATCAGCTTTAAGCCTGAAAGTAAAGTGTATTATCAGGAACAGGATACACTGATACATGTATTGCAGATAGTTGATGGAGTTTACCTATTTATTGGGATGCTGTAAATGCCAGCAAAAATGACAATGCTACCCACATTCGGCAGGTCGACATAAAAATCCATTTAATTTTTCTATTGATATCGTTTTTTTCAAAACTTTTAAAATTTAATTTAAATCCGAAATTCCTAAATGTTAGTTATAACATAATTAATATACAAATAAATGAGCGACGTGGCAAATGAAATTAGATATGCAGTCTGCATGATACTGATTTATAACTGAACCTACAAAAATAACAATCAAGGATATTTAGATGTTAGGATGTGCTTGCTGCCGAATGTAGGATGCTATATTTCAGGATACGATAGATAACCCAGTGTATGGAATCAACAACACTAAAACCTTTTTTGTGATATCAGATGCAGGACTTGATAGTAATCCATCTAACGAAACTGTAATTGAAAAGAGGTTATGCCAATCATAACAGCAAGAGCAAATAGTGTTGGAAATATCTTGAAAACAGAAAAAGGAACTCACTTCAGAGCTCAATACATACAGGAATTTACCAGAAATTGCTTGGAAAATTGTACAATATCAGAACAACTGTTGAAAGGAAAAATTCAAACTATGTTGTTAGATACAATAGATCAAAAACACCTACAAGAGGAAATGTATGGGCCAAAACTTATGTGTCAATAAGCAGTATTGCGTCATTACTTACGGCACTTACGGCTTTAAAAGTTGGAAGACATACCTAATAAGAGCACTAAGAGCTTTTAGAAGGTTGAATATCTGAGCAACTAAAAGTAATTTTTCCTTAAAAAAGGGACTTAATGCTTTTAATATAAGATTAAAGCATTAATTAAGAAATTAGCAAGGTTCAATTCTTTTGTTTTCTAATTGTTTCTTCTAGTTTTCTATTAGTTTCTTCTAGTTTTCTATTAGTTTCTTCTAGTTTTCTAGCAGTTTTTACCTGATGAGTATGTAGATTTTGAGATAATCTGTTATTCTCTGCTATCAGTAATTTCATCTTTTCAGTATCTTTTTGAATAGAATTTTGCTCGTCATTTTCTACTTCTTGAATATACTCTAGTTTTTGTTTTTCTTGCTCTAGTGTTTGTTTTTCTTGCTCTAGTGTTTGTTTTTCTTGCTCTAGTGTTTGTTTTTCTTGCTCTAGTGTTTGTGTCTCTTCCTCTTGTTTTTGGTTATCGTCCTCTTGTTTTTGGTTATCTTCCTCTTGTTTTTGGTTATCTTCCTCTTGTTTTTGGTTATCGTCCTCTTGTTTTTGGTTATCGTCCTCTTGTTTTTGGTTATCGTCCTCTTGTTTTTGGTTATCATCTTTATCTTCCAGATCAATTGCTATTGTAGAATCTCCGACAGTCATAGTGTACTCACCAGGTGGCAGCCAGGAAACGTCGCAATTGCATCCAATTTTCCCTTCAGAGTTACTTTTCATTGTTTTAGAACCTGTAAATTCACATTTTACAGAAGAACTTGTGCTAAGAGCATCGCCGTCAATTATAATTTTGTAATTCGTGGGCGGCACATGTCCTTGAGAGATAGTTGCAACTCCGTTAGATGCATCAGAATGCAAAGTAACCCCTATATTTTTCGTAAATATCTCTTTACTTGCTTTGACGTTTAGGTTCTTTACTCCCTCAACTGTAACATTAAAACGATTATCTATACTCATCGGAACTTTTATTTTTTCAATAGAATATTGGTACTTACCATTGACAACAGGAATATCTTTTTCAAAAGAAACCGAGGCTCTGATATCCTTGTTAGGAGGAGCAATGCCTGTTATTGTCATCTTATCTCCCACAACCGGATTTTTGGGGGAATATGTCCAGTTAACTTCTGTAACAGCCGGAGAAATAAATAAACCAAGATTGTTCATATCGGCAACATAAACATTGCCCAAGGAATTGATAGCAACACCAACAGGACATGAAAACTGTCCGGTTTCGTTACTAGAAGAATTCCATTGGGTTAGGAATGTGCCGCTGCTATTAAACTTCTGAATGCGAGAATTGTTCATATCGGCAACATAGACATTATCCAAAGAATCGACAGCAACACCCATCGGATAAGAGAACTGTCCGCTTTCATTACCAGAAGAACCCCATTGGGTAAGGAATGGGCCGCTGCTGTTAAATTTTTGAATGCGAGAATTGTTCATATCGACAACATAAACATTATCTAAGGAATCGACAGCAACACCCATCGGATACGAAAACTGTCCGCTTTCATTACCAGAAGAACCCCATTGGGTAAGGAATGCGCCACTACCGTTAAACTTCTGAATGCGAGAATTGCCAGTATCAGCAACATAAACATTATCCAAGGAATCGACAGCAACACCAGTAGGACATAAAAACTGTCCTGTCTCGTTACCAGAAGAACCTAATTTGGCCAGGAATATGCCACTGCTGTTAAACTTCTGAATGCAATCATTGACAAGATCAGAAACATAAACATTGCCAGAAGAATCAACAGCAGTACCCCATGGAAGCCTAAACTGTCCGCTTTCATTACCAGAAGAACCCCATTGGGTTAGGAACGCCCCACTGCTGTTAAACTTCTGAATGCGATCATTGACAAGATCGGTAACATAAACATTGTCCAAGGAATCGACGGCAACACCCACTGGATACGAAAACTGTCCGCTTTCGTTCTCAGTAGAATTCAATGTTGTATTCAGTGTTGTAGCAAGAGTGTAAGCTTCAGCATACGTAACAGAAGCACTCATCAATCCAAAAAATAATAAAATTAAACAGAAAAACACTTTATGTAAAACAGAACTACGTTGGTTTTTCACTTTGAATCACCTTCTCCTGTATAAAATTTTATGTTTTGTTCATTTGTATATCTCCTATCATAAATGGCAGTGTGCCGATTTTCTGTAAAATTTAGATTTCAAAAAGTTGGGAGTTTGAAAATTTAATGCTGAAAGAATGGAAATATACTTAGAGTCTATCCGAAAAGTGTTGTTACCTGCTGTAACTTTTACAATATAAAAGATACAAAACCGGAACGGACGCCTGGATATTTAGAGTTATTGTAACTGTTACAACATGTCATTATTGACTTTTCGGATAGGCTCTTAGTACACAAAAAATTAACTTTGAATTTACAGCAAGTTTACAACACTGTCCATTACTACAGTATAGTATAAACACATTGTAATATATAACATTTAGTGAATATATATTCAAATAATAACTATATTTAGTAGGTATATGTTAGAAAATACATAGATAATCTTTTTTCATAATCTAGAGGCTGTTTCTACTAATTGTGTTTATTTTGTGGTTAACCTGCGTTTAGAGAACTAGGTTTACATAGTAAAATATATGCTTAGTTTAATATTCACTGATGAGTGTTTGGAACAATAATGAGGACTAATATTAGAGGCACTTAAAAACTATATAGGAGAGTCTTAATTTAATGTTTCATCACACCGGGATTTTTTAGATAGCTTTCTTAATTAATACTATTAATTTCACTACGAACAATATATTTGATATATAAGATCTAATGATGACTTCTTACCTTGGAATGTGAACAGTTGAGTTAAATACACTTTGAATATTATCTTTCACAAAAACCTATAAAAACAATTGATTAACTCCGTTTGATTACCGATTAACCTGATTAAAAAAATGTTATTCTATTTCTGGAAGTGAGAATTATGAGTGAGCTTGAGATTATCGAAGCTGCGCTTTTTGCTGCTGGCAGGGCAGTAAGCCTCGAAAAGCTTACAAAAATTACAGGAAAACCAAAAAAAGCCGTCCTTTCGGCAATACAGAAATTGACAGAGATTTATTCTTCCCGAGGATCCGGGATTGAGATTCTCGATCTTGGGGAGCGGTATGTCATGCAGGTCAAGCCCGAATACTCCGAGCTTATGCGGGAAGTTGCCCCAAAAGAGCTTTCGGCCCCAAAACTTCGTACCCTTTCCATGATTGCCTATCATCAGCCCCTGCTACAGTCAGACCTCATTGACATGAGAGGAAGCGGAGCCTATGATCATATAAAGGATCTTGTAGAGCGAGGTTTTGTAGAGTCCGTGCCCTGCGGGAGAAGCAGGCAGCTTTCAACAACCCCTCTTTTTGCAGATTACTTCGGGCTTAAAAGAAATGACCCTAAAGCCATAAAAGAGAAAATCCTTGACCTTTTGAGATCCCAGGCAGGGCAGAGTGAGATCAACCTCTGGATAGGAAAGAAGACCATTGCTGTGACCCCCATGTATGAATCTCTTATGAGCATGTGCGGGATCAGGGAATATTTCGTAGCCAATGCCTACTCACCTTCGAAAGAGGAAATCTCCCGCCTGCTTGAAGCCGATGTTGTCGTGGTCTCGGCCGGTTACTCTGATACGGTAAGGCAGTACTGCGACGGAGAGATCCTTGAGATGCATTCAACAACTTTTGAAGACCTTATAGAATCAATTGCCTTACTTGCTGAGGAACTTCCCGACGAGGTAGACTCCAAAACAGTGGAAAAAAGCATTAAGAAAATTCAAGAAACCAGAGAAAGATATATTTCTGCTGCCGTTCTTATCGAGAAGAAGGTCAAGCCGGCAACTGAAATGGTTTCAAGAATCGTAAACGACCTTTCACTTGGCATTTCTGCAGAGGGAGTTCTTATCGCACCTGACTACGGAGTTTCGAAAAGCGGGGTTAAAATTGAAAAAGGAGCTCAGATCCTCATACCCACACACCGCAGTGTTGCAGGCGACCTTCTCCAGAGGGTCTGTGCAAAGTATGATTCTATTCTTGAAGGCCTTGAGAAGTTAAAAGACTGAGGTGGCTTATTGGTGCACAAACTCCCTCATCTCTGGTTATTTTTTTTGAATTACGAGCGCCCTTAATTTAAGTTTTTCTGTGGCATTTATATTCTATATATAAAGCATTTATATAGTAACCTGGCTATTTAGCTATAGCTTTATATACTGGGTAGAGGATATTACCTTTGCTTTATATACTGAGGGTTGACTAATGAGCGAATCTAGCATCAAGATCGAAAATGTGGTTGCATCCACTAAACTCGCTGAAGAATTCGACTTAACCGTTATCGAATCAAGGTTCGAAGGAGCCGAATACAACAAGCAGAAGTTTCCCGGGCTCGTTTACAGAGTTTCAGATCCTAAAGCTGCATTCCTGGTCTTTACTTCCGGTAAGGTTGTCTGTACAGGAGCAAAAAACGTTGCCGATGTACATACAGTTATAGGCAACATGGCGAAAAAGCTGAACAGTATAGGGATTACAACTATAGAGAACCCTCAGATTACTGTCCAGAACATTGTTGCTTCTGCAGACCTGCATACTATTCTGAACCTGAACGCAATTGCAATAGGGCTTGGACTTGAAAACATTGAATACGAGCCTGAGCAGTTCCCTGGCCTTGTGTACAGGATCGATGACCCCAAAGTAGTTGTGCTTATTTTCAGCTCCGGAAAACTGGTAGTTACAGGTGGCAAAACCCCTGAAGATTGCGAGAGGGGTGTTGAAGTCGTCCGCCAGCAGCTCGACAACATGGGGCTTTTATAAGAACCCTCAATATATTAATATACCACTTTTCTGAAAGTAAAGTAACTGATAAATTATAAACTGATAAATTATACAATAAAACGGATTCTGCGGTGCGCGTAGAGGTTCCGGTAAAGGATATGTGTGAGACGTGAACAGCGCAGATGTTTGCATTCTTATTCCCACCCTGAACGAAGCTGCAACAATAGGGCAGCTTATCAAGGATTTCAAGCAGGAAGGCTTTTCCAATATTCTGGTAATTGATGGGAACAGCAAGGACGGCACAGGGCAAATTGCAAAAGCTGAAGGCGCAAAAGTTGTCATGCAAACCGGAAAAGGTAAAGGACAGGCAATGATTCAGGCTTTCGGACTTATAGAGAGCCCTTACGTAATAATGGTTGATGGTGACGGAACATATCTTGCTCGAGAAGCTAATACCCTTCTCAAGCCTGTGCTGGAAGGCCATGCCGACCACGTTATAGGCAACCGGCTGGAAAACTACTCCCAGGGAGCTTTTACGAGGCTCAATCTTCTGGGCAACCATTTGATAAATATGTTTTTTGACATTGCATATGGTGTGAAATTAAAAGATATCCTCTCAGGTTACCGTGCGTTTACGCTTGAAAGTGTGAAAGAACTTGAACTTAATAAAACAGGTTTCGAAATCGAGACCGAAATTTCGGTGGAATGTATTCTTAAAAAACAGAGAGTTGAAGAAGTCCCTATCACTTACTTGCCAAGGAGTGAAAAAGGTTCAACCAAGCTAAATCCGGTAAAAGATGGATTCAGAATCGGGTCTACTATCTATAAGCTTGCAAAATTACATAATCCAATGTTTTACTTTGGAATTATAGGGTTCATCTTAATCATTGCAGGCCTATTCACAGGAACCTTTATTGTAGTCGAGTGGTTCCGGGGAATCGATCATATCCCACTTACCATTCTTACAACCCTACTGATCATATTCGGCCTTCAGATGTTTATCTTCGGGACCTTGAGTGATTTCATATTAACCCTCCATAGGCAAACAGTCCAGTTAATCATGGAGCAGAATAAACAGAAGAAGTAGAAATTTTTAGTTTCAGTTTATGTTTTTATAGTTTTGAGTTAGTGACTTTTTTGAAGCTGAGAGATCGTTAAAACTGTTTAGCATCAATTGTTTTGATGATTTTTTCTTCTTTTAGAATGCGTACAGCTTATATTTCAAGAG
>Ga0183101_1000093_pt2 | contig 48572 bp, 41 predicted proteins | sample Biomet3_FD_127790 | JGI IMG/M metagenome (GOLD analysis project Ga0183101, IMG submission 127790) | Microbial communities from bioreactor (seeded with sewage sludge) at LBNL, California, USA - Biofuel metagenome 3 | ecosystem: Engineered > Bioreactor > Anaerobic > Unclassified ... | reverse complement strand
TTAAATGAACTTATAAGTAAGGCTGATGATTTATTATATAAAGCTAAAAAAAGTGGTAAGAATAGAGTTCTGAGTGGAAATATATTTAAAATCTAATAATAATATTATAAAGCAAACTTATTTATATTAATAAGAATGCTTTTTTATTATTTGGGCTAATAATATTTTATAGTGGATAAGTAAAAAGTCTATTATTAAATTAAAAAGTAGTTATTTGCTAAGTTTATATGCATCTTTTAAGAATCCGGTAAAATATTTTGTAGATTATGGTATTTGCTAATAAATATATAAGGAGGGTATATTATGGATAGTAAAAAGTTACTATCTTTGATAAAAAGAGAAGAAGGAACAAAGTTAGATTTTAAATTGAAACTAGAACTTTTCTGCGAGACAGGTAAGAAAGAATTAACTAAAGATATATGTGCCATAGCCAATTCAAGTGGGGGAAGAGGATATATAATTGTTGGAGTTGAAGATAAAACTAAGAATATTATAGGCATACAAGAAAATGACATGTTTAAAGAAGAGCAGATACAGCAAATAATAACGACAAGATGTGAGCCTCCAATACCAATAGAAGTTGATTTCGTAGAGATTAAAAATAAGAAAATAGGCGTAATATCAATTTATGATGGGGGTCAAAAGCCATATCAAGTTAGAGACAATGGAGCTTTTTATATAAGGAGAGGTTCTACTACAGATGTAATGAGAAAGCAAGAATTAATTGTGCTACTGGAGGAAAATCTGAGTTTAACTATTGAAACTTGCCCTCTTATAAAAAGTAGCGTCGATATTTTAAATATGGAATTAGTTAATAGATATTTCAGTAAAAAAGGCATAGAAATTAATGAAGAAAATAAGAGATTTTTACTGTTAAGTGCAGGAATAGCCTTTGAACATAAAGAAGGCGCACCTCTTAAATGCACATATGGAGGATTGCTTGTATTTTCTGATAAGAATTATATATATATTCCTAACAATATGATAAAAATCATTAATAAGTTAGAAAAAACCAATGGAGAATTGCACATAATTCAAGGAAATCTTTTATCTATGATAGATAGTGCAGAAGAAAAAATAAAAGAGATATTACCAAAGAATTATCCAATGCAAGCAATAATTGAAGCAATAAAGAATGCAGTTCTATATAGGGAGTACTTTGATTTGAATAAAATAATCGAAATAATTATAGATAGGAATAAGATTATTATTTCAAGTCCTGGTGAGTTCATAGATGAGAATGTAAAAGGGCAAAGAACTAACTATAATAAAAGAAATATTTGGTTATATGAAAAACTAATTTCTTTAGATGAGAAAAGAAGATTTTTAAATAGCGGAAGAGGATTCACAATTATTAAAAATTCTTTTAAAGGGAAAGGCAGAGTTAAATTTATTAATTCACGAGCAGAACATAGTTTTAAGGTGATATTGCCAGGCGTTGAGATTAAATGACATGGAGTTTTAATCTAAATAAGTGTATATAAAATATGAATTATTGCCAAAATTTAAGGTTGAGGATATACTATAATAAGTAATTCTAATATGAAATTTAGAATAATCTTACTCTATTAACCTGAAATGCAGTATAAGTTAAAAACTTAGGTAACAAAAAGTTATGATAAAAAGTTTAATAAATTTATGAAGCTAAAATATATTTTTTGAGAAATACGTATAGTTTTTATAACCTGGACTTGTAATCTGCAATTAGTTTATATTAACTCAAATAAGAAAATTTTAGGAGGTACTATAATGGCAAATGTATTAGATGAGCTATTAGAGAGAGGATACATAAAACAATTTACACATGAAGAAGAAACAAGAAAATTATTGGAGAATGAAAAAATAACTTTCTATATAGGCTTTGATCCTACAGCAGATAGCTTACATGTAGGACATTTTATAGCAATGATGTTTATGGCTCATATGCAAAGAGCAGGACATAGACCGATAGCTTTAATTGGTGGTGGAACTGCCATGGTTGGAGATCCAAGTGGTAAAACTGATATGAGAAAAATGCTTACTAAAGAAGATATTCAGCATAATGTAGATTCTATTAAGAAACAAATGGAGAGATTTATAGATTTTTCTGATGGTAAGGCAATATTAGCAAACAATGCTGATTGGCTTTTAAATCTTAATTATGTTGATTTCTTAAGAGAAGTAGGAGTGCACTTTTCTGTAAACAGAATGTTAACAGCAGAATGCTTTAAACAAAGATTAGAAAAAGGATTATCATTCTTAGAATTTAACTATATGTTAATGCAAGGATATGATTTTTATGAATTAAATCAAAAATATAACTGTAAAATGCAGCTTGGCGGAGATGATCAATGGTCTAATATGATAGCTGGAGTTGAACTTGTAAGAAGAAAAGCTCAAGGGGAAGCTATGGCTATGACTTGTACTTTACTTACAAATAGTCAAGGACAAAAAATGGGTAAGACTGTTGGAGGAGCATTATGGTTAGATCCTGCAAAAACTTCACCATATGATTTTTATCAATATTGGAGAAATGTAGATGATGCAGATGTTGAAAAATGCTTGGCATTATTGACATTCTTACCAATGGATGAAGTGAGGAGATTAGGTGCGCTTGAAGGAGCTGAGATAAATGGAGCTAAGAAAGTTCTTGCGTATGAGATAACTAAACTTGTTCATGGAGAAGAAGAAGCTAAGAAGGCAGAAGAAGCAGCAACAGCATTATTTGCTGGTGGAGCTGATATGTCAAATGTTCCAACTGTTACTATAGCTAAAGAAGAAATTGGTTTACCTATATTAGAGGTAATGGCAAGTACTAAAATTATTCCATCTAAAAAAGAAGGTAGAAGATTAATTGAGCAAGGTGGCTTGTCTATTAATGGAGTCAAAGTTGAGGACGTTAATAGAATCTTAACTGAAGAAGACTTCCAAGATGGTGCTGTATTAATTAAAAGAGGAAAGAAAAACTATAATAAGATAGAAATTAAATAATTTTATTATACAAAATATGTTGTTAATTGAAGGTGTAAAAACTTTTAGTTAACAACTTTTTGTTTTTTTGAATACTAATAAAAGCTTTCAAATATTGTTGCCAAATAAGTATAAATCATATATATGGCAGTCTCATCTATAATACATACAAACATATTAATAATATTTTATTATGATGTATCGGCAGTCAGATTAGTATTTATATTTTTTACGGGTATCATATGTTTGTACATAATAAATTATTATCTTGTAAATAATAAAAAATGAAAATTACTTGAATATAAGTAATCCTAATATTTAAACAAAGGAATATAGTGTAGATAACTAAATACTAATTATAGTATTCTATGTAATACTTCTATATAAGAATAAAACTATAATAACTAAATATATTGTTATGTATATTATAGTAGTTATAGTAAACTATATGTAGATATTAATCGAAGTATAGGAGTGGATATAGAAATATGGAAGTAGTAAAAGTAAGAACAGAAGATGATAGAGAGAGATACTTTTTAGTTGATGATGAGGGATTACCTATCGAACCAGTATTGAAGTTTATAAGGTTTAAAGATAATACTAACTTCGCAAGAAATACATTAAGAATGTATTGTCAACATTTGAAGTTATATTTTGAGTATTTAGAACAAAGGAAATTAGATTTTCAGAAGGTGACTATTGATGATTTAGCTTTGTTTGTGAATTGGCTACAGAACCCTTATAAGAGTTTAAAGGTAATACCTACTAATAAAGTGGATTCAGCAAGAAGTCCAAGAACAGTAAATATTATAGTTAATACGGTATTAGCATTTTATGATTATATTCTAAGACATAAAGAATATAGCAATAATATATCAGACAGACTTAAAAAGTTTGTATCTGCTCCAAGTAGAAATTTTAAAGGATTTTTATATGGAATAGCTTATGAACAAAAGAAAGTCACAAGCAATATATTAAAGCTTAAAGTTCCAAAGTCTAAACCAAAAACTTTAATTAAAGAAGAAATAATAATACTCGCAAATACTTGTAATAATTTCAGAGATAAATTCTTACTTTCGTTGTTATATGAAACTGGCATACGCATCGGCGAAGCCTTGTCATTATGGATTGAAGATTTTGATATAAGTGATATGATAATTGACCTTAAAGACCGAGGTGAGCTTGAGAATAATGCAGAGATAAAAACAGTTTCAAGTCCAAGAAGAATTGATATTTCTCAAAATTTAGCTGATATGTTTATGGAATATATCGCTGAATACCATACCGAGGAAGTTGAAACTAATCATGTATTTATAAAAATAAGTGGTGAAAATCAATATAAACCAATGAACTATATAGATGTAGATAATTTATTTAGAACATTGAAAAAGAAAACGGGTATGCACGTTACGCCACATATGTTTAGGCATAGTTCACTAACTATACTTAGAATGGCAGGTTGGGAGCCTGAACTGTTAAGAGTGAGAGCTGGTCACAAGAATATTTATACTACTTTACAAACTTATATACATCCTTCGGATAAAGAAATAACGGAAGAGTTTAATAAAACTCAACCTAATCTAAATTTAGATATTTATAACGAAGGAGATGAATAGTGTGAAGATACAAGAGATTAAGCGTAATCAGCAAAGTAAGTATGAAGAAATTATTGAGTATTTAAAACAGGATGATGGATATTGGTTAAATAATGATGTTTGGAACATTAAAGACGAAGTATTTGATAAAGAAGAATATAAAACAGGCATTTATAACATAAAACTTGATTTTATAAAAAATGAAACTTTAAAGAATGAAATTAAGTTTTATTTAGTTTATTCTTTAAAAAATAAATTTATATCTTTGAGTGTTATATTAAATGAATATCAGTTTGCTATTAAATATTTAGTTGAATTTTTAAAAATCAATTCTATGGATGAAAGTACATTTAAAAACTTTAATATTGATAATGATAAATGGAGATTATTTCTTATTAATAAAGGAATTAAGCTTAATAAAAATAACAAAATTTGCAATAGAACTTATCGTTATAGTTGTAATACAATTAGTAATTTTATTAAAGATTTCTATGATGATAGAGAAGAAACTGAAAAAGATATATGGTATTCAAAGAATATTAAAGGTGCTAAAATCCCTGCAAGTGGAGCTAATCATGGAATGAATAATTTAATTAATTTTAGTAAAATTCCTCATTATTATAGGTATATGGTTAAATGTTATTTTAAAACTATAATTACTAAAAAGAGTTGGAATCATTGTTGCCAAATATTAAATAATTTAAATTATTTCTTTGAAAAATTTTACTCTAACAAATATACAGATGAATTTATAGAAAACTTATCAAGACAAGATGTAGAAAATTATTTATATTGGTTAAACAATGAGTATAAAGATAAGAATACAACTTACAAGAGCAAATTTATATCATATGTAAGAACATTTTTAGAATACATTCAAATGGCTCAATACGACAAAGCTCCTAAGAAAGAAGTATCATTCTTAATATTTCAAGATGATATTCCTAAAAGAGAATTAAATCCAGATGTTATAAAAAGAGCTAAGTTTATACCTGAACCTATTTTAAAGCAATTAGATAATAATATTATGGATTTAGATAGACCACAATTTATACCTATTTATATTTTACTTCGTGAAACGGGTTGGCGTGGTACTGATATATTAAATCTTAGATATCACAATTGCTTAGAGCAAATATGGAATAACAAAGAACAACAATATAATTATTATCTTTGTGGTGAAATAACTAAGACAAGTATAGCACAACTAAAAATACCGATAAAGGATAAAGTTGCTGAAATGGTTCAAAAATCTATTTATAAAGCTAAAGAATTAAGTACAGAAGAAAATAATCCTAAGAAATATTTATTTGACACTTATGAGGGTAAATTAAAAGGAAAACCGTTAGCGAAAGCAACTTTATTAACAACTATTAAAAGACTTATTAAAGAGAAGGATATAAGAGATGTTAATGGTGATCTATATCATTTTAGATTGCATTCACTACGTCATACAAGGGCAAAAGAGTATGTTGAACAAGGTATGGGAATTAGTATTATACAACAAATATTGGGTCATCAAAGCCTTCAAATGACAGTTCATTATGCAACCGTAACAGAGAATGTTCTTTATGAAAAATGGAAGAATACTGAGGATTTAGAGTTATTTAAAGTTGATACTAAAACTAACGACCTTGAAAAAGTAGATTTAACTTCTGATGCTGGTGAAAACTTAATTAGATATGAATATGTTAAGAAGAATTTAGATGCTGTTAGAGTACCTTTCGGAGTATGTTTTAAAGCTTCTAAATTACCTTGTAAACAACAAATGAATCATTGTTTAACTTGTGCAAGTTTCTGTACTACGACAGAAAACATTCCTGAATATGAAGAAGAAATAGATAAGGTTAAATCTCAAATAGAAATTAGTAATAAATTTGGTAGAGAACTTTGGGCTGAAAAGAATAAACATTATTTAGATACGTTAGAAAAGACATTAGAAAAAGTTAGAGAACATAAATTAGTTCATAAGAATGGCAAGTCAAGGGAGGAAATGTAAGATGGCTGGAAGTACAAAAGGATTAAAAGAATATGCTCAAAATAAATCTAAAATAGCATTAGAAAAAGTAGATAAAGCCATCCGAGAGCTGTCGCTTGGCGAACAGAAAGTTAACTTTAACAGTGTATCTAATTTAAGTGGTGTATCTAAAACATTTCTTTATAATAATTCTGAAATTAAGAAAAGAATTGAGGAGCTTAGAGATAAGCAAACTGAAAAAGTTATAAAACAAAGACTTAAATATGATAAAACTGATAAATCAAAAGATATTATTATTATGGCTAAGGACAAAAAAATTAAAGAATTACAAGAAGAAAATAGAAAACTCAAGGAACAATTAGAAGTTCTTAGAGGAAAATTATACGAAAAATTATAGACTACATTGTTTATATGTAGTCTATGTAAAAATAGCTATGACAAGGGGCTTTAAATACCTTGTACACGAGATATTTAAAGGAGAGATACAATTATGAAAAACAAACTAGATAACAGAAAAGATAATGTAGATAGAATTCAATATAACATTGATAGAACCATCTTGAATTGCGAACTTGCAGATGAAATGATAGAAAAAACTGATGATCCTAAAATGCAAGAAACATTAAAAGAGAAGAATGATAGAAGAGAAGAAGCGCTTCGAGGCATGAGAGAAGAAATTAGAGATGAGGCATTGGATAAAGAAAGAGGATATAAGTAGAAGGAATACGTATAAATTTAATAGCATTTAACAAAAAAATGAAGTATAAAGTATATTATTAATATATAGTATATCCTATTAAAATATATTAAGTTACTAAGTGTAAAATAAAAATCACTTGTGAATTATTTATAAGTCACAAGTGATTTCTATTTAAAAGCTTAATGAATATCCTAATTATATGAAAAAAGTATTTGTTAATTTACATAGTTTCAGGTTATAATAGTAAGGTGATGAAAAGGTTTAAATTATATAGTAATTATTTCTTGTAACAATCCGATATACAGTATATAATATTATCGCCAACATATTTGTATTTTCTACAAAATTTTCATTAATGGCAGTAGCAATTAATATTTTTGAATTACTATAAAATTTAATTTTACAGGTCATATTGGAATATTGAAAATAAAATCTTAAGGGAGGAAAAAGTGTGAGCTATAAATTATTAATAATAAACCCAGGTTCTACGTCAACAAAAATATCTGTATTTGAGGATGAAAAGGAAGTATTTGGAGAAACTATAAGACATTCTTCAGAAGAAATAGGAGAATTTAAACATATCTCTGATCAACAAAACTTTAGAACAGAAGTTATATTGAAGATATTGAAAGATAATAAAATAGATATAAAGGAATTAGATGCAGTAGTAGGTAGGGGGGGGCTTTTAAAACCAATCCTAAGTGGCACATATAATGTAAATGGTAACATGTTGAAGGATTTAAAGGAAAGTATTAAAGGAGAGCATGCATCTAATCTAGGTGCTATAATAGCAAATGAAATTTCTAAATCTATTGGCAAATCTGCATTCATAGTAGATCCAGTAGTAGTAGATGAAATGGAAGAAATAGCCAGATTGTCAGGTGTTCCAGAGCTTCCTAGGAAGAGTATTTTTCATGCGCTAAATCAAAAGGCAGTAGCTAAAAGATACGCTAGAGAAAACTCTAAAAATTATGAAGATATAAATGTTATTGTAGCACACATGGGTGGCGGTGTTTCTGTAGGTGCACATAAAAAAGGAAAAATAGTGGATGTTAATAATGCACTTGATGGTGAAGGAGCTTTCTCCCCAGAAAGAAGTGGTGGAGTTCCATCAGGCGATTTGGCTAGAATGTGTTTTAGCGGAAAGTATACATTGGAAGAAATCTTAAAGAAAATAACAGGAAAAGGTGGATTTGTAGCTTATCTTGACACAAACGATGCTAGGGTTGTAGAAAGTGCTGCACTAGATGGAGATCCAAAGGCTAAGATGGTACATGATGCTATGGGATATCAAGTTTCAAAGGAGATAGGTGCGGCAGCAACAGTACTTAACGGTAATGTTGACGCTATAATTTTAACTGGGGGAATGGCATATGGAAAGCCTATGGTTAATCTAATAAGAGAACGAGTAGGCTTTATAGCACCTATGGTGATCTATCCAGGTGAAGATGAAATGCTTGCTTTAGCACAAGGCGTAATTAGAGTACTTAACGGAGAAGAAGAAGTTAAAGAATACAAATAAATTATTAAGTGAATTTAATAAGATAATGATAGAGGTGAGGGTTCTTTAAAACGGAAGCTTCACCTTATTTTTTATAACCTTAAAATTTGCAAGTATAAATGCTATAATGTTATATCGAATAGGTGTGTACTCGGATAATATTATAATAGATTAATCATGCTGAATATCTAAATTGTAATTAATAACATTTAATTTTTTAGTTAACTTATGCTATGTTCATACGATAAGTATAATAGAGTGATCGGGAAAGTACGAATGAAATTAGTAGGGGAGAAGATAATATGCCAGGAATTTGGAATATAAATAATGGATATAATATAAATACAAAAAAAATTTCTAGCAAGTTAACTTTTGAAGTAGGGGAACGCTTTACAGGAAGAGTAGTTGCAAAGGGAGATGGAAAAGATATTACAGTCAAGTTATCAGATGGATGGCAATTTATTGCTGAGCTTGAGGGAAATATCAATTTGGATGATCTTAAGTTAGTTAAGTTCCAAGTAAACGGATTTGAAAATGGGAAGTTAAAATTAAAACTAGTAGAAGATTCTGTAGATGAAAAATCAACTGGTGATGAAAGCTTTCAGGAAATAATCGATAAAGAAGGCCTTTCAAAGGAAGATATTGATATTTTAAAACAGATGGTTAAGCGTAATCTTCCTCTAACTAGAGATAATATTAATTTAATTAAAGGATTAATTCAATTTAATGGAAAGATAAGTTCAAATCCAAAGGAAATAGATGCATTTATTCAAACATATCTTCAAAGTAAAAATATATCTGGAAATAGTGAGGAAGGTCAAGCTGCTAAAGAGATGCTTACCAAGTTCCTGAATGAATTTAAGAATATGTCACAAGACGATATACTTACATTTATAGAAAATAATTTGGATTTTTCGGAAGAAAGTATAGATAGTTTTAACAAGTTGTTTAAAGGAAATTCATCAATAGAGCAAATATTAAAAAAGATGAATGAGTCATTAAATTTTATAGAATCACCAAATAATAACCTTGAGACTGTAGTTAAAAATAAAACAATAGATAGAGAAATTGACTTGATGAAGAATACTACAGATACAACTAAAGCAATAGCATCGAAGTTGTATAATGAGAATGATCCTTCAAATAGGAAAATAAATGTTCTGGATGTATTAAAAACATTAGCAGGAAGTGAAGATAGTGAATTAAATATAGCTCAAAAGTTTGCTGATAATGAGAAAAATAACTTAAATACTCAAAAAGTAAATCTTTCACCTTCGTTAGTTGAAAAATTAAATAATAAAGAAATAGTTGAGCTAATAAAGGAAACAATGGGTAATAGTATCACAACTGATAGTGAACCCAAGACACAAGCACAAAGTCTTATAGAATCATCAAATAAAAATAAATTAGAAATATTATTAAGTAATATTGAAGGCAGGGAAGTTAAACTTACTGATAGTGAATATAAAGAATTCAATAAATTATTGAATAATAGAATTGAAGGAAAAGATCACTATGAAGAAACAGTATCTAATGATAAAGGTGGAAATATACAGCCTAAGGAATTGTCAACATCATTTAAGGAAAACTTTGCTGATCTAAAAAATGAGGATTTACTATTAAGAAGTAATTTAGATAGCAAAGAAGCTATAAAAGCTGATATGAAATTCAAGATAGATGGAGTAAGGGATATAGTTAAGAACTTAATAGCACATGTGGATTTAAAGGATGCAGGATATGAAAAAATAATGGATTTAATAAAAAATAATATAAATGATATTAAGGTATTCAATTCCGTAAGCAATGAGTATTATTATTTAAATATTCCTATAAATGCAAATAGCCAAGAATATCCATGTAAACTAATAATAAAGGATAATAGAAAAGATGGTAAAAAAATAGATAAGACTAATGCTAAAATGGTTGTTAGTGTTAAAACAGCTAATTTAGGAGAGGTCGATGGATATTTGACATTAAGAGATAACAGAATTGATGTAAATTTAAAATGTGAAAGTCATTTTGCATCTATTTTAAACAATAATAAATCTAAATTAGCAGATGGGTTATCAACACTTGGGTTGTTTGTTAATATAAGTGTATCCATGAAAGAAAAGCCTGTGGACTTAGTAAGTTGTAGAAATTTCTTTAACGATTTAACTATTTCTGCTATCGATATTAAGGTATAATAATTAGTGTATTCATTTAAAATACGCAGTTAATGTGCAATAAAGGAGTCTTAATTATAATGCTTTTAGATCGTAAGGAATTTTAGCTTTAATTGTACATTTTGGCACTATTGAAAATATTGGTTAGGAGTGTACAGGAGTATGAATCAGAGGAAGAAAGCCGCAGCATTAAAGTATGAATTTAATAGCGATGCACCAGTAGTTACAGCAGCTGGGATGGGGCATATTGCAGATAAAATAATAGAAAAAGCAACGCAAAACGAAGTACCAATAGTATACAATAAAGAGCTAACTGATTTATTGTGTAATGTAGATGTTGGAGATGAAATTCCTACGGAATTATATGAAGCAGTAGCTCATGTAATTGCTTTTCTTACTGATTTGGATAAGAAGAGATTATAGACAGAAGAAACACGGAAGGTGAGAAAATGGCACTTTATACTATTTCAGATTTACACTTAGGTTTTAATGTTGAAAAGCCAATGGACATTTTTGGAGATAAGTGGAAAGCGCATTCTGATAAAATAAAAGAAAATTGGCTTAAAAAAATAACTGAAAAAGATATGGTGCTTATAGCTGGAGATATATCTTGGTCTTTAAAAGAGAATGATAGTAAATATGATTTGGACTGGATAAATGAATTACCAGGTAAAAAGATTATAAGCAAAGGAAACCATGATTATTGGTGGGGGAGCATATCGAAATTAAATAAGATGTATGAAAATACTAAGTTTCTCCAAAATAATTTTTATACTTATGAAGATTATGCTATATGTGGGACTAGAGGATGGATGTGCCCAGGAGGGGATAAATATACTAGCAAAGATGAAAAAATATATACCAGAGAACAAATAAGGTTGAAACTTTCGTTAGATGCTGCGAAAAATAGTGGATTTGAAAAGATAATTGTTATGCTTCATTACCCTCCTACAAATGATAAATTTGAGGAATCTGAATTTACACGAATGATTAAAGAATACAGTGTAGAAAAAGTTATATATGGACATTTGCATGGTCCAGTACTACTTGGAAAAGTATTGAATGGATATTTAGATGGAGTAGAATATATATTAACATCAGCAGATTATTTGAATTTTGATCCTAAAAAGATATTATGATGCAGATAAATATAGAATGAAATTTAATTCAACAAATATAAATAGAAAATTTGTTGGAGTTTAAAATTAATCTGAATAATAAGCAAGTAGGTAATTGTATTTATATATTATTATAAATACAACTGGAATAAGTAGGTTATATTTCTTTACATAATTATAATAAGATTTGGAGTGACGTTTTATGATTTATTCCTTAGAAAATGAAAAAATTAAAATTACTGTTAGTGAACATGGAGGCGAACTACACTCTATAACAGGTAAGAAGGAAGGTACTGAATATCTTTGGAATGGGAATCCGGAATATTGGAAATACCACGCACCACATTTATTTCCTATAATAGGCAAGCTAAAGGATTCTAAGTATAGAGTTGATGGAAAGGAATATGAATTACCATCTCATGGATTAGCAAGAATTTCTCAATTTACCTTGCTAAGTCAAAGCAATGAATCTATTACTTTTGAGTTAAAGTTCTCGGATAAAAGTCTTGAAGTATATCCATATAAGTTTTCTTTGCAGGTTACTTATGATATTAAAGAAAATAGTGTAAAGGTAAGTTATAAAGTTATCAACTTGGATGATAAAAAAATCTATTTTTCAATTGGAGCTCATCCAGCATTTATGTGTCCAATTGAAAAAACAGAGATATTAGAGGATTATTATCTTAAGTTTAATGAGAGAGAGGATAGCTCAATTATGTGTTTTGATAGGAATACATATTTTACTCATGAGAAAAAAGATTATTTAACTAATAGTGATATTATTGAACTTAAAAAAGATATATTTAAAGATGACGCATTAGTATTTGATGATTTAAAATCAAATAAAATTACAATAAAATCAAAGAATCATAATAAGTCTTTAAGTGTGGAGTTTGATGGATTTCCTTACATGGGAATATGGGCTCCAGCTGATGGCGCTCCATTTGTATGTATAGAACCTTGGTTTGGTCATGCTGACTATGGCGATTTTAATGGAGACTTTAAGGATAAAGAAGGAATAATGTTCCTAGAAGAAGGAAAAGAATTTAGCTGTAGCTATATAATTTCTATTGAAGAGTAAAAATTATAGCATAATTGAAATAATAAAAGCTATCTAATTGAAAATATTAGATAGCTTTCTATTGTTTATTAATAAATAGATTTTAAAATCTATGATAAATGTTCTATTGAATTACTCATCTTTTTAATAGCATCTTCTTGGCTATTAAGATCTGTAATAATTTCTTTTGATAAAGATTCATGTTCTTTGAAAAGAACGCTTACGTTATCAATTGAATTAATAACAGTATCTTTTGCCTCAGAAGCAGTAGTCAAATTTTCTATGCAAGTGCTAATTTCTTCAGTGGCATCTTCTATAGAAGTTTTAATATCGGAAAAACTAGTTTTAGCTTCTTGTAGTGAGTTATGTTGAGTTGTTAATGCTGAATTACCAGAATTCATTGCATTAGAAGCTTTTAATATGTCTATTTTAATTTCTTCAAGTATACTAGTTATACTTTGAACAGCAAGTTTTGAGTTTTCTGCAAGTTTTCTAACTTCACCTGCGACAACAGAAAAGCCTTTACCAGCTTCACCAGCTCTTGCAGCCTCTATAGCTGCGTTTAATGATAGAAGATTCGTTTGGCTTGCGATTTGGCTTATAGAATCAGTTATACTGTTTACAGATTCAAGTTTTGATACTAAAGCATTTACTGTTGAAGTTGATATTGTGAAAGCGTCTTCAAGCTCATTTAGAGATGTATCTAAATTTCCTATTGTATTTAATCCTGTATCAGCCAATTTATCAGTATCCAACACTTTAATGTGAACATTAGTAATGTTAATTGCTAAGTCTTCCATATTAGCACGAAAACCTGATAAGATATTCTTAACATTACTTATTTCTCTGCTTTGAGCTTCAGCAGAAGATACTAATTCTGATGCAGTAGACGAAGCGTTTTTTATAGAACTATCAATTAAAACAGCTTTTTCTCTTAAATCATTGATGTTAGTTAAATTTTTCTGACTAGCGTTAGTATTGTTTTCCCCACTGTTAGAAACATTTGATACAATAGTTTCTGTCATAGTAGTATTTTTATTATTGTTTTTATTAAAAAATCCCATGTTATATTCCCCCTTGAAATGATAAATAAAAATATATTTTTATGTGTTGGCAGTTTTAATTAAATCTTTTCCAACGCGAGCCATCTCTTTAATTTTATAAGAAGAATTTGTATTAACAATAGTTTTAGAGTACCATTGTAATGCATCTTGATTATTTCCTAATCTTCGGTTTAATTCTCCCAAAAGATACATTAAAGAATCTCTTTGTAAGCCATATATAGGAAAAATCTCAGTCATATAAGCAGTGTTAAATCCTTCGAGAGCTTGCTTTAAAAACAAAGTTTCTTGAATATTATTATCCAATAATCTATTCAACCAAGCAATTTTTAGAGAAATCATACCTTTTGTACTATTTGGCAAATCAATAAGCATAGCATTTAATAAAGCCAATTTATAGCGCTCAATTGCTAATTTTTCATCTAAAATATGTGGATATTCTCTTGGTTTCCATTTTGGTGTTACGTTACTTAAAACAAGTTCTTTTTTATGTGATTTTAGTTTTTCAAAATCTGATCTCATTGCAGCGTAGCCGCATGAATTACATATTAATACATCATAAAAATGCGGATTTACTACAGAGTATCTTATAAAGAAATCTGAATCCTTAGAAATAACTCGTGGTGACTTAGATTTAACTGTTTTAGCTTTAAAATGTGAATTACAAACAGGACAGACTATCTGTTTGTCAAAAAGATGATTTAATATACTCGTATCACTCATTTTCAGTCACCCCATTAAAAATGCAATCTAGAATAAAATTCTATATTATACATTGATTATAACATATTAAAAGCATTCATAAATAGTCTATGAATATTTTTTAAATAGTTTATTTATTATTAATTACACTTAATTTAAAGTTTTTGATATAATAGATAAGGATGAAATTGAGAAATGATAGTAATGTATTAAAGGGTGATATAATGGCAATGAATGATTGGAAGGTTTTCTTAATGCCTTATGAGCAAGCAGTAGATGAACTGAAAGTTAAGTTAAAATCAATTAGAAAAGAATATAGAAAAAAAAATGAATATTCACCTATAGAGTTTGTAACAGGAAGAGTAAAAGAAGTATCAAGTATGTTAGAAAAAGCTAACAAATTTGAAATACCAATAGATAGGATTAGATATGAACTTGAGGATATTGCAGGAATAAGAATAATGTGTCAGTTTGTTGATGATATAGACACAGTAGTGCAGATATTAAGAGAACGTAAAGATATGCAGATTCTTTATGAGAAGGATTATGTAAGGAATGTTAAAGAGAGTGGTTATAGAAGTTATCATATGATAATAAAATATCCTGTAAATATGGCAGAAGGACTAGTTGAAATTTTGGCTGAATTTCAAATAAGAACATTAGCAATGAATTTCTGGGCAACTATTGAACATTCTCTTAATTACAAATATAAGCAACATATACCAGAACAATTAAAGGAAAAACTTAAAAGATCTGCAGATGCAGCATTTAGATTAGATGAAGAAATGTTAGAAATCAAAGATGAAATTAAGGATGCACAAAAATTATTTGAGGTTAAATCACATTTAATTTCAAATATAATGAATTTACTATTAACTTTAATTTCACTAGGTAAGGAAACAGAGGCAGCCAGATTCCAAAAAACTTTAAATAAGTTAATAGAAGATGGGGAAGTTTGGGAGCTAAATAGTTTATTGTTTTCTGTTAAAAGAGAAATTGAAAAATATACAGATTAAGAGTTTTTGTATATTTAGTTCATAAGGAAAATTATGTTTTGTTGTTCAAATAGTTTAAAATATAGCTGTAGATTTTCAATATTTAAAAGAAATATCTGCAGCTATGTTTTTTATTTTGAAGGGGATATTGTATTTATTAATCAAGCATAGTGAATATGTCAGTAATATCAAGTATAATGTTTTATATAGAAATAATATAGTACGAAATTAATATATATGATAAGGAGATAAAAATGGATAGAGATCAACTATTATTGAGATTGAGAAACAATCCTGAATATATTCAGGAAATAGACAAAGTTGATGAGGAATTAGAGTTATTTATTGTTAAGAATAATGGTAACAATATTAAATATATTAAGAACCCGAGTAAGGAAGTGCAAAAACAAGCTATTGCAAATACCCCGCTGTCAGCAAAATATATTAAAGACATTAATGAAGAAGTTGCTATAATGTGTGTTAAAAGCTTGTGGAACTCTTTAGAGTTAATAAATAATCCTACTAAAAAGGTGATAGAGGAAGCTATTAAGACTAAAGGATGGGCTATACAATTTATAGAGAATCCTAGCGAGGAACTTCAATTATTAGCTGTTAGTAGGGACTATGATGCAATTAAATATATAGAGAATCCTTCTGAAGAAATTCAGCTTAAGGCTATAGAAAACTACTATGTAGCAATTAGATTTATAAAGAATCCAAGCCTTAAGGCGAAAATAAAGGCAATAGAGCTAAATGGAGAAGCTATAAATTATATTTCCAACTATGATTTAGATGAAATAAAGAAATTTATATATGAAAATATAAATGTAGTTAAGTATATTTATGAAAGCATAGATGTAGAACTTGTAATTGATGTGCTTCAAGAAAAAATCAAAGAAGAAGATATTAGTAAGAAGTATATTGAAGATTTCTTAGAGTTAGAGGTTTTGGAAATGGATAAAATTAATTTTGTAAGAGAATATGGAAGCAAGAATGCCAAAAAGTTGCTAGTAGATTATAAATTATCTATATAAGAATGGAGGCGAAAAGATTGAATTATTTAGAGTGTTTAAATACAGTAGATTTAGTAGTCGCATCAAATGATGTGCCTTTAATTATAGGAGAAAGTGGAGTTGGAAAGACTTCATTAGTTAAGCGTATAGCAAGAGAAAATGGATATTATCTTGTTACAATAGATGCAAACTTGCTAAAGGAAGGGGAAATAGGAGGACTACCTGTAGTTGAAAATAGGACGACTATATATGCGACACATAGTAAGCTAATTGAAATCAAAAAAGCATTAGATGAAGATATAAATAGAGATGTTATTTTATTTATAGATGAATTGAATAGATGCGATCATGCCGTAGCACAAGAACTTATGAATCTTATCTTAAATAGAGAGATTAATGGATATATTTTGGATGAGAGAGTTAAAGTAATAGCTGCAATGAATCCTTCTAATAAAAATGATGGCTTTAATAATAGTCAATATGATGTTGTTGATATGGATCCAGCTCAAGAAGATAGATTTGTCTGGGTAAAGTTAGACTCGGATATTAAAGAATGGATTAAGTGGGGAATGAGTAATGATGGAAATATAGATGAACATATCATAGAATTTTTGTCTACATTTCCTGAATATCTTCATACTCCTGATTCAGAAGAAACAATAAAGGCTACTCCAAGAAGCTGGGAGAGAGTATCAAAAGCATATAAGGTATTTGTAAAAAATAAGGGAAAATACTCTTTAGATACTCTACTGAATGTTGTAAAAGGAAATGTTGGGATTAGCATTGCAAATGATTTTGGAAACTTTTTGATAAACCTAAAAACACCTTTAGTAAAGGTTGAAGATATATTCAGCAGTGATATTTTAAATTTTGATCTAAAGGAAAAAATAGAAAAGGAAAATCATTCTAGATTATACATATTGTCTAAAAATTCGTTAAGGTATTTGGAAAATATGCCGATAGAAAGGAATTTAAGGCTATTTTCAGAACTTTTAAATTTATATCCAAGAGATTTGAGACTTGGTATTATGAAGGAAATAAAAAGAGATTATAAGGAAAGTGGACTATATGAAAAGTTACTAGGTACTGAAGAGTTCTTAGAAGCATTTTTTAATATATTTGGTTGATGAGTTAAGATATAAAAGTTTTTAATTAAGCTTTGGAAGGAGGCTGAGTTTGTATATGGATTTTGAAGAAAAAAGACAGCAACTTTTAAAAGAAGCCTATCAATTGAGTGAAGATGATAAATTTAGTGATAATTATAAAAGAAATTTCTTTGAGCTAGTAGAGGATATTATATTATATTTGTTGCAAACTCAAGATGTTTTTTTTGGGCAATTCATGCTTAGAGTTCAACGGAAAATAAATACTACCTTAACAGCGCCAATATCAACTATTCCAAAGCGTGATAGATTCGAGATGTATTTTAATCCATTTTTATTTTTGGATTGTAATAGAAAAGAAATGGCAGCATTATTTAAACATGAAATATATCATATAATGAATTCTCATTTTGAAAGAGAAAGAAAATTGAAGGATAGATTTAGTAAAGAAGCGGTAAATGTTGCTTTAGATATTTCAATTAATCAGTATATAAAAGATTTACCACCCTTTAGCAAAAGGCTTTATGCAGTTAACATGGAATATAATTTATCACTTGAGGAAAATAGAAGTGTCGAGGAATATGCAGAAGAAATTCATAAATCAATTAAGTCTAGAATAAAGCAAGATAAAGTTGATAAAGATGATGATTCCAAATATGAAGTGGATATGTCAAAAGTCCATGATTTGTGGGAAAGTGCTCAAATAAGTGATGAAGATATTAGCAATTTGACTAAGAAAACGGCTCTAAGTGCTTATAATGAAAACACTCCAAAAGGATTAGAAAACATAATTTTAGCGTACAAAGAAAAGGCAGAAATACCTTGGCAACTTGTTCTTAAAAATATACTCCCAAGTGTGAAATCAGGATATAAGAGGACAATAACAAGAAGGGATAGAAGACAGCCGGAAAGATTAGATTTAAGAGGGAGGTTACCTAAGAGTCAAACTGAATTAATTGTAGCAATAGATATAAGTGCTAGCATGAAGGACAGTGATATGCATAAGATACTAGTGGAGATATTGTCTATAACTTCAAATATTAAGAATAAAATCACAATTATCGAATGTGATAGTGAGATTAGAAAAGTATATGACTTAAGAAATGAGAATGACATAAGAAAGAGAAGCAAAGATAATGGATCTACGAAATTTACACCTGTATTTAGGTATATAAATGAAAATAATTTAAGAAGTGCTGTATTAATATATTTTACAGATGGTGTTGGAGAAAGAGAGCTTGAAGTAAAGCCAATTAACAAAAAAACTATATGGGTTGTATCTGGAAATGAAGAATTATCATTAAAAAATCCTTATGGAGAGATTAAAAGAATAAATACTGAAAAGAAGGAAAGCTCAGGTGGGAATATCGGATTGAAAATGGTAAATGAAGCTATACACGACTGGGCTAGATAGGGAAATTATTAACCAATTTTAAATAGGCAAATATAAGGTAATATGTTAAAATAAATTACAGTATAGAGGAGTGATATTCTTGACCCAAGGAATGAAAATTACAGATTATACAAGGTTTTTATCTATACTTCTTGTAGTAAGTATAATACTTAATATATATGTAGTATTTAAATTAAATAATTATAAATATAAACTAGGTCAGGAATCCTATACTAAGATAGAGGATTTTAAGCAAAGAAATGAAAGCAATATGGATATATTGTCTAAAGGAATTGAAGAGAATAGTTTAAAAAATGAAGATTTAGTAAAGCTTTATAAGAATTATGATGAAATGTCTAATGACATAATAGAATTATGGCAACAGTATAGAGCATACACTCAAAATGCAATACCGTTTTTCTCTAAGGTAATTAAAACTGATAAGATAATGGAAAATAATATAAATGAAAAGATAAAGGAGTATATGTTATCTACTTTAAGTAAAGAGATGAAGAAAGAATCAAGTAAAGTACAGTTAGAAAGTGAAGATTTACAATCTTTTAAATACATGTATGAGATTTCTTCAAAAACATACGAATACTTTAATGAATTTAATGAAGAAAATTTAAATGGAGCTACAGGTGAAGATAAGGAAAGTAAGGTTATAAAAAATCATTATTGGATAGATCTTTTGGAAGGTATATATAAAATAAGTGATGACTATGGGAATGTGCAGTGGAAAGTAGAGTCGGTTGATAGTACAAATAAGTAAAGTGATTAACTGTAGAGTAAGAATTAAGCTTTTTGTAAGGGGAATGTTAGATGGTATAAGAACTCAGAACAACAAAAAAATGTAGAATAAATATTCTTCATTTATTCTACATTTTTTATTATGATTTTAGTGGCATCCTGAGCAAGAACCACCACATCCGCCTTCAGGCGCTATAACAGGCTTTAAACTTAAGCCATTACCTTCATTTTCATCAGAAGAAAGTATTATAAATCCACCAAATTGTTCTATTAGGGATTTTTCGTATATAAATGAAATATCATTCATTTTTTCAACCTCGTCGGCATCAGTAGCTTCTGAAAGAGATATGTTAAAAACTGGACCGCTACATGCATAACCAGCAAAATTTATTCTAATATTGAAATCAGTTATTTTATTTTCTTCTAAAAAAGCTTTAAATTCATTATAAGCTTCTTCACTTATATTAACATTTTTCATATATAAACACCTACTTTATGAAATATTAATGATATTAAATCATTAAAGTAAGTATAGCATATATATATTAAAATAAAAAGTTAATATTAATAGTTATATTATGTCTAAGAATGTGCTATTATATTATGGTTTATTGAATATATAATGTTAATAAATAAATTATACAATATTATACATAAATTGGAAAATGTGCTATAATAATATAGAACTATTAAAGATTTTGCATTAAATATTGTAAGAAGGGGAATTAACTATGAAACCATATAATAAAAGTTTTGTGTTCCAAGAGATAAAGCGATATAGTGACTTAATTAATCAAGGAACTTGTGGCGACTATAAAATAGTTAAAGATACCATAATAAAGCAAGAATTACAAGGTTATATGTATGAAAATGAAGAAGAATATGATATAGATATAATTCAATTATATAAAAATGGCAGTGATTTAATGAAACTAACACCAGAGACAGTTGAAAGTTCATATGGAGCAATTTCTTTTGCTCACGGAAAAGTTGGTGTAATTGGACTTGGCATTGGATATGTAGTTCAAGAAATTGCAAAAAAAAATAGTGTAGAAGAAGTAATTGTATATGAAATTAGTGAAGAAATAATAAAATTATATAATAATAATTTTCCTAAAAATAAAAAAATACGGATAATAAAAGGGGATGCCTTTAAAGCAAAAAAAAATAAATTTGATTTCTTCTATGTAGACATATATAAATGTGAGTTAAGTTCTAAAATAGTTAAGGATTATAAAATTCTAAATGAACTTCACGAAATTGAAGAATATGCATTTAGAGGATTAGAACATTTTTTATTAAGTTGTAAATATGAGGATATAGTGTGGATTTATATACCTGAAAATTGGATTTCAATGAGTAAGAAAGCATATGAAGCTCTTGATGCTTCAGGATATTTAAATAGCTATAAGCCTTTAGATGAAGAGAATGTTAAAAAAGTATTGTTTGAGTTTAAAGAAATCTTAAATGCATAAATTTTCTTATATATTGTGATATTATTGGTTAGGCATTTAGAATTTATTAGATTTAATACATTAAAATAATACATTATGAACTATTTATTAAAGTATATAGCTTGGAGGAGAACTAATGATATTATCAGGAAAAGAAATATTAAAAAATATTGGTAGTAATATAATAATTGAACCTTTTGATGAGGAAAAAATAAATCCTAATAGTTATAATTTGTCTTTGCATAATGAATTATTAGTTTATGAAAATGATATTTTAGATATGAAAACTCCAAATCCAACAAAAGTTATAAAAATTCCGGAGGATGGATTATTATTAGAACCAGGTAAATTATACTTAGGTAGAACAAATGAATTTACGAGTACTAGTAAATATGTCCCTATGCTTGAAGGACGCTCTTCAACAGGTAGATTAGGGTTATTTATTCATGTTACAGCTGGATTCGGAGATATTGGATTTTCAGGCTACTGGACGTTAGAAATTTTTTGCGTTCAGCCAATAAAAGTTTATCCTAACGTAGAAATATGTCAAATATATTATCATGATATCCATGGAGAATATGATTTATATAGCAGTGGAAAATATCAGAATAATAAAGGAATACAGCCAAGTTTAATGTATAAAGATTTTGAAAAATAGTTGTATTTATGAGCAATACGTTCTAAAAATTTTAAGCATCAAAATCTGCATTAAGTCATCAGGCAATGCAAGGTAAGCACTCTTATAACGAATGAATTATATTGCTCAAAATCTATACATTATTATTTTAAAACTAAGTTCGTAAATATGCTCAACTTACTAAGTCGTATTTATAATAATAAAATTAAGAGTTAGTAAGTTGAAACAACAAATACGATATGCAAATATTATCTGCAAATTCATGTAGTTCATCATATACTGATATTTCAATTTTATTTCCGAAATTGCATTCAGAAATATCACTTATATGTTGGTTAATATGAAAAAAGGTTCGGATGTTTTTTTAGATACTCTAGAAGAAAATATCCGAATCTTTTTTTATCTGAGGATAATTAAAATAAAAAATTTCACATATATCTATTCAAAAGATTCTGATGGGGATGTATCATATATAATATAGATAAAGCGCTTTTAACAAATCATTTTTAAATATAAATTAATATATAAAGGAGAATGAAGTAAATGAAATTAGTGATATTAGAGCCATTAGGTGTAAATAAGGATAAGTTATTGGGAATGGCAAAGAATAGTTTAGGAAATGAAGTAGACATAATATATTATGATACAAGAGTAGAAGATACCGAAACATTAATAGAAAGAAGCAAAGATGCTGATGCTGTAGTAATATCCAATCTTCCATATAAAAAAGAGGTAATAGAAAACTGTCCAAATTTGAAAATGATTTGTGTTGCGTTTACAGGAGTAGACCATGTTGCAATGGATTACTGTAAGGAAAGAGACATTTTAGTATGCAATTGTGCTGGATACTCAACTGCTGCAGTTGCAGACTTAGTATTTGGTATGGTTATTTCTCTATATAGAAATATTATACCATGTGATAAGGTGGCTAGAGAAGGTGGAACGAAGAATGGGCTTGTGGGATTTGAACTCGCAGGAAAGAAGTTTGGAGTAGTAGGGGCAGGAGCTATAGGTATGAGAACTGCCGCAATTGCTAAAGCATTTGGATGTGATGTATACGCTTATAGCAGGACTAAAAAAGATGTTGAAGGAATCGAATTTGTAGATTTAGATACATTAATGGCTACTTGTGATATAGTATCGCTTCATGTTCCACTAAATGAAAGCACTAAAGGATTAATAAATAATGAAAAATTATCATTAATGAAAGAAAGTGCAATTTTAATAAATACAGCACGAGGTCCTGTTTTAGATAGTTCAGCACTTGCGGAAGCTTTAAATAATGGCAAAATTGCCGGTGCGGGAGTAGATGTATTTGAAATTGAGCCACCAATTCCTACAGATCATGTATTGTTTGGAGCAAATAATTTAATAGTTACTCCTCATGTTGCATTTGCAACAGCGGAAGCTTTCGAAAAGAGAGCAGTTATTGTTTTTGATAATATAAAAAAATGGTTAAAAGGTACTCCGCAAAATGTAATTAAATAAGTCAATTTATATATGTTAATTTAGAATTAGAAACCTGGGAAGAAAAGCCTTGATGCTTTTCTTAGATAGTATAAATAGAAATCCCTTTTGAGGGATTTTTATTTTTTTATAAAATTTTTATAATTGCTTTAAAAGATTTTTAAAATTAGATTTTATAATGAATTCATAACAAGCAAGGGAATAAATATTTGAAAATATTGGGAGGCGTTATAAATGAATAAAATTAAAGTATTATATGATGTATTTAAAACTATGAAGGAAAAAGAAGTGTTTAAAGGAAGCGTAAAATTGGAAGCAACTAAAGGAGATGTAAAAGTATTATCATTTTCTAATGAATTTGAAACTGATACTAAAAGTGGGGAAACAAAAGCTAACATAAGTGTTGATTTAGATGCTGAAGGCAAAAAAGTAAAACATGATAGTAATTCTGAATTTAATATAAAGGAGTGCCCGCATCATGGATTTCATAGAGGAATGCATAATCATGGAATGAATATGCACGGTCACGGTGGAATAAAAGGAGGACTTTCAAAAGTTACGTTTATATTAAATTTATTAAATAATGTGCAAGTAGAAGAAAAAGATGAAAAGGCTATTATTTCTTTAGAATTGAAAGAGGTATTTAAAGAAATCAAGGACATTCATAAAGAATGCCATAAAGGAATGGATGAAGAAAAGATAATGGAGCATATAAGACAAATGAAGGAAAGTGATGATAGAGGTTTCCATAAGCATCATAAATTTATAAAAGAATTATTATGTTCTGAAAACAGCGATGCTATATTAAAAATATATGCAAATAAAGATAATGAAGTTGAGAAAGTAGAAATTTCTTCTAAAGGCGAAAATGCTGTAAATGGATCACTAGATTTAGTTTGGTAAATTAATTAAGTTAGGAGATAGTAGTAAATGCCCAAATATCTTATTTGTACTAACACTAGAAAGTATAATGAATTAGTTGAAGCTCTAAATAGTAGAGGAATTCAATTTGAGACAACGAATTGTGATAATAAATGCTTTAAATGTTGCACTAGAGTGATGATTAAAGAAGATGATAAATATATATATGCAACTGATGTGAAAAATCTATTAAGAAAAATGAGTATTTCTTAATGTAAAGAGGGGTTGAAATTCAGAAATCTCTAAATTATTGATGTAAAATTCAATTATTTAGAGATTTTCATTTATAAATAAATAAGTAAATAAGGAACTCTGTTCCAAATCAAAATTTAAGTATATCATAGAATAATTTTATTAGAATTATTAATAGTCGGTTTTAATTTAATTTATTAAAAGTTAATTTGAATGTTATAATCATTACAATGGTAGAAATTTATTTTAAGGTGGTGGAAAGCATTAGAAGGTTTAGAGGAAGAGTTTATTCTCATTTTCATAATAGAATTGATGAAGAACATCGGGAATTTTTTGAAAAACTCAAAGAGTTAAATAAAATGCGTTACGAGTTAGTTTATGAGCATCAAAAAATACATCATAATTCTCATCATAAACAATTTAATGAATTTAATAGGATACATAGATATTTAAGATGGATGCGTCCAACGGGAATTTTAATAAGCATGTTACTTGTTTTTTCCATATTTAAATTTGTAGATGTAAAGGCAATTACTATATTTTTTGCAATAATTTTTATTATTCATCAAAGCTCTCATATATATATAACTTTGAGAATGGAAAAAAGAATTATGAAACCTATAGAGAAGTTAAAAGATGGTGTTGAACAGATAGCCAGAGGTAACTATGATGTGAAAATTGATAACGACGTATATAATGAAATAGGAATTTTAATATATGATTTTAATAAGATGGCTGAAACCTTAAAAAAATCTGAAGAGATGAAACTTGAATATGAAGAAAATAGAAAAGCATTGATAGCTAATATTTCCCATGACTTAAAAACACCAATTACTTCAATTAATGGATATATTGAAGCCTTAGTGGATGGTGTTGTTACTTCACCAGATAAAGTGAACAATTATCTAAATATAATTCATAATAATACTACTTATATAAATAACCTTATTGATGATTTGTTTTTATTTTCAAAATTAGATATGCAAAAATTAGATTTTAATTTTGGGATAGTTAAATTTAAGGCATTTATGAGTGATCTTATGGAAGAGTTTGATTTTGTTCTTAAAGAAAAGGATATTGAATTTAAATTTGAAGATAGGTTGTCGGAAGAATTAGAAATTAACATAGATGGAAAAAGAATATATCAAGTTATTAGGAATGTTATAGGGAATGCTATAAAATATGGAAGGCAAAAAGATTCAATAATTAAAGTAGAATTAAGTAATAATAATGAATGGATTAAGATAGAAATTAAAGATAATGGTCCTGGGATTCCAGAAGATAAACTTTCAAATATATTTAATAGATTTTACCGTATAGATACAGAACGTACCAAAGACTTTATGAGTACGGGTTTAGGACTTGCAATTGCAAAGGAAATGGTAGAAGCTCATGGAGGAAAGATTTATGCATCAAGTATAATGGGGAAAGGAAGTACGTTTACTATAGAGATACCAATAAAGTGAAGTTTTTCAGATGGAGAGAACTATAGCTGAATTTATACCAACAAGGGGTACAATGCTAAGGAGTGTTTAGATGTTATTTCGTGATTAAATAGTGATACGGATCATATATATCTGACAGTGTGTCATTTAAGAGCATAAATAATAAAGAGGAGGAAGCATATGAAACAAATATTAATTATAGAAGATGATATAAATATCGCTGAACTAGAAAAAGAGTATCTTCAATTAAATGGTTATAAAGTGGAAATAATTCAGGATGGTATTCAAGGATTAAAAAAAGCTCTTATTGGTACATATGATCTTATAATAGTTGATTTAATGCTACCAGGTAAAGACGGGTATGAAATAGTAAGAGAAGTTAGAGAAAAATATGAAATACCTATAATAATAGTATCAGCAAGAAGTGAGGATATTGATAAAATAAAGGGGTTAGGATTTGGTGCAGATGATTATTTAACAAAACCTTTTAGTCCTGCAGAATTAGTAGCCAGAATAAAGTCTCATATGCTTAGATATGAGCGATTATCAGGAAATAGACCCCAACTCAATATTATTAGCCATAAAGCATTGGAGATAAGAACAGATTCACATAAAGTTTTTGTAAATGGAAAAGAGGTTATTCTTACTACAAAAGAGTATGAGCTTATGGTATTTTTAGCTTCTAATCCAAATATAGTTTTCACTAAAGATCAATTATTCGATAGAATATGGGGAGATGATTATTACGGAGATACAGCAACTGTGGCAGTCCATATACAAAAGTTAAGAAAGAAGATAGAAAAAGATCCAGGAAATCCAGAGTATATTGAAACCCTTTGGGGAACAGGATATAGATTTAATTCATAAGTTTCAATATTGATTTATTTGGATTTGCCTGGAGTTCAACCACATAATTTGGAGTTAGAGCTAACGAGGAGAGTTTTTGATAATTATAATTAAGGTATAATTATAATTTTAATTTAGAATTATATAAGAGTGGTAATACATATATTACAATATGTAGAAATAATTTGATGAATAATTATGTTAAAAGGGATTGGGCTATTGTATGATTATAAAACCGGAAAATAATAAATTGAGTAGAAAAGATAGAGTATATGGAAGGCTAAAGCAACTTACAGCAGAAGCAGCTTTTGAGACTGATTTAATAGAGAAAGTAGGATTTGAAGCAAGTTATATAGCTGAAGAACTAAAAATATCAAGAAATAATGTTAGTAAAGAATTAAACTGTCTTGTAAATGAAGGTAAAGCAATTAAGATATTGGGCAAGCCTGTATTATATTTAGATAAGGATTATCTAGAAGCTACCTATAAAATAGAGATAAATGAACCAATAATAAAAGAATATAATTTCTTTAGAAAAATTATAAATAAAGAGCTGAATTTAGAGTCGCAAAATAAGAATATAATAGAAAGTTATAATAATAATGAAGTTAATAGTAATTTGGGAAATACAAAAATTAAAACTAGGGATATATTTGAAAATATAATAGGAAATAGGGATTCTTTAAAATCACAAATTAAACAGGCAAAAGCAGCAATATTATATCCAACCAATGGCTTACATACATTATTAATTGGGCCCACGGGGGTTGGAAAAACTACTTTTGCAGAAATGATGTATAGATATGCTATAAATGTAGGGATTCTGAAAGCTAACGCGCCATATGTTATTTTCAATTGTGCGGATTATGCAGAAAACTCTCAATTATTATTATCACATCTGTTTGGACATGCGAAGGGTGCATTTACAGGAGCTGATAAAGAAAAAAAGGGATTAATAGATGAAGCTAATAACGGAATTCTATTTTTAGATGAAGTTCATCGTTTACCACCTGAGGGGCAAGAAATGTTATTTTCATTAATTGATAGAGGCAGCTATCGTAGATTAGGAGAATCTGAAAATACAAGAAGAGCTAATATATTGTTTATAGCAGCTACTACTGAAGAGCCTAAATCGACTATACTAAGTACTTTCTTAAGAAGAATTCCAGTAACTATTAAACTACCAAGTTTAGATGAACGTTCCTTAAAAGAGAGAATGAAACTTATTTATGAATTTTTTAAAAACGAGTGTCTTAAAATTAAAGCTCAGTTAAAAGTATCGAAAGAAGTTTTAAAAGTGCTGCTGCTTTATAAATGTCCAGGCAACATAGGCCAACTGAAAAATGATATCCAGCTTATTTGTGCCAATGCATTTGTTGAATATATAACACAAGATCAAAAATACGTACACGTGAAGTTATCCCAGCTTTCACAGCGCTTTAAAGAAGGATTATTTACAATTGAGGATAAAAGGCGAGAACTTTTTAAATATTTTGATTTAAATGACTTTGAGTCTATAACATTTAATAGTTCCAATGAGGAATTTGATGATAACTTAAATGGCTTACTACTTTATGATAAATATAATACTGAAGAAGACTTCTATGATGTTATGTTAGAAAGAGCACAAAAATTTTATGAAGATGGCTTGTCTGTAAATCAAATTAGGGAGAATATAAATAGTCAAATTCGAGATCGTTTTAATAACTCACCGCTATCAGAAAAGTCTCAAAATTTAACTATAAATAAAGAAGTTTTATCAAAAATTGTAACTCCTGAAATCGTTAATATTATAGAAGAATCATTTTTTGAAAATGAAGATTATTTCGCTACTAGTACAGATACAAAGTTAATTTATAGCCTGGCGCTGCATATTGAAACCCTTATAGAACGTTTGAAATTAGGAAATGTAACAATTTATCCAAATATAGAAAGTTCTTATAGGGAGCATATAAATGAATACAATATAGCTGAAAGAATAAAATTGAAAATTGAAAAACAATTTCTAATTAAAGTGCCTAATGATGAGGTAGCATTTATAACTATGTTTTTATATTCAGTAAATACAAAAAGAGCATATGGAAATATTCAAGTTTTAGTTATTGCTCATGGGAATGGGACTGCAACGAATATGGTAGAAGTTACAAAGACACTTTTAGGCTGCAACTGCATTCATGCATTGGATATGCCATTGGAAGAAAAGGTGGAGATAGCTCTAAATAAGGCTATAGATATGGTTAAGGAAATGGATTGTGAAGGAGGCGTTCTTTTACTAGTAGACATGGGATCCCTAACCACATTCTCAGATGTAATTACAGAAAAAACTGGTATAAAAACACAAACGTTGAAAATGGTTAGCACTCCAATGGTTATTGAAGCGGCTAGAAAAGCAATGATGCCTGATATAACTATGGATATATTAGTTGAAAGTGTAAAAAATGTAAGCTCATTAATTGGAGATAGCATAAAATTAAGTAATCCACCTATGGAAGTTGAACCAGAAAATACAAATTGTAGAGATTATGCTGTGAATATGCTAGAAGAAATATTAACTTTTTTAAGTGCTAAAAAAGCGTCTAAAACGTTAGATGAAGTTTTAAAAAATATAGCGTCTGTTTATAATAAAGAAATTGATGATGCTATGTATATTAAATTTTTATTTCATTGTTCATGTATGATTGAAAGAGTTATAAGAAATGAGACATTGCCATATAAAAAATTTTCCAAAATCAAATCTGCAAAAGAGCAACTTTTTGAGGTTATAAAAAATAATTTTATTTTAGTAGAAGAAGTATTTGGAATACACATTCCTAACAGTGAACTAGCATATATAGTTGAAATGGTGGATATTAATTTTGATTTAAATAATATTAAAAGTGAAGAAGAGATTTAGCAGTAAGCTAAAGTTACTGTAATTGATAAAAATATAATAATACTATTAAAAAGTCTAAATGTGTATTTACATTTAGACTTTTCTTAAATACACATTAAATACACATTGAATACATATGCTGATTTCTAAATATTAAATTATCCAATAAATAAGTTTTCTTATGATGAAAAATATTGTATTAACTAAAAAATGTGTAAGGACATAGTGTTTAGAAGGCGTCAAATATTATGCTATATATAGTGAGACACTTTAAGTTAATTATTGGCACGATAGTTGCTTGTATATAAGGCATAAAGTGAAACTTTTCAGGTGGAGTTTTATATACTTCAGCTGAATTTAGTTTGACTTATCCAGGAGCGTGCAGCCGTTATCTCGCACTTTAAGAAGTGGGAGTGTTACAGATGCTAGCTATCGGATAAAGAAAAACAAGAGGAGGTGAATCTTATGATAGGAATTTTACTCGTCACTCACGGAAAATTTTCAGAAGAAATATTAAAAAGTGCTGAGCTTATTGTAGGAAAACAAGATAAGATATTAACTTTAGGACTTGAACATGGAGATAGTATCGAAGTACTAGGAGACAAAGTTAGAGAATCAATTAAATTATTAGAAAGTGGTCAAGGTGTTTTAGTACTGGCAGATCTGTTAGGTGGAAGTCCTTATAATGTTGTTGCTTTAAATTCAAATAAAGTAAGTGATATTAAATTTAAATGTATAACAGGCGTTAATTTACCTATGTTACTTGAGGCAATTACTATGAGAGAATCTTATGAGTTAGATGAATTGACTAGGCATTGCATGGAAGCAGGAGTTATGGGAGTAAAAGAATTATTTAATGAATTAAATACATTATTAAAATAAATCAAAAAAGGGAGAGATTATATATGTTAAATATTGTTCTTACAAGAATTGATGATAGGCTAATTCATGGTCAAGTTGCAACTGCATGGTCTAAAATTACAAAGGCAACTAAAATTATAGTAGTAGACGATGCAGTAGCACAAGATTCATTTATGCAAATGGTTCTAAAATCTGCAGCACCTAGTTCACTTAAAGTGGAGATATATGGAGTAGATGATGCAGTTGAAATTTTAAATAAAGATGACGATGGTGAGAAAATATTGGTTTTAGTTAAAGCTCCTATGACTGTCCTTAGCCTTGTAAAAGCAGGAATTGGAATTAAGGAGTTAAATCTTGGAGGAATGGGTGCAAGGCAAGGAAGAAAACAATTATATAAAAATATTTCAGTTTCTGATGAAGAAAGAGAAGCATTTATAGAGCTTATAAGATGTGGTGTGAATGTTTTTATGCAAATTGTTCCTGATGCAAAACAAATAGCATTAGATAAATTATTAAAGAAATAATTAATAATTAAATTATAATTTAGGAGGAATTTATATGCATGTTACGATTTTTCAAGCGGTATTAATAGGGTTATTTTACTATATTTCATGGAGTCCATGGTTTACTTATGTTGGATTTTTTACATTTAATAGGCCTTTAGTAGCAGGACTAATAACAGGAATAATATTAGGACAACCTTTAGAGGGAGCATTAATAGGTGCAGGTATAAATGTTATATATTTAGGATTTATATCAGCAGGTGGAGCTCAAATGGGGGATCCATCATTTGCAGGATATGCAGGTACTGCATTAGCTATAACTTCTGGTTTAGATGTATCAACTGCTATGGCAATCGCAGTTCCACTTGGAACTATAGCTACAGTATTATGGATAGGAAAAATGACAATCAACTCATTTTTTGTTCATTGGGCTGATAGAGAGGTAGAAAAGGGAAATATAGATTCACTTAGTCTCATAAATACAATACCACCGCAAATAGTGTTATTTTTACTTAGTTTTATACCAGCTACATTAGTAGTATATTTTGGTCCAGATGCAGTGTCTGGAATGTTAAGTGTTATGAATGATAGTGTATTGCATGTATTTAATGTAATAGGAGCAATGTTACCAGCACTAGGTATTGCAATGAATTTAAAACTAATAGGAAACTCATTTACAATGCCATTTTTTGTACTAGGGATCATAATGTCAGTATACTTTAAACTTGATATAGTTATCATTTCTATAATAGGATTAGTAATCGCATTAACTGTAACTGCAATAAAAGGCAATAATTCATCACCTAATAATGCATAGAAGAAAATTTACAAGGGGGGAATATACATGTCAAATATAAAGATTATACCTGAAAATAAATCAATTGATGATAATAAAACTAAAGTTTTAGATAAAAGAGATGTAATTAAGTCATGGATTAGATGGTTTTTTTTCGCACAATCAAATTATAATTACGAAAGATTACAAGCTACGGCTTTTGCACACTCCATGTTACCTGTAATAAAGAAATTATATAAAAATAACGAAGATAAAAAAGCAGCAGTACAAAGGCATTTAGCATTTTTTAATACAGAACCTATTTGTGGATCAGTTATACATGGTATTACTATAGCCATGGAAGAGGAGAAAGCTAGTGGTAATCCAATTAATGATGAAGGTTTTAATGCAATAAAAACAGGATTAATGGGGCCACTTGCAGGTGTTGGTGATACATTGACACAGGGAATTATTACACCTATTTTGCTTGCAATATGTATAGGAATTACAAATACTAAGAATATTTTTGGTCCAATTATATTTTTAATAGCTCAATATGTAATAATGACTAGTATTTCATTAAGTCTATGGATGAGTGGATATAATCTTGGTAAGAAAGCGGTAGAACAAATACTACAAGGTGGAAAAATTAATAAAGTTATTGAGACTGCATCAGTACTCGGAACTCTAGTAATGGGAGGGCTAGTTGGAAGATTCATTACTTTACAAACTAATTTAAGTTTTAATATGGGAGAAGTTAAATTTAGTTTGCAAACAGATTTATTAGATAAACTAATGCCCGGCTTGATACCGTTTGCACTAACATTAATTGTGTTAAAAATGGTAAGAAGAGGGACATCTCCAATTAAATTAATGGTTGTACTTATACTTGCAGGAGCTATTTTAGGAGTTTTAGGTATATTTTAATTAATAAAAATCAAGTGAAACTTGATTCAGGTGGGGTTTGATCCCCATCTGAATCTTAGTTGAACTTATCTAGGGTCGTGCCGCTGTTATCTCCCACTTATAGAAGAGGGAGTGTTACAGCGGCTAGACATCAGATAAATATGTATGTTGCAATTTTGAGCTTCTTTAGAAGTATACTTAGTTACTTATGAATCAAGATTTTCAGACATATGCCCAATATTGCAACATACGCATTGTTAATTAAGCAAAAATATTAATTAGGAAGTGATATGCATGGAGTTAAATATAAACAATGTCAGTGATTTAAAAATAGATGATTTTTTAAAAAGTGGGTTAAAATGCACATGTGGTAAAGCACATAATATAGGTTTAGAACGTGTATTAATAGAAAAAGATGCAATTAAAAAAGTGCCTGATATATTAAGAGATCTAGGATTTAAAAATTCATTAGTTGTAGCGGATAAAAATACTTATAAAGCAGCTGGAAATCAAGTTGAGACTGCATTGAAAGAAGGAAAATTTGAGTATAAAAAATTTATATTTGAACCAGAGGATGACCTTGTTCCTGATGAAAGTGCTTTAGGTAAGCTATTTATGCAATTTGATAAAGATGTAGATGTTATTTTAACAATAGGCTCAGGTACATTAAATGATTTAGGCAAATTTATTAGTCATAAATTAGATATTTCATCAGTTATTGTGGCTACTGCACCATCTATGGATGGTTTTGCATCAAATGGTTCTGCATTAATAGTTGAAAATCTTAAAACTACTTATCAAGTTGATGTTCCTAAAGCAATTATCGGAGATGTTAATATACTAAAAGATGCGCCTATGGAAATGATTCTAGCTGGATTTGGTGATATTGTTGGAAAGTATTCTGCATTAAATGATTGGAAACTCAGCAAGATTATAAATAAAGAATATTATTGTGATGTAACAGTTAAAATGGTAGAGGATTCTATACAAAAATGTATGGATAATTCGGAGAAAATGATAAATAGAGATGAAACAGCAATAAAAAATCTAATGGAAGCATTAGTTCTAACTGGAATTGCTATGAGCTTTGTTGGCAATTCAAGACCTGCTTCGGGATCAGAACATCATTTAGCTCATTATCTAGAAATGATGTTTTTATTTGAAGGCAAAAAAGCTGTACTTCATGGAACAAAGGTGGGAATATCTACAATCATAACTACGAAATTACGTGAAATCTTATCTGAATATGAACTTAATTTTGATCAAGCTATTAATAGTGCTAAGTTATTTAATCAGGACCAATGGGAGAAAAATATTAAACAATTTTATGGGAAAGCAGCACCTGAAATTATTAAAACAGCCGCAAAAGAAAAAAGGAATTCTATAGAAAGCAGATTAGAAAGAATTAGCAGCATTAGAGAAAATATTAATGAAATAAAAGATGTTATTAAAGATATTCCGACAGCAGAGGAAATAAAAGCAATTCTCAAAAGAGTTGGCGCAGCAGCTGAACCAGAGGATGTTGGAATTGAGCTTAAAATAATGTTAGATGCAATAGTTATGGCTAAAGAGGTTAGGCCAAGATATACAATATTAAGCTTTTTAGGTGATTTGGATTTACTAGATGAATTTTCATATAAGATTAAAAATTATTTAGCTGAGAGGGTATAGCATGTTAAATAAATATTTAGATATAAAAGAAGATGAGAGAACATTATTAAAAAAAATAAAATGTTTTATTCTTGATTTAGATGGAACAGTATACCTAGGTAACACACTATTAGATGGATCTATAGAATTCCTAAGAATATTAGATGGAAATAATATAAAGTTTAAATTCTTTACAAACAATTCTTCAAAAAATGCTGAGTTTTATATAAAAAAAATAACTAATATGGGCTATGATGTAAAGAATGACATGATGATGATATCTAATGAAGTAATAATTGATTATATAAAAAGAGAATTTCAAAATAAAAGAGTATTTGTTTTAGGCAATGAATATTTAAAAAAAGATTTTGTGAATTCAAATATTAATATAGTAGAAGAAAATGCAGATGTGGTCGTAGCAGGATTTGATACTTCATTAGCCTATAAAAATGTTTCAAAAGCATGTGACTTTATTAGAAATGGAGCTACTTTCTTGGCGGTAAATCCAGATTTCAACTGTCCTATAGAAAATGGTTTTATGCCTGATTGCGGATCTATATGCTCAATGATTACTGCATCTACAGGAGTGAAACCTACATTTTTTGGTAAGCCGTCTCCTTATACTTTAAATTATATACTTAAGAATATGGAACTTAAAGAAGAAGAAGTCGCTTTTGTAGGAGATAGGTTATATACAGATATTGCTATAGGAAAAGGCAATAAGGCAGTTACAATTCTAGTCTTGACAGGGGAAACTCAAATGAAAGATCTAAAGGAATCTGAAATACAACCGACTTTAATATTTAATTCACTTAAGGAGATTGGAGGAATATTTAATAGTATAAATTTTGATAGTTAAGCAAGGGGATAAGTAGGAATAAGGAAAAGTCATAAATAAAAAAGTGGCCAAGTGGCCACTCTTTTATTTCACAACTATATTAACAAGTCTTCCTTTAATTACAATCACTTTAACTATAGTTTTACCTTCAGTATTTTCTTTAATAGTCTCATTTTCTAATGAAGCAGCTTTTATACCTTCTTCATCTAAATTAGAAGCTACCATGATTTTAGCTTTTATTTTACCATTTATTTGGATCGCAATTTCGACTTCATCTTTAACTAAAGCAGCAGGGTTAAATTCTGGCCATTTTTCATTAAAGATTGTTGAATTATTTCCAAGTAAGCTCCATTGTTCTTCAGCAAAGTGAGGAGCAAATGGTGCAAGTAGTTTTATGAAATCAACTATAGTTTCTTTTAAGAAGTTTGCGTTTTTAATATTTTCTTGAGTGTACTTATTAAGAGCATTTGTAAGCTCCATAAGTCTTGCTATCGCAGTGTTAAATTGCATTTTATCTCCGTCTTCAGTAACACCTTTAATAGTATTATGTTTCCAGAAGTTTAATTCTTTTTCAGCTGAATCAATAGAATCCTTAGTGCTCTCATTTGAATTTATTATATTTCTGCAATTTTCAAGGATTCTTTCAATTCTATCCACGAATTTTCCAACAGATTTTATTCCGTCGTCGCTCCAAGCTCCACCTTCAGTATAACCAAATCCAAACATTAAGTACATTCTAAATACGTCAGCGCCATATTCTTTAATATAATCATCAGGAGAAATAGTATTTCCTTTTGATTTACTCATTTTAAGTCCATCTGGTCCTAATATCAATCCTTGGTGAGTTAAGCTTAAGAATGGTTCGTCAAAGTTTAAATATCCCATATCTCTTAAAGCTTTTGTTATGAATCTAGCATATAATAAATGCATGCAAGCATGTTCTGGTCCACCAACATATTTGTCTACAGGAAGCATTTTGTTGACTTTTTCAGAATCAAAAGGTGCATCATCGTTTTTATTGTCTACATATCTTAAATAGTAAAAAGATGAACATACAAAAGTGTCTAAAGTATCAGCTTCTCTCTTTGCAGGCTTCCCACAATGAGGACAAGTTGTGTTTACAAAATCCTCACATTTACCTAATGGTGATTTACCATCTGGTGTAAATTCAACATTGTAAGGAAGTTTCACTGGAAGATCCTTTTCAGGTACTGGAACTATTCCACAATCATCACAGTATATAACAGGAATTGGAGCACCCCAATATCTTTGTCTTGAAACTAGCCAGTCTCTTAATCTGAAGTTTTTCTTCATTGCTCCTAATTCATCTTTTTCTAATTCTTCAACGATTTTCTTTTTAGCTTCATCAGTTGTTAATCCATCGAATTTTCCTGAATTAACAAGTACTCCATATTCGCAATATGGAAGGTCTGGATTAGTATTTTCTTTATCCGTTATAACTCTTTCGATTGGTAAATTGAATTTTGTTGCAAAAGCAAAATCTCTTTCATCATGAGCAGGAACTGCCATAACACATCCTGTACCATAAGTAGCCAATACATAATCAGAAATCCAAATAGGAACTATTTTTCCATTAATAGGGTTAATAGCATAAGATCCTGTGAATACTCCTGTCTTTTCTTTTGAAACGGATTGTCTTTCAATTTCAGATTGCTTTGCAGCAGCTTCCTTATATTCTTCAACAGCAGCCTTATACTCTGGAAGAGTTAACTCATCAACTAATTTGTTTTCAGGAGCTAGAACTACATAAGTAACACCGTTTAAAGTATCAACTCTTGTAGTAAATACATCGAATTTCAAATCTGAACCCTTAACTTTGAAAGTAACCTCTGCACCATAAGATCTTCCAATCCAGTGCTTTTGCATAGACTTTGTTTTTTCAGGCCAATCTAAACCATCTAATTTATCAAGTAATTCATCGCCGTACTCAGTTATTTTAAAGAACCATTGAGTAAGATCTTTCTTTGTAACTTCAGTACTACATCTTTCACAAACACCATCAACAACTTGTTCATTAGCTAATACTGTATTGCATGATGGACACCAATTTACAGGCGCTTTTTTTCTGTAAGCTAGACCTTTCTCGTAAAGTTTCAAGAATAGCCACTGAGTCCATTTATAATAATCAGGAAGACAAGTAACAACTTCGTTTTCCCAATTAAACATGGCACCCATAGATTTCAATTGTTTTTCCATTGTCTCAATATTCTTTAAAGTAGAATCTTGAGGATGAATTCCAGTTTTTATAGCATAATTTTCAGCAGGTAATCCAAAGGCATCAAATCCCATTGGTTGAAATACATTATATCCTTGCATTCTCTTAAGTCTTGCCCATGAATCTGTTGGACCATAGTTAAACCAGTGACCAGCATGTAATTGAGCGCCTGATGGATAAGAAAACATTTCTAATGTATAGAGTTTTTTACCTGAATTTTCAGGATTAAATTTATAAACCTCATTCTCCTCCCAAAATTTTTGCCACTTTTCATCAATTTTTGTTCCGTAATTTGCCATGATATAGCCTCCTATAATTTTAATGTAAAATGCACAATATAATGCATATAAAAGAAAAATGCTTATAATAATTGAAAAATATGTTATTAAAACAAAATTTTAATTAAAATATTAGATCTATGCACTGATAATGGATAAATTAAAAAAAGCTCTCATCTCTAAAACAAAGAGACGAAAGCATAATTTCCGTGGTACCACTCTTAATTAGAAGAGATAAAAAAACAAATTTATCCTTCTCACTTATTATTTTAACGGGTCTACCGTACTTGCTTTTAACAAGTAAGCTCCTAGGCAAGTTCATAATAATATAACGCTATTTTACACCAAACAACAGCTCTCTTTAAGATATAATTATTACTAATACTCCTATTCATCGCACAATATAAAATTTTAATAATATTATATATTAAGAAATCAAAAAAAGTCAAGAAGTTGACTTATATATATGTGTTTAATAGTAAAAACTTATTACCACTTATTGTTTATGCAATATTTGGAATAATATTAGCAGTAGTTTTCCTAATCAAAAATGAAATTAATTTTTACTATAAGTAATATTATCTCAAAAAAAGCAAATAATATTTTTTTTAGAATGAGTTATTATGATACAATATTAGAATAGGAAAGAGTTTAATATAGGGATGTGAATCAATGAACATACTTTTAGGCTTAACAGTTATAACTTTAGTTTTAAATATACTTTTTTCTTTATCATTAGTGTTTATAGAAAGAAAAGATCCTACAACAACATGGGCATGGATCTTAATATTAATGATTTTACCTGGCCTTGGATTTGTGATTTACATCATGTTTGGTCAAAATCTAAGCAGGCAAAAGATTTTTAAAGAAAAAATAAAGTTTGATGAAAAGAAGAGAAAGAACTTAAACGATACATATAAATCCAATAGACACGGTCATGATGGCGGAGAAAAATTTGCTGATTTAAGGAGGCTAAATTTTAATAATTCTGGCGTAAAATACACTACTAATAATAAAATTGATGTATATGTAAATGGAAAAGAAAAATTTAGTCAGTTAATTGAAGACATAAAAAATGCTAAAAAGTTTATTCATGTTGAATATTATATATTTAGAGGAGATACTATTGGAAAACAGATACTTGATGAACTAACTAAGAAAGTTAAAAGTGGATTAGAGGTTAGATTGTTATTAGATAGTATGGGATCACGCAAGCTAAGAAAAAAAGTTCTTAGGGAATACTTGAATGCAGGTGGGAAGTTTTCACTGTTTTTTCCAGGAATTTTACCGCATATAAATACTCGTATAAATTATAGAAATCACAGAAAAATAGTTGTTATTGATGGTCAGTACGGCTATGTTGGAGGTTTTAATGTTGGAAAAGAGTATATAAGTGAGGATCCAGAAGTTGGTTTTTGGAGAGATACCCATGTAAGAATAGAAGGAGAAGCAGTTAATGCATTAAATGAAAGATTTTTACTGGATTGGTGCCATGCATCTGGTGAAAAAATAATTGATTATAATAAATATGCAAAAGAATTCAAGAAAGACTTAGGGGATGTGGGAATACAGATTGTAACTAGTGGTCCGGATCACAAGGAAGAATATATAAGAAATGCTTATTTAAAATTAATTAATAATGCTAAGAATAATTTGTATTTGGAAACTCCATATTTAGTCCTTGATTCGCCAATATTGGAATCATTAAAAATCTCTGCATTATCAGGAGTAGATGTACGGATTATAATACCGGGAAAACCAGATCATTTCTTTATGCAGTGGGCAGCAAGTTCTTATGTGGGAGAATTATTAGAAGCTGGTGTTAAAATATATAGTTATCAAAATGGATTTATTCATGCAAAAACCATAGTAGCTGATGGGTTAGTAATGAGTATAGGAACAGCTAATTTAGACATTAGAAGTTTTAAGCTTAACTTTGAAGTTAATGCATTTATTTATGACGATAGAATTGCAAAGGATGGAGAAAAGCAGTTTATAAAGGACATGGAGTGCTCAGAAGAGATAACTAGGGAAATATACGATGGTAGGAGTTTGTCTCTCAAAATTAAAGAGTCCTTAATTAGATTGGTATCGCCTATATTATAGCATAGAATAGGAAATTTAAAATTATGATAAAACCACTCTTTTACTTAGAGAAATAAAAGAGTGGTTTTATATGTCTAAGTATTTTATCTAATATGTACTAAATAAACGAGTTTTAAAAAATTTTCATGAAACCTAAATAATTATTTTTACAAAATTGCTAGCGTTATGGAAACTTTTTCTTAACTGAGTATAATTTAATATATAAATTTAATAATAGAAGTGAATAGGAGAAATATTTAATTCATTAGGATTGGAGCATTATATGAAAAGCAAAGAAAAGTTTTATTATTCCCTGACTACTTATATAAATTATGGAGTAACGAGTATAGTGACTACTTTTTATGTGCCATATTTGAATCAAGTAGTTGGATTATCATTAAGTGAAGTTGGAACTGTAGTATCTATAGGAGCATTATTTGCAATTCTTTCCCAGCAATTTTTAGTAAGTAAATTTTCGATGAGAAAAAACAAAAAAAGATTTATTATCATACATTTATGCGCACTTATTGGAATGATAGTATTTTTAATGTCTGTTAACAAGACTATCATATATTTTTATGCAGCTCTTTATGGAATTATAGTACAAACAATTGGAAATGTATATGAAGTATATGTTGAGGAAATAGCAGTTAGAAAAAATGTAGAGTATTCAGAAATAAGAAAATGGGGATCCATAGGATTTGGGTGCGTAGTTTTATTAAGTGGAACTATAATTTTAAAATATGGATTTAAAACTATGCATATAATAGGAATCATAATGTCATGTATAGTTATATTATTAATAGCTATGAAGTTTAAAAATATTGAAGCAGATGGAAATCCAAATAGGGGAAAATTAATTGCTGTATTTAAAAATAAAAATTCAGTAATTCTCGGAATAATTAATATCTTAATCATAGGAACGTATACCGCAATAGAATTTGCATATTCAACATATTTAATTGAAATAACGGGGAATGCCGATCTAGCTAACTCTATATATAGTAAATCAATATTTTCAAGAGTATGTGTTGAATTTATATCATTCATGCTTGTAGGAAAGTATCTAAAGGATAAAAAGCCTAAGAAATATTTAATAATAGCATTTCTTATAGGAACTACTAGAATACTTTTATTTTCAACAGGTTCAATACCTTTAGTTGTTTTAGGCGATCAATTACATGGTCTAATGTATGGTTGTTATTTAACATTTTTATTTAAATACATAAGAGAAGTAGTTGATGACGAACTAGTTGCTGGTACATATTCATTTGTTAGCGTGCTGGGATCAGCAGGAGCTAACTTTGTATATCCACATATGTTTAGTACAATCCAAAGAAATTTTGGATATACTGCAATGTATCTGGTTGGTTTCTCAATTATGGTAATTTCTTTGCTAGTTTCTATTAAGATTCTTCCTAAGGGCAAACAATCCATTAAGCAATTATAATTAGCGTTTAACTAAAAAAGCATCTAGTATTTAGGTTTTTTTTTATAAGGATTTAACCAACTAATATATCTATATAGGAGTTTTATAACTAGATTTTTAGAATAAATGCTGTAAAACTAAAATAATAAGGTGAAAAAAATATATATTAATTATTGAGTTAATATTAATAAAAGCACAATATATTTAATTGTTTAATTACAAAATGCAACATTTATTTGAAAAGTGTTAATTTGTATTGACAATTAGATATAGTTTGTTATAATGATAAAAAGATTAAATGTAAATATTGTAATTAATGTTCGTGAAAATAATTATTAAATTTAGAAATGGAGAAAATCATGGAAAAGGATATTGTAAAATCAGTTATGCAAAAATTTTATAGCTTTTTTTATTTTACATTCTGGGGCTTTTATTTTAGCGCTGGCTATTTATTTTGCAAAAAACTGAAAAATACCTTTTTAATGAGTTTTTTATATTTTATATAAGTTTGTAATATATATCAGCATTGATATTTTATGGAACTCATTATACATGAGTTCCATTTTTTTTCGCAAATAATTAAACATGTGCAAGGGGGCAATATAAAATGGTAGTAATATTAAAGCAAAAAGCAAAGCAGGAAGAAATAGAAAGATTGACAAAACAACTAGAAGCAAAGGGTGTTTCAGTGAGCTTAGTTGTTGGATCAGATGTTAGTATCTTAGGATTAGTTGGGGATACAAGTGCAATAGATCCTTCAGTTGTAGCGGCTAATGGAATAGTTGAAAGAGTTATGAAAGTTCAAGAACCTTTCAAAAAAGCAAATAGAATGTTTCATCCAGAAGATACAATAGTAGACATTAATGGAGTTAAAATTGGGGGAAAGAAAATAGCAATGATTGCAGGTCCATGTTCTGTTGAAAGTGAAGAACAAATCATTGAAATAGCAAAAGAAGTTAAAGAAATTGGGGCAAATTTCTTAAGAGGCGGAGCATTTAAGCCAAGAACTTCACCGTATGCGTTTCAGGGAATGAAATATGAAGGATTAGAGCTTTTAAAAAAAGCAAGAGCAAATACAGGATTGCCAATAGTTACAGAGCTTATGTCTCCTTATGATATAGAGACATTTGTTGAAAATGTAGATGTAATTCAAGTTGGTGCTAGAAATATGCAAAATTTTGATTTGTTAAAGGAACTTGGAAAAACTAACAAGCCGATATTATTAAAAAGAGGTTTATCAGCAACTATAGAGGAATGGTTAATGTCAGCTGAATATATTATGGCTGGTGGTAATGAAAATGTAATTCTGTGCGAAAGAGGAATAAGAACATTTGAAAACTATACAAGAAATACTTTAGACTTAAGTGCAGTACCTGCTGTTAAAAAATTAAGTCACTTACCTATAGTAATTGATCCGAGTCATTCTGCAGGAAAGTACTGGATGGTTGAACCTCTAGCAAAAGCAGCGGTTGCAGTTGGAGCAGATGGACTTATTATTGAAGTTCATAATGATCCAGAAAATGCATTATGTGATGGTCCACAATCAATAAAGCCAAGTAAGTTTGCAAAACTTATGGAAGAGTTAAAAGTTATTGCAGCGGCTGTTGGAAGAGAAATATAAATTTATTAAATTAAAGAACAGTCGGCATTAACAATTACTCATTACAAGTATCTAAAAGATAGAAAAGAGTTATAACGTAATCTTAGTCATGATGCTAACTGTTTAAGTAAAAGAGGAGTGTTGATAAATGGAAGATTTAGTTGTTGAACTTGGTGAAAGAAGTTATCCAATCATAATTAAAAAAGGATTAATTGATGAAGTAAATCTGGAAATCCAAAAAGTTTTTAAAGGTAAAAAGATATTTATACTAACTGATAAAAATGTAGGTTCTCATTATGGAGATAGGATAAAATCATGTTTAATTAAATCAGGATATGATGTTAAGCTAATGGAACTAGAGCCAGGTGAGGAAACTAAAGCGTTTAGTACCCTTCCTTTGATATATAATGAACTATTAGATTTTAAAATTACAAGAAGTGACTTGATTATAACTTTAGGCGGAGGAGTAATTGGAGATCTTGGAGGATTTGCTGCATCAACTTTCTTAAGAGGTGTAGATTTTGTTCAAATACCAACTTCACTTCTTGCTCAAGTTGATAGCAGCGTAGGTGGAAAGGTTGCTGTAGATTTAGAAAGAGGTAAAAATTTAGTGGGAAGTTTTTATCATCCTAAATTAGTTTTAATAGATCCAAATGTACTTGAAACTTTAAGTGAAAGATTTTTTAGGGACGGAATGGCAGAGGTTATTAAATACGGATGTATAAAAGATAAGGAATTCTTTTACTTTTTGAAAAGCTTAAAAAATAAAGAAGAGGTTATGAACAATATAGAAAAAATTATCCACAAATGTTGCTTTATAAAAAAATGCGTTGTGGAAAATGATGAAAAAGATACTGGAGAGAGAATGCTGCTAAATTTTGGACATACACTAGGTCATGCCATAGAGACATATTATAACTTTAAGAAGTTTACACATGGGGAAGCAGTAGCTATAGGAATGTATGAAATAAGTAAGATTGCAGAAAATAAAGGATTAACTGATCAAGGCGTTAGTGAAGAGATAAGAGAGATACTAGTGCAATACAATCTTCCTTATGAAGTTGAAATAGATGATAGCTCGGAAGTTTTAGATACAATAGCATTAGATAAGAAAAATATTGATAATGTATTAAAAGTAGTATTATTAAGAAATATTGGAGAATCATATTTAGAAAAAACAAATGTAGAATTTTTTAGTTAATGATGTATATGAAAAAATAGGTTAGCAAGCAGATATGTTATTTTTGAGTATGTCTTAAGCAATGAATAAAAAAGTGAGGTAAAATCATGGGGAACTTAAAAATTTATCCTGGAAAATTAAGTGGGGAAGTTAAGATACCACCATCTAAAAGTATGGCACATAGAGCAGTAATTTGCGCAGCTCTTGGAGATGGTGTTAGTAAAGTTACAAATATAGATTATTCTGATGATATTATTGCTACAATTGAAGCAATGTCATCATTGGGAGCTAAAATAACAAAAAAAGAAGATTATCTGGAGGTTTGTGGAATCAACAGCCCAGAAAATATTAAAGCTAATTCAGTTAAGGAACAAAGAACTATAGATTGCAACGAGTCAGGATCAACTCTTAGATTTTTAGTACCTATAGCAGCTTTATTTGATGGAGTTAATAGATTTGTTGGAAGAGGTAATTTAGGGAAGAGACCATTAGACACTTATTACAAAATTTTTGATGAACAAGGAATTAAATATTCTTATAAAGATGGTATTCTTGATTTAAAGACTGAAGGAAAATTAAAATCTGGAGAGTTTAAGATGGAGGGGAATATTAGCTCACAGTTTATAACAGGATTATTATTTACGCTTCCTCTTTTAGATGGAGAATCTAAGATTGTAATTACAACAGAAATGGAATCCAAAGGATATATTGATTTAACTTTAAGAGCCATTAAAGACTTTGGTGTAGAAATTATAAACAATAATTATGAAGAATTTATTATAAAGGGAAATCAAATTTATAAGAGTATAGATTACAGAGTTGAAGGTGACTACTCACAAGCAGCATTCTTCTTCTGTGCTGACGCACTTTCAAGCAATATTGTGCTTAATGACTTGAAACTAGATTCTCTTCAAGGGGATAAAGAAGTAATTGACATATTACAAAGAATGGGACTGAAATTAAATAATAAAGATAATGGTTTAATTGGAAGCGCAAGTCTTGGACTTAAGTCTACTATAATTGATGGTTCTCAGTGTCCAGATATAATTCCGGTAGTATCATTAGTTGCTGCATTAAGTGAAGGAACAACAGAAATTATAAATGCAGGAAGACTTAGAATTAAGGAATGTGATAGATTAGCAGCTGTAACTTCAGAGCTTAATAAATTAGGTGCTAAAATTATTGAAAAAGAAGAAGGATTGATAATTGAAGGTGTAAAGGAGCTTAAAGGAAACGTGGAAGTTTGGAGTCATAAAGATCATAGAATAGCAATGACTATGGCTATAGCATCAATCATGTGTAAAGAACCTATTATACTTAAAGATTATGAGTGTGTGTCAAAGTCATACCCGCAATTTTGGGATGATTTTAAGAATTTAGGAGGTGTGTTTGATGAGTGGAATGTGGGGGAATAAATTAAAGGTTTCTATATTTGGTGAATCTCACGGAGTTGGGATTGGAATTACAATTGATGGGCTTCCTTCAGGCGTTGAGATTAATCTTGAAGAGGTTATGAAAGAAATGGCAAGACGTGCGCCAGGAAAAAGTAATTTATCTACAGCTAGAAAAGAAGCAGATGCACCAGAAATTTTGAGTGGGTTCTTTGAAGGAAAAACTACAGGTACTCCTCTTTGCGCAGTAATTAGAAATTCAGATATGCGTTCTAAGGATTATGGAAAACTTAAAGATTTGATGAGACCAGGTCATGCGGACTATCCAGGTTTCATTAGGTATAATGGATTTAACGACTACAGAGGCGGTGGATCTTTTTCGGGAAGAATTACTGCGCCATTAGTATTTGCTGGGGCTGTATGTAAGCAGGTGTTAGAAAGTAAGGGAGTTAATATAGGAGCCCATGTTAAGAGTATTGGAGATATCCACGATAAGAGTTTTTATGATGTAGAATTAAGCAGAGAACTTTTAGAGGAATTAAAAACAAAGGAATTACCACTTTTAATTTCAGAAAAAGAAGAAGAAATGAGAGAGACAATTTTGAAAGCGAAGAAAGAACAAGATTCTGTAGGTGGAACTATTGAATGTACTGTTCTTGGAATAAATCCGGGAATCGGTAATCCGTTTTTTGATTCAGTTGAATCAACTCTAGCTCATCTTATGTTTTCTGTCCCAGCAGTTAAGGGAATAGAATTTGGAAAAGGCTTTGAAATGAGCAAATTAAGAGGATCTGATTGTAATGATGAATACTATTATGACGGTAATAAAGTAAAAACTTACACAAATAATAATGGTGGAATTACAGGTGGAATAACAAATGGAATGCCAATATTATTTAAGGTTGGAATAAAGCCAACACCATCAATATCAAAAATTCAAAGAACGATAGATATTGCAGAAAAAAAGGAAGCAGAGCTTGTTATTGAAGGTCGTCATGATCCTTGTATCGTGCAAAGAGCTGTTCCAGTAATAGAAGCTGTAACCGCAATTGGAATACTCGATTTAGTGCTTTAGTAATAAAAAATTATAATTCTAAGTTAATGAATATATAGTTTTTTTATTGCAAATAGTGTATTAAGAAAGCAAAGTGTTAATTTGAATGAGTTAAGGTGAATTAAAGAAATTAAATATTTTTTAATTGTTCCTAAGTAAGGAGAAATGAAATGGCGGCTATAGATGATTATAGAAATAAGATTGATGAAATAGATAAAGAGATAACAAGACTTTTTGAAGAAAGAATGGATATAGTAATAAAGGTAGGAGAATATAAAAAACAGAATAATTTACCTGTTTTCAATAAAGCTAGAGAAGATGAAGTTATTGAGAAGAATATAGGATACCTTAATAATAAAGATTATGCCGAAGGGTTGAAACAATTTTTTATTAATATTATGAATATTTCTAAAGATTTAGAAGATAAAGAAGTAAAGGGAGATATAAGAGCTACGACTATAGATAAGTTTGAAGAAAAAAATGCGAAAAGTGACATTAAAGTTGGCTTTTATGGTGTTGCAGGATCATTTTCAGAAGAAGCAATGATTAAGCATTTTGGTAAGAAAGATGATGCTAAGGCGTATGATGAATTTGAGGATGTATTTTTAGCAGTAAAAAATGGAGAAATTGATTATGGAGTTTTACCAATTGAAAATTCTTCAACTGGTGCTATTTCACAGGTTTACGATCTCTTATATAGGTACGGATTCTATATAGTTGGAGAAGAGTGCATTAAAATTGATCAAAATCTAATTGGGATTAAAGGAACAAAATTAGATAATGTTAAAGAAGTATATTCACATCCACAGGGGTTTGAGCAAAGTACTGATTTTTTAAAAGAATATAGTAATTGGAAAAAGATACCTTTCCATAGTACTGCGGATAGTGTTAAACTTGTTAGTGATTTACAAGATATGTCAAAGGTTGCTATTGCAAGTAAAAGGGCAGCTGATATATACAATTTAAGCATAATAAAAGAAAATATAAATAATAGAAGAGAAAATTCTACAAGATTCATAGTTATATCAAAGGAATTAGAATTAGATAACAGTTGTGACAAAGTAAGTGTTGTATTTTCTCTTGAGCATAAAGCAGGTACTCTATATAAATTATTAAGACACTTTGCAGAAAATAATATAAATATGATGAAGATTGAATCAAGACCTATGGAAAAGGGAGCATGGAAATATTTTTTATATGTAGACTTTGAGGGAAATCTTGAAAATGAACAAGTTAAAAAGGCATTGAATTTAATCGAACAAAGCAGTGCGTATTTTAAACTCATTGGTGGATATAGGAAATGCTGTTAAAAGGGGGCATTAATTTGGAATTTTACGGATTAATAGGAGAAAAGTTATCTCATAGTCTTTCACCTAAAATTCATAATACACTTTTTAAAGATTTAAAAATAGAAGGGGCATATAAGCTTTTTGAAGCTGAAAAAGAGAATTTAGGTAAACTTATAGAATCAATAAAGCTTCTTAAAATAAAAGGAGTTAATGTAACTATTCCTTATAAGCAAGATGTAATGGAATATTTAGATTTTATATCGGATGAAGCTAAAAAAATAGGAGCAGTAAATACTATTTATTTAAAAGATAATAAGTTATATGGGTACAATACAGACTATTATGGTTTTGGAACTATATTAAATAATAATGAGATTGTTATAAAGGATAAGATTGCAATGGTTCTTGGAAATGGTGGAGCGGCTAAGGCTGTTATTACTTATCTTTTAGATCATGGCATTAAAAGGATTTACTTAGTTTCAAGAAAAATCAAAGAGAATTCTATAGATAAAGACGAAAGAATAGAATTTAAAACTTATGAAGAAATATCAGAGATAAAAGGTGACATTTTAATTAATAC
>Ga0183101_1000181_pt8 | contig 48792 bp, 47 predicted proteins | sample Biomet3_FD_127790 | JGI IMG/M metagenome (GOLD analysis project Ga0183101, IMG submission 127790) | Microbial communities from bioreactor (seeded with sewage sludge) at LBNL, California, USA - Biofuel metagenome 3 | ecosystem: Engineered > Bioreactor > Anaerobic > Unclassified ... | reverse complement strand
CGAGGCGTATTGCATAGCGGGTGCCAAGAATGTACAGGTCGAGGACTTCGTATTCAAAACCGCTGCGGTCGACTGCCCGGCGCCCGGCCCGTTGTGCATATCCTACTTTTTGCAGACGGGAAAACTTCACACTTTCGCGTGAATGTGCCGACCCCGGAACCATCCTTTCTGCCATCTCAAATGCCATCACCGGTATGCCCACGGAATCTTATGGACTTCGGTAAATATAGATTTTTCCAATATTCATAATATTTGGCACAATATCTCTATAGTGGCGAGGTGTTCGATTGGCAGGATTGACCCCCGAAACAGGCCTTCTTTTCATCCAAACATACCGGGATCCGTGCAGGAGCCCGCATGAGGAAACGATCGGCCGCCCAATTGGGCCTATTTGGGCCCCTTTTTCTCCGACGTGAAAATGTCCCCGGGAACCCGAATTAGACCCCCGTTTTCGCGATTTCGGCCCCCTTTGGAGGGGAAATGCCGCTTTCCAAAAATGGTCTTTCGTCGGAGGAATGGGTGGGCGGGATCGTAGGTCTCCCTGACCGGATCGCACTGCCCGGACCCGGAGAGGGGATACCGGACCGCGGGTCCCGGGCATGTGATGGGAAGGATGAGGCGGAATCATGTTCCGGTATTTCCTGTAAAGGAAGTGGCCAGAAATCGTTTAAACGATCGAGCTGAAGGACAGGTTGCGGAAATCCGGGAAGATCCCATAATGCGAACCGGACTCCCACCACAATTTGCACATGCGATGGGCCGGTCCCGCGTCCGCAGGTATGCATGCGCTCATCATCGCCAGGCATATGACTGTTGTTCCCGTGCCTTCCGGGGGAAGAAGAAAAACGTACAGAAAGGTAAGGAACATGAAAAAAAGGAGATTTGGAATTATCCTGCTGGCCTTGTGTCTCGCAGCGATGGCGACAGTACCGGTGGTGAGTGCGGAGGAGAATTCTTCCCGGTTATCTCAACCACAACAGCCGGCGCTATCAACAATATCGTTGATAATCTTCGATAACCTGTCAACAACCGGATCCCAACAGCTGAACGATGCGAGTGTTTCGAATGCCGTCTCCTCATCGATTACAAAATACGAAACACTCGAGATCGATGCGAAAACCCTGAAAACCCGGTTGTTGTCCGGAAAACAAATTCCGATTCATTTGAACGGGGTTCCCTATTTCATGGACCTGCACGAGGAAACATTCTATCCAAGTACAGAGACCGGGGTGTACACCTTTAATGGCAAACTCGTTTCAGGGAATGGCCAAACGTTCCCTGAAAGCAGCGTCCATCTCACCATGGACGACAACGGTATACTCGGCCATCTCGCTGTCGATTCTTCCGAGACGATCTACCTTGACGAAGTATCGGACGATTATCCACGAATCCCCGAACAACAGATCGCCTATTCTTCAAAGGATGTTATCCCGCATACGATCGATTTGACAAACGATCTCATCGTAAACTCGCCCTCCAGAGGGACCAGCTCCGATGCACAATTCTCCGATGATGTACTTGCCTTGCCGAAAACCGGACAAGAAACAATCGCTCCGGTACACATATCATCAGATCGGAAACCCGGTCTACTGGAGAGTATAATTGGTCTAAACCTTCAGCTCATAACCGACCCGGGCGAGAATGCGGTCTCAAATCTGTACTTCCTTCCCGTGGGAACATTCAGCATGTTTCCCCTGGAGACTGCTTCACCGGAAACGGGACCGGAGGATAAAATTTCTCCCGAGGTAACTCTTCAGCCACAGGGCCGGAAAATTAACGATTCGGAGGTCTGCATCGATGAATGGAACAGGAGTGCTCCCGCAGCGCATTATTATTCACGAAATATTACCATTATTCCGGTGACCGACGAGGATTTCAGGAGTTTTCCAGAACTCCAGAGAGTAATGCTCGAAGTGAAAGATAAGCCCCCGAGTAACAGCAGCGAGTGGGCTAAGTCGGTATCGTATTTCAATGCGAACCAGAGCGATTATTACGAGTGGCTCCTGGATTCAATTTGCAGAAATAAAACACGGATTGAATGCTACGTAGATGGGCCTGCTTTCGAGTACCATGGCCGGTATTATTTTATCGATCTTGCCAGTTTCTGAGTGCAGGGCCTCCCCCGTTCAATCGTACCGTGTAAAAGGAATGGCCAGAAATCATTTAACGGATCGGGCGAAAGCACAAACAGTGGATATCAAACGCGCTCCAAAATACGTTCGAGCCCCGCCGAGCTGCCCGGGATATCGGTGATTCACCGGTTGCAGCCCGTGGAATCCTGGTAAAGAGTAATCGTTTTTTTCCGGGGGACTATACCGTACGAACATGGAAGTGAAAAAAATGCAAAAGAAACCTGTTTTCCTGATCGTTGCGATCCTTTTTATCTTCATTCTTATTGCCGCCGTATTTGCGATGTTGTCCTCTTTCACGGATTCCCGGATGGAGACTCCTGCGGGAATTGATCCCGGCACGTTTTACACGGCCAGCGGGCCGGTGAATACCAAAACCGTGACGGTTATATCCGTATCCCATCAGTCCGGGAACGACACGATTCGCCTGTTTGGCCGGGCCGATCTTCCCCCCGGTTTTGCAATCCTGTACGAGGTCTGGCCCAAAAATGCCGTTGCCCTGAAAAAAACAACGGAGGAAATATCCGGAGTATCCGGCAGGACCCTTGCCTATTCCCGGAACGAGTCTGTGGTCTGGTCGGTTGACGTGGATACAGGATCATGGAAAAACGGGGAATATATCGTCAATGCGTGGCCGGAACAATCGGATCCGCTGTTTGGGGATAGGAAAAAATTTTCGCTTCCCCTTGTTGATACCATTGGAACCGGTGCCGGGAAAGATGCAGGAAATGGTGAAATCATTCTCAACGAGGTAATTCCCTCTAATGTAAATTCAGTTTCGGGTTCCCTGCCCTCCTACCCGACACCCGTTGTCGCAGCATCGGCTCAACCACCATCTGCGATCGCTGACGGTTCCCCACAGGATCCCGGGTCACCGTGCAATCTTTCCGCTGCCGGTTCCCGAGCCCTTGTACCGGTTGATACATCCGTCCCGATTCAGGATCCGATGCCCGGCATCAGGTACTTCTTTGACAGGGACGAGACCGGCAGGACTATCGAACTCGCAAAAGGGGAGATTGTCGAGATCAACCTTGGGTTCGCCCCGGGACTTGCCATGCGCTGGGTTGTCCCGGTCTCCGGGTGCGGGATCGAACTGGTCAATGACGGTGTCTGGTACACGGGCGGCGATTTCTGGAATAACACCGGCTTTTACCGGGCCCGGTACCGGGCAGTCAGCCCCGGGACTTCGGTCATTGACGGGAAATTAGTCCTCAAACCTGACGAAGCCGGGGATCTACGGTTCAATCTTACCGTGATCGTGAAGTAAAGCCGGTGCGGGTGAAGATCCTCGTTTGGAAGAGTGTGTCCCCAGGAACTTTCGGTATTTTATCCGGTCCGTACCCTCAAAGGACAAGCTGCAGCGTGCGTGTAATCCGGTAACTGCAAAAACAGGGAAAAAAGGTTATAGCGATTTCTGCGTCTCAAGGATCTCTTTACCGATCTGCTTCACGGTTTTTCCCTTGAGATATTTTTTCCGCTCTTTGGTGTAATCGCCGCTGCCGTGATCGAGACTCCGAATCGATTGGGCGGGAAAGAGTTCGACCTGTGTTTCTTCTACGGATTTGCGGAAGTACGGATTTCTGATCGGGCCGGGCTCAACGAGATCGACATGACGGGAAAATACTGTTTCAAGATCCCCGGCAAGGCCAAAAAACTGTTCGGCATGATCCGCAGGAGACATTGCCTCAAATTCCACGAGGAGATCGAGATCGCTTTTTAGCGGGTCGAAACGGTCTCCGGCTGCTGAACCAAACACAGCGAGCCGCCGGACCTTCCGGTCTTTGCATATCCGGATAATTGCGTCCAGGTTCTTTGTGATGATCTCCTGCATGTGCCGGCCCCCCGGATGTTCTTTACCTTGGATTGTGTTTCTCCAAGCACATAGTACTTGCGATGGATCGAAATCATTCATCCACTGGGTATTCCCCAAGTGAAAGTGCCAATTGGTCAGACAGTGTCTGCCGAATTCCCGACCCCCAAAACCACCCTTCTTTTCATTTCCCGCATACCAGAGCCCATCTGAGCGGAGATCTGCCTCCCAAAAGCGTACATTAGGGTTTTACAGCGCCTCAATTCTCGCGTATTTTGGCAATCAGGCTGCATATAGGGCACATTTCAAAAAAGTGTGTAAAAGTGCAGCTTTTTTTGCACATTTTTGCCTGCCGGCATCGAATTCCCGAGAAACTCTCCGTCGGAGAAACGGATCTGTCGGATCGCAGGTCCCGGGCCCCGGATCGACCCCTCCCAAAACCGCCCCTCTTTTCATTTCCGTGTGCAGGAGCCCATCCGGGAAAAGATCGGCCGCAGGAACGCTGCTATTAGCTGCGTTTTCCTCCGGTGTGATAATCCCAAAAATCCGCGAATTCGTGCGTGTTTTGCACGAATGAGTGCGTATCGGGCGGGGAGCGGGGGCATTCCGGGGCAATTGCGGGCCCGAATTGGGGGTGGCGGAATGTGGGTCGTGGGGTGGGCGAAGGAAATATGAGAGAAAAAGATGTGGCTGTGAATAAATAAAAAATTAAAAATCAATCAATAATTTACAGAAAATAATTATTTTTCATCTTTATCTTTTTTGCTTTGAGTTAGCCGTTCAAATTCAAAACCTAAAATCTTTAATTTGTTTGCGTAGGGAAGAATTATCAATCCAATTATAAGTCCAATTAGCCCAAGTTGTTGAAAATCGATCTTAAAAATGTTCAACAAATCAGCAATTAAAACGATAAGAACAAAAACTGCTAATATCCAACAGATAATTTCAAAAATTCCAATAGTCCTTTCCCGTTGATCGGATATTTTTGATAGTTCCTCAGTCAATCGACTATTCTTTAACAGATTATACGTTGGCAAAGTGACTTGGTGAGATATAATGCCCGTTTCTTTATTTTCAGGCGAGATGGATACGGTGAAAAATTCAAATTCTAATGCATTATCAACTGCAATTGGAAAAACTGCAAAGAGTGGAATATCCGGATTTTTAATCGCTTGAGCATATTTGATCAGTTGTTTTTCTGAAATAGATATTGTATTATTAGATTTCTCTCGTTTCACCTCAAAAATTGCTAGTGGTTTATTTGTAACTGGATCAACTATGATAATATCGGGTCTACTCTTATCTTCAAGAAGTGGATGAACCGTAATTGAGTTATTAGGAAATCCTTTGGAGATCAGGTAATCTATAAAAAAATTATGAATATCAATTTCCTTAATTACCATCTGGCATCACCTTTGCCACAAGTCTCATTTTCACCATATGATCTTTAAATTAATTTTTTATCTGTATCGTTTTCTTTTAAAGTATAATAGTATATATCTCAAAATTTTACATTGTGAATATGGAACCCATAGGATTAAAACTAAAAATTGCATGGAAAAATAATGAAAATGCAGTAAATGCTCTTGAGAGACTTTCGAATAGAGCAGGGATATTACTTGTCGCCACAGGTGTTCTTATTGGATTGGTAATCTCCCATGTAGATCCCGCACCCACTCTAAAAAATATCCTTTATTCCCTCATAGTTCTCCTCCCTCCAATAATTGCATATTTCTTGGCATTTTTGGTTTGTTTTAATCTTGAAATCCCATTTTTTTCTGCAGATGATGAAGAGGATTTGTTGAAGCAAGTAAACCAAATTAATTCAAAATTAGCCCCGATCCTAATGGAAAGGCGTCGATATTTTAAAGGGGCCTTATTAGCATTCACGATTTCTTTGGGAATGTGTGCAAGTTATCTGCTCCATGCATTATGGCAAATTTAAAAAAATTCTAATAAATTGCTTGTTAGGTGAACCGAGAAACATCTAATTTTATGATAATGGCTTGATAGTAAAAAAGAAAAAAATCTTACTCCACCGGCACGAACTTCGTGCCGTAGTGGATGATCCCGCTCTCGCCATCGGTGGCGATCTTGCGGAACACGCTTTTCACCCGCATCCCGATCTTAATCGCAGACGGGTCGCAGACAATCTGGGTCGTGATCTGCGGGCCTTCGTCGAGCTTGATGATCGCCAGCACGTACGGGGTGAGCATCGAATACTGCTCGGCCGCGGTGTGGATGACCGTGAAGGTCACGACCGTGCCGGAACCCGTGAACTTGTGCGGGACGATCTTGCCCGCCCGCCTGCAGTCCGGGCAGAGGGAGCGGGGCGGGAAGAAATGCCTGCCGCAGGTTTCACACTTCGTTCCCACCATGTTGTAGCGCTGGGGCAGGTGCCGCCAGAACCGTGCAACCGTCATCTTTACACCCTCCCGAGAATGTGGACCGCAACCGTTGCGCCGGTCCCGCCCACGTTGTGCGTCATGCCGATCTTCGCGCCATCGATCTGGCGCTTGCCGGCCGTTCCACGGAGCTGCTGGACGATCTCGCAGACCTGCTTGATGCCGGTCGCTCCGACCGGGTGGCCGCAGGCCTTGAGTCCGCCGCTCGTGTTCACCGGGATCTTTCCGCCAAGGGCAGTCTCGCCGTCAGCGGTGAACTTGCCGGCCTCTCCCTTCTTGCAGAAGCCGAGGTCCTCGATGGCGCAGAGCTCTGCGATCGAGAAACAGTCGTGGACTTCGACCATGTCGATATCCTTCTGGGTCAGGTGCGCCATCTTAAACGCACGCTGGCCGGCCGCAACGGTCGCATCCAGCGTCGAGATGTCGCGGCGGTCGTGCAGCGCAATCGAATCGCTGGCCTGCGCAGTTGCAAGAACCTTGATGGGCGTGTCCGTGAACTCCTTTGCCCGGTCGAGCGGTGCGACAATCACGGCCGCTGCCCCGTCCGTAACCGGCGAGCAGTCAAAGAGCCGGAGCGGCTCTGCAACCATCGTGGATTTCATCACGGTATCGAGCGTGATCTCGCTCTGGAACTGTGCGATGGGGTTGCGTGCGCCGTTGTAGTGGTTTTTGACTGCCACCTGCGCCAGCTGCTCGCGGGTCAGGCCGTACTTGTGGATGTAGTCGTTTGCGATCATCGCGTACAGGCCCGGGAACGTTGCGCCCATGAAGCCTTCCCACTCACGGTCGGCGGCACCGGTCAGCGTATCGGTGCTCTCGTCCGAACCGACATCGGTCATCTTCTCGACGCCGGCCGCGACAACGATATCCTCCATCCCGCTCGCGACCGCGATCACGGCCTGCCGGAACGCAAGGCCGCCTGATGCACAGGCCGCCTCGACACGGGTCGAGGGGATGTGCCGGCTTGCCATGCCCGCGTAGTCGGCAATCAGGGCACCGATGTGCTCCTGGCCGATGAACCGGCCCGCACTCATGTTCCCGACGTACATTGCATCGATCTGCTCGCCCGACATCTGGGCGTCTTCGAGCGCAAGGGCACCGGCCTGGACAAAAATGTCCCTGAATGAACTCTCCCACTTTTCGCCGAACTTCGTGCACCCGATCCCGATAACTGCTACGTCTCTCATGATTGCATCACGATCTTTCCCTTGTGTTTCGCGTACCGTGCATAGTCCAGGTAGATGGGGTTTGCAAGCAGCTGCTGCACCGATGGCGCAGCCCCGCGGTTGAAGTCTTTTCCCGTAATCGCATCGGTTACCGTGATATCGAAGGCATCGCTTCCCGCGCCGGACCCAAACGAACAGACAAAGATCCGGTCGCCGGGTTTTGCGATATCGAGCGTTGCCGCAAGGCCGATGGGCGATGCGCCCGAGTAGGTGTTCCCGAGGTGCGGGACGACAAGGCCGGGTTTTATCTGTTCCGGCTTGAAGCCGAGGTCCTTTGCAACCTTCTGCGGGAACTTCGCGTTTGGCTGGTGGAAGACCGCGTAGGTGTAGTCCTTCGGGGCTGTCCCGACTTCTTTCATGAGCAGGTTGCTTGCGCCTTTGACATGCTTGAAGTAGCCCGGGTCGCCCGTGAACCGGCCGCCGTGCCGGGGGTAACTCTGCCCCTCGCGGCGCCAGAAGTCGGGGGTGTCCGTGGTAAACGAGCAGGTGTGGTTGAGCGTTGCGATCGGGTTGTCGTTCCCGATAACGAACGCCGCCCCGCCGGCCGCTGCGGTGTACTCTAAAGCGTCGCTTGGCGCACCCTGCGAGACATCGGCGCCGATGGCAAGGCCGTACGGGATCATCCCGCTTTTTACAAGACCCATGCAGGTCTGGATGCCGGCCGTTCCCGCCTTGCAGGCAAACTCGTAGTCCGCTGCGGTCATGACCGGGGTTGCACCGATCGCTTCCCCGACCGTGCAGGCCGTGGGTTTTACCGCGTACGGGTGCGACTCGCTGCCAACGTACACGGCCTGGATCTTTGCCGGGTCAACGCTGCGCCGCTTAAGAGCGTTCCTTGCTGCCTCGACCGCAATCGTTGCGGCGTCTTCGTCGAGATCGGGCACGGACTTCTCAAATACGCCCAGGCCTCCCGTGATATCTGCGGCGTTTGCGCCCCAGACCCGGGTGATCTCCTCAACCTTGATACGGTATCTCGGTATGTATGCACCGTAGGTGATGATGCCTACCATTCTTTCTCCCTCAGTGTACTCACAATCTTATCGATCTCCATCTCGGTGCAGAGCACCGTGATGTGATCGCGTTCCGCCATCTTTGCGACAAACGGGTGGACGTTCTCGGCCGCGATCCCCTGGAGGATCACGCACCGCGGCTTGAATGCCGTCACCCGGATCGCGACCATCGGCGATTTGCCGGTCGAGACATTGGTAAAGATGAGCGCCCGTTCGGTGCTCCAGCCATAGATGCGGTTGAACTCCTCGGCAGAAAGCTGGAGGATCGCATTGAGGCTGTTTACCACAGTGTACCCGAAAATGGTCTGTTCCATGGGCCCGCAGAGCAGGGCACAGCCGATTGCATCGGTGAGCTCCTGCAGGGGTATGGGGTTCGTGTACTCGTGGATGTCGAGAATGACTTCGTCGTCGACACCCGTAAAGAGCATGGAGGAAAATTTGTGGATGTGTTTGCCGCCGTTCTCCTCGTCAATGGCAAGGATGGTGTCGACAATCTTGCCGACCACGGCGGTTCCGGGGCTCTTTCTCCTGCCGCTCTCGTAATCGCTGATCACGGACGGCGATACCCCCAGGCGGTCCGAGAGGACGCCCGGCGGTATCTCGAAGTTCTGGCGCCATTTTTTCAGCGCAAGCCCCGGTGAGTCCGACAGCGTAATTTCACCAGCCATCTTTTCGGCCAGCTGGTTCCGCAGACCGGATTTCATGCTCAGCTAAGTCAACCCGCCCCATTATATACCTAACGAATCCGGGTTCGACAAAAAACGAATTACCGCCGGGAAGCACTACAAACTGCGCAGGAAAGCAATCCATAAATAGTAAGCATCTCAATTTTGATGAGCATGGTACTGGCTGAAGACAGGGACTGCCTCAAGGCGATTGCCCTGATGGGCGGGATCCGGGAACCGGTGTTTATCTCATCGCAGACGCTTGCGGAAGTGCTCGAAACAAGTCCGCAGACCGCGTCGCGCCGGCTAAAATCGCTCGAAGGCCAGCGGTTTATTTCCCGGGCGATCAACCCTGACGGCCAGCATATCACGGTAACAAAAGAGGGCGAGGACGAACTCCGCCGCGAGTACGCGGAGTACTGCCGGCTCTTCTCCCATGAAGGCGGACACTATTCCCTTCCGGGCATTGTGATCAGCGGGCTTGGCGAGGGCCGGTACTACATGAGCCTCGAGCCGTACAAGAAACAGTTCCTCCGGCACCTGGGCTTCGAGCCCTACCCGGGCACGCTCAACCTCCGGCTCTCGGGCGCAGACATCCCGACACGGAAAAAGCTCGACGCGCTCACGTGGGTCGTTGTCCACGGGTTCTCGGCCGAGGGCCGGACATTCGGGGAAGTCCGCTGCCTTCCCTGCCGGATCAACGATATCCCGTGCGGGATCGTTGTGCCCGGCCGAAGCCATTACCCGGAAGATATTGTCGAAGTGATAGCACCGGTCGGCCTCCGCGACGCCCTGGGTGTCAAGGAAGGCGACAAGGCGGTAATTGAGGTGGCATATGATTGATCAGGCATTGCAGGCATTACGTGACGGGAAATTCTTTTTGATCTACGATTTTGACGACCGTGAAGGCGAGACCGATCTTGCGATCCGCTCCGATGCGGTACAGCCAAAAGACATTCTCCGGATGCGAAAAGACGGCGGCGGCCTCATCTGCACTGCCATCCACCCGGCAGCGGCGCACCGCCTCAACCTGCCGTTTGCAAGCGATGTGTTTAGTAAGACCCACCTCACCGAGGAGATCGGCGACATCCCGTACGACAGAAAAAACCATTCCTCTTTTTCGCTCTGGGTCAACCACAAGAACACGTTTACCGGCATCACCGACCGGGACCGGACCCTCACCATCACGGAGATCGGCCACATCGTTGAGGATGCCATGGCCGGCCGGCACACCAGCTTTTCTTCGCAGTTCCGGACCCCGGGCCACTGCCCGATCCTCCGTGCCGCAGACGACCTCCTCCGCCAGCGCCGCGGCCAGACCGAGCTCTCGATCGCCCTTGCCTCGATGGCGGGCGTGACCCCGGCGGTCACCATCTGCGAACTCCTTGACGACCGGACGGGTAAAGCCCTCCGGCACGATGACGCAAAACGCTACGCACAGAAGCACGGCTTTGCCTTTGTGGGCGGAAACGACGTGCTCGAAGCCTGGGACGGCCGGGCCGGAACCCTTGCATCGGCCCCGGTCCACAGCCACGCGGACGGATCCGCTCCCGCGGCCCGGGCACGGGCAGTTCACGCGGAGGGCCGCGATGATTGAGAACGCCCTTGCTGCGCTCCGCGACGGGAAGTTCATCCTGCTCTACGATTTCGACGACCGCGAGGGCGAGACCGATTTTGCGATCCGCTCAGATGCGGTAAAACCGCAGGACATTCTCACCATGAGAAAAGACGGCGGCGGCCTGATCTGCACCGCGATCGACCCGGTAGCAGCAGAAAAACTCGGCCTCCCGTTTGCAAGCGATGTTCTCGAATCCACGCACTTTGCCGAGCGGCAGGGCGATATCCCGTACGACCGCAAGAACCATTCCTCGTTCTCGCTCTGGGTCAACCACAAGAAGACCTTTACCGGCATCACCGACAACGACCGGGCCCTCACGATCACGGCGATTGCCGATGAGGTAAAAAAATCCTTAAACGGCGGCGGGTCGCACTTCTCCGAGAATTTCCGGACCCCGGGCCACTGCGCAATCCTCCGGGCCGCCGACAGCCTGCTCGATATGCGCCGTGGCCAGACCGAGCTCTCGGTTGCGATGGCCCGGATGGCCGGCATCACCCCCGCTATTACCATCTGCGAGATGCTGGACGACGAGTCCGGGTACGCACTCCCGAAAGCCGGCGCAAAAGCCTATGCGAAAAAGCACGGCCTCATCTTTGTCGAAGGAAAGGACGTGCTCGAAGAGTGGCAGCGCCGCTGATTACGGGCAGCAACATCTTTTTTTGCTGCTTTTTCGTCCCCGCGTAGTGCATTTTTGGCATTTTCAGGTGCCATGCGAATCTTTTTCTAGCATTATACTCTTCTTTTGACTATTCACCGGCCCGGAGCCGAAACAATGTACTCCATACTCTACGTTGACGACGAGCCGACACTTCTTGAGATCGGCAAACTCTTCCTTGAACAGTCCGGGGATTTCCAGGTCTCCGTTATGGCATCGGCACAGGAAGCGCTGGACTCGCCGGCCCTTGGCACCTACGATGCAATCGTCTCAGATTACCAGATGCCGGGCATGGACGGGATCGCATTCTTAAAAGCCGTACGGGAACGGTACGACGACCTCCCGTTCCTCATCTTTACCGGCCGGGGCCGCGAGGAGGTCGTGATCGAGGCGATCAACAACGGGGCGGACTTCTACGTCCAGAAAGGCGGCGACCCGACCGCCCAGTTCGCCGAGCTTGCGTATAAAATCCGCCATGCCGTACTAAGAAAACAGGCCGAGCGGTCGCAGGGCGAATCCGAACGGCGTCTTGCGGATATCATCGATTTCCTTCCCGATGCCATGCTTGCGGTCGACAAGGAGGGCCGGGTTCTTGTCTGGAACCGGGCAAACGAGGACCTGACCGGTGTTCCCGCGTCCATGATGCTCGGGAAAGGAAACTACGAGTACGCGCTCTCTCCCTACGGGGAGCGGCGCCCCTTCCTTCTCGACATGCTCTCGTGGCCTGACGAAGAGATCAAAAAATATTATTCCCATATCGTGCATGACGGACGGGCGATAAGCGCTGAGTCCGATCTCGCAGCTCCCAAAGGCCGGCAGATCCATATCATGGTAAAGGCAAGCCCGCTCTACAACCAGAAGGGGGAAGTCACCGGCGCCATCGAAGTTGTACGGGATATCACGCGACGAATAGAGACCGAGCAGGACCTCCGTGCTGCGTACGAACGGGTCACGATGACGGAAGAAGAGCTGCGGTCCCAGTTCGACGAACTGCGGGCGACAAACGAGCAGCTCACCGCAGCAAAGGACGAGCTCCGCCGGCAGGTGGACCGTCTTGCAATGGCCCAGTCCATCGGCCAGTCCGGGAGCTGGGAGTACGATATCGTCACCGGCACGTTCTGGGTCTCGGCGGAAGGAGCGCGTATTCTCGGATTTCCTGCCGTTGCCGGGAATATCCCGGTAGAGAAGATCGAGGCATGCATCCCTGACTCGGCAATGGTCCGCCGGACAATGACCGGCCTGATTGCCGGAGAAAAAGAGTATAACCTGGAGTATGCGATCCGTCCCGCGGACGGGTCCGCCCCCCGGATGATCCTTTCAGTTGCCCGGCTCGAAAAGGATGCATCGGGCCGCCCGGTCCGGGTCATCGGCATTGCCCGGGACATTACCGAGCGCCAGCAGGCAAAAGAAGCGCTCATGAAAAGCGAGGACCGGTTTGCCGCCCTCTTCTCGAATATGCTCAGCGGGGCGGCCCTCCACAAACTCGTCTGCAACGACAAGGGGGAACCGGAGGATTATGTTATCCTTGCGGCAAATCCTGCATTCGAGCAGCATCTCGGCATTTCCCGGGAATCGGTCCTCAAAAAGACCAGCCGGGAGGCCTATGGCGTCAGCGAACCGCCGTATCTCGATATTTATGCAAAGGCGGCCCTGACCGGCAGGGCAGAAGTTTTTGAAACCTATTTTGCACCCATGAAAAAATACTTCTCCATCTCGGTGTATTCGCCGGAAAAAAACCGGTTTGTCACGATCTTTGAAGATATCACGGAAAAGAAGCAGGCCGAGGCAAAGTTAAAGGAAAGTGCGGAGAAGTTCCGTGCCCTCGTGGAGACTTCCCCGGATATGATCTGGGCGATCGATTGTTCGGGAATATTCCGGTACATCAGCCCTACGGTTAAAACGATCCTGGGATTCCCGCCGGAGGAGCTTGTCGGGAAATCCGTGACCTGTCTTGTGCCGGAACAGGGAATGGCGCTGGCACAACGGGAGCTTGAGAAATTTTTTGCCGCAGACAAATTCATTACGCCGTTTGAAGTCCCCGCCCGCCATCGCGACGGGCACGATATGGTTGTCGAGATCCGGTCGTTCCCGGTTACCGACAGCGGGGGAAAGGTTACCGGCTTTAGGGGGGTTGCCCGGGATATCACGGAGCAGAAGAAAGCCGAGGAGAGCCTGCGCCGGGCAAACCGCCAGCTTACCCTGCTCGGCAGCGTCTCGCGGCACGATTCCCTCAACAAGATCACCGTGCTGCTCGGTTACCTGAGAGTAGCCTCGAAGTCTTCGCCCGGGCCTGAAACAAAAGAGATCCTCGAAAAAATGGAAGCGGTCGTTGCTGCGATGCGCTCGCAGATCGAATTTGCCCGGATCTACCAGAACCTCGGGTCCCGCGAGCCGCAGTGGTGCGACCTCGAATCCCACCTGTCCCGGCTGCAGGTCCCGGCACAGGTCTCGTTTTCCGCGGATGTCGGGGACATTCAGCTGCTTGCCGATCCGATGTTTGAGACGGTGTTTGCAAACCTTCTCGACAATTCGGTCCGGCACGGGGAACACGTAACGAAGATCCGGGTCTTTTCCCAAAGGGAAGGCACAATGCTCGTTGTGATCTGGGAAGACGACGGGATCGGTATCCCTGCTTCCGATAAGGAAAAGATCTTCGGGCGGGGATACGGGAAAAACACCGGCCTTGGCCTGTTCCTGGTCCGGGAGGTTCTCGGGCTGACCGGGATCTCGATCCGGGAAACCGGTGAACCCGGCAAAGGCGCCCGGTTCGAGATCGTTGTGCCGGAAGGCGCTTACCGTCCTGGCAATGCGGCCTGAACGGGCGGGGCCGGAAATTTCGAAGGCGCATTTTTTTTAAAACAGGGATCCCCGGAACGAAAAAAACTGGCAGTGCCCGCACTTTTCAGGGCCCGATGCCCCCAAAAGATCCTGTTTTTGTCACCGCTGTGCATCCTGCCGCAGGAATATGCGAATCTTTTTCTAGGTATATACACCTCTTTTGACTACCCACTTCCCGGGATCCGCCCATGTACTCAGTACTCTATGTCGACGACGAACCCTCTCTTCTTGAGATCGGGAAGATCTTCCTGGAACGGTCGGGAAATTTCCGCGTCACGACCATGACCTCGGCAGAGGAGGCGCTCGCCGCCCCCACCTTGGCCGAATTCGATGCGATAGTCTCCGATTACCAGATGCCGGGCATGGACGGGATTGCATTCTTAAAAGAGATCCGGAAAAAATACGGCGGCCTCCCGTTTGTCATCTTCACCGGTAAGGGCCGCGAGGGCGTTGTGATCGAGGCGATCAATTCCGGGGCGGATTTCTATGTCCAGAAAGGCGGCGATCCGGCAGTACAGTTCGCCGACCTCGCCCACAAGGTCGGGCTTGCCATCGACCGGCGCCAGACGCAGGACGAACTTAAGGCTGCGTACGACAAGCTCTCGTCATCGGAAGAAGAGCTCCGGAGAAATTACGAAGAACTCGCAAAAAGCGAGGAGGCCTTCCGCCAGAGCGAAGGAAGGTACCGGGCGGTCTTTGAGAATACCGGGACAGCGACTGCCATGCTCGAAGAAGATACCACGATCAGCCTCGTCAACTCCCGGTTCGTGGAGCTCTCGGGATTTACTGCCGCCGAGATCGAGGGGAAAATGAGCTGGCACGATTTTACCCTGCCTGAAGATATCCCCTTCATGGACGAACAGCAGCGGCTGATGCGGACAGATCCCACAAAGGCCAAAAACCGGTACGAGTTCCGGTTCCGCACAAAGACCGGTGAAATCCGCGATATCCTTCTTTTGGAGGGCACGATCCCCGGCACCCGGCAGAGCGTTGCGTCGCTTCTGGATATTACCGACGGCAAAAAGGCGCACGACCGGCTCAGTGAATCGGAGAAGAAATTTGCCCTGCTGTTTAAAAGCAGCCCGGTTGCGCTCACGCTCGTATCGGCTGCGGACGGGAAATTTGTCGATGTCAACGATGCTTTTGTTAACCATACCGGCTACACCCGGGACGAGGTCATCGGGAAAAAGGTTGCCGATATCGGGCTCATTGCCGATCCAGCCGGACACGATCAGATGGTTGCCGCCCTCAAAAACCGGCAAATAGTGTCCGGCAGGGAAATGTTGTGCCGGGGAAAGTCCGGTGAGATCCGGACCTGCCGGTTCTTCTCCAGTCTTATTATGATGAGCGGGCAGCCGTATGTCCTTACCACCGTTGACGAAATTACGGACCGGGTACGTACGGAAAAAGCTCTGGATGAAAGCAACAGGCGGTTTGCCCAGGTTGCCGAATCCGCCGGGGAATGGATCTGGGAGGTGGATGCGGACGGCCGCTATTCCTACAGCAGCCCGGTTGTAGAGGAGATCCTCGGGTATACCCCCGAAGAGATCGTGGGGACGTACTTTTACGATCATTTCGAACCCGGCACAAAAGCGGAACTCACGAAATCGGTGCTCGCCGTATTTAAGGAAAAAAAAGAGGTCCGGCATTTTTTCAATCCCTGCCTGCACAAGGACGGCCATATCGTAATGCTGGAGTCCAGCGGATCGCCGGCCCTTGCCGATGACGGCACGCTCCTTGGCTACCGCGGCGCCGATCTCGATGTGACCGACCGCATCCGTACGGAAAAGGCACTGGAAGAGAGCCGGGAACGCTACCGCCTCATGCTGATGAATGCAAAAGACGGTATCCTCGTTAACGAGTTCACGAAAAACGGGCCGGGGAAATTCATCGAAGTCAACGATACCGCATGCCGGATCCTTGAAATGACCCGGGAAGAGCTCGAAGGACTCTCCCTTGTCGATCTCGATATGGAAGAGACGCACCAGCGGGCTCCCGGGTTTGTTGCCGAACTAAAAAAGAACCGGCACGCGGTCTTCCAGATACCCTACCGGCCAAAAACCGGAACGGAAAAAACTCTCGATATCAGCGTGAGTATCTTCGAGCTGGAGGGCCGCCCGACAATGTTTTCGATTGTCCGCGACATCACCGGCCAGGTGGCAATGGAGCAGTCGCTCCGCACAAGCGAGGAGAGGTTCCGGGCCCTTGTGGAAACTTCGCCGGACATGGTCTGGGAGATCGACCCGGAGGGAAAGTTCCGGTACATCAGCCCCCAGATCGAAAAGATCATGGGGTATGTGCCGGAAGAAGTCGTGGGAAGAACGACCCTGAATCTTGTCGCTGAAGAGGGCAGGGCCTTTGCGATCCGGGAATTGGAGAAACACAACCGTTTCGGCCAGGTAAACGGCCCGCTCGAAGTTCCCGCCCGCCACCGCGACGGGCACGATATGGTAATCGAGATCCGGTCGTCGCGGGTGACCGACCGTGACGGGAACCTTACCGGGTTCCGGGGAGTGGCCCGCGACATCACTGACCAGAGAAAAGCAGAGGACGCGCTCGAACGTGCAAACCGGCAGCTCACCCTGCTTGGCAGCTCGACCCGGCACGACGCGCTCAACAAGATCACGGGCATTCTCGGGTATCTCCGGATCGTCTCGATGAAATGTACCGATCCCGAGGCAAAGGACTTCCTCTTAAAAGCTGAGGCATCGGTCGTCTCCCTGCGGTCGCTGGTGGAATTTACCCGGATCTACCAGGACCTCGGGTCGCAGGAACCGCTCTGGAAAGACCTCGATGCGGTCATGCCCCGCCCGCAGGTCCCAAAGACCATTGTGTTTTCTTCAGAAGTTTCGGGGATCCGAGTGTATGCCGACGCGATGCTTGAAAAAGTGTTCGCGAACCTCCTTGACAACTCGGTCCGGCACGGGGAGCGCGTGACCAGTATCCGCGTTTCTTCCCGGATGGACGGCACAACGCTCGTGGTTGTCTGGGAGGATAACGGGACCGGCATTGTTGCATCCGACAAGGAGAAGATCTTCGGGCGCGGTTACGGGAAAAACACCGGCATGGGCCTCTTTTTAATCCGCGAGATCCTTGCGCTCACCGGGATCTCCATTCGGGAGACCGGGGTACCGGGCAGCGGCGCACGGTTCGAGATCCTGGTGCCGGAAGGGAAGTACCGGCTGGCCGAAAGGACATAAAAAATTCTCAAGGGGCCGGAAGAGCCGGGCGGTAAAAGAAAACGAGCCGGTGCCGCCGGTTCCTGCAGTTACCGGCCCGGCACGAACCGGTATGCCCCTTCGGGCACGGTCATTTCAAATCGTGCCCCCAACCCTTCCGTCCCGGTCTCGGTAATGCCGATGCCGGTGAGTGAGAGGATCTCGCGTGCGAGGAAAAGACCGAGGCCGGTGTTCTTCCCGAACCCTTTTGAAAAGATCAGTTCCTTGTTTTTTTCCGGGATGCCCGCACCGTCGTCTTCGCAGGCGATCACGATCCCGGAACCGTTTCTCCGGTACGAGATCCGGATCGCGGTCATGCCGGGCCCGCCGTACCGCAGGGCATTGTCGATGAGGTTGTAAAAAACCGTTTCGAGCAGCGGGTCGGCAAAGACTTCGAGAGACGCGTCGCCGCTGTCGATTTTAATATTCCGGACCGGCAACCGGGCAGCAGCGGTGGTCACAAGGGTGCTGATGTTCTGCCACGCGGGAGCCTGGACTCCCAGCTCCTCGTAGTTTTTCGTAAACGCGATCTGCTGGGCAAGGGTCTCTGCGATCTTCTGCTCCCGTTCTATGAACCCCGCCATCCGCGACGGATCAAAAAGGGACGCACCCGAAAGGTCGAGATAGGAAAGAAGCGTCTGGAGCTGGTTGTTCATGTCGTGCCGGGTGATGCCCGAGAGGAGGTGGAGTTTCTTGTTTGCCAGTGCCAGTGCCTCTTCGGCTTTTTTGTGGTCGGTGATATCGGACGAGATCACCGTGACCGCGATCACGTTGCCGGAACCGGGGTCGGTGACCGGGTAGAGATTCCGGAGGAAATATTTCCCGTTCCTGCCGTATTCGGCCTGCACCGGGCTTTTGCTCCCGACAACCTGCCGGACCTGCGCCTCGAATATTTGGGTCTCGGCAGGGGTATGGAAACTCCCGTAGGTTTTGCCGGTGTAGTCCTGAACGGACAGTCCCCGGCGATCCAGGTGCCGTTTGTTGATCAGGAGGTAGCGGCAGTCCCTGTCTACCGTGTAGATGGAGTCCTCGACCGATTCCACGAACGAGCGGTACTGCGCTTCGGTGTTCTGCAGTTTCTCCTCGGTCTCCTGCCGGAGCCGGAGGGCCTCGGCGGTTTTCTCGTGTTCGCGGTGGAGCGAACGGAGCGGGAAATAGACAAGCACAAGGGCGAGCACGCTCGTAAAGACAATAGTTATGACATGGGACTCCCAGGTTGTGATGCCCGGGTTTATCGTCTGCTTGGCCAGCTCGAAGAGGAACATGACCGCCAGCATGGCAAGGAAGATAAAAAGAAGTGCCGGCAGGAGGGCTTTTTGCGAGTCGTTACCAGCCATGGAGTAGTTAGGCGTATCTTTCTTTTGGATGATAAAATTCACGTCTCCGGGTGAGGATGCGGATCCCTGACACCGGCGTACCCCGCGACCGATCTGCTGCGGCCTTGTTTTTGTACCGGCTTGGGGCCCCGTTTCGCGTACCGCTAAATACCGTGCCCGGCCACTATTATTGACACAACATGAGCGTACCTGCAAGCGAACTTTCCTTGCGCATGGCCCGGTTCCGGGACCGGATGGACCGCGACCATCCCGGCTGGGACACGGCCGCGATCACCGGCAGGATCAATCTCTATTATTTTACCGGCACGATCCAGGACGGTCTCCTGTACATTCCCCGCGACGGCGACGCGGTCTTCTGGGTCAAAAAGAGTTTCGAGCGGGCAGGATCGGAATCGGCATTCCCGGATATCCGGCCGATGAAGAGTTACCGGGACATTGCCGCGGTTGCGGGCAGAAAGGAAACCCCGGTATACCTTGAACTCGATACGGTCACGCTCGTCCAGTACCAGCGGATGAAGAAGCATTTCCTTGGCGGCGAAATCCGCGGCCTCGATGCGCAGGTCTCCGCGGTCCGGGCAAAGAAAAGCCCGTACGAGTTTGCGCTCATGGAGCGGGCCGGGGAGATCCACCGCCGCGTGCTCGAAGACCTCGCCCCCGGCCTCATGCGGGAGGGAATGGACGAGGTCGAGCTCGGCACGGAGCTCTACACGGTCATGGTAAAGGAGGGCCACCAGGGGATCATCCGTTTCGGGATGTGGAACGAGATGCTTCTCGGGCAGATCAATTTCGGGACGAGCTCGATCTGCCCGACCTGCGTTGACACGCCCGGCGGGATTGCGGGCCTGCACCCGGCGGTGCCCATGTCCGGGAGCCGGAACCGAAAGCTCAGGCCCGGCGACCTCGTGGTGATCGATATCGGCTGCGGGGTCGAAGGCTACCAGACCGACAAGACCTTCTCGTATATGTTCAAAAAACCGATCCCGGATGCGGCGATAAAAGTCCACGAGCAGTGCGTGGAGATCCAGAACGAAGTGGCAAAACGCCTTCGGCCCGGAGCTGTCCCGTCTGCGATCTACGAGGAGATCATTGGCGGTCTCGAACCGGCATTTTTGGAAAATTTCATGGGATACGGGAGGGATACGGTAAAGTTCCTCGGCCACGGGATCGGCCTCTTGATCGACGAGGCGCCGGTCATCGCAAAGGGCTTTGACGAGCCTGTTCAGGAGGGCATGGTCTTTGCAGTCGAGCCAAAGAAAGGGATAAAGGACGTGGGCCTTGTCGGGATCGAGAACACGTTTGCCGTAACGCCCGGCGGCGGACGGTCGCTCACCGGCCACCACCCCGGCCTTCTCCTTGTTTCCTGACCGGGTCAAAACCATACGTTTTTTTAGTGTTCCGCGATACCGTTCAGACATACATGATCGGGATCTCGTCTTTCTGCCTCTCCGAAACGCCGCTCGATGCGGCCCTCGGCCGGTTGCTCGAAGTCACCGGCCGCATTGAGATCATGGACGAGGGCCTCCATTTCCTTTCCGATACGGAGATCCCGGAGAGTTACCCGGCCGAATATTCGATCCACGCCCCGTTTCACGGCCTCAACATCGCCTCGGTCTTCGAGCCGATCCGGCGGGCGAGCATCGGGGTGCTGGCGGACTGCTTTTCGGCCGCTGCGGAGATCAACGCTCCCGTGGTCATCCACCCGGGCTACTTTGCGTGGGAGAACGAGCGCGAGACGGCCCTGCGGCAGTTCCGGCAGTCCTGCGAAGACCTTGCCGCTGCCGCCCGCGAGTACTCGGTAACGTTCTCGTTCGAGAACATGGCGGGCATGAACTTTTTTTTGCTGCGGACACCGGACGACCTCGGGCTTGCGGGACCTGTCGGGCTCACGCTCGATGTAGGCCATGCGCACCTCAACGGCTGCCTGCCGGAATTTTTATCCGGCCCGTTCTGCCACATGCACCTCCACGACAACAACCAGAAGACGGACAGCCACAGCCCGGTGGGAAACGGGACGATCGATTTTGTTCCCGTCCTTGCTGCGATGAAAGAGAAGAACGCGACCGCGGTTGTGGAGGTCAGCACGTTTGACGGGGCGGCAAAAAGCCTGCGGGCGCTCGAACGGATGTAAGGGCTTTTTCTCGGCCGGTTTTATTCGTGGTAAATCCGGTTCCAATATTTTACTGAATTTGTAATAGTATGCGAAAACAGGTGCGAGCACTCGCCCCCCGGCCCCCTCGCGCTCAACGGGTGGCACGGCTACACCCGTTTCGCTAGGGGGAGCACATTGACGGGTGACCGCTCCACGCAGATGAAGGATCCCGTGACTCATCTGCGGTTTTTTTAAACAGATGGCAGGATTCAATGGGAGAAATCTTGGTTGTGGTACCGCCCGTCACCCGGCAAAATGTCTGCCATAGTTTACCGGTCTTCCCCGGATCGCCGCATTTTAAATAAATTCGAGCTGTACCCGGTGAGTATGTTAGACTCGTTTGTGGAGAAAGTCAAAGGGTTCATCCTGAATCCGGGCGAAACATTCCAGAAATCGAAGGCAGACGACCTGGAGACCGTTCTGCCGTACTTTGCCATCATCGTTCTTATCAACGCAATCCTTTCTGCGATTGTATCGCTATTCTGGGAAGCAAACCCGATGTACAAAAGCATGATGAGCGGGGTGGCGGTGCCGATCCTCGTCTTCTTTATCGTGCTCGTTGCCGAGTTCATCTTCACGCTCATCTTTGCGGCCTGGCTCCACCTCTGGGTCTACATTGTAGGCGGACGGAAAGGAATCGGGGAGACCATGAAAGCCGTAATCTACGGGAGCACCCCGAGCATGCTTCTTGGCTGGATCCCGATACTCGGCATCATCTTTGCCCTCTGGTCGATCGTGCTCTGGGCGCTGGGTGTCCGCGACCTCCACGAAATCAGCACGGGAAAAGCGATTGCTGCTGTCGTCATTGCAATCCTCATCCCGCTCGTCATCATCCTGCTCCTTGCTGCCTACCTGCTGACATCGTACATGACGGTAACGGCAGTCTCGCCGGCTGCCATGATGGAATAATTTTTCATTTGCAATTTTCTTTTTTTATCGGAAGATTCCGATCCCGTCTCCCTTCCCGTCCTGCGGCCCGGCCCGACTGCATACAAAAACGCGTATTAATCGTTAAATATAATCATTCTGTGAATGTCCCAGAAAACCTGCCCCCATTGCGGCGCACCCGTTGATGCCAACCGCCTGGTCTGTCCCCACTGCCGGACCGTCATGAAGAAAAGAAATCCCCTGGTACCGTATTTTGTCGTTGCGGTGCTGGCCGTGATCGTTGTTGTTGCAATTGCGGTCGTTCTCACCACACCGGTACAGGCACCGGATATACCGTCTGCTGCGGTCTCGCCGTCCTCCGGAAGCAGCGTAGCTGCCGGTCCCACCCAGCCGACCTGCACCGTTGCAATTACCGGGAACCGGGCGGGGTCATCCATCCGGCTCCAGGTCATGACCAGCACCTGCGGGGCAGGGGAAGTTGAGTCGCTCGCGGTCTCGGTTAACGGTGCGGCGGCCGGGACGATGGGAACCTCCGCAGGGACAAGCAAGACATTTACCGGTACAACGGGCACCAATACCGTGATCGTTACGGCGAAATTTGTAAGCGGCGCCGAGAAGATCATGTACCAGAACGCGGCGCTCTAAAAAAAAAGTACGTTATTTTTTGGCTGCTGCCTGCCGGCCTTTTCGCAGGGGAAGCGGCGGCGGGGGAAAAGGAAAACCTCCCTCCCCGTCCCCCTCCAATAACTGTTTCCACATGATCTGGCTCATTGTTTTCATGTGGAAGACCGCACCCTTGTTTTTGGTATTGAGGACAGAGACCGTTCCGGAGAAAAACGGCGGCACCATCAGAAGTTCCTCGTCGTCGGCAATCAGTTCGAGGAGGTTTTCGACCTTCATGAGTTTATGGATCTCCTCAAATTCCGGTGGTGCATCCTTGGGGGGGGACGTAAACTGTTCCGGGTTAAGGACATAGATCTCTGCATTCCTGCCCGGGAACTGTGCATGCAGTCTCTTTTCCAGCCCCGGTACATCGGATACTACGATAAGGTGAAGGGCGATGTCCTTGATCCTGACGGTTTCAAGGATCGGAAGGTAGCGATCCCCGATCATGCACCGGATCTGCTTTTTTGCCTTCCCGAAGAGATCGCGGATCTTGTATTCGATATTTGTCTCGCCGTAAATGGTCCAGAGGGCATCCTCTTTCTCGGTCTGCACTTTCTCTTTTTTTAGTTTTTCCAGTTCTGCCAGCGCCCGGTCTGCTGATTTCCTGTGGCTGCCCATCAGGAGATCGATTGCCATCTGCGGCGAGACTGCACTGTACCGTGCCGGTTTTGTCACCCGTTTTACGGCAAGTCCTTTCTCGGATAAGTGTTCCAGCGCCTCGTACACGCTCGGTTTTGAGATAGAGAGGAACTCGACGAGATCTTTTGCCTCTGCGTTGTCGAACAGGACAAGTGCAGCGTAAACGCTCGCTTCGTAGGTCGACAGCCCGAGTTCGGCGAGCGATTTCACGAGTGTCGTCGAGATGCTCCTCATAAACTAGTAATGATCACCAAGTTGTTAATAATTTTACTACTTGTACAATAAAATTTATAATAATGTAAGCCACACTTTACAGGACAAGTAGTAAAATAATTAACTACATTATTGAGGAAGCACGAATGTTTGTACTTCAATGCTCTCGGGCAGAACCGAAAGTTCCGGTCCTGCCGGCAGATTCGGGCTGTATCGGACTCATGAAAACCCGGCGCCACACCCGGATGTCCGTGACCGGTTTTGTCCCCGTCCTGGTTGTGCTGCTTGCGGTCTGCGCACTTGTGCTGCCGGTAACCGGGTATACGACAACGGATTCGCTTACCTCGGCCGGCAGGGTCTATGTCTCCAACGTAACCATCGATCCCGTGATCCTCTTTACGGGGGACAAGGCCACGGTCACCTTTGCCGTAACAAACGGTAATGCAAACAGCGGCAGCAGCAACACCTCGGCATCGGATACTTCGCTGCAGGGGATCATGGTCAACCATGCGACCTTCGGGAACGATGAGATACAGCTCACGAGCGGGACGTACGACACCTCGTCGAATATCGGGCCGCTCCAGACCCGGACGTACGTGTTCAATGTTGTGACCGGTGAACCTGATGGTACGTATTACCCGACCTTCTCGCTCGATTTCCGGGATGCCGGCAGCCTCTACTACCGGACACCGGTCAAAGTGGATAATTCACCGCTCCTGGTAAGTGTCACCGATCAGCCGGACACGTTTACCGAGGGAAAGAAGGACACGATCACGGTCCAGATTGCAAATCCCCGGGGAAGCGCCGTGAAAAATGTCGTCCTTAACGTCACCGGCAGCGGGGCGACCATCACGCCCTCGGAGCAGTATATCGGCTGGCTCGCCGCCAACTCGGCAAAAAGCGTGAACCTGTCCGTTACTCCCAACACGGAAACCGTCCTTGGCCTGACCGTTGAATACGACAACGGGGACAACCACCATGAAGTTTCGGCATCGCTGCCGGTAACGTTCGGGACCGACAAGAAACAGGCCGCACCCACGGTCAGCAATATCGAGGTCAAACTGGAGGGAGACGTCTATCATGTCACCGGCGATGTAACCAATGCCGGCCTGACGACCGCAAACGGCGTGACCGTGACCGCGCTCTCCCCGGCAGTTCCCGAAGACCCGTACCGGTCCTATGTAATCGGGGCCTTAAAGCCGGACGATTTCGGGAGTTTCGAGGTAACCTTTACCGCGCCCAACGCGACGGCCCGGGTTCCCCTCCAGGTCTCGTACAAGGACTCCGACGGGAACGTCCTTACCTCGCAGCAGGATGTCAGCATCCTGGGTGTCCTGCCCGATACCGCCGCTCAGCAGGGCAGCCCGGTCCTCCCGATCATTGTTGTCCTTGTCATCCTTGCCGCGGGCGGATATTACTACTACGCAAAAAAGATCAAGAAGCAGTGAGGCCGCGTCATGGAACCGGTCATCCAGTTTAAGGATGTCGTCAAGGTCTACCCGCTCCGGGCCGGGGACGTGACGGCCCTTTCCCATATTTCCTTTGAAGTGGAGCGCGGGGAGTTCATCTCGATCATGGGGCCGTCGGGCTCGGGCAAGTCGACGCTGTTGAACCTCATGGGATGCCTCGATACGCCAACCAGCGGGGATATCTTCATCTCCGGTATCGGTGTCCGGAACATGAGCGATGTCGAGCTCACGAACCTGCGGAGGGACCGGATCGGGTTCATCTTCCAGTACTTCAACCTCTTCCCGCTCTTAAATATCGTCGAGAACGTCAGTTTCCCCCAGATGCTCAAGAGCCAGAAACAGGTAGACGAGAAAAAAGCAGTCGAAGTCCTGCGGGCCGTCCAGCTCCCGGACCGGCTCTTCACCCACACGCCGCTCGAACTCTCCGGGGGCCAGCAGCAGCGGGTCGCGATCGCCCGGGCGCTCGTAAACGACCCCGATATCCTGCTCTGCGACGAACCGACCGGGAATCTCGATTCAAAGACCGGGGCAAGCATCATGGAGCTGATGACCGACCTGCACCGGAGAGGTTCGACTATCATCGTGGTTACCCACGATCCCCATATTGCCGAATACACGGATCGTACGATCCGGATCGTTGACGGGAGAATTGCAGAATGACCGGGATATTCTGGGAGATCTCGAAACGAAATATCCGGATCCATATGCTGCGTTCGTCCCTTGCGATGCTCGGGATCGTTATCGGGGTCGTGGCCATTGCATCAATGGGAATTTTGGGAAACAGCATGACCCAGTCGATCAGCGCAAGCCTCTCATCGGTCGGGGACAGCGTGATTGTCACTCCCTATGCCGGGAGCGGCGGGATGGGACCGGGCGGCGGAGGTGGCGGGTCATCGTCCGACATGTACCTGACCGACCTGAACTACCAGAAGATCAAACGGGCTGTCGCGCCGAACGTGGCGATTCCCATCATGTCGACTTCGGCACACATGAAGGTGGGAGTGGGAAGCGACGATATTGTGGCATCCATCTATGGTCTTCCAACGGATGATACGAAAACGCTCCTCCCCGATCTCGAAGCCGGCGATTACAGTAACGGGAACTCCGGCTGCCTTGTTGGTTCGACCTTTGCAAAAGACCATAACATCAAGGTCGGGTCACGGATCTCGATCGGACAGGATGGCGAGTACGGTACGCTCCGGGTGACCGGTATCATCAAGGAACGGGGGATGAGTTTCGATATCAGTACCGACAATGCCCTTGTCGTTACCAAGGACTGGTTCGAGAATGCGTTCGACCGGTCCGATGACGAGTTAAGCGAAGTGGTCGTCAAGGTAACCGATGGGGATACTGCCGATGTAAAAACCACGATCGAGCGCCAGCTCAACCGGAACACGAAGGACAAGACCGTGACCGTAACCGACAGCAAAGCCACCCTGGCGACCATCTACGAAACATTCGGGACGGTCACCACGTTTGTCACCGCCATCGGCGGGATCTCGATGCTTGTGGCCGGCGTCTCGATCTTCAACATCATGATGATGTCCGTGAACGAGCGGATAAAAGAGATCGGGATCATGCGGAGCATCGGCACCCAGAAAAAAGAAGTGATGAGCATGTTCATCTACGAGGCGGCGATCATCGGGATTGCCGGCAGTGCGATAGGAGGTGCCCTGAGCCTAGTCGGAGGATACGCGATCAGCATCCTGATGCTCAAGACCACCGAGTATCTCTTCACCGTGGCGAGCATGATGTCGGTAGTCGAGGGTGTCAGCTTTGGGATTGTGATCTGCCTCCTCTGCGGGATCTACCCGGCCTGGCAGGCGGCAAACCTCAACCCGATCGATGCGCTGAGGCACGAATAACTCTCATTTTTTACCGGGGCGTCCCGGTTTTGGGATTTACGTAAACGAGCAGACTATTGTTCTTACTCCGGCTTCACTCCCACAACAAGCCAGCCGGTATAGCCGGAGGAAAACGTGCCGGCCCGGGCCCGGCTTTCAAGGTCCTTCCGGATCGCTGCAAGATCTTTTTCGGCAAATATCGCCGCGTCCCTCATCCGGGACAACAGCGCCGGGAGATCGTAGACTTTTTCCGCGAGAGCGAGGTTGGTAAGGGCGAGCGTCCGCGGTTCGGCAGAGACGCGTACAAGGCCGGTGTTCCGGAAGATCCTGTCGAGGTCTTTACCCACCCGGCCCGAGGCGAAGCTGTTGCTCCACGACCGGGTGATAAGAGCCGACTTCTCCTCATCGCCGAGGCCGACTGCGAGCGTGTCCCAGTCGTTGTCGAACGCAACGAGCGTGCCGCCCGGTGCGAGGACCCGGACCAGTTCTTCTACCACGTGGGCCGGGTTATGGATGTGCTGGAGGACGCGGTCGATCCGGCAGGCGCCAAACGTGCCGGTTGCAAACGGCAGCCGGAGGAGATCGCCGCGGACGAGATCGCACCGGTCACGGCAGGGGGCGGTCCGTTCCGCGGCGGTATTGAGGAGGGCTGCGCTCGCATCGATCCCCATGACCCGGCTCTTCTTTGGCAGGAGGCCGGCGAGCGTTGCAAGGTCGTTTCCCGCACCGCACCCGGCATCGAGCACGAGCTCCGGTTTTGCCGCCGCAACGATCCGGAAGCTCTCCTGCTTGATGCCGTGAAAGAATGGGATGTCGGAGAGGAGGTCGAGGCAGCGGGTGCAGGCCGAAGTGTCGCCCGTGCCGTCCACATCGCGGAAGCCGGTGGCAAGGTACGGTACGGGTGTTTTTTTCCGGTGGGGCATGGACACGCTCCGATTGCAGGAGGATTGTTCCGAAAAGGTAAAAAGGATGTACCCTTTCCCGTTACCGGAGCTGTCGGCAAAAAAACAAGAGGAAAAAAGGGAGGCCCGGTCCTACAGTTCGAGGCCGGAGCCTTACTCCTGCAGGGCCGGTTACATCCTCTTTAACAGTTCGGCTTTCTTTGCCGCAAATTCCTGTTCGGTGATGATCTTTTCATCCCGTAATGCGGCCAGCTGCTTGATCAGATCGGGGATGGATTCAGCAGGAGGAACCGCCGGTTTCGGCGTGTTTTTTATCTGCTTTACCGGTGCAATTTCCCGGATGCCGGCATGAGGGGAGGTCTGTGCCGGTAAAAGGGGATCCGGGCCGTTTACCCGGATCACGGCATCCCCGGTATATGCGGTCTTTTCATCGGGTTCGGTCTGGTTTTTCTGGTCTGTCATGTCAGGATCCGTTGTTGTCTGTGCGCTGTCCCCAAAGAATGCCGTTTGCGGCAGGTGTTTGTCTTTCGGGGCCGGGCCGGTCATGCCCTGCCCGGAGGTTTTTTTCCGGGAAAAGACCGGATGATCCCCCGGTGTTTCCCGTCGGGAAATAATTCCTGTCAGGATCTTTTGGGCAGCCTGGGGGTTTGGTATGCCAAAAAGACAGTCAAGGGGAGAGCGTGAAGACTCCTGCCGGCTTTTTGCAAACAGGATTCCCCCGCCAAAAGCGTCCTTCTGCCCACCGGCACCGAATCCCCGGAACGATGTTTCGTCCCCCCATGGGGTATTGCTGACAGGAATTACCGTGCCGAAATTGTGCCGCACGCCAAAAAAGTTCTGCTCCAGCACGACCCTGCCAATCTCGGAAGAGAAGACGAAGTGCTCCTGTTTTTTCCCGACGCCCCCGCGAAACCATACTCCCCGGTCCGTGATGGTATACTCAAGGGAGTTCCTGAACTTTTCAAGCCACAGGAGGGCGGTTACCGATGCAACGATACAGAAGGGCTGGACGAGGAATGCGATCCACTCAAGGTACAACAGGAGATTGTCCTGCATTCCCCCGGTTTTGTTCACGACAACAAGGAGAATCCCGGTGATGCCGCTCAAAAGCAGGGTCAGGGTCACGCCGGTCCACATTTCGGTAATCCTCAGGGACCAGCCGATCACGGCAAAAATGATAAAAATCCCGACCGGGGCGATCAGGAGGAGAGTGACGCTGGTGCCATAGGCAAGGGAAGAGCCGATATCAAGAGAGCCCGGAATGAGTGTGCCGGTACCGGCTACTGCCATTGAATTTTCCAGCGGTGCGGTAAGGGAGCCGGATACTGCGGATGAAAAGGTACGAAAAAGTGTTTCGAGAATATTTCGTGCCAGTATCGAGACTCCCACGAGAATACAGGGAGTAAATGCCAGACAGTATCTGAGGGCAAAACTCATTTTTTCGGGGCGGGTAACGAGGAGGACGCGCTCGCTTCCCTCTCCCGACTCGGTATGAGTGCGATTTTGTGCCGGTTGATCTGTTTCCTGTATCTCCATGATATTTCTGGTAGACTAGCCATACAATGCGATTTGGCATATATTTTTGGATTTGTCCTCCCGCAAGATACCGGGTTTACCCCGGCATACTATCCCGGGATTATTTTTGTTTTTTCGGGTGGACCTTTTTTTATTCCGGGTTCCGATAAGAAAAAAAAGTCCGGTTTCCACAAAAAACCGGCTCATGGCAGCAGGGCCTTTCCGTCCTGTTGTAAAAGAATACACCCTGTGATACTATGCGGGGATCCTGCTTTTCCGGCAGGGTTTTTGGGGGAGGTTCTGTCAGGTCAGCGGTCAGCGACTTTTATTTTCAACGAAGAAAAAAGAATAAAATTTCCCCGGGAAAAGAGAATTTCGGCGGGCTAAAAACCTCAGTTCCCTCTTGTACATTCATTGATTTTTGTGAGGACTACGGTTCCGTTCAGGCTCACAACGGTGACATTGTCCCCGGATGCAGCGTCGATCATCGCGCCGTTCGGGACTTCCATCTGGTGCATCTCGTTTGAATCGTACGCCGCGAGGAACTGGACGCCGGACGAGTCGAACACCCGGCAGATCCCACCCTCTCCGCAGTCGATGATGGAACCGTACGGCATCTCGTTGTTTTTCGTGGAGTTCCCGGGGGGGACAATCTTGACTTCGCCGGCAAGGAGAACCGGCTGGAGGCTCTCGTTTACCTGGAGTGCGGGAAGGCCGAGCTCCGACCAGTTGATCTCGTTTTTGGTACATGCCTGGGTTGAGGACGGTGCGATCACATCGGCATATGCATAGGCGTTTGCCTGGAGATTATCGTCTCCCGTGGATACTTTGACAAAGTACCTGCCCGTGTTGAGCAGGGACGTGTCGACCGTGCCGGTAAACTGGTTGGTCCCGCCCGTTCCCGCGGTGACGACTGCGGAGCCGCTTGCGTATTCGTGGGAGAAATCGTAATTTTTGGGCGTCGGGTGCGAGTTGACCGTGGCGACATCGATTCCAAGCGGTGTCCCGGCCGGCAGGCTGGTAGTGCCGGAGACGGTCATGGTTCCGGGCGGGCCCGGCGGGATGGGCGCAATGTCGATCCAGGCATCGACCCCGCTTAAGAACGTCACGGTACACGAGTTGTTCGTGCCGGGGGAGTCGATCGCCTGGCAGAGGTAATCCTGCTGTGATGTGGGGTGGGACTGCTTATCGTTTACTCCTTTGAGGATCCTGTCCGGGACCGCTGAAGACGCGGTGATCTGCCCGGAGGCCGGATCGTAGTTTACCGCGAAACGATCGGGCGGGGCCGGGTACTGGGCGATGATGGTGGAACTGTAATTGCGGGCGAGGGCAGCGGTCGTGCCGGCATCGAGCGTGACCGAGAAGGTTCCGTCCGGTTGTACCGGGACGAGCATGGTCGTGACGCTCCCGTTGAGCAGCCAGACCTGCACGGCGGTCATCGTTTTATCGGGAACGGTGCCGGTGATCGTGAACGGTTTGCCCCGCAGGACGTTTGCGGATCCATGATCCGAGAATGAGGCGATGTTGGCGGCTGGCGATGGCGTTGCGGTGATCGTTGGCGTTATCGTTGCCTGGACCGGGCTTGTGATGGTTCCCGGCATTTGGGAAGAGGAGGTATCTGCTGCCGGTTGTGCCGGTGTTGCGTTTGCCTGCGGCTGGTCTGCAATACAGCCGGCCGAAATTACCAGGAGTGCGGCAAGAAACAGGAAGATAGCGTTGCGGTTTATGGGGATTATCGTGTTCATCAGTCCCGGCCCGTGAATGAAACGGGAACAGGCAACTGTTGATCCGGGATGTTATATTCGTTCTGGGCCGATCCTTTACCGATTGCCCGGCGCCCCCCCGTCCGGCTCATGGGGTTTCCTCCTGCCTGGATTCCGGACATTGTCAATACAGATGAAACAGGGTGTTGGTCAAAAACGCACCCTCATTTCGCGTTTCCCTGACGTAGATGAGATAATCATCGGACTTAAATCCGGAGGTATTCAGGAGATATGACCAGGTGTTTTTCGATGAGTCCCCGGCTTTTACAACCGCAGTCCGCGGGACAGGATCGTGCCATGGGTCGTTACAAGGTGAAATCGGTCGGTTATAATTTCCCGCGAAAATAACGAGGGTCAGTTCCCTGCCGGGAGGGAGGTTGGTGGTGCCGGAAATATTAACGATCTCGCCCGCAGCATAGACCCCTGCCGGGTCAATCATAAGGGTGATGAGCGTATCGTTGCCGGATGACGGGTCCAACAGTTCCGCCGCCATTCCATGGGTATATTCGTCATTCATCATCTGTTCTGTTTCTTCCTCGCCGAGCTCTTTTGCAAGATATGCCATGTATACCCGGTTCACTTCCAAGAACTCTTCGCGGGTCAGATTGCTTCCCCTAAATTGAGAGATATTCATGGGATATGTCCGTGTATCTCCAGCACTTATGCTACAGTCCACGGCGGTTGCGTCGGCATCGGGCGTGACCGGGATGGTACTATCAGATTTTACCGGTACGAGCATTGTCGTGACGCTGCGGTTGAGTGTCGGGGTTGCGATTGTTCCCGGTGTTTGGGGAGAAGCGGTATTTGCTGCGGTGATGTTTGGCGTTGCGTTTGCCTGCGGCTGGTCTGCGATGCAGCCGGCCGAAATTACCAGGAGTGCGGCAAGAAGCAGGAAGATACCGTTGCGGTTTATGGGGATTATCGTGTTCATCAGTCCCGGCCCGTGAGTGAAACGGGAACAGGCAACTGTTGGTCCGGGATGTTATATTCGTTCTGGGCCGATCCTTTACCGATTGCATTCCTCTGCTGTCTGTTGCATTCAGGACCGTGCTGCATATGCGGGTCGGCCCGGTAATTATTTCGTGTCTCCTGCCGGTATGGTTTAGAGGCATATGGAAATAGATCAGAAATCCCGGTTGCCGGTACGGCAGACGCTCATCTTCGGCTGCGTCAGCGGTGCGGCTCTCGCGGCAGGCTATATTTTCCTCACGCTGCTGTGGCAGTACCTGCTCCCGGAGGCCCGCTGGTCTTCCGAATATTACGGGCTGCACCTGATCCTGTTCTTTGCCACGGCCCTTGCGATTGCCGGCCTTTTGCTGGGGGAGCGGTCCGGTGCAGCGGATCGATCACAGCTTTGGCTCGCCGGCATGATCTCCGGGATTGTGACGGCCCTGGTGTTTTTTGGGATTATGACCTCCCTTGAGATCCTGACCGAGACCTCGGCCTTCCTGCTTGATTCAGCCGAGTCTGCCGGAATCTTCGCGGCTTCGGTCGTCCTTCCGGCGGTCTGCGCAGAATTCCGGGAGCCCCGGGCCGCTCATGAGCCGGCACAGGGAACGGCCGATAAAGCGCAAAAGAATTCAGCCCGTCTCCGCAGCCATGGGATCATGGCAGCCGTTCTTCTTGCGGTTATGTTCCTGCCGCCGCTGTTTTTGTATGTCGGGATAAATGCCGGCCTTGTCTGGGGCCAGCCGGCCGGATATTTGTTCAACGACAACGTTGTCGCGACCCGCACGGGACCGGACTCCATAACCCTCGTGATGCACCCGGATCAGCGGGCAACGTTTGCGACCGCCCCGTACGTTGAACGCATCACGCTTGGCGAATTTCAGGTGGAGAGCCAGGATTCGATAAACGCATCGGGCCGGGCGGATACGATCGATCCTCCGGAGGGTCTTATGTACCGCGAAGGGACAACGGCAACGATAACGGGGATCGATGCCGCGGGAAACAGTACGGTTCCCGTCAGGATTATGGTTATCATGACGTACCCGGATACCGGGGCGGCGATGGTGGTCTGCGACCGGGAGATCTGAATCCGGTATTTTCCCTGTGTGTGATGGGGGGGATGTCTTGCCCTGGTCAACCAACGGTGAAAAATTCGGGTTGTAATATCGCAGCAAAATTTGGGTTTATTTCTCCGTAAAAACCGTAAATCGGGGTTTTTCGGGAAACGACCCATAACGCCCTTTCCGCGGCCGATCCGGGGTATGGGCGGGTAATCCATCGTGTCGTTTTTTGGGGGCCAAAAGAAGCCCGCTATTTTGCAGGATTTTTAAGCTCATAGATCGGGTATTTTTTGAAAATACGTGATTATATCGGATTTTTCTATGAGCGTGGACACGGTTTCCTGTGGAGACTTGATCTGGGGTTTGAAATGTCGGAATCAAAGGCTGGATTGGGCTCGGATTGGGAGGGAAAAGAGTAGGTATTTTTGAGTGGGGTATACCGAGGGAGCCCACCCCCTGATGGGGGTCGCTCGGCCGCCTCGTCGGGGCCTCGCTGGGCAAGTGACTGTACAGAGAGTACCGTTCGGCCCGCCGCGGGGGCGTCCCTTCGGGGGCGGCGGGGAGAATCCCTAAAAGCCTCATTAAATTAGGTCTGTAGTCCCCAATGGTCTGTCCTCTCTCGGTTGCGATATTACAGTATTACCTGTGACCGATATTGTTAGAATTTTTAAACACGGTAATCCTCTGGTTTTGTATTCAATTCCTTACCCGTTTGGGGCAAGAATGGTTCACTGGTGAAAACAGAAATGAATGGGGCATATTCAAAATTTACAGAGTAAATCTTATCGAAAGATTATCAGAGATGTTATTATTTATCGTGATGCCCTATATTTAACTTCAATTATGTTTAGAGGGACAGAATCTGCTAATGATAATTCACTTATCTCTTTTTTAAAGAAAAATGAGTATTTATTCACTATTTTAGGAGTTTTTCTCGTATTAGCTTTTATTTTTAATAGTCCACAATTGGTTAGTCTTGCAAATCCACAATCCCCATCTAGTATTTCCCACATGCAACTTTCTTGTTCAATTAATGGATCTAATTTTCAAACGATACCAAATGAGAATTTTTCAGAAGCCCAGTTAAATTGTACGGGCGATATTACAGATGATCTCAAAAATTCGGGCTCTGAATCATATTCTAACACCTCAATGACATTTTCTTTTATTTGTTTATGGATGGCATTGATTATTTATTTAATAATTTGTTATAATCTTTTCCTTGCCCTTCGAGATAGTATTACCAATATTTTTCATCATATTGTGGAATCCAATTCGAGGGAAGGAATCAAACGTGAAATTACTCTACTTTTTTTAATTCCATTTTTTTATCAAGGTGCGGTATGGTTTATTGAATTAATGATTCGAATTTTCCCGGATTTGACATCAAGTGAAGTTGTATTTATTCTATTGACCGTTGTTGTGATTGAATTTATTTTTGTAATGGGAATCGCAGTTCAACTTGAAAATATCACGGAAAAAAACAAAAAGAAGGGATTAATTGTGTCATGTGCTCTTCTATGTTTAGGGATATTATTATTGTTCTTTTCGTATTCCGAAAAAAGTGATTGGGTATGGACGATCATATGGGGTGTTTTTGGACTCTCTATTGGATATTTTGGGATTAGAGGATTAATACGGTATATAAAAAATAGAGACGTCCACGAAGTTTATGATGTGACTTAATTTTAAGGCTCAATTTTTTTAATCCTGATTGGATCCCCTTCTCTGATCTACAATATCCTATAAAAAATTTTCAAAAAGGAAAAAAATTTACATCTTAATCTGCGCCAACGCATCGTATACCATCTTTCGGTACACGACCGGGTCGAGCATGGGGTACTGCTCTTTTGCCTTCACGATGTCCGGGCTCGTGCCTTCCTTGAGCGCATCGAGCCGGTCAAGGGTTCTTGCAGCTGCGTCGAGCGTCCAGAGGTCCCGGGTGTCCTTGTCCACGACCGTGATCGATTCGACCCGGACCGAGACAAGATACGCCCCGTCGGGCTTCTGGTACAGGTTCGTTTTCCCGATGACCGCGACAAAGGCCGGGGCCTCGATCTTTGCGAGCTGCTGCATTGCCTCGGGCTGGTAGCTTCCCGCCATCACAAAGAAGGTCCCGGTCGGGTCGATCACCCGGCCCCGGTAGAAAGCGTTCTGCTCGCCCTGCCGGGTCTTCTCGGTCAGCGTCCCGACAATGAAGATCCGGTTGGAGCGTTCTCCGGTGGGTAAGAGCACAAACGTCGGGCTCTTCTCATCGGTGCCGTCCTTGAACTGGTACCGGCACTCGCGGAGCTCTGCGGCAAAGACCCGGCGTGCGGGTTCGCGCTCGAAGCTGCCTTCGCGCCGGCCGCCGCCAACTTCCGATGGATTGGCGCTCATTTACGCACCCCCGGCCCGGTTCAACAGTTTCGTATGCTCGGATGAATCGAACGCGAGTTTCTCGCAGGAGTTTGCGAGCAGCCGGTTCTCGATCTCCCGGCCCTTGCAGACAACGTACCGGCCGAGAACCTTCTCCCGCATCTGGAGGAACACCTCGTCCATCCCGAGCGGGTTGTTCTCCGCGATCTCCTTTGCCTGGTCGAGCGTCATGCCGGTCAGTGCCTCGACCGTCTCGCGTTTCAGGAGCAGGTTGTGCGTCTTCTCGCCGTCATCGAGCCAGCCCTTGATCCGCAGGTCGTAGGCAAACTCGTTCTGGATCTCGTGGATCGGGCAGTAGTTCTGCCGGGAGAGGGCCCGGTTGCAGCCCGCCACCGGGCAGCGCTTGATGATGCCGGAGCCCGGCGCAACGTGCACGATAGCGCCTTTCACCTCAACGTCGCCGGCGCCGGCAACCGTTGCGATGTCGCCCTCTTCCTGCATGATCGTAGCGCCCGTGATATTGAGCGAGAGCCGCTCGTTGAACTCGTCGGCCTGCGCCCAGAAAACAGAGTACACGGAGTTGAGCGCGAGCTTTTCTTTTCCCTGCTCCTTCCAGATGACAAACTTGATCGTGCCGGTCTCGTCGCCCATAAGGCCCGACTGGAGCATCCGGTCGTGGGTCACATCCCACTCCTGCACCACCTTTGCCCGGACGCTTGCGACACCGGGTTTTAGATCTTTTACCGGGACCGGCGCCGGCATGAGTGCGTCGGTCTTGTCCAGTTCCGTGATGGTCGTGCCCGAATGGACCTTGAGGTTCGTGACACCCTTGAACTCGTCCGCTACTGCGGATTCGAGCTTGTACCACTTCCCCTCTTCCATCTTCGGGGCGTTGCTCTTTGTCCAGACCACAAACCGGATCCCGCCCGATTCGTCGCCGATGATCCCGCTCTGGGCGATTGCCGGCGAAACGGGCGCGGACAGGGAAACGATCTTCCCTACAAGAGTTACCCAGTCGCCGGGCTGGATCTCTGCGACCTTCTTTTCCTCGGTAACCCCGCCGCCCGGGGCAACCGCGCCGGGTCCCGCGGTCGGGGTGATGCCAAACTCCTTGTTGAGCTCGTTTGTCACGCTGCGCTCGGCCTCGGCCGGCTGGACGCCGAACTCTTCGGTGAGCCTGCGCAGTTTGCCTTCCACTTTCTGCCGGTCGATCTCATGGCCGGACTTTGAAAACTTTCGGGAGATTCTGTCAGTGACTTCGGAATAATCCATTCGTACATCTCCAAACGTACTGTCGCATCGCATTCTGCTTTATAACAGTCAGCGTGCGCCGCGAAAGTATTGATGCTTACCGAAATGAAACTCCGCGATGGTGAGGTTTATGAGCCGGCAAAGGAACTAAGTGTAGTATGGCTGAATTAACCGCAGACTCTACGATCTACGATCTTCTCCAGGCAAAACCCGATGCAACCGAGGCCCTTTTCAAGTTCGGCATGGGCTGTGTCGGCTGTGCAATCGCCCGTGGCGAGACCATCCGCGAGGCCGCCGAGGCCCACGGCATTCCCCTGCCCGAACTCTTAAAGGCGCTCGGGATTAAGGAATAAACCGATCAATCCCTTTTTTGTTTTTGGTAAAACAGCTTCAGCTCTTTGAGCGGTGCGTCCGGGTTCTCTCTTACGTAGTCCGCGACTGCCGGCACATGGAGCAGCGTGCAGCCCGAGCAGTTCCAGACTCTGCCGTTTGACGAGCTCTCCGCCCACTCGCCGAGCGTCTCGTCTTTGCACGGGTAGAACGGGCAGTAGCAGAAATCGCACCGCTGGCCTTCAAAGTGGCAGGGGTAATACGGGCAGTCGTGCGGCGACCAGGCAACCCAGTGCTCTCCTTTAAACCGGCTGTAGATGAAAAAGGCCGGCTCCGTTACCGTCCCGCTCTCGTACCGACGCAGGGCCTCGGGCACGCCTTTTAGCACCGCGTCCCGCACCCGCCGGCCCGGCTCCGCGATTCGCCCGGCGTACTGGTGCCGGACTTCCCCTTCGCAGGCAGCGACCACGGCATCGGTCGGTGTCCCGACATCCCGCCCGAGACCGATCATCGCCTCGGCTTTCGCCTCGCTTGCGACCATGATCGTTTCCAAAAGGGCCGAATCGGTCATCCCCTCGCTGCTGCACACGATGATGTTGATGGTCCCGGCTGCGTGCGGCGGGTGCTCCCGCATCCCGGCCGTTATGAAAACCGTGATAAAATCGTACTGGAGCACGCAGAGGTTAGGCATCGGGACCGCGGTGAGCAGGCCGACGGTATCCGTCCCATAGCCGGCGAGGGCCGCGATCCGGGCAATCTCTTTTTTCGGCTCGTCATGGGACCAGTCGGCCGGCACCGTATGGTTAAAGATGGTGGCAGTATCGCGGATGCCGCCCGAGATCCCGGTGCTTGCGGCCCGGAACGTTCCGCGGACAAAAAGAGTATCCGGGGTATGGTAATATCTCATGCAACGGAGTATCTGACCCGGTCTTTGAGCTCCTGCTGCTTGCCGGCGTTCCAGCCGGAGACGTCCTGGAGGTAACCGGTCACCCGGCTGATCTGGACAACGTCATGCGAGCCGCATTCGGGGCAGACCGGTTTGCCGCAGAGGGGGCAGTACTCGATCCCCGAGACCATGTCGTGGCTGCAGTGGCAGTTGTCGAGCGGGCACATGATCTCGAGTTTTGTTTCGCCGCAGTTCGGGCACGGGTTCTGGTCCACAATCATGTGGCAGGTGTGGCACTTGTATTTCCGCTCCATTTCGGGAATATCTTCGAGTTTCTGGTATTTTTCCGCTAATTTCCGCTGCTCTGCACTCCAATCCATACTACTACATCTCACAGCCTGTTAATAAATTTTCAGGCCGTGCACTGAAGGTAATATCAGATTTCCGGTACGCTGTTACGCGCACCGGGCAATCGGCGCATAAAAAAGGGCTGGATTACTGTTTTTTATCCCGGCGGAGGTGCGCATAGGACTGCGCGGCAGCGGCCGGGTCTTTGGCCTCGTAGATCGAGCGGCCCACGATGATGCCGTCAACAAGGCTTGCGACCGCATCCGCGTCCCCGCCCTGTGTCCCGATACCGGGCGAGAGGATTTTTTTGTCGCCCACAAAGCCCCGCAGGACCCGGACCCGGTCCGGCCGGGTTGCCGGGGCAATGATCCCGTCCGCTCCCGCGATCACGGCGTTTGCCGCGATCTGCTCCGGGAGCCCGCCGGTGAAAAATTCCTTTCCGCCCGGGTGGCTCATCTCCGCGACAACAAAACATTCGCCCTTATGGGCCCGGGCCGAGGCAACGCAGGCCTTGACCGAGTCCATCCCGCAAAAGCCGTGACAGATGACGCCGGAAAATCCTGCGTTAAAGACCTGGTCGCAGATGAGCGTGTTCGTGTTGGGGATGTCGGCGACCTTGAAGTCGGCGATCAGCGGCAGCCCTTCTTTTTTTAATTCACCGGCAATCGAAAGGCCTGCCGAAAGGGCAAGGGGATAGCCGATCTTGATCGCATCGAGATGCGGTGCGCAGGCGTGTGCAATTTCAAGTGCCTTCTTCTTCTCCGTTACGTCCAGCGCAAGGATCAGTTCAGGCATGGGATAACCGCTCCCGGACTGCTGCGACAAGGACCGGCAGCGTGATGGTGGCATCGCCGTACACGGTCACGGCCTGCGCCTCCTCGGTGATCTTGCCCCACGAGCGGGCTTCGTCGAGCGTTGCGCCCGAGAGACCGCCGAGGTCCGGCCGGTCGCCGGTCAGCTGGATGGCGTAGGAAAAACCGTTCGGGGTCATGAGCATGCTCTGGAGGATGAAGTTTTTCGGCACACCGCCGCCGACAAGGAGCGCCCCGGCCTTCTTTGTTGCAAAGCAGGTATCAAGGAGCGCCGGCATATCGGCGAATGCGTCCACTGTCACCTTGTGGGTCTGCGAAAAGAGCCAGTACTGGAGACCGACCATCGAGTCCTGCACGGCCGGGCAGTACACCGGGATCCCTTTCTGTGCTGCGGTGGCGAGGATGCCGGTCTTTAAGTGCGAGCCGATGTGCCGGAGGAGCCCGGAGATCGAGATCTTGCTGCCCGGTTCGAGTTCGCCGTACACGCTCTGCATGAACTCCTCGAAGTGCTCGAACGCCTCGTTTGGCAGGTACACATCGTAGATCCGGTTGATCTCATCGTGCCGGAGTTCGATATCGTTGCAGAACGCGGTGCCGTGGAAGTGGTGGCAGCCGATCGCTTCGATGATATCGTGGGTGAGGTTCGCGCCGGTCGAGACAAGGATATCGATGTGGCCGTCCTTTATCAGGTCGGAGACGATCCCGCCCATGCCGGCCGGGACCATCGCGCCCGCGAGCCCGAAGAATTTTGTCGTCTCCTTGTCCTTGAGCATCTGCTCGTAGATATTTGCCGCATGGTAGAGCGAGCCGCCGTTATATGCCCCGGCTTTTCCCATTGCATCGACAAGTTCGGCCACGGTCATACCGGGCCGGACATGCATCTGGGAGACCGGTTCCCCGCACTGGTGTTTCATAACAATCAGAAAGTCCGTTTGTTTCCGGATCGTATTGGCGCCCAAGGCACATTAAACAGTCTTTTATTTTAAATTCCGTGCCTTCTGCCCGGTTCAGGCGTCAGAAAGATATTTACTCTTTTAAGGTTGTTAATCGTCTATGCAGGACGTTATTCTGATCGCAAAGAAGCGGGCGTTCCCGAGCCTCGGGCGGGTGCGGCTCAACGTTGCGCACCTTGACGGGCTCGGCATCCGGGATGGCGAACGGGCCGATCTGGAGAACAGTGCCGCAAAAAAGATCGTAACGGTCACCGTCATTGCCGATAAGCAGGTCCCGGAAGGGCAGGTGCGCGTGAGCACCGAAGATCTTGCATCGCTCGGTCTTGGCGACGGCGACAAGGTTGCCGTACGGAGGTCGGTCCCCTTAAACGAGAAGATCTCGAAGGCCGCGACAGACGCCGGAACTTCGGTTTCAAAAAGCGCGAAAAAGATCGGGACGGAAGTGCAGAAGCAGACAAAACAGGCTTCAGAAGAGATAAGCAAAGCCGCCTCGAAGACCACAAAAAAAGTAAAAAAGACGATTAAAGACGCAGCCGGCAAAGGAGACGAGCTCTGAAAATGGCCGCAGAAACCGCAGCGGCGACCGCCCCGGTTGTCTCCGGGATCTCCGATATGGTCTTTATCGGGATCTTCATCATCCTCGGGATGATCGTGATCTTTCTCATGATCCGCGAGGTCCGGCTCATGAAGACCGCCAACCGCAAGGTCGAGCTCGATCTGGAAAAGGACAAGCTTAAGCTGCTCCAGCAGCACGAGGCACAAAAGCTCTTCCCGTTTACCCGGTTCTCACCGGAGCAGATCGCTGATATCAAAAAGGTGGAAGACGAGATACAGACCATCGAGACCGACAACTTTGCAAAACAAAACCTTCTCGAAAAGCGCCTGAGCCGGCTGGAGAATATCGTGAAGGCAAAGAAGCTCGACGGGATGCTCGACAATGTCTCGAACCAGGAAAAGAAGGTGAAATGAGATGTACGTGAACGGCAATGCAGAAACAAACGAGACCGGTGGTTCGTTCTGGGATCGCTTTGCGGAGATCCCCGGGGCAATCGAATCCCGCGTCCCCACGTTCGACAAGTCGCTCGATGCCTATTTCGACCGCCGCTTCTCTGCGATCATCGAGGAGTGGGACCTTGTCACCGAGTCCGATCTCGTGCGCCTCGACAAGCGCCTCGAACGCATAACAAGCGAGATCTCCGGGCTCTATGCGGAGCGGGCGGGTCTCGAAGCCCGGGCGGAAAAGCTCGACGAACTCGTTGCATCCATGGAGAAATCGTCATGATCGGCATGGACAGGTACCTGGACGCCTATGTTGACCGGCGGATGGCGGCGATCGTGGAAGAATGGGATCTTGCAACGCAATCCGATCTTGGGGATTACACCCGCCGGCTTGCGTCAATCGAAGAGGAGATCCCAAAGCAGCGGGCGTTTGACAAGTCCGCGGCAGAGAAACTTTCCGAACTCGAACGCCGTGCGGCGGTGCTGAAGGGGAGGCGGTGAGCATGGATCTCTTTACGTTCATTCTCCTCGTCCTCATTCTCTGCGCCCTCATCTTCCTCGTGTATTATTATTTCAGGGGCCAGAAGGGAAACGTCTCGCTGTCAAGCCCGGTGGAGAGCCGGGTGGACGAGTACCTCGACCGGCGCTTCGAGAGCATGGTGCAGGAATGGGAGCTCGTCTCCCACTCCCGGCTCGGCAAATACGCTGAAGAGAAAGAGCCGGTACTCGGGCAGGAAGAGGCCCGCCTTGCGGACTTGAAAAAATCGCAGGCCGGCATGCAGACAACGCTTTCGTCCCTGGAGGCACGCCTTGACACTCTGGAAAAAGAACTGGCCGGCAAAAGCGCCAAAAAGTAAGGAGCCTTCGATCCTCGGCGAGCTCAAATCCGAGATCGCGGTGATGCGAAAGCAGGGCGAGCCGCCGGTAAAAGATCCGGGCAGCTTCGCGCAGTACATGTGCGATCTCTGCAACACGCCCCACCCGATCTCAGAGCTCCGCCAGTGCGTGCTCTGCGGGCGCTGGGCCTGCGAGTCGTGTTGGAAGGACGAGTATTATACCTGCAAGTCCTGTGCAGGGCTCATCAAAATACACTCGATAAAAAAAGAGTGAATCCCTTTTTTTCCGATCCAATCTTCTGGCGTATCCGCCTTTAACTGGAAATCTATTCCCATTTTCCTTTCTGGATCTCTTTTGCCAGTTTGCCTATGGGTTTCCAGCGTTTCCGCTCTGACCGGACAAGACCGATCTCTGCTTTTTCCTGCTCGAAAGCCAGCTCTTTTACCAGTTTGTGGTAATTTTCCAGCCGCGAAGATGAGAGTTTTCCACATGCCACGGCATCCCGCACGGCACACCCCGGCTCCTGCTGGTGACGACAGTCGGAGAATTTACAGCCTCCGGCCAGTTCGAGAATGTCCGGAAAGGTATCGGCGATCCCTGCGGATGCCGTACCCACACCCACCTCGCGGAGCCCCGGGTTGTCGATCAGGATCGCACCGCTTTTTAAAACAAAGAGCTGGCGGACGGTGGTCGTGTGCCGGCCTTTCCCGTCGGATTCCCGTATGCTGTCTGTCTCCTGCACGGGCATGTCCAGCAGCCGGTTCATCAGCGTGGATTTGCCCACGCCGGAAGACCCGATAAGGGCAATGGTTGTCCCGGAAGTAAGATAGGGATCGATCTGCCCGACTCCGTCGCCGGTCTTCGCACTCACGGTAAGGACGGGGACCCCGGCGGCGTTTTTGATGATCTCCCGGGCAAGGCTTTCCGCATGGTCTGCGAGATCGGCCTTGTTAATCAGGATCACAGGGAGGACACCGGATGCATGGGCAAGGGTAAGGTAGCGTTCGATACGGCTGGCGTTAAGATCGGGGCCGGCCGCTGTTACGATAAATACCGTATCGACATTTGCGGCAATAACCTGGCTGGTACCGGGCTGTCCCGCATTGCCCCTGACAAACGCGGTTTTCCTGGGGAGAATGTCTACGATAACAGGGCTGCCGGTTTCCGGCGGATTAAACAGCACGACAAAATCGCCGACTGCCGGGAAACGTGCGAGTTTTTTTAATGCACCCGAGATCCCCGCCTGGACCGGGCCTTCGTCAGTCAATATGTCCCAGACTGTTTTCTGCCGGCAGGCTACCCGGCCGGGCAGGTATGGTTTTGGATATTTTGCGAAAGCGTCGGCATGTTCTTTTGTCCAGCCAAGCTGCTGAAGGGTAAAAGGATGGGTGCCTGTGCATTCCGATAGTGTATGTGTCATAGGAAGATACCGGATCTCTCTCTAATGAGGTTGGCAGGAGGAGTATCATCTCCTTTATGGTCGAAAGGGTGCAGAGGTCGTGACGCCTTAACGCAAGGAATCCCTTTGCCCGAAGCCATTTATCGCGCCTGCATCCAATAGATCCGGTACATGGTCCTGCCGTTCAATGTTCTTGACGTTATTTTACATTTCGACAAGTACCTCCCCGTCATCCTCCAGCAGTACGGGTTGTGGACATACGTCATCCTGTTCCTGATCATTTTCCTGGAAACCGGGCTTGTCGTTACGCCGTACCTTCCGGGCGACTCGCTCCTCTTTATTGCAGGAGCCCTTGCAGCGGCCGGGATGCTCAATATCTGGATTTTGCTCGTGACGCTGATCCTCGCGGCAATCCTCGGCGACACCTGCAACTACTGGATCGGCTACACGTTCGAGATGAAACTGCTCAAATGGAAGTACTGCCCGGTCAGACAGGAGCACATTGACGAGACCCACCGCTACTTCGAAAAGTACGGCGGCTTTACGATTGTTATCGCCCGGTTCATGCCCTTTATCCGGACCTTCGCTCCGTTCCTTGCCGGTGTCGGGCGGATGCGCTACTCGTGGTTTTTGGGCTACAACGCGCTCGGCGGGATCCTGTGGACGGGGCTCTTTTTATCTGTCGGATATTTCGTGGGGAACCTTCCGATCGTAAAGGACAATTTCACCCTGATCGTGTACGCGATCATCGCGGTCTCGATGCTTGCGCTCGTCTCGATCTTTGCGACCATTATCACAGCGATGCTAAAAGGGCGGGAAAAGAAGGAAGAAAAGGAAGAATAATTTTCCCCGGACTTTTTTAATTCCTTAATTATGCGGTGCGGACTTCTATCGGCATCCCGGCAATCTTCCGGTAGATATCTGCCGTCACCTTCTCCGTCCAGCGGTCAAAGACAAGGGACTGGAACGGCTGCCAGATCGTGACCCAGCAGAAGATCACGAGCACGTTTTCTACGACCTCGACAAGCGGGTCGCCTTTGAACTGCGAGCAGATCCCGATCCCGATAAACGAGGGAACGCAGACCGCGACGGTGAGCCGGCACTCGCGCAGGCCGGTCCTGACCGTGAGCCGGGTCCGGTCTTTCACCTCACCGGCCCGGCGCAGGAAATGTTCGCGTACCGCAGAGATTACGGACTCATCCTGACCCGGTGCAAGGTCCGGCACCCGGATAAAAAGACGGTCGAAGAGATCGGCCCGCAGGCCCCGCGGGACGGCAAGGACTGCACGGAAGATCCGGTCCTCGGCCGTGTCCGAGAGGTCGCGGTGCGCCTCGGGCGACGGGTCATCGCTGTCATAGATCTGGGCAACGGCCTTAAACGATACGGTACCGGTGGTTTGCGATTCGCCTGCGTGTGCCATGAAAATTCCCGGATAAATCTCCTGACCGGCCAGGCAAAATACCCTTGCATCGCCGCAATTTCTCCTGAAACGTTTATCATCAGGAAAAAGAATCTCGTTGTATCCGGAGTTTTACCCAATGACCGCACCCCAGGCGCCGGCCAAAATGTCGGCAAAGGACCTTCTGATCGTCATCGTGGTTGCGCTCGGCTCTTTCATGGCCGGCCTCGATGCAACGATCGTCAACATCGCCCTCCCCGACATCGCGAAGTCGTTTATGGTATCCACAGTCGCGGTAACGTGGGTGCTCAACGCGTACCTGATCATCCTCGTGAGCCTGCTGCTTGCCGCTTCGCGCCTCGGCGACATGCGGGGATACCGGGGCGTGTTCCTGGGAGGCTTTGCGCTCTTTACCGCGGGCTCGCTCCTCTGCGGGCTTTCGCCGACCCTAAACATCCTGATCGTTTCCCGGATGGTCCAGGCCATCGGCGGTGCCGCGATCGCAGCGCTCGGTGCGGTCATGGTCACCTCGTACCTCTCCGCGTCCCTGCGGGGCCAGGCGCTCGGGATCGTGGCAATGTTTACCATGCTCGGCGCTGCCCTTGGCCCGGTCGTGGGCGGTTTTCTCACGAGCACGTTCTCGTGGCAGTACATCTTCTTTGTCAACCTCCCGGTCGGGGTGTTCGCGATCCTCTTGGGCCTCAAAGTCATTCCCCGCCACGCAGCGGTCGCGCCGTCGGCCCGGATGGATACCGGCGGGATCGTCACGGTCTTTATTGCGCTGGCCTCGCTCATCTACGGCCTGACGACATTGCAGGGGACCGACCCGGTAAAAGGCATTGCCGCACTCGTTGTCTCCGCAGTCTTCTGGGGCCTCTTTGTTTTCCAGGAGCGCCGGGCAAGAGAGCCGCTCGTGAACCTCTCGCTCTTTGCCGGGCGAGGTTACGCTGTCCAGAACATCTGCATCCTTTTGATCCAGATGGCAATGGCCGGCGTCATGGTGATCATGCCGTTCTACTTAGAGATCGTAAAGGCAATCCCGACCGACACTGCGGGCACGATCCTCCTCGCCCTTCCCGTGGGGATGATCATCACCGCTCCGCTCTCCGGAAAGATCTCGGACGTGATCGGGACAAAACGGCCGATCATCACGGGCTTTCTTCTCTGCACCCTTGCACTGTTCCTCCTCTCCTCGATCTCGGCAAAAACGAGCGTGGGCCATGTCTGCATCTATCTCTTCTTGTTAGGGGCTGGCACGGGCATCGCGTTCTCGCCCTTAAACAGCGCCGTGATGGGCGAGTGCCCGGCAAAGGACCGGGGATCGACAAGCGGCCTTATCAAAGTCATGACCAACCTCGGATCGTCGCTCGGGGTCGCGGCCGTGATGCTTGTCGCCATGGTCGCGGCGGGCCCGAAGATTGCCGAGTACTCCGCCCACACCATTGCCCCGGGCGAGCTCGCGGGTGCATTCGACCTCGCGTTCTTCTTCTGCATGGCACTCGAAGCAGTCGGTGTCGTGCTGATGTTTCTCGTCCGGGCCCGGGCACCTTCATCCGACGATGACGGGGCGCTTCTGGCAATCTGATCTTTTTTTTTGTACGGGCCGGCATGCAAATGAATACGTTTAATGGATCCGCAAGGAAAATTCCTGTCATTGTCCTATGAGCGAGCCTGACGAACGCTACCTGCGTGTCCGCGAATTTTTGCAGGAGAAGTATCCCGAGGCGGTCTCCATCTCTACAATCGCCCGCGAACTGGGGATGAACCGCGGTTCGGTGGCAAAGTACCTCGAAGTCCTCCAGTCCCACGGACATGTGGTGATGAAGCCGTTCGGGAAGGCAAAGCTCTACACCACCTCGCAGACCGTCCCGTTCGACGATCTCTTAAACTACCTGTCCGATGCGATCGTCATCCTCGACTCCGACCTCCGTATCCTCATGGCCAACCGGAGTTTTTTCAATACCTTTGGCATCAGGAGGGACAGGAACATCATCGGCACCGATCTCTCCCGCATCAGCCTCAGCCTTTTTAACGATCCCACGGTCCAGCAGAACATCTCCCGCATCGTCCACTCGCAGATGTTTGTAAACGAGATGCTGTTGATCGAACAGGGAACGGAACGGATCTTTCTGACCGAATTTGTCTCGACCGTCATCCCGTCCGTAGCATTCACCGAGAAACCGGGGATCATGATCAGTCTCCGCGACATCACGACCTGGAAGAAGACCGAGGATGCGTTAAAGACAAGCGAACGCAAGATCCGCACGCTTTTCGAGGAGGTCCCGAGCGGCATCTTCCTCTTCCACGAGGACGGCACGATCTTAAACGCGAACCGGGCGGCGCTTGAGATCCTCGGCCTTACCCGTTTTACTGATCTCGAAGACCTCAAGCTCTACGATATCATGTGCTCGAAAGAGAAGATCCAGGATCTGATCCACAAGAGCCAGATCGCCGATCTCACCCTTGCCTGCAACTTCGACCGGCTCAAGACAGAGACGTTGTCCGCCACCAAAAAGAAAGGCGTTGCGTACTTCCAGATCGTTTTTGCCCCGGTCAGCGATACCGGGGGCATGTCGCCCAAGGAATATTTTATCCTGTTTCTGGATATCACGGAAAAGAAGCTTGCGGAAAAACGGCTCAAGGAGCGTTACCTCGGGATTGTCAGCAACCTGCCCGGGATCGTGTACCAGTTCTACGCCCGCGATACCGGGGAATGGGGGGCCTATTATGTCAACGAGCGCACGGAGGAGATTTACGGCGTGCCGCCCGAACCCCTCAACAACTGGTTCGACCGGTTCGGCGCCTGTATCGCGCCCGAGGACCGGGGCCGGTGGGGAAATTCCATCGAAGAAGTAATAAAAAACATCACACCGTGGGAATTTGAGGGCCGGTTCATCAAGCCCAACGGTGAGGAGATGTACATCCGTGGGATATCTCAGCCGGTCCGGCTCAAAAACGAGACGGTCTGGAACGGGATCTTCCTCGACATCACCGACCGCAAACGGGCCGAAGAGGCGTCGCGCCGGAGTGAAGAACGGCTCCGGGGCCTCACGAGCAACCTGCCCGGGATCGTGTACCAGTTCTATGCCAAAAACTCCGAAGAGTGGGGGACCTATTATGTCGACGAGCGATCCGGGGAGGTGTACGGTGTCCTCCCGGACCCGATCGATACCTGGATCCTGAGATATACATCCTGCATTGCCCCGGAGGATCGGGAGCGGTGGATCCAGTCCATCGAGGACGTTATCCGGAGGGTTGCCCCCTGGCAGTTCGAAGGCCGTTTCATTAAGCCCAGCGGGGAGGAGATGTTTATCCGGGTCATCTCGAAACCGGTGAAACTCAAAAACGAGACAGTGTGGAACGGGATCATTCTCGATATCACGGAACAGAAACGGGCGGAAGAAGCCCTGAAAAAAACCCAGCTCAAGGAGATACGGTACCACTCGTTCTTCGAGAACACCTGTAACGGCGTCCTGATCTATGAATACATCCCGGCAAATGACGATTACATCATAAAAGATGTGAACAAGGTGACCGCTGCGCTCCTGCGGATGCCAAAAGAAGAGATTGTGGGAAAACATCTCTTCGAAGAGTTCCCGGAGCTGCCGGATCCCGAGGTCCGCGATCTCTTAAGGAGGGTTCTTATCACCGAGCAGCCGGAGTTTGTGGCCCCGCTGAAATATCGCAAGAGGGAGGACTTCCCCTGGATTTACCACTACGTCTTCAAGCTCCCGTCAGGGGAGATCGCATCGTTCATGATCGATGTAAGCGATGTGGTAAAAGAGGGCAGGGACCCGAATCGTCAGGCAATTTTCCGGTAGGCATCGTCCGGCCCGGGCTCTGCGCTGTATCTGCAGCGCCCATCCTGATTTTACCGGGCCTGCCCCTGACTTTTTTAAAAATCTGCAAACAGTTCCATTGTTATTGGCGAGCAATAGGCTGTGACCGGAAAAAAACCGGTCGCATGTTTTTCGGTATAATCTGTCGATCATGGACCCGCAGGTTCAATGGCGAGCAATAAAAAACACGTTTATTTAGGCCTCCGGGAAATGGTGCCATGTGGAAGAAATTCCACAAAACCAGAATCGAGCAGCGGGCTCTCATGGGCAGGGCCGGTCTCCCTTAAATAACCAATAAGGCTCCAAAACTTTCGACAGTAGTCGCCTCAATCGGTCAAGGGAAACCCGGCTTTTCGTACCCTGATGGATAGTATACGGTGCATCTGTACATCAAGGTTTGGATCGTTGAGAAG
>Ga0183101_1000371_pt2 | contig 48964 bp, 34 predicted proteins | sample Biomet3_FD_127790 | JGI IMG/M metagenome (GOLD analysis project Ga0183101, IMG submission 127790) | Microbial communities from bioreactor (seeded with sewage sludge) at LBNL, California, USA - Biofuel metagenome 3 | ecosystem: Engineered > Bioreactor > Anaerobic > Unclassified ... | reverse complement strand
GCATCTTCTGCACTGCGATCTCGTATGTCTCAGTACGGAGCTTCCTCTGCCATCTGTAGAACGCCTTGATATCGACTTCATGTTCAGCACACCACTGGCTCTTCTTCATCCCGCTCTGGTTGCACTCACTGATGATCCTCATCCAGTATGCATGCCTCATTGCATGTGTCATATGATCCATGATCCACCTCCGTGAGTGAGACTCGCACATTGAAGTGCGGTTTTCTAGACTCTCACTATTCTGTCCGAAAAACCGCACTTTGGATACCCACGGATGATTTACCATTTACACTTAAACGATGATATTTCAGCGTAGCATATGCCGATGATTGAGAATTCAGGTAAAAGGTAAATCATAGGTACCTTTCGTAATTCTAAAAATCCTTAGATAATAGTTGAGAAAACCTAAGGTTAATAAGAGGTACCAAAAATGGATCATATGATACATCGGATGCGCGAACAATACGACCTCAAGTACCTTGGCTTTGGATTCTAGAAGGGCGTAGGAAAATGGCAGGAAAAGCCGCACAAAGATTCAGTCGCAAATTTCCAAAGAAAACTGAAGCAGTTGTGCGAGCACAGATGGAACATCCCATTAGACCAGAGAATCACTAAGCTGAATCAAGTGATAAGGGGCTGGATAAACTATTTCAGCATCGGGTCGATGAATAAAGTGATGACCAGAATGGACGAGCATCTCAGAACCATGATACGTGTCATCATCTGGAAACAATGGAAGATACCATCAAAGCGCCTATGGGGACTACGGAAGCTTGGAGTCCCTGCAAAGATTGCCGAGAGAGAATCACAGTGGGAAGACCACTACTAGTTCGTAACCACAAGGTCTTTCTTGATAAGGACTTGTGAGCTGTCTGGATTATTATCTGAAACGACATGATTTGAAGTTCAACTGTACCGCCACGTGCTGAACGGCATGCGTGGTGGTTTGAGAGTGCTATTTATGTATAGCCCTACTCGATTGACACGATTCTAAATAAAACATTTATTTCACTTTTTTTGGTGTATAGTTCAATGAACTGGTATCAGCTTTCTAATTGTTTTAAAGACATTGTTAGTTTTGATGATCATGATTCATTCCGTTATGTTTTTATGAGTTTTAAAGATGCTTATCACAATTCATAGTCAATAACCTACTGAATATTTCACCCCCCATGGTGGCAAAATATTCAGTAACTTTTCTACAGTATAAGTTAGATTTCTAATGAACACTTTCTTTAGACAGTGAAAATAAATAATGAAATGAATTGTTATGCGACAGCAGGAGGGTTGAAAGGGTAAGGACAATAGAGCAATGTACAACCGAAAGTATAAAGGGTAAAAAAAGGGGTCAGGTGAGCAAAAGTTCCGCATAAAGTTCCGTAGAAAATAAAAAACCCGCCAAATCAATCGATTTGACAGGTATATGGTGAGCGTTAAGGGACTCGAACCCATGACCCCTTCCACGTCAAGGAAGTGCTCTCCCAACTGAGCTAAACACTCAATGCTTTAGTATGATACCATAACCGGGTGAATTTGCAAAGTGATTTTCAGTGAAGTAATCAGGTATTCTTATCAGGAAAAGAAGAAAAGATATCCATATGACAGAAGAAGATAAATTCTTTGGAACAGACTGAGTAATACAAGCATGTGAAGATTTGACTGAAATTGAATATGCTATAATTTTTGGGTAGTTTATCAGGAATTTATCGGAGCGTATCCTATGGAAGTTGATCAAAATCTGATTGCAGCGGTCAAAAAAATAGGTATTAACGATACCGGCCTTTATCAGTGGGATGGCAAGAGTCTTCACTCACTTTACGGCAATGTAAGGATTCAGGAATACACAGGAATGAGCCGTGAAGAATTTGATGCAGTTGTTCAAGGAGATTTCGTCAATATGGTCGTGAAAGAAGACCGTGAGAAATCAATGCGTCAGCTGAATGAAATGGTGAAGAACCAGGAAAGCGGAGTCTTCTCTTTCAGGATTTACCATAAAGACAGGTTCATGACCTGGCTTCGTGTAGAGGCAAAATACATGGGGGAAATGAATGGGGAACCGGTCATTATGGCCTATTTCAGCAGTCTTTCTGGTGAAGAAGCAGTATTTGAGACGTTAGTTGACCGTCTGAATGACATTATTTACGTCATTGATAAGCAGTCTCATGAACTTCTGTATATGAATGATTATGCATTAAAAACAAGTGATTATCGCAATTATGTCGGTATGAAATGTCATAAGTATCTTAATAACATAGATGAACCATGCCCATGGTGCTCTCTGCCGATGATTAAGAATGGAAAAGCTCATGTGGCAGAGAACTATGTACCTCCGCAGGGACGCTGGTATGAACATGATGTATTTGACATCAATTGGTACAATTACGATGCTGCAGCATTTTATCTGACGGATATCACAGAAAAGAAAAATCTGGAAAAGATCAAAGTCAAAGGACAGTATCAAAGGATTTTGAATGCCAATCCCGATGCCCTGGCACTTTATGCAGCAAATCTGACCAGAAACACAATTGGTGATGGCCAATGTTCAAGCCGGGCAGTTTGGAACAGAATCGACCTGGACAACTGTGACAGTTTCTTTGCTTCGGTTGAAAAGATGATCATGGACAAGGCGATACAGCAGCGTTTTGCCATGGTCTTCAAACAGAAGGCACTGCTGGAAGAATATTATAAAGGCATTACAGAAGAAACCATTGTCTATCCAATCCTGAACCATCTTGGTGAAAAGATGTGGATCAAGGGAACAGTCTCCATGGTCGAAAACCCGGTCAATAATGACATTGAGGCAGTCATCTATGCAGTCAATGTTACACATAATAAGAAATTGGAAAAAGTCGTTCAGCGGATTACTTTGGATGACTATGATTTTGTTGCGCTGATTGACCGCAGAAAAAAGACTGTGGAACAGATCATGATGTCAGAGAAATCTGACATTGTACGTTCTTATGAAACTGTTGATTACAATACCGTTCTGAAGCAGCTCATGATTGGAAAGACAAATCCTGCAGAGACGCAGAATCACTTGGATAAACTTCAATATGCAAACATTCTGAAGAAGCTGGAAACAGACGGATCAGTCATCTATCCATATACAAGTTTTTCTGCTAAAAAGCAGCCGCTGCGCAAGCAGCTGAAATTTATCTGGCTGGCAGAGGCGCGTGATTTTATCCTGATGACACGTACAGATATTACAGCGGCATATCAAGAGGAACAGCGCCAGCTGGAACGCCTGACGGAAACGATGAAAAAGCTGGAAATTGCTAATAATGCGAAAACTGACTTCGTATCCAGGATCAGTCATGATATCCGTACGCCGATCAGTGCAATCGTCAGCATGACGCAGTTCGCAAAAGAAGATATTGATCACAAAGATCAGCTGATGGATGATATTAAGAAAATTGAAGGGTCTAATGCATTCTTGATGTCATTGATCAATGACATCCTGGATGTTTCCAAGATAGACAGCGGAAAAATGGAACTCTATCCAGAACCTTATCCTTATGAAGAATATATAGCGAATGTGAGTGGAATGTTTGCCCCGATGTGTGCAGATAAAGGACTGACATTCAAGATCCTGAACAACCGCAGTATCGGAGCGACCGCCATCGTGGATAAGGTACGCCTCAATCAAATCACAATGAATCTGCTTTCAAATGCGGTGAAATATACACCGAAAGGCGGGACAGTCACTTACGATTCACAGACTCAGCGCCTGCCGGGAAATAAGGTCAAAGTTCAGTTTACAATCAGTGATACAGGCATCGGCATGAGCGAGGAATTCCAGAAACGGATGTTTGAGGAATTTACACAGGAAGACAGTGAATACCGCAAGGAACATGGCGTCAGCGGCACTGGACTTGGTCTTGCAATTGTAAAACGAATTATTGATCTGATGAATGGAACGATTGAAGTGTGGTCAAGACTGAATGAAGGGACATCCGTTACTGTGACTCTTGTGCTTCCTTCCGGCACAGCACCGATGGTCCAGGGAGAATCGAAGACACTATCAGCTTCTCTGAATCTGCCGCATCGGCTGAATCTCAGCATTCTGGTCGTAGAAGACAATGAGATCAACCGTGAGATTGCCGCAAGGATCCTGAATCACCTCGGCGCTGAGACAGAGTTTGCTTTCAATGGCGCGGAAGGCGCGGAAAAGTTCAGGGTATCTAAAAAAGGACAGTATGATGTCATACTGATGGATATTCAAATGCCTGTCATGGACGGCTTTGAAGCAGCGGGACAGATCCGCCGAATGGATCGCAGTGATGCCGGTACCGTGCCAATCATCGCAATGTCTGCAAATGTATTTGATACAAGCATCCAAGCCGCAAAAAAAGCAGGCATGAATGACTATCTGACGAAACCGGTCGATCCTGAAAAAGTATATGAGGTTTTAAGCAAGTATCAGAAGAAGTAAAAAAGGAATTCACTCAGTGTCATGGCTGAATGAACTCCTCTTTTTTATTGATCTTTCATGCTGGTGATCAGCCAGCCGCTGTCTTCCTTGTCGACTGTGATGATGACGGATTTTGCAGAAGCCTTGAGATTCTTCAATGCATCTGTATAGTTTGTCGCAAACCAGGTGGCCATCGATGACATCATGTATTCGGCGGCAGCAGTTTCACCCTCACTGGTGTATTTATCCATGACTTGGGAGGAAATACCGCTGATGAAGGAATTATAGTCAATATTCTGTACAGCTTCTGAAATTGTATCGGAATCCAGGATCGAGGCATCTACCGATACGTTGTATTCTGTATCAGAGACTTTCTCAACCTTTGTTATCTTGTGAGACTGGACACAGAGCTTAATGATCTGACTGAATGCATCTGAAAAAAGCTTCTTAGTGCTGTCGCTGACATCATACTGCGCAATCATGTCATTCATGCTTTCCTCAATGCTCTTGAGGGAAGAGAAATCTGTGGTTGCATTTGAACTGACATATTTATATGCATCTTCCAGATTGCCCTCTTCTAATGATACAAAATAGCTGTTGACGGTATTTTTTACAGCGGACTCCGTAGAATTTGCCGCACATGATGTTAAAGAGAGTGCTAGAACTACTGCAAGTAATGCTTTCAATATCTTCTTCATAAGTTACCTCAGGTATTATCATACTCTGTTTTTCGGCATACGTCATTTTTCGGTATTACAGAGATTTACAAAAGTTTACCAAAAGCATGAAGAAATGACTGTGCTAGAATGTACTTGAAATCCAAGGAGAAATTGAAATGACTGATATGGCGAAGGAACATCCTGACTGCGCGTACTGTGCAAAGGGAGAATTGGTTGCGAAGTTTGGCATTGAGATCTGTGAGTTGAATGCTTCAACAGTATATCTGTTCAAAGAGCAGTCTCATCCCGGCAGATGCATCGTTGCATCCAAGCATCATGTGTCAGAGATACTGGAACTGTCTAAAGAGGACAGAGAAGCATTTATTGAAGATGTGACTAGAGTCGCAGAGGCAATCCATGAAGTATGTCATCCGGATAAGCTGAACTACGGCATGTATGGAGACACAGGACATCATCTGCATATGCATCTGTGCCCAAAATACAAAGATGAATATGAGTGGGGCGGAACATTTGCAATGAATCCGGATCAGAAGTATTTAAGCGATACGGAATACGAAGAGCTTAGAGAAAAACTCAAGCAGGCAATTTTAAAGTAATCAACAGTCATGGACATTGTTCATGACTGTTTTTATGGTAGAATACATCCGACATGTATAGATTAGAAAATTGGTATTTTGAGAAAAACAAAGACAGATACAGAGTGTGGGGGAATGTATATGGACATCCTCACTTTATTGAAGGACAGTGGATCTCCACTTCAACGCTAAAGGATATCCGAAGAGACGATGAGACTTTGATCATGACGACCGGACACAGTCAGTACTGTGCGAAGTTCGAAGACCATCAAAGAGTAGATGCAAGAGTATTGAAGAAGGCACTGCATGACTATCTGTGGCCGGAAGATGAAGGATTGTGTCAGAAGATCCTGTATGAAAGCGGAAAGAAGACAAAGAATGAGAAAGAAATACCTGCATCATGCAGTACATGTGCAGTGATTGTTTTTGAAGATGGATTCAAAGAGCTTGTACTGAAACTGCATGGTCATGAAAAGACAGTCAGTTCCTATGATGTGCACAAAGGGCTGTTTCAGGATGTGACGGAAGTGTCAGATGCAGATCTTGGGTATTGTTTCCGCTTCTATGCATATCAGAAGAACGGTTTTCAGTTCGAAGAATGGAAGGGTAGATTCAGCCCCGTTTTTATGAAGAATACTGGTGAAGAAGAAGTGCATGTATCAACTGTGTTCGGGGATTATCTGATTGAAGCTCATGAATGTGTGCTGATTGATCCGATGAACATGAATGCAAGGGTCTTCCACGAGCAGGGACGGGCGGCGTATAGTGAAACCAGAGTCATACCGCATGGCTCTTTAAAGGTGAAAATCTGAAGCGAGGGCGTATGGAACAAATTAAAAGCTGGAATGAACTGACAGAGAAGCTGCAGCAGGAACCAATCCTGCTCGTGTATCTTTCGTCAACTGACTGCGGTGTATGCAAGGCTGATGAACTGAAAATCGACCAGATGAGAAAGGAACTCTCTTTTCCATCTGTTTCGTTTGATGTCAATGATGTGCCGGAGGCTGCTGGGCAGCTGAATGTTTTCTCTATGCCAGCTGTACTGCTGTTTTTTCATCAGAAAGAATATCATCGGCAGACACGGATCATCGATTTCTATGAATTGGATAAAAGAATGAAAGAATTGATCGACGCTCAAGACTGATCGGAGATATTGATATGGATTACATCACAAAGAATACAAAAGTATATAACATCGTGTCTGTTGCAGCGATGATTGTTTCAGCATGGATCGGAGCAGTGGCAGTCAATATGTTCATTCTGCCTGGCAATATGATCTCAGGCGGATTCACGGGTCTCGCAATTCTGCTCAATGCAGTCAGCAGCGCTGCTGGATTTCCCATCAGTATTTCATTGATCTATTTGCTGCTGAATATTCCGGCTGTGATTCTGTGCTACAGGTCAATATCCAGAAGGTTTATTGTTCTGTCCTTGATCAACGTTGTGGCATCTTCGTTCTTCATAAAAATAGTGAACATGCCGCCGCTGTTTACGGATCCTATTCTGCTGGTCATTTTCGGCGGTGTTCTGTCCGGCATCTCTACGATCATTGCTCTGAAAGTAGATGGGTCGACCGGCGGCACAGATTTTGTGGCACTTTACTTCTCCAACCGTCATGGCCGTGCGGTCTGGCGTGAAGTGTTTGTCTTCAATGCCTGCATGATCATTATTTTCGGTTTTACCAAAGGATGGATCAATGCTGGATATTCAATTGTATTTCAGTTTGTGGCAACAAAATTTGTGACTGCCTTCCATACACGATACAACCGTGTAACTCTGCAGATCATGACAGAACACTGTGAAGATGTGCTCAAGACACTGGTCGCTGAAAGCCAGCACGGCATCACATGCACAGACAGTTACGGCGGCTACAGTCACAAACCGATTACCATGATTACAACAGTAGTTTCTTCCTATCAGTCTCATGAGATCATCCGGGCGGTATTGAAGGTAGACAGCAGTGCAATAGTCAATGTCGTGCAGTCGGAAGAGTTCTTCGGCAAATTTGTACAAAAACCATATTAAAAAAAGGCTCTTGGAGAGATTCTCTGAGAGCCTTCAGCATAACTGCAGAGGATTCTGTTTTCCTTCAGCCATACTGATGATGCCGCTGACACCGTATTCCACCATGGATTTGACAGCTGCGTCTGTATAGAAGGCCATATGCTGGGTGTGTACGACATTTTTAAACTGGCGCAGGTAGGCCATATCACGGTTGGAGAAGATGTCTGTCTTTAGATTCTTGTGAACAATATCTTCTTCGTTCTCAAGGACATCAATTCCTAGTGCACCGATCTGTTCGCTTTCAATGCCTCTGGTCAGTGCGTGGACATCGGTCAGTGCACCGCGGGCACAGTTGATGATGACAACGCCTTTTTTCATCTTGGCAATGGAATCATCATTGATCATATGATATGTACTGTCGAATAAAGGCATGTGCAGAGTGATGATATCAGCCTGGGCATAGACTTCATCCAAAGACATGTATTCAACAATTCCTTTCAGTGATGGATTTTCATGCAGGTCATAGGCAATCATGCGGCATCCAAAGCCTGTCAAGTCTTTGGCAACCGCTGCTCCAATCCTGCCGGTTCCTAAAATGCCGACCGTCAGATCCTTTAATTCTCTGCCTTGCAGACCATCCAGGGAATAGTCGTTGCACTGGGTGCGCCACAATGCCTGCTTGTATTTTCTCAGACAGAGCAGGATCATCATGATGGTATAGTCAGCTACACCATTTGGGGCATAGGCACTGTTGGATACATGAATGTGATGACGCTTGGCTGCTTCCAGATCGATGTGGTTGTAGCCGATGGAACGCGTCGTTAAGTAAATGATCTTCTGTGCTTCCAGAAGTGAAGCTTCTTCTTCACCAATATGGGATTGTCCAAGAATCGTGACTGCTGAACCTGGTTCAAGAAAAGGAATATTCGCAACAGATAAGCGGTCAGCAGAACACTTGATCTCAACATTGTATTTCTTTGCCATTTCATTGAAATATTCTGTTTCATCATCTCTGACTTCAAATGCATAAATTTTCATAGGTTCACCTCAATGAATTTATTATAAAGCAGACGCATTTCATGTAAAGCGGGACCTTACATCGAAAGCGTCTGTTATTTTATTTGTGGATCTCTTCCGTGAGCATGCCATCAATATCGATATAATACTACTTCGGATTTTTGAGAAACAAAGGTGCAGATGCCGCTGTTCAGCTTCACTTTTTACAGCAGTGTCCTTCCTTGATGAGATGTGATTATTTCAATCAGCCGAAGCGGTAGGATGTCATGGACATGGAGCCCAGTTCACGATAGTCGTTCCAGACTGTCACCTGATCATCTGCTGAGGCGGCACCTAAAGCGACCAGGAATGGATTGTAGTGCTCTGAAGTAGGAACTGCCTTTGCGGCATTCGGCAGGGCCTGATAGTTGACAGGAATGTCAAACTGATGGGTGAGGACAGCCGCCTTGATGGTACGGTCAAAATTTTCGGCCCATTCATAGCCATGATCACTGCCCCAGCTGACCATGCCAAGATTGTGGACGATATTTCCGCTTGCAAGAATCAAGGCGCCTTCATCTCTTAACTGTGCCAGTTTCTTGCCAGTCTCATACTGTTCCTTTGGCGAAGCCGTCGTATCCGTGCTGATCATTATGACTGGGATATCTGCCTTTGGATACATATTGCAAAGTACAGACCAGATGCCGTGGTCAATGCCCCAGTCATTGTTGACTGAAGCAGTGCCGTCCAGTGCTTCCAGCACACGGTCGGCAAGCATGGTCGATCCAGCTGGTTCGTAATGGATCTGATACAGTTCGTCTGGAAAGCCGTACATATCAAAGATCTGCGGATTTTCATCACTTCTTCGGACACATAATCCTTCCGTCATCCAATGGGAAGAAACAGCAGCGATGAATTTCGGCTGACCCAGTTCCTTTCCCATCTTTTTCCAGCCATCTCTGGCTCTATTTTCGCCAATAGCATTCATTGGACTTCCATGCCCAGTGAAAATCACCGGCATTGTATTTTTTTCTGTCATGTTCTCCTCCATATTCATATTCAGTCCTTTATTTGTATCACAGTTTCACACAGTTGGTCCTCAAGATGCCCTGCAGACGGATCAATCTGCAGGCAGCAGTAGCTTTCATGCATGGAGGTATTATATAATGTGAGTAGGAATAATTAATACCATACTTTGCATCACATCTGAGGAGCGGAATAGAGGAATGAAAATGAAACAGATACTGCGCTTATTACTTGTAGCACTTCTTTGCGTGGCAGAGCTTGCCTTGAACCTGACAGCCTTGTCTGTTCATGCCTCAGATGACCCCAAGAGAGTCCTCTATATCAGCTCTTATTCCTATTCCTGGGGAACAGTTCCACAGCAGATCAAAGGGGTATCAGAAACACTGACCTCAGATGCATATGCAGTGAATTATGAATTTATGGATACGAAGAATACCTCTTACACAAAGGGATATCGGGAATACTATCAGCTGCTGAACTACAAGCTTTCTACAAGAAAAAAATATGACGGCGTGATTGTCGGCGATGATGCTGCCTTGAACTTTGTTGAAATGTATAAAGACAGTCTGTTCGCCAGGATACCGATTACTTTTCTGGCTGTTGATAATATCAGCAATGCGGAAAAAGCATCAAAGGATCCGTATGTAACAGGTGTAGTGGAAAAGGTTGACTATCAGAAAAATATCGAGATAGCGCAAAAGCTTCTTCCGAAGGCGAAGAATATTACCTTCATCTTCGATAATAAAGAGAATGGACTCGGCATTGCCAGTCAGCTGAATGAACAGCGGGATTATTTTAAGGGATATCATGTCAGCTATCTGAATACTTCCGAATATGACAAGAATGACCTGTGTCAGGAACTGTCTTTCTTCACATCTGATGATATCGTGTTCTTTGTCTCTATGGGGCAGCTGAAGAATAATGTCATCCTGAATGAATATGACAGGTATGCGATGGTCAGGGAGCACGCAAGCGTACCATTCTTCCGGCTGACGACGGCAGGAATCGGTGAAGGGGCATTGGGCGGGTATGTCGTGGATTTTGAAAAGAGCGGTGAGATTGCGGCTTCCATGCTTGTGACGATGATGACTGATCCGCTGGCTGAAAAACCGGCAATGGAATACAACACTCCGGGGATGTATTACTTTGACTACAACATTCTGAAAGAGTACAGCCTGAAAGCAGCCCTGCTACCATCCGAAGCAAAGGTCATCAATCAGCCGGAATCCTTCTGGCGCACATATTCAAATCAGATCATGATTGGACTGCTGTCCATGTTGCTGATCGTTTTCATTATTTTTACAATCCTTCTGCGCAGGACAAAGAGACAGATTGAGCTGAAGAATGCTGAACTGACGGCTGCCAGCCGGGCAAAGACAGATTTTCTTTCTAATATGAGCCATGATATCCGTACTCCGATGAATGCCATCTTGGGTATTACAACGCTGCTGCAGCATACAGATGTTCCAGAAGAAAAGGAAAAATATATCAATCAGATTGAACAGTCTGGAAAGTATATGCTCAGTTTGATCAATGATGCCCTCGATATGTCGAAGATTGAAGCAGGTAAGATGACACTCAATCCGCAGCCTGTCAGCAATCATGAGATCATTGATCATGTCTTGGCAACCATTGAGCCGCTTGCTCATCGTAAGCCAATCCGTTTCGTTGTTGATATTCCGCCGGAAGATGATCCCTGCTGGACGACAGTATGTGTGGATTCTGTACGAATGAGCCAGATCTTTATGAATCTGCTTTCCAATGCAGTGAAATTCACGCCGGCAGGCGGAACAGTGACATTGAAGATGGAAGTGGTCAGCAACGATGACGAGAAGATTGCATGTCACTATACTGTTGCGGATTCCGGAATCGGAATGAGCAGTGAATTCCAGAAACACTTGTTTGAACCATTTAATCAGGAGAAGCGTGAATATATTTCACATGAGAATGGAACCGGTCTTGGCTTAGTCATTGTCAAGAAACTGGTCGACCTGCTTGGCGGGACTATCAAGATCACCAGCATAGAAGATAAAGGAACAGCAGTTGATTTATATCTGACGCATCCAAAATGTACTATGCCGAACGATGAAGCATTGAAGCCGGCGGATCTTTCAATCCTGGCAGGAAAACACATCCTGCTGTGCGAAGACAATTCACTGAACGCTGAAATTGCCTCACAGCTGCTGGCTGCGAAGGAAGTGACAATTGAAAGAGCTGAAAATGGCAGAATTGGTGTTGACCGTTTTGCGGCAGAGCCGGCAGGCACTTATGATGCTATTCTGATGGATGTTCGCATGCCGGTCATGGACGGCTTGGAAGCAGCCAGGGCAATCCGCTGCCTTGACCGACCTGATGCCAAGACAATCCCAATCATCTCGATGACCGCAAATACATTTGATGAAGATGTGAATCGGTGCATGGAAGCAGGCATGAATGCGCATATTGCAAAACCGATTGATGCGCAGCTGATGTTTGAAGTTCTGGCAAAATGCATCAAAGAGAAACAATCAAAAAAGGGAAGTGCTTGATGAGCACTTCCTTTTTACTCGATTGGCAGATAATGGGCAGTAATCTGAAGCCCTTTGAGAAAGAGCGCATGGTCGGCTGTCAGTCCTAAACGCAGATGAGATTCACTGTCAAAGCAGGATCCCGGCACATAGAAGACACCGGTCTGATCCAGCAGGTACCTGGCAAAATCTGCACTTGCGATTGGTGCATCATATTTCAGAAAACCAACAGTGCCTGCCTGCGGCATAACGATGCTGAATGCGGGATTGTCCTTCAGCCAGGAAGTGAGAGATGCTTTGTTGGCATCAATGATTGCACAGCTTCGTGCCAGAATGTTTTCCTTATTCTGGAGGGCTATGAGGGCAAGGGCATCAATCAATGGACCGGTCGAAATAATGGAATAATCCCGGCGAACATTGACAGCTGCAATGACTTCAGCAGGTCCTTTGATCCAGCCTAAACGCAGCCCGGCAAGAGAGAACATTTTCGATAATGAAGAAGTTGAGATGCCTTTCTCATACTCATCGCAGATACTCGGCTGATCAGGACTGCGGTATACTTCATCGCAGAGAATATAAGTCTGATTTTCTTTCGCCAACCGATACAGTTCCTGCAGGTAGTCTTCATGAAAGACAGTACCGGTCGGATTGTTGGGATTGTTGAGAATGACCAGTTTCACTTTGCCGGCAAAGACAGCTTCCAGTTCTTCTTTCCTTGGCTGCCATCCATTTTCTTCATACAACTGCAGGGTGGTTACATGACATCCGATTGAACGCGGCAGATCTGTAAACTGCTGATAGGAAGGAGTATAGGTGACAACTGTGTCGCCTGCTTCCAATAAGGTCTCCATGACCATTTCATTAGCCTGCAGGCATCCCTGTGCCATTGTAATGGAATCAACTGTACCGCTCTGATACAGCTTGAGAATTTCTTCCTTCAGATGGATATCCCCGGTAATAGTGCCGTAATCCATCTTTACTTTAGAAAGCAGTCCCTGCTGATCCATAGCTGTGAGCTCTTGGAACGTAAAAGGACTTACGCAGGTATCTGTCATGTTAAAGACAGCTTTACCCTCGTAGTCATTCATCCACTGTTCTACTTTAAAATCAGCAATCTGCATATCTATTCGTAGAATACCTTGTTTAAGAAGTCCTGTGCACGGTCCGTCTGTGGATGGGCAAAGAAGTCTTCAGAAGTATTCTCTTCTACTATCTTACCAGAATCCAGGAAGATGACACGATTGCCTACCTTACGGGCGAAGCCCATTTCATGTGTGACAACGATCATTGTCATGCCCTGTCTGCCGAGATCTTTCATGACTTCCAATACTTCCTTGATCATTTCTGGGTCAAGTGCTGAAGTAGGTTCATCAAAAAGCATCATTTCTGGATTCATGCATAGTGCTCTGGCAATGGCAGCTCTCTGTTTCTGACCGCCGGACAGTTTGGAAGGGAAGGCATCATACTTGTCAGACAGTCCGACTTTTGTTAAATACATCTTGGCTGTTTCTTCTGCCTGCTTCTTTGGAATTCCTGCAGTGGTCTGTGCCAGCATGCAGTTCTCCAGGACTGTTTTATTGTTGAATAGATTGAAGTGCTGGAAGACAAATCCCATCTTCTTACGCTGCTCGATATATTTTGTTTTATTCTTTGGGTCCATCAGCTCGCCGTTCAGGTATACTTCACCTTTTTCAGCGGTCTCCAGCCCGTGGATGCATCTGCACAGTGTACTTTTGCCAGATCCGGAAGGACCGATCAGACAGACAATATCTCCATCATTGACCGTTAGATTGATATCATCCAGCGCCTGCAGTTCACCGAACTTCTTATATAAATGTTTTACCTCAATCACTGACGGCGAACCTCCTTTCGACTTTCTTGGAAAGATATGATGTGATGACAGTCATACAGAGATACATGATGCCCGCCAAGATCAGCGGATCCAGATAATCATAGTATTTCTTACCCAATACCTGAGCGGAGTACAAAAGTTCCAGCGCTCCGATATTGGAAATCAAGGAACTGTCCTTGATCAATGTAATGAATTCAGAAACAAGCGGCGGTACAATGCGCTTAAATGCCTGTGGAAGAATGATCTCCTTCATCATTGTGCCATAACCGATGCCAAGGGTCGCACATGCTTCCCACTGGCCCTTATCAACACCCTGGATGCCGGAACGGATCAGTTCTGCCTGATAGGCACCAGAGTTGAAACTCAGAGCAAGAATGCCTACAACATATGGATTGGCATTCAGTCTGGAACCGGTCAGTCTTTGGTATAAGACAGGCACGCCAAGATAGAAGAATAAGATCTGCAGCAGCATAGGAGTGCCGCGGAACAATTCAACATAGATATTAGCCAGCCAGCGCAGGATCAGGATGCCGATGTTCTTTGACTGTGACAGCTTAGCGGCTGCAATCAGGATGCCGATGACACATCCGATAGCAATCGCACCAAGTGCGAGCAACAAACTGTAGCCCGCACCTTTTAACATAAAGAGAATATTGTCTGATGTGAAAATATCACTCATGATCAGTTACTTGCGTTGATCCACTTTGCCTTATAAGTCTTGAAGTCATCGCTTGCAAGGAAGGCAGCCAGTGCTTTATTGACTGGTTCCATCAGTTCTGTATTTCCTTCTTTGGCAATGATATAGACATTCTCATCCAATAAGGAACCGTTCAGCATCTTGAAGTTGCCGGTTGCCACATAGTTCTCTGCAACAGCGATATCAAGAATTGCAGCATCAATGCCGCCGCTCTTTAATGTTTCCATGATGACACCCATGTCTTCGACTGCCTGGACAGTTGCACCTTCAATTTCATTGGCACATGTCTCACCGGTGGAGCCTAACTGAGCACCAATCTTCTTGCCTTTCAGATCATCCTTTGTTGTGATGGAGCTTCCAGCTGCGACAACTGCGACCTGTGCACTGTCATAGTATGGATCAGAGAACAGGACCTTTCTGTCTTCAGCATAGGTAAATCCAGAGATGCCTAAGTCGACCTGGTCTGTCTGGACAGCGGAGATGATTGTATCAAAGCTCATCTGCTTCCATTCATGTGTATAGTTGTAGCCGTTCTGATTCAGCCAGTTGAACAGCCATTCGCCCATGTCATAGTCAAAGCCTTCCAGCTTGCCGTCTGCGCTCAAGGAATCAAATGGCGGATAGTCTGGTGAGATGGCAATGATGATATTCTTTGCTGCTGCAGCAGTAGATGAAGATGCTGTTGTAGTCGTTGTTGTAGCTGCCGAGCAGGCAGTCATGCTTAATACGGATGCGGCAGCGATTGCTGTCTTGAAGATCTTATTGAATGTTTTCATAGTTTTCTCTCCCTTTTCTATGTGTTGTGTGTTGTTTGTGCTGAGGCTGTTCATTCGTCGTTCTTCCATTGGCTCACCTCCTGTGATAAACAAAAAAGCCGTCTTCTGGATATCTCCAGAGACGACTTTGATCGCGGTACCACTCTGATTGCCGGCAAATCAGCTGCCGACCACCTCAATCCGTTAACGCCGGTTCTACGTTCTTTCCTACTGTGATTCAGAAAGACTTCTCCCAAATGCGGTTCTTCGATTCTGGTGCCGCTGGACTTTCACTCTGTTCCAGCTCGCTGATGGACATCACCGAATACTCTTTTGTTCATTGAAGATAACAGTACTGTAGTGGAAAGTTCATCGAATGTCAAATGTTTTTACAAAAACATTTCTGAAAATGTTTACATTCTATTTCTGTGATATGAAAAGAAGATGGAAACAGGACGGATGGAAAAGGGAACATTTCCCGCATCTGGAAAATACATTGATAAAATGAACATTTTTCAATATTGAAGCCTATAATATGTTACATATTCAGGCATGCATACAGGCCGAAAAGGTAAAATATGTGCATAATCTCCTACATTGTAAATTTGAAGACATTTGGCAGAAATGTTCACAAGGATAACGCTAAGATCAGTCCATCTCTTGAGTACCTCATGGGACCGGACTTTTTAGGTTATGTGAAGGACAGGAACGCACACCGTGCTCTTCTGAAGAAGCTTCCATTTGAACAGCTGTACCTCAAGGCAGAGGACGGCATTTCTTTAGCAGGGTATTACTATGTCAATCCATCCAATATCGGCAGGACAGCAGTATTGATCCATGGCCACAGTTCAAATGGATATGAAGGGTATGCCAGTGTCGGTCTGAAGTATATCCATCATGGGTATAATGTCCTGCTGATGGACAACCGTGCCTGCGGCAGCAGTGAAGGAAAGTGGTGTACTTTCGGCATCATGGAGAGCAGAGATACGCTGCGCTGGGTGAAGTATCTGGCAAAAGAGAATCCAGATGACAAGATCATCATTCACGGTACATCGCTCGGCGGTGCATCTGCATGCATGATGTCAGACATGGATCTGCCGGAACAGGTCAAGGCCATTGTATCAGACTGTGCCTTTGCCAATATCCGTCAGCAGCTGGAATACATCATTCCGCAGATCATGCATGTCAGGATCAAGCTGACCCTTTTTCAGGTGCTGGCAATGTTCCATCATGAAACTGGATTATCTGTAGATGCACAGAGTCCGCTGGAAAGTGTGAAGCATGCGAAAGTGCCGATGCTGTTCATTCATGGGGAAGAAGACCGCTATGTGCTGAAGGAGAATGCACTGAAGCTGTATGATGCATGCGGGAATGAAAAACAGCTGCTGCTGATTCCTGGTGCGGGTCACGCGGCATCACATTATATTGGCAAAGACCAGTATGAAACAGCGTTATTCCAGTTCCTGGACAAACATCTAGAAGAAGGTAAATGATCATGGAAAAAGTTGTGACAACGCTGAAAGAGAAAATATTCTATGCCTTTGGCAACATGGGCAGCTATATTCTGTGGGTGTTTACAGCTTCTTATATCACAATCTATGCGACCGACTGCCTGCAGTTCAGCGGCAATGGCTGGGCATACGGCGTCTTAGGTACGATCATCCTGATCAGCCGTTTCTTTGACGGCCTGTCAGATATCGGCATGGGTGTGATCATTGACCGCACCAGCACAAAGTATGGAAAGGCCAGACCTTGGTTTGGCCTCAGTCTGATCCCGTTATCCATTGTGTTCTTCTTCATGTTCTTTCTAAAGGGACAGTCAGAGACAAGTGCGCTGACATGGATCGGCATTCTGTATTTCCTGTTTACCGTGATCTTCTATACCATGAACAACATCAGCTTCAATGCGATGATGCCTCTGATCTCCAATGATTCGTATGATCAGACCAAGATCAGTACATTGGATTCTATCTTTACCAGCGTTGGTTCAATTGCGGCAGCGATGGCAATTCCTGTGTTAAGTATGCTGGGAGGTTCGGACAAGCAGTCATCCTGGACACTCTTGGTGGGTGTGCTGGCCGTCTTTGCCTTAGGTGCACAGATGATCTGTTTCTTCAATATCCGTGAGAAGAAAGAGATCCGTCCTGCAAAAGCATCTGCGATGGGAAAGTCAGATATCCGTGCCGGCTTCAAGGCATTGATGAAGACGAAGTATTTCTATATCGCTGTAGGCATGTTCTTGATCAATTACTATATGAGCTTATCAATCAGTTCTGTCGGCAAATACTATGCACAGTGGATCTTAGGCAATGCAAACTATGCTTCCCTGCTGGCTTCATTGCCAATGGTGACCATGGGCATCGGCCTGGTGCTGACCCCTGTCTTTGCCAAGAAACTGGGCAAGAGAAAGACAATGATGTTAGCGGTCGGATGTGTCTTTGCCGGCAATGTTGTCGGTTCCTTTGTCCCGAACTCATTAGCAGTTGCTTTAACAGGCGGCATGATCAAGGGATTTGGTTCTGCTGCTGTGATGTGTGAGCTGTATACCCTGGCACCGGATCTAGTCCGTTATGTGGAGCAGCAGTCCGGCATCCGGGTCGAAGGTCTGGCTGCTTCTGCCAACAGCTTTGGCTGCAAGATTGGCTCCGGCATCGGTTCTGCTGCCGTCATCTGGACGATTGCAGCATGCAACTACAGTGCAAGCTCTGTTTCAATATCAACAAAGACTGTGTTTTCTTTCAATGCCCTGTACTGGCGGGTCCCGGCAGTGCTCAGTGCAGTCCTGCTGCTGTTAGCATCCAAGTGGGATATTGAAGACAAAATGAAAGAGAAGAGAATTGATCATGATTGATTTTCCTGTTCCCGATTATAACAACAGTATTCTTTCAGTTGCTTCATCTGTCCTTCATCACTATGGCGCAGACAATCACGGGCATCCGACGCAGCCAATCCTGGATGATGCATTGAAGAGAAATCCAAGAAATGTTGTGGTCATGCTGTTTGACGGCATGGGTGTCAATCTTCTGGAGAAACATCTGCCGGCAGATTCTTTTCTGCGTACGCATATGCGTACAGAGATCTCCTCTGTCTTTCCGCCGACAACGGTGGCCGCAACAACTTCAATTCAATCAGGCTTAGCCCCGATTGAACACGGCTGGCTGGGATGGACGCTGTATTTCAAGGAAGTAGATACGACAGTATCTACCTTCTCGAACCGGCTGACATCCAACGGTAAAAAAGCTGCGAAGCAGTCCCTGGCAGAAACATGCATGCATTATGAGAATGTCACGGATCAGATTCATCATGCGTGCCCAGACGTCAAGGCAGATACGATCTCGATGCGTTCCCATTACTTCAACTATTCTATCGGTTCTTCCTGCCGTCAGGTCCTGCGGATCACTGCTAAGCCAGGCAGGCATTATCTCTACTGCTACTGGATCAATCCAGATCATCTGATCCATAAATACGGCATCAACAGTCCGCAGGTCCATCAGACGATCGTCAAGATCAATGACCAGGTTGAAAAAATGTATGCAAAGATGGAAGACACCACGGCAGTGATTCTGGCCGACCATGGCCTGATTGATACCAAGTGGGTCTATCTGGAAGACCATCCTGACCTCATTGAGATGCTGGTCAGAGAACCGTCCATTGAAACAAGGGCATTCAGCTTCTTTGTCAGACCGGAATGTCTGGAACAGTTCAAGACGGCTTTTGCTGAGGCATTCCAGGATAAGTTTGTTCTGTTAACAAAGCAGGAAGTACTGGACAGACATCTGTTCGGAGAAGGAACAGAACATCCAAAGATCAGAGAATTTGTCGGTGACTATCTCGGCATTGCAGTCAAGGATTATTCACTTGCCTATCATCGCAAGGATCATGAACTGATTGGGATGCATGCAGGCCTTACAAAAGAGGAACTGACGGTGCCGCTGATTTTGTTGGAAAAATAAATGCACTGATAGAGTCTGATTTATGCTATCATCTTGATAGGGAATGAAGTTCTCCCCGGGGAAGTATCCCAAACTGCTGAATAAGCTGATGACTTCTGTGTCTCATTTTATGTGAGATCAGATGGTTGTCAGCTTTTTTGTTTATCAGCAGGGGAGAACAAATTTCAAATGTCTAACAAGGAGGACATATGGATTACACAAAAGAAGTAGAGAACATGTGCACGGTCCACTGCGGCGGTCAGCATGGATGTGCACCAATTCCGGAAGAAGGGAAATGGGTCTACGCAAAGGAGATCAAGGACATTTCGGGATTGACACACGGTGTCGGCTGGTGTGCACCTCAGCAGGGTGCCTGCAAGCTGACGCTCAACATCAAGAACGGCATCATTGAAGAAGCACTGATTGAGACCATCGGATGCTCAGGCATGACACATTCTGCTGCCATGGCTTCAGAAGCACTGGTGGGCAGAACAGCATTGGAGGCATTGAATACAGACCTGGTCTGTGATGCCATCAACACAGCCATGCGTGAACTGTTCCTGCAGATCTCCTATGGACGTTCCCAGTCATCATTCTCTGAGAACGGTTTGAACATCGGCGCAGGTCTGGAAGACCTGGGCAAGGGCATCCGTTCCCAGGTAGGCACCTGCTACAGCACCAGAGCCAAAGGACCAAGATATCTAGAATTAGCAGAAGGGTATATCAATAAGATTGCCTTGGATGAGAACGATGAGATCATCGGCTATGAGTATGTCAACATGGGCAAATTCATGGAAGCAGTCAAGAGCGGCATGGATGCCAATGAAGCATTAGCCAAGAATAAATCCAGATACGGACGTTACGACGAAGCGGTCAAGGTCATTGACCCTCGTCATGAATAGGAGGAGAACAGAATGTCAGAATTATTCGAGAACTATGAGCGCCGCATCGATAAGATCAACGAGGTGCTGAAGCAGTACGGAATCAAGGATATCAATGAATGTAAGACCATCTGTGACAATGCGGGGATTGATCCTGCCGGCATGGTCAGAGGAATCCAGACGATCTGCTTCGATGATGCCTGCTGGGCATATACAGTCGGTGCAGCGATTGCCATCAAGAAGAATGCACGTACAGCCAAGGAAGCTGCCAAGGCATTAGGAGAAGGCCTGCAGGCTTTCTGCATTGCCGGCTCTGTGGCGGATGATAGGAAAGTCGGACTGGGACACGGCAACTTAGCAGCGATGCTGCTGGATGATGATACAAAGTGCTTTGCCTTCTTAGCAGGACATGAATCTTTTGCGGCTGCTGAAGGAGCGATTGGCATTGCCAGAAATGCATCTAAGGCAAGAAAAGAACCATTGAAGGTCATCCTGAACGGACTGGGCAAGGATGCGGCTAAGATCATTTCCAGAGTCAATGGCTTTACCTATGTAGAAACACTGTTTGACTACTATACAGGTGAATTGAAAGTGCTGTCTGAAACAGCATATTCCAAGGGCGAGCGTGCCAAGGTCAGATGCTATGGTGCAGATGACGTACGTGAAGGTGTCGCTATCATGTGGAAGGAAGGCGTTGATGTATCCATTACCGGCAATTCAACCAATCCAACCAGATTCCAGCATCCAGTTGCAGGTACCTATAAGAAGGAATGCTGGGAGAAGGGAAAAAAGTACTTCTCTGTCGCTTCCGGCGGCGGTACTGGCAGAACACTGCATCCAGATAACATGGCAGCAGGTCCTGCATCCTACGGTATGACGGATACAATGGGCCGCATGCACAGTGATGCTCAGTTTGCAGGAAGTTCTTCTGTACCGGCACACGTTGAAATGATGGGCTTCATCGGCATGGGAAACAACCCAATGGTCGGTGCCAGCGTTTCTGTTGCTGTTGCCGTACAGGAAGCAGCGAAGGCAGGAAAGTTCTAATAAAAAAGGAACGGTGCACTCATCGTCGGATGAATGTATCGTCCCTTTTCTTATGCTCAGCTTTTCCGTGAGCTCAGGATATGAATCAAAGTCTCCTTGACCACGGCAGCATCGATTGGCTTGCTGATATGTCCGTCCATGCCGCAGGCATATGACTTCTGGATGTCTTCTGAGAAGGCATTGGCAGTCATCGCGACAATGATGACGGAGGATGCATCGCTCCTCTCAGAACTGCGGATTGCTTTGGCAGCTTCATAGCCATTCATGACCGGCATCATGATATCCATGAAGATCATATCGATCTCACCAGGAGAGGATGCCAGGAACATGTCAACTGCTTCCTGTCCAGTTGAAGCTTTCTGTACTTCTGCACCTGCAGCTTTCAGCATAAATTCGGCAACCGCATAGTTGATTGGCTGATCTTCGGCAACCAGCACACGTCTGCCTTTTAAATAAGTGTCGCTTCCGACAGATGCATTTTTCTTGATCTTCAATGTCCTGTATTCTTCAAACAGGGTGGAACGGAAGACTGGACGGTACAATACTGCATCTGCGCCAGCATTCAGCACTGCTTTTTCCTGATCAATCATCTTCATATTGCAGCCATAGATGAGATTGGCAGAAGGATATTTCTGATGGAGCTTTGCAACAACTGCCGGTGCGTTGTCTTCACTGATCACAAGCAGCGCATCATAGGAATCCTTGAGGACTGCTGTATCATTCATAATCTGTTCATTATCCGCGACATCACATGCATCCTTGTTGATCAGTGGATACACCTTGGAAATATATTCACATGTCTGCTGATCATCCGCGATGAACAGCACTTTATAGTGCATAACATCATCAAACTGCGCCAGCATCTTATCCTGATCATCGAGACGGACTGGAATTTTGACAATGAAGGTAGAACCTTTTCCTTTTTCACTGTCAAGCTGAATCGTTCCGTTCATGGCTGTCACAATCTTCTTGACGATTGCAAGACCAAGTCCAGTCCCTTCGACTGGATTAATTGTTGAACGGATTTCACGTGCGAATGGTTCAAAGATTTTTTCTTGATTTTCCTTGGCAATGCCGATGCCATTGTCACAGCATGACATTTCCAAAATTATAGTATGTGGATCCTCTGCGGCAGTCTCATTAAAGCTCAGCTGGATCTGACCGCCCGGCGGGGTATATTTTGATGCATTTGAAATAAAGTTGACGAGGATCTGCTTGAGACGCTCTTTATCACCAATCAAGAATTCATATTGGACAGTGAAAGCAGTAACAGTAAATTCCTGCTGCTTTGCCTTGAGCATCGGCCATGTCATCTTCTCAACTTCAACAATCAGATCAGGCAGAATAAAACTGCTCTGCGCAATGACGACCTTGCCGCTTTCAATCTTGGAAAGGTCTAGAACATCATTGACTAAGGACAGAAGATGCTTGGATGCTGCTGTGACGATGCTCATGTCTTCCAATGCCTGCTTCTTGTTGTCAATATCATTGACAGCCATATTCGTCATGCCGACAATGGCATTCAATGGCGTCCGGATATCATGCGACATGTTCGCCAAAAATTCTGACTTTGCTTTGTTGGCAGCTTCTGCTTCCTGCTTCGCCTGTGCTAAGGCAAGATTTCGCCGTTCTCTGACTTTGGAGCCGGCAGCCGTGATCAGCAGGATGGCAATCAGGATCATGAAGACTGTTACAATCACTGATGCCTGCAGAGGATAATGCTTTACGAACTTCTGCAGAGAGGCTGGCTCACTGATAACCGTATCTTCACTCAGGATGCTCTGCAGTTCGTTGTCTTGAATGCGCTGCAGGGACTTGGAAAGAATGTCCAGAAGAATTGGATTGGATTCTTTTGTGATGCCGAGAGAAATGCTTTGCGAAATTGTATCGACTGGACGGTAGATAAATGATGAATAATCCGTTAAGGCACGATAGTAGTTTGCCTGATAATAGTTTAAGAAAGTGCAGTCTGCATTCCCGGCAGCTACTGCATTGATGCATTCATCGAAAGTGGCATATTTGACTGCTTCCATTTCTGGATATGCCTGTACAATCTCATTTGCAAGATAGGTGCCGCTGACAATGGCAACTGATGAAGGATCCACATCGGCATTCTTTGTTACACGCATAATCGAACCTGAGACATATGGCTGCGTAACAATCAAATCATGATTGTTTGCCCAGAGGTAATCATAGCTTACTGCAATGATGAGATCGGACGGCTTGCTGCCCATGCTGTCGTAGAGTTCCTGGGTAGAGGATGATTCAATAAATTTGAAGGTGATGCCGGTCTCTTTACCGATTGCTCGGATGACATCAGGTGTGATGCCGGATGCTTCACCGTTCTCATCATATTCAAATGGTTTCCAGTTAGTTTCATATGCAACATATACAACTGGACTGGTCTGCAGATAAGCTGTTTCTTCCTGCGTATAGCCCGCAATCTGAACGGAGCTTCCCTTAAATGTTTTCTGATACAGAAGAGTATTGAAGTTTGGCTCATAGCTGATCAGTTTTGTCATTGCCTGATCGAGCTCGGCTTTTAACTCCGGGATTCTATTACTTGTGGCAATATAGACCGGCAGGGAAGAACATTTTGCGAGAATGACATGGTTTTCTGGAATCTCCAGATAGTTGGTCTGTACTAAGGCGTCAATCTCACCGGTATCCAGAGCGTTATACATGTCAATGCCGTTGTTGAATCCAACACCCTGGAAACTGAAACCGGAAGTTCTGCTGTAAGACTGCAGAGAATCAATCATTGTACCGCTGTTCTCATAGCCGATTTTCAGACCGTTAAATCCTTGATAGTCATTAAAGTAAAGATCTGTATCAGAGCGGCCAATGAGATAGCATATCTCTGTTCCCATCGCATCTTCAGAATAATCTAGATATGAGTCACGCTCAGCTTTTTTTGATATATCGAGCAGAACATCGACTTCTCCATCCTTTGCTCTCTGCAGGCACTCAGCCCAAGTGCCGTAAATATAGGTATAATCCCAATTTGCATACTCTGCTACTGCCTGCAGATACTGTTTGTCGAACAGGATGCTCCGGTCGTCATCAGAAGTTCCTGAAGTGACTTCACCATTGCGCAGGCCTACACGAACAGTCCGACGGACTGGAGTCTTGTCTTCTGCCTTCGGGCTCACAGAAAAAACAGATAACATGACAGACACTGTCATAAGAGCTGTAAACAATTTTCTGAGCATACTTCTTTTAGACATGCATTTTCTCCTGGAAGGTATCGAAAGTGAGTTTCTTACATTTGAGTTTCTTATATTATAGGATAGGGAAACATGCTTGTATAAAAGAACTTGTCTGTAAATGTGTCCAGTTTTGGCTAATATGGAAAATATGTATATAAATAAAAAGTCAGGCAGAATTGATCCGCCTGACTTCATCAGCAGTTACTTATTCAACATCCTGCAGGGCATCATATCCTTCTTCGCCCGTACGAACTTTTACCACGTTTTCTACATCATATACGAAGATCTTTCCGTCACCGATATTGCCTGTATACAGTGTCTTTTTTGCTGTCTCAATCACATCTCTGACAGGAACCTTTGCAACAACAATCTGTACTTCAACTTTCGGCAGAAGATTGACTTCTGTTTCAACACCACGATAGTATTCCGTCTTGCCTTTCTGCATGCCGTAGCCCAGCACCTGTGTCACAGTCATGCCATTGACACCGATCTTATTCATGGCATTTTTCAACGATTCAAGCTTGTTCTGCTTCATGATGATATCGACTCTTGTCATCTTGATGCTTTTCTCTGTCTTTAATACCTGCGGAGCAGAGGAAACATCTACAACTGGAACTGCTTTTTCAATCGGTGCTGCAGGGTATGGCGCCGACACTGCCTGCGGGATGCCGCCGAAGCGGGCAAGCTGAGGAATCTCGGCATTGTCATCAGAACTGTAGTCCAGTTCACTGCGGATCAATTGGTTGTCAGGATAGGCAAGGACACCCATCTCCGGCAGATCAAGACCATCAAGTTCCTGCTCTGGTGCAACACGGAGTCCCCACACTTTATCCAGAAGTTTAAAGAAGCCGTAAGACATGCCGAATCCCCAGATGAACAGTACAGCAACTGCAATCAGCTGCGCTAACAGCTGAGAAGCGTCGCCGTAGAACAGTCCGCGAACGCCGCCGGCTACACCATTAATGCCGTCGCCATAAGTCCCATCTGCGAAGAGACCCAGGGAAATGACACCCCAGAGGCCATTGACGCAGTGTACGGAAATTGCTCCGACAGGATCATCCAGCTTTAATTTGTTTTCGACAAACGGAACCGCATTACATACTAAGAATGCAGCAACAATTCCGATAATGCATGCAGAGATACCGTTGACATATGCACATGGTGTTGTGATGGCAACAAGTCCTGCCAAAGCTCCATTGGCTGTCATTGAAGGATCCGGCTTACCGTATTTCTTCCACATATAGAACATGGCAACTAAGCCGCCGACAGCTCCTGAGATCATTGTGTTAGTCGCTGCAATTGCCAGACGGAAATCGGAAGCATTCAAAGCACCGCTTGCGTTGAAGGCAAACCAGCAGAAGAACAGAATGATTGTGCCGATAATCGCCATTGGAATATCATGGCCAGGGAAGGCACGTGCACTTCCGTCCTTCTTGAATTTGCCGATTCGCGGACCGATGACCATGGCGCCGGCAAGTGCCAGCATGCCGCCCATGGAATGTACGACCGCAGATCCCGCGAAATCAACGACACCATGTCCGATGCCGAAGTTGACGCCTAATGTAGCGAGCCAGCCGCCTCCCCATACCCAGCATGCAAAGACAGGATACAGGAACATGGATATGAAGAAGGATGTAATGACAACTGCAGAGTATTTAACCCTTTCAGCCATTGCACCGGTCGGAATGGTAACGGTTGTATCCATAAAGACCATCTGGAAGAAAAATAATGCATAGACACCTGCATCATACGTTCCGCCCAGCATGAATCCTTTATAGCCGATGATGCCGCCGAAACCTGGAATCGTCAGCAGGGAATTTAATACTGTACTGCCGGAACCCAGTCCAGCTGCACCTCCGCAGCCGCCCATCTGCAGGGCGAATCCACAAAGGAAATACCCAACAGCACCGACGAGGAATACCATGAAGTTCATCGTCATGGTGTGAGCTGCGTTCTTTGCCCGGCAGAAACCTGTTTCTACCATGGCAAATCCACATTGGAAGAAGAATACCATGAATGCGCAGATCATGACCCATGTGTAGTTTGCACCGTAATATGCTTTGTTTGCAGTGGATGCGACATCCTGCAGCGTTTCACTTCCGGTGGTCGCTGCATAGGTGGCTCCGGTTGGGTCGGCACCTGCATTCGATGCGGTCAGTGCTAGAATCAAAATGGCTGCGATAAATACTGACATTAATACCAATGCTGTGATCTTGTTTCGCTTTGACATACTGCTTACCCCCTTAGGTAATCCCCTGTAGACTGCTTATTTGCCTCCACTGTGAAAGTTCTGCCAGGAAAACTCTCCTCCCTCTGCAGTGATTCTTTTGGACAGCCGATGCACTGCGAAGAAATCTCGTATTCCTAGAAAAACAATGACAATGCCAAATAAGGCACTGGGAATTTCAGTATTCATAACATTCAGACTAAGATGATTCACGACACCGAATACTGCAAAGCCGGTGCCCAGGACAACAATCAGACCGGCAGCTGCGAAAAGAAGCCCAACAGCTGCTTTCTGTGAAAAGCTATTTTTTCGAACTGATGTCTTTGCCATAAGGACCTCTTATGCAGAAGCACAGAATCGTGCATATGGATCATTTTCATCTTTCTTTTCTGCTTGTAGAAAGATGATTTTTTTAATAGTCATAACAATAGCCAGCAAATCCATCATTGTCAATAATAAAAATAAGAAAAATTGTAAATAACAGAAATTAAAATGGAAAATAGTGAATTAAATTTCATAAAATATAAATAAATAAGAAATTTTAACGGCATTATATCGAAAATAAATATGAATTTTATAAATTTTCAGAAATATAACTGTATTATGTTGCTCTCATCTGCCAACAATCCGGTTTTTTCTTAAAAATGACACAGGTGTAAGAATGTAAGATTCTGACAAAAGAGACTGCTGAAACCGGATCAGTCTGCTCAGCAGCCAGTGTAAAATGATCTTCAGCAGTTCATCAGCTTGGAAAAGATGAAAACTTTTTTTGAAGAAAACAGAATATATTTTTTACTCTTAATAATATCAATTCTTATTTAGAAACTTGTGGATCTGTGCAGGAAAGTGAAGAATACTTGATAAAATCCACTTTTGAAAAGTGGGCATCATGCGATGAATACTGGATATATTCCACTTTGCAGATAATTGTTGATACTCCAATGTGAACATGCGTGCAAGTAACGCTGAATCTTGATTTTTAGAATTTCATACCACATACTGAGGGTAGAAAGGCACGAATTTTGGGGACGTGTTATATATTAGCGGATTGAATGGACAATATTCTCCTGGTGCAGGCTGACGTAACTTCATTAGGAGGAGGCTTTTTTGTGTTCATGCGCTAACACGAGAAAGTTTGTCAATAAACGAAATCAGCATTCCCTTCGGCAACAGGCTGACGTAACTGTAATCGGAGAGATGCTTTTGTCGTTCTAAAGAAGCAATTGTACATTCAATGCCTGCGAAACAGTCGATGCTGATTTCTGCAGGCGTTTTTCTCCAAAACGTCATAATTAAATACTTCTTCGTACCATAAGAATCCTAAAAAACCTCGGAGAGGCGAGGCTGACAGAGGCAAATGCCTGTGCAAAGGAGCATATTATGAACTGGTTTAAGAAGACCATTGCGGCAGTACTGGCGTTACTGACCATTTTTGGCACGACCATTACCACACCGATCATTGCAGAAGACACTGCAGGTACTGGCACTCAGACAACGGAAACAGCGGTTTCCAGCGTCATACAAGGATCATATGAATATAACGGGGTCACTGTAGATGTGAACGCACCAGAAGGTGCATTCCCTGCAGGTACCACTTTAAGCATTGTTCCGGTAGTGAATTCCAGCATCGACCAGGCAGTTGCAGGAGCATTGGAAGATACAAAGCAGCTGAATGGAACAGTCGCCTTCAATATTTCTTTCTTTGATTCAAATGGAAATGAACTGCAGCCTGCGGCAGGATATCAAGTTGATATCAAATTCGGCGTCAGCCAGAATTCAACCGCAGTCACAGACAGCACGGATGCAATCCAGGTATTCCATATGGATACAGCTGCAGGTGCTGCCGAAGCAGTCAGCAGTGAGGTTGCTGTATCAGGTTCAGGAAAAACTGATATACAGGTGGAAGCAAAGAGCTTCTCCATCTATGTTGTCGGAACGAGTGAACCAAAAACACTCACTTTCCATTTCTACGATGTGAATAATCAATTGATTGCAGCCGATACTCAGATTGTTAAGAGCAATGAAATCGTCAGTGAACCTGCTGTACCTGAGACGGCTGGGTTGAAATTCACTGGATGGTTCAAGACTGGCTCTTCAACCCCATATGTATTTGGCAGCGTGGGTACTATTTCAGCGACAGCGACAGTTGATCTGTACGCGAAGTACTCTTCTGAATATCATGTCTATTATGAAAATCAGAATGGTGAGATCATTTATACGCAGAACTATGCGGATGGTGAGGTACTGGATTATTCAGGAATTACACTGACTGTAGAAAACGATCAGGCGCTGACCGGATGGTATATTTCCGATCCTTCCGTCCCAGCAGTGAATGGATCTCCAGTCACGAGCGACATGATTCTGAAACCAATCATCAGCACCGGCACATGGCTGACATTCGACACCAATACAGCTGGAGGGGGAAGCTATATTGAACCAGAGTTTGTTGGGCCGAGTGATGTAACTGCAGCACCGGCATCACCAACGAGAATCGGTTATGACTTTGCAGGATGGTACACATCTTCTAGTAATTCTACTCAATTCACTTTTGGAAACCCATTAGCGTCAAGCACGACCATTTATGCAAAGTGGACAGCAAAGAAAGTGAACTATTCCGTGATCATCTGGAAGCAGAAGATCACGGACGCAAAAAATGCTGCCAACGCAAATAAGACATATGATTATGGAACAACCTATGTCCGTTCTGCAGAGATTGGCTCAGCAGTTTCTCCGACTGCTCAGGATAAAGCGTTAAGTTATACTGGTTTCTCATATAACGCGGCGCTGACAACAGTATCAGCAACGGTTGCGGCTGATGGAACAACCATCCTGAATGTATACTATGACCGTAATCTGATCACTGTAAATTTCTACATCAAAACAACTCCGAATTCAGACTGGTCAATCTTTAAAACTTTTACAGGACTGTATGGTTCAACGCTGGCTTCCAATGAATATACATGGCCGACTGGCTATGACTGGTATTATGGTACGATACATCTGACATTCTTAGATGCATTTATTCCTCCTAAAGCAGGGACAACATTGAATCTTTACGGTCAGTCCACATCATCGGGATCCGTTGTGGAGCATTATAAACAGAATTTAGACGGAACATACCCTAGCACGCCTACAAATTCAACAGCTACCGCCGGCGGGACATTCAACTTCACAAATAAATACAACGGCTTCACACTCTCACAATACAGTCTCGATAGCGGTGTTACTTGGTATAATGCATCAGTGAATGGATCGACAGGTTATTCTAAGACCTTGATGATCAGGTATACAAGAAATTCATATACGCTGACATTCCATAACGTCAATGCAGATGTACAATCTGCATCGGTCCTCTATGAGGGTTCCTTAGCTTCATATTCATCTTATATTCCGTCTCTTCCTGCGGGATATGAAAGCTACTATACGTTTGCAGGCTGGTACATTGATGAAGCATGTACACAATCGTTCAATTTTGCTTCCACTGTTATGCCGGCTAACAATTTGATTCTTTACGCAAAGTGGGTCGCACCTACGTTTACGGTTACTTTCTATAATGGGCAGTCCGTATATCAAACGGTATCGAATATTGCTCCGAAATCTACAATTTCAGCGATTACTCCTCCAACAGATTCAATAAAGGATTTTGCTGGATGGGTCAAGGAAGACGGCACACCATTCAGCTTCTCACAGAAAATAGAAGCAAACTTGAATATTTACGCAACATGGATGGGCGGCACAACATATACGATCACTTATGCAGCAGGCACCGGATCCGGTACAGTACCAGTTGATGCTGCGGGCTATTCGGAAGATGCACAGGCGAAAGTACTGAGCGGTGCAGGTCTGAGTGCACCGACAGGAAAAGTCTTTGTTGGCTGGCTGTCAAGTGAGGATGACAAAATCTATTATCCAGGCAGTATGATTACAATGGGTACAGAGGCAATCACTCTGACAGCACAATGGGCAAATGCAGCAGCCACAACATCGCTGATCTACGATTATAATGGCGGTTTGGATGCGGACAATGCTTCTTCCAGTACAGTCTACGTTTCACTGGAAAACAGTCAGGTCACTGTCATCGGCATCACCGGTATCACACGCAGTGATTATGTATTCACTGGCTGGAATACCAAAGCAGATGGAACAGGAACGGCAGTCAGTGCTGGACAACATATCCAGATTGACAATGCAGCACAATATACAGTTGATCAAAACATTCTCTATGCACAATGGCAGCAGATCACTCATCTGATCATTACTGGTTCAGATGTCTCCTTAACATATAACGGCAGTGAGCAGACCAATTCTGTCATTGCAGTCAGCGGACTGCCTTCCGGCTATACATATGCAGGGATAACAGTTGTGCCGGCAAAGGGGACAGATGCAAGCACCACCAAATATACAGGCTCCATAAACTATTCTGGAATCATTATTTATAACAGTAATATGGTCGATGTTACAAAGTTCTTCAAAGTAGACAGTGCTGCAGCTCCAACATTAACAATTACAAAGAGAACGGTCACGCTGAAATCAGCAGATCTGAGTAAAGCATATGACGGCACTGCACTTGTGAATGGTCAGACCTCTCTAGCTGAAGAGATTGGCTGGGTAACTGGACAAGGAGCGGTCTATCACTTCACTGGAAGTCAGCTGTTTGCTGGCGAAAGCTCTAATAGCTTTACATATACTTTGAATACGAACACAAAAGATATCAATTACAATATCCTTCAAACTGCCGGCAAATTAACAGTAACGCAGGCAAGCATTGCCATTACGATTACAGCCGGAAGCAGAAGCAAGCCTTATGATGGCACAGCGTTGACGACGAGCGACTATACAAGAACAGGTGCACTTGCATCTAACGATGTTCTTGAAAGTGTTGTGATCGCAGGCAGTCAGACAAATGCAGGAAGCAGCAGCAATACAGCAAGTGGTGCAGTCATCAGACATGGTACAGAGGATGTCACTGCAAACTATGCAATCACATATACAGCTGGCACATTGACAGTAACGCCTGCCGCAGTTGAACTGACGGCGAACAGCGGAACAAAAGCATATGATGGTACAGCTCTGCTCCCAAGCGGATATACGATTACAAGCGGCGCATTTGTCACCGGACAGGGATTGTCTGCTGTTGAAATCAGCGGCAGTCAGCTCTTCGTAGGATCCAGCTCAAGCCATATTACTGGACATACATTAGCAGAAGGGACTGATGCAGCAAACTATACAATTACATATAAAGATGGTCAGCTGACAGTGACTCAGGCTCAGATTGCACTGACAATCACCGCAGACAGTTCCAGCAAGATTTATGATGGCACTGCATTAACAGACAGCGGTTATACTTCAACAGGCACACTGGCAGCACATGATATCCTATCAAGCGTAGCTGTTGCCGGCACACAGACCGATGCAGGCAGCAGTGCAAATACGCCTTCTGGAGCAGTGATCATGCATGATTCAGTGAATGTCACTGCAAACTATGCAATCACATATACAGCTGGCACATTGACAGTGACGCCTGCTGCAGTTGAATTGACGGCGGCAAGTGCAGAAAAAGTCTATGATGGTTTAGAATTGACCGCAAATCATTATTCCATCAGCAGCGGTTCATTTGTCAGCGGAGAAGGACTGGCAGATGTGAACGTGTCAGGAAGCCAGCTGTATAAAGGAAGCAGCTCCAATATCATCACTGGACACACACTTGCAACAGGCACAAAGGCTCAAAACTATACAATTTCATACCAACCAGGAACACTTACCGTAAATCAGGCAAGCATACAAATCACAATTACAGCAGGTTCTGGAAATAAGATTTATGACGGTACAGCTTTGACTTCCAGCGACTATACGCGAACAGGTTCATTAGCGCATGGTGATGAGATTGCCAGTGTTTCATTTGCCGGCAGTCAAATAAATGTGGGAATATCAGATAATGTTGCTTCTGCGGCAGAAATCAAGCATGGTACAGTCATTGTGACAGAGAACTATGTAATCACATATGCTAAAGGTTCATTGGAAGTTGCAAGAGCATCATTGACAGTCACAACACCGGATGCCAGCATGGTCTATAACGGCACACCATTGACCAAGGATGGTACGATCAGCGGTTTCGTCAATCAAGAAACAGCGACCTTCACAACAACAGGCAGTCAGCGGGCAGTCGGTTCCTCACCGAACACTTACAGCCTGAACTGGAATGGAAGCGCCGACCCAGCGAACTATACGATCAAGGAATCAATCGGCACGCTGACCGTGACTGAAAATACTGAGCAGATTGTTGTGACGACGACCGGAGGCAGCTTCACATATGACGGCAAGCCGCATGGAGCAACTGTATCGGTAAGCACACTGCCAACAGGATATTCGCTGGAAACAGCAGCATCCAATGCATCAGCGACAAACGTCACAGCCGCAGCAGTGACAGCAACATGCGATACGTTGGTAATCAGAAATGCAGAAGGTGATGATGTTACCTCCAAGCTCAATATCCAAAAGATTGATGGAACAATCGCGATTACACCGGCACCGCTGAATGTTGTCACAACTTCAGCATCTAAGATATTCAATAATTTAGCATTGACTGCACCGGGAACAATCACTGGCATGGTGGAAGGTGAGACATACACATTCACTGTGACTGGTTCACAGACCGCAGTCGGCAGTTCTGCAAATACCTATACTCTGGAATGGAATGGTACTGCACTCAAGAGCAACTATACAGTCACAGAGTCTATCGGCACATTGGCAGTCACAGCTTCCAATGAAAATGCAGTACTGACATCCTCCTATTCCGGCTTATATGATGGATTGGCACATACAATTACAGCATCGGCGGCAGTAGAAGGCAGTACACTGTATTACACAACACAGCTGCCGTTGACAGGCAATCCTGGTGATGGTACTGATACCCGCATTTGGAGTACAGACCTTCCGACATGGATCAATGCAACAGCGGTACAGACAGTCTATGTAAAGGCTGTAGCCCCGAATTATAGCGATGCATATGGACAGGCAACTGTTACGATCAATCAGAGAGCCGTTACATTAACAAGTGGAACTTCAACCAAGGTCTATGACGGCACTGCATTGACGAACAGTACAGTTACTATTGGCGGCGATGGCTTCATTACAGGAGAAGGTGCTGCATACATTATTACCGGTACGCAGACCGAAGCTGGCAGCAGTGCGAATGCCTTCACATATGTACTGAATGAAAACACCAATGCAGTTAACTACACAATGACAGCTGTTCCAGGTACATTGACAGTCACAGCAAGACCAGATACACCAATTACCCCAGACAGACCGGAGACACCATCAACACCTGAACGGCCGTCAACACCAAACACCAGTGATCAAAGCAATGTTCCATTAGCAGCTGGGATCTTGGCATTCTCAATCCTGCTTGCTGGACTGGCATTGATCTTCAGAAAAAAATACTTTGAATAGTGATTCCTGCAGTAACAATCCCAATCATTAAAATGCCGCCGATGCCGCACAATCGGCATGACAGCGGAAAGATAACTGCAGTTGCTCTCGTCCATCACGTCAATGGAAGAGGTGAATACAACTGACCCCAGACATCGATAGAAATATCGGGCAGAAGGCCACCTGGCAGGGTGGCTTTCTGCTGTTCGTAAAGAAAAAGAAGTGCAGAATCGACCGCACTTCTTTCAAGTCTGCTGATATGTTACTTTTGATGAACAATGACAAAGATGCCCGAGCAGTATGATATTTTATGGAACTGTGCCTGCGGGAAATGCTTCTGCAGTTCATCTGCTGTCAGATACATTTCACTGCTGTCCCAGGCGTCTCCTGCTTTCTGCGCACATTGATCCATGGCATTCTGATCTTCAAATGCTACATCTCCAATCAATATCATGCCATTGTTCTTCAGATGCTCCAGCATATCATTGATCAGTTTTTCTTTCTGTTCCATTGTCAGGTGATGTATTGCATATGTGATTGTGACAGCATCATATTTCTGACTGCCCAGTTCTGATGGAAGGCCAGCAGAAAAGTCATGCTGGATCAGTCTTGCTCGCGGCATTTTTTCACCGGCAATTTCAATCATGCGCTTTGAAAAGTCCACGCCGGTAATATGACAGCCTTTGTCATATAATCTTTTAGCCAGTACACCTGTGCCGAAGCCGACATCCAAAATGTCGATTCCATGATTCTCGATGATTGTGTTGAAAATCGTTCCGATCACTTTCTGATATCCAGCAAAGGGATATGTTTCAGCGTTCTCATTTTCTTTGACAAATGATTCATATTCATCTGCCCATTGATCAAATCCATTTTGATTTCTCATAATCAGTCTCCATGCATCTATTGTATGCTAAATCCTAGAAATTACCCTAATTCATTTCTGGCGCTGAGATGTACAATAACTGTATGGTATGAATAAAACTATCATGAGGAACATGTGGAGATTGATATGGATCTGAATACTCTGAAGTATTTTCTAGTTGTTGCAAGGGAAGAAAATATCACTAAGGCTGCCGGTATTCTCCATGTAACACAGCCAACGCTTTCCCGTCAGCTGATGAACCTGGAAGAAGAATTGGGGATCAAGATCTTCAACCGTTCAAATCATCGGATCATCTTGACGGAAGACGGGCTTCTCTTTCAAAGAAGAGCAGAAGAAATCGTTGCGCTGATGGAGAAGACAAAAAATGAGTTTACTGCCGAGCATCAGCTGAGCGGTGAAATTGTGATTGGAAGCGGTGAATTTCCAAGCTTCACCTGGCTCTGCACCAAAATGAAGGAATTCCAGACACTGCATCCGCAGGTCAGCTTTAATATCGTAACCAGTGATTCTGATCAGATCAAAGAAGGAATTGAGAATGGAAATGAAGATATTGGCATTCTTCTGGATCCTGTCAATATTGAAAAATATGACTATATCCGCCTGCCGCAGAAGGCTGAATGGGGATTTGTAGTTCAGAAGAATTCGGCATTGGCAAAGCAGGGATATATCAAGCCAAAGGACATCACCAAGAACAAACTTCTGATTTCAAAACGCACACTGGTCCAGGAGCAGCTGGCCAGATGGGCGGGTATTACAGTGAATGAACTGAATATTGCCGCCTATCATAATCTGCCTGCCAATGGAATGAAAATGGTGCTGCAGGGGATTGGTATTTCATATGCAGTGCAGACAGAACTGATCAGCAAAGATCTTGTCTTTATCCCGATGAAGCCTTCTGAGAAAACAGGTACAGTTGCAGTATGGAAAAGAAATGTACCCTTCTCAGCTACGGTGAAGGCTTTCATCTCTTATCTTCAAAACAGTTTTGATGAATGAGCAGATATGTTTCTGCTCTTTTTTCTGCACAGAAATGTATAAAATGCATAATATGATATAAGAAATAACTATTTTAAATATACTGAGACAGACTCTATACTGAAGTCGTAAAGAGGAGGTCTCTTATGAAGGAAATCAAAGGCAAGTATCTTCTGGTGTTGATTGCGATGTGCGGAGTCATCGGAGCTTCCCTGGGCTTAACAACAAATGTGACTGGTGTATATATTACGCCGGTCGCAGAAGCATTTAATGTAGGTAAAGGAACAGTGTCGATGACATTGACCATTTGCAATATCGTTTATTCCATCGGCGGCATTCTGGTAGCGAAGATGCTGAATCAAAAATCATATAAGAAAGTTGCGTTGATCAGTGCAGTGCTCCTGACTGTTTCTACGGCGGCGATGGGACTCAGCACCAGTATCTGGATGCTGTATGTCTTCAGCGCAGTCAGAGGTCTGGCTGCCGGCATCCTGGGCATTGTCTTTGCGACTATGGTCATCAATAACTGGTTCGTAAAAAACAGCGGTCTTGCAACATCCATTGCTTTTGGCTGTTCCGGCATTGTCGGTGCCGTATTCTCACCCGTGCTCAGTTCCATTATTTCTTCTGCCGGCTGGCGCATGGGCTATTTTGCAGCAGCTTTACTGACCATTCTTCTGTATCTTCCATCCTTTCTGTTTCCAATCTCATTTGCACCAGAAACATATGGATTAAAAGCTCTAGGAGCTGCAGATGAAAAAGTGCATCCTGCCAATCAACAGACTGCAGGAAACACAAAAAAGCTGGATGGAGGATTGATTGCGACAGTTGCAGCCTTTGCGATCATCTATGCATTTGCAACAGCAATGCCGACACATCTGCCTGGCTTAGCCGAGGCATACGGACTGAATGCCGGGGCAATGATGCTTTCTATCTGCATGGCGACAAATACACTTGGAAAGATCCTGCTTGGTGTACTGATTGATAAGACTGGCGAAAAAGTATCGATTATGCTGTATGGCATTTTGATCTTCATCGGCCTGATTCTTCTTGCTCTCATTCCTTCTGATATTTCTATGCTTATAGGTGCCGGTCTGCTGGGGCTCTGCTACTCTGTAGCGACAGTAGGCATAGTGATGCTGTGCAAGACAATGTTTGGTATTGAGAACTACAGCAGTGTCTATCCAAAGATCAGCATGGGCACAACTTTGGCAAATGCGGCTGGTGCAAGCATCATCGGCTATCTCTATGATTTTACTGGATCTTATCTCATTGCTTTGTATTTGATCATGGCATTGGTTGCAGTTTCAATGATCATCATTGCTAAATGCTATCAAAGAAAAACAGCAAGATAAATTATAAAATGAGCATTTCGCTGTAATGGCAGAATGCTCATTTTTTGTATTGAAATTATTGACCAATGACAATGTAATAACTTGGCATTAATACAGAGTTGTTAACAACTTGAATACCTTCCGCAGGATTCAGTGCCTGCACAGCTGATCCATTGCCTAAGCTGATGGATACGTGATATGGAGAAGATTCGGAACCGTAGAAATATAGAGCACCTGCAGGAGCATTCTCAACATCGTATCGATGCTGACCCAATGCCTGCTGTTCACTTGTAGTTCTTGCGGTCAGACCATAGCTGTATTGAACAAGGCCTGAGCAGTCAAATCCAGTGGAAGGAGATGTGCCGCCCCATGCATAAGGAACATTGCCTGCCATTGATAACGCAGTGCTGATGCCGCCGGCATACTGTCCAAGCTTTGACATATCGATTGCTGATAATGTCGCTGCTGCCTTTGCACGTGCCTGTCTTTCCTGTTCTTCTGCCTGTGCTTCTCTTTCAGCTTCTGCCGCTGCCTGCGCCTGCTCTTCTGCTTCTGCCTTTGCATCAAGTACTTCCTGCGGTGTCTTGACATTGACATTCAGGATTGCAGAAGTACTGTTGCCTTCTGCATCGACAGCAATATACGAAGCATAGTATTGACCGTCGGTATTCATATCTACATTGTCTATTTCCTTTAAGACAGGAAGTGTACCTGAATCATCAGAAATTTCAGCAATGTATGATGAAGGATTCCATGCATCACCATTATTGACGGTGATGGTCGATTTCTTTAACTTTAAAGACGGCGCAGATGAATTAATAACGTTAATGACTGCATTTTCGGTATCAGAATAACCGAAGGTGCTGGACGAATCATTGTATTGTACTAAGTTGACTTGAATACATACAGCCTGAATGCCAGGTCTGGAAGCATTAAATCCAGAGACTGAAATCTTACTGTTGAAGATATCAATGGATGACAGATCGATACTGCTATCCTGATCTGCTAAATGATGAATCACCTTTAGTTTCAGCGTGTCACTGGCATATGGATCATTCGTTTCGATGTTGTAAACAGCCATCTTTTTGCTTGTGTCATCAAATGCTGAAATTTCCTGAGAAGGCAGCAGCATTCCGATGACAGCGAGTGCACCGATATATGGCAGAACATGTTTTAGAAATATTTTTTTGTAGCTTTTGTTCTCCTGCATGGTTCTATTTTAGAATCATATGAAATTGAGTCAACCTTTTACGGGAAATTTGTACAGATTTTCTAGCAATAATCAGCATTTCTGCGTGTTATCAGTATGATAAATGGGACTTGGATTATTCAAATTACAAATATGAAGCAGGATAAAATCAATATTGAACTGTTTCTTTGATGATTGTCCTATCTCGAATCAATGCTTTCAGTCTGCTGCCCAGCAGTTTCCAATGCGTGCTCTGTTTGCGGCAATGACAATTCCATTTATGACAGCATCATCGGTGTTTATATTTATAGTTATGCATATTCATTGAAAAGCATTGATTAAGGTTTGTTGTTTGTGCTGGCGTATACAGAAGGAATTGTGGTAGGATGACTAAAAGAAAGCATATACTTTATGAGAATTGCATTCGTTGATGATGAAAAAGAATATCTGAAGATCATACAGGAGACAATTATAAAATTGCAGTTGGACACATCTGCTGAATTTTTCGATAAAGTCAGTGATTTTGAAAATGCGATACTGAATAAGAAATATGATGCCGCATTTTTAGACATTGAAATGTCTGAGCTCAACGGTATCGAACTGGCACGAAAACTCCATCAAGTAGGCAATAATACACCAATTGTATTTTTGACAAATCGTGATGATGCAATGGAAAATGCCTTTGGGCTCAATGTGCTGGCATTTGTTAAGAAAAAGAATCTTGCCAGAGAACTTTCTGATATCATGAAGAAAATTGTTACAGAGATTTCATTGAATAAAAGTATATTTCTGAAGACTGATGATGGCTTCACAGGAATTCTGATCAGCAGCATCATATACTGTGAGGTCTTGGGAAGAAAACTATATCTTTATGACAGAGAAGGACATTCATATCATATCTTTGATATGAATCTCAGCGAACTATACGAAAAAATAGACAATAAATCATTTGTTTATGTGAATCGTTCTGTATTTGTTAATATTTCAGCGATTTATCGTATTGATAAGGAAAAAGTGTATTTGAAGAAATGGAATATGCCTCTTTATCTAAGCCGTTCAAAGAATCATGAAGTACATGATGCGTATGAGAAGTATGTAATGAGCTTATAACTTTGCTCAGATATGTATGACAACAAAAAATCTGCCGCTGTCCTGAATGATATCAATACTGCCTTTGTATCGGTTGATGAGTGATTTCACACTCTGCAGTCCTAGACCATGGTTGATAGGATCTGACTTTCTGGTGCGCAAGGATCCTGACAGATTGTCAGTTGTATTCTCAACCTTGATGATGATCTTATCATCCTGCCATATTTTGACGATGATCTGTTTGTTTGCTTTGGAAATATTTTCGTGGGCATTATCCAATAGGTTCGCTAAGAGTGCTGCGATACAGTACTCTTTTTCTTTGGATAATTGACTGATAGAAACAGAAGAGAATGTATCGATGCCATCTTTTCTGGCGGCGGAGAGCTTGATTGACAGGATTGCATCAATTGCTGTAAATCCAGTATGGACATTGATCGGCATGTCTTCCAATTTTGTCTCATATTGATGGATGATATCTCGGCATGAAGCGATATCTCCCTTTTCCAAGTAACTGTCAAGGATCTGATACTGATTCTCGAGGTCATGCTTTATAATGCGAATCTCCCGATCATTGCTGTTTTTTTCGTCAGCAAGCTGTTTTACTGCTTCCAGCTGTGTATTCAACAGCATGTATTCTTTCTCTTTCTCATGGTCTGACGCATTGAGACAGAACAAATAATATAGAACGATGGCAACAACCAGTTCTGTAATATCGCCAATGATGATGTATGCAGAATAAATGCTGTAGTTGAAAACAATGTATGTTGTTGAAGCAATAGATACATATATGATGAGAAATATTAGAGAGAACAGCCAGTCATATTTCGTTTTTACAAAGTTTATGGTCTTCGAAAAAGCAATGATAATTCCCACCAGAACTGCAAATATGAGGGTGCAGATGGTCGAACGAAGGAGAATGTTGGTGTTTAATGTAACATACTCCGCAATATTTTGATGCTCAGAAAGAGACAAGAAAAATAAGGTCAAATCAGCACTTACCGTAAGTACGATGAACATAAGCAGGTCAAATACCAAGGAATTCCAGATGTTTGTCCCATCAATCAGATACATGAACAGCAGAACGGTCAAAATATAACAGCCAGACAATAAGCTTTCATATACGGCAAAATAATTAAATATTGTAACTTCTAAACACAAAATAATTGAAAACAAAAAACCAAGCATGAGCTTTCGTCTGCCATTTTGAATATACAGGCAGGAAAATACAATCAACAGAATTGACTGAAACATATTGATAAGAATATTGCTGATCAGATTGATATTCATAGTTATTTTCACTCTTTCAATCATTTTAACGTATCTGAAAATAAATGTTGGACAAAAAAATTGCTGTTTAAGCAATAAAATAGACAGTTCGAACAATGCTGCTCCTTGGGGAACGCGGGATATTTTATTCTGATTTATGTAAGAGTAATGATTGAGCATGTTGATTGATTAACTCATTTACTATTTAAGGCTGTAATAGATACAGATGAAGGAGGCAAAGATATACCAAGAATATAAAAAGTATTAATTCCATTATTTACTAGCATCTCCGTGCTGTTGATAACTATATTGATCAAAGAATTCTGACCGGGGAAAAATTTTTGCAAACAGTTACGGCAACAAGTAAATTACAATTCAACGGAGCACCATCATTCTGTTCGAAATGTTATATAATGCAGTGGATATACAATATTTCAATGTACGTCAATCGAAAAGACAGGGTAGCTGATTATGATAGAACTGAAGTTATATGACAATGAAGTGAAGGAAATGACATCTATGATCGTGTCATTCTGGAAGTGCCACAATGGAATCGTCCCCGAAGGGGATGATGGCATGGATGATCTGAAAGCATGGACAGCAGAAGGACATAAGCTTTATTTCATCGTAAAAGAGGAAAAGAAAGTCGGTTTTGTACATCTAGGAAGCCGCGGAGTAAATCCGGATTGGCTGGAAGACATTTTTGTTCTCCCGGAATATCAGAATCAAGGTATCGGTTCAACAGCCATCAGACTTACGGAAGAGATTGTCAAACAATATTCCGGCGCATTTTTTATTGAAGCTGCCTCAAGAAATCTTGATGCAATCCGTCTCTATCGGAAACTAGGCTTCGATTGTTTGAATACAATTACTGTCTGTAAAGATCTGAAAAAATATCAATACGATGTCATAAAGGAAGAAAAGGTCTGTGGGTGTGATTTTGAAATCCGGAAGTACAAATTATAATATCTGGAGGAATGATGGGCTATTATAAACCGTGCAGAGAACTGAATGAATGCAATCGCCTGATTGATGTTTATTTTAATAATGACTTATATAAAGAATGCTTTGAAGGTCATATGAAACTGGCGGAAAAAGGATATCCATTAGCTGAATGTCAGATCGGGTATTTTTATCTGAATGGATTAGGCTGCGATAAAGATCTTAAGGCAGCTTTTAAATGGACATCACAGGCAGCGCTTCATGGTGACAGAGATGCTCAATATAATTTGGCTGAGTTTTACTTGAACGGCATCGGCACAAATAAAGACATGAAGAAAGCTGAAGAGTGGCTCGTTACGGCAGCGGCGCAGAATCAGAAAGAAGCAATTGTCAGTCTTGAGCAATTTAAGCATCAAGTAGAATAGCAGTACAACTGTTTCACTACAGAAAATAAATTTTTCTGTTAACAGAATGATACCTAACAGATTTCAATGTAATTGGAACATATCATCTGTTTTCAGTGAAAATAATTACTGCTTGGAGCGCTGACCATGCACGTAATATCTATAAGATGTGCATTCCGCTGATGAATCAAAAGTGACTTAAAAGGAAAGCTCGATCCAATCTGTCTGATGAAAAATGAACATGGGAAGGATTGATTCATTTCTTATTTATGAGATAAATAATGTGATTTTCTTTGATATATTTTGAATTCAACCTCTGGTATGTGTTAATTGACAAAGACTTTTACTATTCTTATCTTGAAAGGAGTCAGTAAATGAATCAGTCAAAGATAGGAAAATTCATTTGTTCCTTAAGAAAAGAAAAAGGAATGACTCAGGCAGACCTTGCTGAAAAGATGGGTGTTAGTATCAATGCTGTTTCAAAATGGGAGAGAGGATTGAATCTGCCCGATGCTTCCATTATGCAGAACCTCTGTGAAGTGCTGGGTATTACTTTAAATGAACTGTTTGCTGGCGAAAGGCTGAATGAAAATTCTGTTGTTACGCAATCAGAAAAGAATCTTCTGTCACTGCTGAAGATGAACTATGCGGAACGGAAGAGAAACCGGCTGCTGGCAGTGATTCTAAGTATTGTTTTGGTAATTGCCGTGGTTTTGACCGGGAGATGGATCCTGATCAAGAAAGGGTATCTTCCAGATGATCAGCTGAAGTATACACAGGTGTATATCTCTGATTACAGCAATGTCAAAGGAAATGTCGATGTTGATAAATTCGGTAAAATAAGCGTTGACTATGATATTGGCGCAAACCGTTATGGCAATGCAGTATTCAAAGATCCGAAAAAAGCAATAAAAAGGCTGAAGATAAATAATGCAGCCGGCATTAAGGCAGTTCAGAACGAATATCATCTTTCATCATTGAATATGTTCAATTTCAGAATTTATGGCACTTATGGATGGCAGATTACAAATGGAACAGAAGAAGAAAAAGAACAAGCTGCTTTTATAACACAGTTCATGGATATCTATGAGAACAGCTTTGATTCTGAGACTGTACAATCCGCAAATGTCATCGCTGAAAAGACGGACAGTCAAAAGAATGGCAATCGTCAACTCATTACTGATACTTATGGAAATCAGTTTACGATCGGCTATATTAATGGCATATATTGGATCAATGGCAGCAATTATCATCCAAAGAATGACCAGCTTAAAGATTTTTTTGATTTAGAGTATGAATATACAATCAACGATACACCACAGATTGATGTGAACCTGGTTACGTATGGATACTATTCTTCGGTTCCTGATGAGAAGGTCATGGTCATCCTGAATTATTCTTATGATAAGAACAGCGAGTCAATTGTTTCCAGGAGGATGGAAGGGTATAAAGATCCTGTCAATCATCCTTTCTCAAAGCTGAGTGATGATCAATTGATAAACTTTGTGAAAGAGTTCTCTGATTATTTGGATTAGCAATTATTCTTTTGGTTGTGGAAATGTCACTTTAATCAAAGGGTTCCTAAAACTCTGATTTAGAAAGATCTATGCTTCCAGGTATGCAGAGGTACTTGATTGCAGGAAATTTTTCTAATGCTTCTAAAAAGGGAAAGTTTTATCTTGTTTATAATTTACTTGGTAATAAATGTGGCGCAGCAATACTGTCTTTTGTTTGCATGCATATTCATGAACTCTCCATTTTGGTCTGTGTTTTACTGAGTATATTTTTTACAATATTGAATAGAAAAAAAGAATAATAGAGGACTGTGATATAATTGTTCAAAAGTAGATAAAGAGTGCTTTAAGACAGTAAATCAGTATTGATAATAATTACAAATACATATTATGGGCCTGTGCTTATAAGCCATGATAGAGAACTTACAGTAAAGATATCGCTTCAGATGGATACCAAATAGACACAAAATTTACCACATAGACAAGAATAATAGATAGGCATTGCCTTTTTTATTAGAATAACTACATAAAAGCGGATGTTGAAATGCTGCTGTATGAGTATATTCAATATAAAGTATTGGGACTGCATGAATATATTACTTCATTGATGTTTAAAATATTCGGAATTTATATTTTTGTGTCAAAAAGGGGGGACTTATTACATGAAGCTGATACAAGTCGATAAAATCTATCATAATCGAGAAAATGACGTACATGCCTTGAAGAAAATTACATTGGATCTGAATCAGACTGGCTTCACAATGATTCTTGGACCAAGCGGCTGCGGCAAGACCACACTCCTGAATGCGATTGCCGGCAGAGAGTCGTACAGCGGAACCATTGAAGATGTTCCTCATTTTGATTATCTGACCCAGGACTTCAATCTTTTTGATGAGATGAGCATCATGGATAATCTTCTGTTAGTAAGCCATGATACTGATTTGATCATGCATTATCTGAATGAGTTCAGTCTTTCTTCAGAAAAGAATCGAAAGATAAAGAAACTCTCAAATGGCGAAAAGAAGAGGGTGCAGTTCATCCGTGCTCTTTTGCATCAGCCAGGATTGCTGCTGTGTGATGAACCGACAGCTGCACTGGATCACGATAATATAGTGATTCTGATGTCGGAGCTGAAAAAGATCTCCAGTGAAATACAGATCATTATGGTGACGCATGATACTGCTTTAGCGGAACAGTACGGTGATCGTATCATTACGCTTGATCAGGGAACTGTCGTAAAAGATGAGATGGTCCATGTGAAGGAAACTGCAGTAGCAGGTCATGCAATCAAAAAGAAAAATTTTGGCGAGACGGTCTCTGTCGCATCAAAGGAACTGGTATCAAGGATCTCGGATTCATTGATGACAGTTGTTTTGATGGTCCTCTGCATCACAACTGCATTTACGCTCTGCAACCTGCAGGCAAATGTCTCGAGCCAGAATGATTATCAGTCGGTATTTGAGAATGCAGAGAACATGATCGTTTCTGTACCGAAGGAACAGGTTAAGAACACCGGAGAGACTCTTTCCGGATATACCATGAAGTTCAGTGGCCTTACTTTAGATGATCTGTTTGATTATGATCAGGTAGAAAAACTGGTTCAGGATACCCCTGAGATCATTGGCGTGGAAAGCTGGAACAGCAGGCAGTATGCTGACGGAGAAGGTGAGCTGGAGTATCTTCGCGCAGAGAATGACTTGAAAGCTTATCACAGATTCACAGCAGATGGCCTGACCCACATGGACGGAACCCCTTATGAACAGGCAGACTATCCGGCGGAACAACCATACATGGTCAGCAATGATTCTGAAACGTATCGCAATCTGCAGGACTATATCAATGCTACAACTGGAAATGTCGAACTGGCATATCCTGGACATGTTGTTGATGCTTTTGACCTGGCGAACGGGTATTCCGATCTGCCTTTGATCTGCGGAGAATACCCAAAAGAGCAGGAAGTGCTTTTGGATCAGAACGCTGCAGATATGTATATGGAACTGAATGGCGGCAAGGAATATGAAGACCTGGTCGGCAAGACACTTTCTCTGGAAGTGATTGGCAATCGAAATAAATATGAGGATCAGGTGCAGGATAATTCGTTTGCAGAACGGATCACAATGAAGATTGCTGGCGTCAGCAGTATAAAAAACAATTTTGCAACAATGCTGTTCTTTAACAGCGGTTATGGCGACGATCCGCTGTACAGATACTTTGTGGAAGATGTTCACAACGTGAAGATGGAATATGTTAGGTTCCTTTTGAAACCGGGCTGTGATTATGAAGCAGTATCAAAAAAGATCAATGATTACTTTGCAAAAGACAATGTTGTCATTTCACAGTTCAAGGGACAGGGACTTGGTCATGATCAAGCGTTCTATGCCTCTCCAGCAGGATTCATGGTCTATGGATTTGTAGTACTTGGAATACTAGTGCTGATGGCTGCTGTCATTTTCCTGCTGAAACGCAGAAGAATGCGGAAAGAAATGGTCATTCTTCAAGCTTACGGATATTCTCCGTTACCTGAATGCCTGATCCGGTATTTGATCCTGACAGTCGTTTCGTGCCTGATTACATTTGCGGCTGTTGTCCCATTGATCAATATGATCAATTCGTTTGCTAAAGCACATTATTATCAGCCGTTCATGTCATTCAATGTAAGCCTGCTCTTCGTTATTACATTGATAACGTGTTTCGTCATGTATGTTTTGGAAGTGATGGTCAGGGGAAAAGTGAAAGATGCTAAGAATTGAAGACTGCGTCAAGACCTTTGGAGAGCAGACGGTACTTGAACATACATCGTTGAATATTGAAGATCCCGGCATGTATGTCATATGCGGAAAGAGTGGATGCGGTAAGTCTACACTGCTGAATATGATTGCCGGATTTGAGCCATTGACGAGTGGAAGCATCATAAAAGATGCTGAAGTCATGACGATCTTTCAGAACTATGAGCTGATTGAAGAGCTGAATGTCTATGACAATATCTTTTTGGACAGAAGAGAAGAACCAGAAGATATTGAGCTGCTGACCCGGCTGGGATTGGATCGTCTGCTGCAGCAGTATCCAGATGAACTGAGCGGTGGGCAGAAACAGCGTGTCGGAATTGCCCGTGCATTGATTTCACACCCGAAAATCATCTGCTGTGATGAACCTACTGAATCTCTGGACGTTACAAACAAAGAGATTGTCATGAAGATTCTGAAGGAATATTCGAAAGATCATATTGTCATCATGGTCACGCACCAGTTGGATACGATAGGCACATATGCGGATGTTTTGATCCGGATTGAAAATAAAAAGCTTGTGATGGATCGTGTTTATCACAATCTTGATCCAATCGATACAAGGGAAATGAAACCCGTTGAGCAGAAATCGGTCAAACATCTTGTCGGAAAGATCATCCGCAGGAAGAACCGAGTATTCATCACTGTTTTTGTGGTACTGATGCTCATTGTTGAAATGACCTATGTCATGAAAAGAATCATGTTCTATATTCCACAGACGGTCAGTACGGTAAATGCCAACATGATCTATGTAGAAACAGATGATACAGGCAGCATAGCGGATGCACAGTTGCAGAATCCTGAGAAGATCGTTCAATTCAAGAATATTACGGATGTGAATGGTACGCAGTTTCAGATGGGCATATACCCGTATGTACAATCGGATGAAACTCTGCATGTTTCAGGAGAACTGCCGAAAGACATGAATGTATTGATCAATCAGAATGCTGCCGAAGCATTGTTCCAGAACAACTGGATGGGTCAAGAACTGAATTTAACATTCCTGGTCGATCCATATTCTGCAGATGCTGTTTTTAAGGTGACAGGTGTAATCGAAGAAAAAGATACTGCTGCATTGAATGTATATTATGATCTGAATGGCTTCATGGAATATTCGAAGACAAAGACGCTCAGTGACAATCGTCCTTTCAGTATGCTCATTAAAGAATACGGAACATATTATCAAAGGAAAATTGGTTATGAAGAGATTCCGGCCGTCATGGACAGACTGAAAAATAATAAATCAGTCAAACTATATTCTCCACTGTATGAAGAAAGAAAAACATTAGATGAACACAGTCGAATCTACCGATATCTGTTTACCGCTTTTGCGTGGATCATTGCCGTTTTATTGACGTTTGCTGTATGCATGCTAACACGGAAGGAAACAGAGTCTCATTATAAGTCTTTTGCAATTCTGATCAGTCAGAATGCCGATATCAGAGTGCTCAAAAAGGAATATATATTGAAGAAAACGAAGCCTGTGATCCTTTTTGGTATTCTTAATGTGATGGCACTGATCATTGCACAATTAAAAGTGAGCTATCTAAATGCCGCCCCATTAATCGGCTTGATTGGATTTGAATTATTGGTATATATCGTAATGATTCGAATTTCATTGGCTGATATGAAACAGGAAAAAATCAGTCAGATGCTTAAGGAAATGAATGGATGATAAATGAATCACCATAAATCAGAACATTTCTGAAGGCACAATCCAAAAATGTACAAACTTTCGATAGTAAGTTTATTATCATATTATGATGGCAGAAAATAAATTTAAAGTTGCAATAGTTGAGGATGATAAGAGTTATCAGCCAATTATAGAGTCATATCTTAGTGAAGCTTCTGATATGCTTCAATGCTCTTTTATATTGATGGAAAACAATTTCTAGGAGGATCAGAAAAGTTCGATCTGGTCATATTGGATATTGATCTCCCAGATATCGATGGCATCACAATTTCAAAACAGATTGTCTCAAGAACACGATACATTATATTTCTTACATCAATGGAGGATAGAATGCAGGATGCGTTTGGTCAAAACGTCATCGGATATATCTTTAAAAGTTCAAGCAGAGAATCGATTATCAGTAAGCTGAAAGAGCTGCTGGATATTGTGCAGGAGGAAAGAATACTTCTTCGCTCAGAGTTAGGTGAGATATCATTAAATGTTGCACAAATTCAGGAAGCTGTGCTTGAACAAAGAAAACTATACAGGCTTAACATCCAACTTGGTGACTTTCAGCTAAAAAGTCCAATATTCTGTGGATTCACCGATAGATCCATCAGAAGAATTGACGAAGTGATCAGCCATCCTTTCGCGTTCATATATTGCAGTCGGGTCTTCAA
>Ga0183101_1000588_pt1 | contig 49057 bp, 37 predicted proteins | sample Biomet3_FD_127790 | JGI IMG/M metagenome (GOLD analysis project Ga0183101, IMG submission 127790) | Microbial communities from bioreactor (seeded with sewage sludge) at LBNL, California, USA - Biofuel metagenome 3 | ecosystem: Engineered > Bioreactor > Anaerobic > Unclassified ... | reverse complement strand
TGATAAAGGAAAATGGAACAACTATTATATTTTTTATGTGGTCGAAAATACATTACTGCTTTTACCCATACAATTTGAAGAGGACACTATATTTTTTACAAAAACGTTGATCTGTATATTTATTCCTTAATCACTTTTGCCAATCCTATCTGTATATTTATTCCTTAATCACCTTTGCCAACCCTTTTTCAACTGTAATGGGTTCCTTTAATTTATTTCCCTGAGAATCTCTAGAAACAATCCAACATTTTTCAATGACCTGCGCTTTCTCTCCAAACTCATAAATGTCATCAATATCATAATATAATGTGGATTTTACCTCTATTATGAATTCTTCCTCTTCCTTCCTCTCTACTCCCCATTCTTCCAGTTTCATGAGCCATTTACTTGCAATCTTTTTTAGTTTTGGATCATTAGGCGAAAAATTAATTAGAGACTTAGTCTCATTCCCTGAACAATTCATGATCGTCTTTTCCCACACAGCATTCAAAGCATCCAATTTGTTAATTTTAATGAGTTTTTCCCATTTTAAAAGGAACTTGAGCTGGAGATTATTATTGATATCAGAAGTACTTGTTTGGTAGAGTGATTCATAGGCGCCATAGAAATCACGACATGATTCTAAAAACTCTTCTTTTGCTTTGTTATCTATATTTTCTGTCTTATCAGAAGGGATTTCTTCACTCTTTTGTACAATAGATTGATTTTGATCAGTGTCAATCAATTCTTTGTTTAGATTTCCCTCGGTATTTTTTTTCATAAAGACAAATCGATATAAAATATATCCGCCAGATAAACAAATAGCGGCACCAGCTACGTATAGCTTCCAATTCATTTTACCGCTCTCCTCATGATTTTTATTAGGAACATCATGGAGGAGTTCTGCTTTTTCGAATTACCAACCATTTTCAGCATGTTGTTTCACCATTATTATTGCTACATATGGTTACTTCACTTTTTTTAATAACTATAACTAAAATTATCTCTCTGTCATTATTAAAAATCTTAAGTGTAAGACTCTTATTACATTATTCTAGAAAAAAGATATATGTTCGTTTTGTCGGATTTTATTAATTACTAATCCTTACTATCTTGCAGTGGAATTTTAGACAATAAAAATCGAATCAGACTGTAAAGATTGAATCAAGCTTCGCTTCGTTATAAGAGATCACTCCTTCCGCAGACCAAATATCGTTTGGATCAAATTTACTTTCTATTCGGAAACTTAATACTGCCTCTTTGGAAGTATCAAGTGGAAAACCGGAAATAATTTTAAGCAGATCCAAGATTTTATGAATTAATTTTACTTCAATTTTTTTATTAATTTTGGGTTGTGGAATTGAATTTTCCAACGTGCTTCCGACCATTGGGATGATCGTCAAATTTATATCCTGACAATGTGCGCGAGAAACACCAACATCGAAAGTACAGGTACTCGAAAAGGGCAGCAATTTCCCCTTATCCATGATTTTTACAGTCTCTTCAAAGTTTCTGCATCTAATTTTAAGCCATACATTGTTGGCACCCCTTTTCTTGATATTTATTGGCATTCCTTGCAAGCTCAATCCTCTTGCAACTGTCTCCTGCGGACGCTGAGTCCTGCATAAACGCCATCTTTCCTTCTTCAGCTTTACAAGATTGATCTTCTCAACGACACCTCCTATATTTTTTCCTTTTAACATCTCTTCAACAAAATACCATTGACTATGGCCTCCAGTACAAATAACTAGATCAATATCATCTCCTGTTAAGCCAAATTCTTTTATAGCTCCAATGGCTCCATTTACCAAAGCTGGAAACTGGCTTAAATACTCCTTGTCTTTCAATATTCTTTCAAGCCTTTCTCTGTCAAATTTTCCGATGTCAATTCCACGTTCATCATTTATTGAAGTTAGTTTTGCAGGATAAACTTCGCTTTCTAACGTCTTTTTTTCCGATAAATACCGTGATAAGACAGTTTCCTTCCATTTTCGTATATCCGTTCTGAATTTTAAGTCAGATGCTATGTTGTCATACTTACCATACCGAATCTCTACTTTGTGTTTCTTGTAAAAATCAGTAAAGTATTTCATTAAAATCTCATCTACTTCTCTTCCACCAAAACTTTTTTCATCAACTGATGGGTAGGTTGCCAACACTTTATGGCCTGAATTTTCACCAATAACATATTCAAGTATGACAACATCTGTCGTCCCTGCTCCCATATCAAGGAGCATGATATTAATCTTGTCACCTATTGCCAAGTTTTTCTCAATTTCTTTCATCTCTTTTGCGGTAGATAGCCAGTAATGTATTGCTGCGCTTGGCTCGTCTAGGCCTATAATACTAGCATTTTTGATATTAGTACTTTCAACAGCTTTTCTAGCTGCGTCAATTGTGATTTTCCTTAAATCAGACGGCCACTTGACAGGATAACTAACGTATACATATGTTGATTCGATTGTAACATTATTAACAATCAAACAAGATTCGTTATAGATTGACAACATGTACGAGAAGAATCGTTCTATCAAATTGATTGTCTTATCTCTTTTATCAGGATTTAGAAGATCCATTTTGAACTCAGACTTTAAATGATTATAATAAGCAGTGTTTTCGGCTTCCCATCCGAACAACCACTCGTTATTTGTTTTCCCACCTAGCTCACCTGGCTCTACTATCAATGTTGGAACGGAAGGATTACTTTGTCCAAAGGTAACTATTATAGGTTGTGGTGTTATGGGGGTTAATTTATTTTCTTCTTCCTTATAGTCCATATAACTCATTACAGAAGTGCTCGTTCCAAAGTCAATTCCAAGATATCTTACGATCGAATCAGCCATATAAATCCTCCTATAATGGCTCTAACTGTCTTTATGATTTTTTTTCTTTACAATTACAAAATAGAAAAGCTTGGATTTATGCCATTGATTCTATTAAAGCCCTTGTATAAGCAGCAGCAACAATGGCTGCGTACTGTTGCCATTCATCATTTTTATGAGAATCACAATAATCACATATACCTCTTACCACTAAATATCCAACTTCGTGATTCCAAGCTGCATCAGCAATACCTGAAGCTTCCATCTCAATTGCTTTTACACCAAATTTGTCCCTTAATTTATCTCTTGTCTTTGGATCTTTTTGAAGTATACTTGCAGAAGCTATAGGTCCAATAAAGATACGAGGTTGACCTTCCACTCTTTTGGGATCATTTGGATGTTGCGTAATTTTTTCTTGGTTATCAGAACTGTAGAGAATATCTTTATCTTCAAATGGACGAGCTGATCTGAACTCAGAAAGAGCTTGATCAATATATTTGCTCCATGGTCGATTTCCAAGAAGCTCTTCGGCTTTAAGATATTTCACTGCCTCTAATAAACTAGCACATGGAGGTCTTGGGGGGTTTCTAAATATAATCTTTTGAGTTTCTTTCTTTATATTATCGTACTGAATGACTCCATATTCATTTGATACAACTACATCCCCCAATCGAATGTGGTCATCAGCTTTATTTGGATTTGGGACACCTCCGGCTATGCCAACCATGATAATTGATTTTACATTAGGGAAATGCTCAAGAAGAAGAGATGCCTTTGTTGAAGCAATATTATTTCCCATGCCTATCATTTCCAAAACTATGCTGTGTTTCTTTCCTTCCTCGGAAAGTATTTCTCCTAAACAGTATCTTCTGCCTGCTCCAGAGCCTGGAATCTTATACTTGTCATTTTTATTTTCTAATAATATATTGACTGCTGCATATTCTTCGGGTAAGGCAGTGATAACTCCAATAGTCGGCTTGGTTTTTTCAATATCTGCGTTTATTATCTCAAGACCAGACTTTTCGATCTCTAAATTTGTCATTATATTCCCATTTCCAATCTGAGAATATTTTATATTGCAGTTCTCGAAATTGTTTTCACTCATTTATGCACCTACCGTCTTAAGTTAGATAGCTTAATAGATCATCTTCAGTTTATTACTGATTTTAATTTTCAGTTTCAGAATTATAAATAGTAGAAGCTATGTAATATCCACGTAAACAAAATTTTGTAACCAATAATATTAAGATTCAAACAATGGAACAGTAACAGCATCTCTTCTAAATATATTTGTAATATATCTATTCTATTTGATTTTTTCTCTCTTTATTTGTAATCGTTTCCGAGAAATCAACAGCTTTAAACTTTACTAACATAAAGTTTAGTTTAAATCGGAATGTTTGTTATATCTAATTTTATATATAAAACGCAAAGATCTCTTTATGAAGATATTTTTATATCTGTTTGCATAAATACGCAATAAATTTTTGTCTAAAAGGTGAAAGCATGTGGCAGTCAGATGGTCAACTCATTCAAATTGAGGTCGGTGCCGGAATAGTAAAAGCGTTCACAGAACCAGATCGAAGGAATCTAATTGAACAGTTATTTGAAGAGCCTCCCGAAGAGGGAAAAGGTTTTATAACTCTTACGAAATCTCTACGACAGAATCTGCAAACGGAGGGTATATATCTTCCTCCTATAGGGTATAGAGACGACCCAAATCTTCAATCTAATGGAGTTCGTGCTTATTTTGGATTGGAGTTGTACCAGTTCAATATGCAACATGCGCAGGATCTTAGCAATTTTATAGTTCAAAAAGCTCGTGAATATAATACAATTGCTGTAAACAAAGTATCTCTCGAACCTTTAATTTTGGATTGCCTCGAAGATGTGAGGCAAGGTCATTTTCAACAAGCCTTTGTAGCATACTCAATTATCTATTATCAGAGCTTGTTGCAGGGATATGAACTTGGAATTATCAGATCTCTTTCAGATGCAGGAAGCATTTTGTTGGCTTCTGGAGATTTACAACGTGCTCAGATGCTGTTTTTGAGAGCTTCTCTGTTGAGTAATAATCCTAGTTTAGTAGATCCAATCCTAAAGTTACAAGTAAGCTTTAACTTGGCGGAAACTTCAAAAAATTTAGGAATGATTAATCAAGCTCTTAATTCTTATGGAGAGGCTGCAAAAATAGCATTTTATTCTGGAAATTTTTCACAATTATTTATAATATTAGTAAACATTGGACATAGCTATTATTTATTGCAAAAGTATAGTGAAGCTATTTTTGCTCTTGAGCAAGCTGATGAGCTTCTCATAAAAGAAGAGAAGCCAGATTACCAAATAAGTCGTAATATACAGAAAACAATCTCGGAAATTAAAGATATTATTCTTCTTCAACAGGCTCAAAAGGTCAAAGAACTAAATGAACGACTAAAAAATGAAAATATTAATCTTTTCTTTAAAACTATCTTTGTGCAAGCATTCTCACTTTTTGCCCAATCGGCTATTCAAGCTTTTGTATGTAAAAGTCTTGGTATAAAAGGCAATGGAGGCTTTGCAATATTTGGAAAATTTGATTGTAAAGGCTCAACTTTCATTAAATCTCAATTTGGAAACTCAAATACTATGAATAACTTAAAAATGATAATAAACAAGTGATTGAGTATGAGATAAAGAATCTACTTTTTAGGAGTACATAGTTGAACTGAGAACTCAATATACGAAATACTAAAATTTTAAAAAACAAGTTCCAACACTCCCTTATGTTTGATGCTATAATCTATTTATGTAAGTCTTACTTTAATTAAGCAACGATTTCGAAGCTTAAAATTAATTCTTATATCTTATGTTCGGCTAAACGATCAAGTTCTTGATCACTCTCAGATAAGAATCAAGTAGTTTTTATAATAGCTTATTTACTAATTTATAAATTGATGCAAACTCAAAAATAGTTAGGAGAACATAAACGTGAGTTGTAAACCTCTAATATTTTGTAACGTTCCACCTTATACTTTTAAGCGTATGAAAGAAAGGCTTAATGATGCAGGCATCCAAACACCTACAGGAAACAAAGGAGAACTTTCAGGCAAGGGAATTATAGCGGATTTTGAATGGGATGGAATATGCAATCTTACTGTCATAATCAAGAAGAAGCCTTTTTTTGTCAGCTGTGAGCTTGCAGAATCCCAGATAAAGCAATTCATAATAGAGTGTTAGGGATATAAAAGAAAAGTTGGATAAAGAGAATGACTGAAAGGAAACTGGATACAGAGGGCTGCCAGGGGATTAAATTCAGAAATGTAACTCCTGAAGTATTTTCCTGCATGAAGAAAAAACTTGAGAGCTATGGAATTGAAGTTTCATCTGGAAATTCCGGTGTTCTTGAAGGAAACGGAATAGTTGCTCACTTTAGCTGGGATGGTGAGGCAAACCTTTCAATTGAAATCAAGGAAAGACCTCTGGACACTTACTGCGGGCAGGTAAGTGGTAAATTGCGGGCTTTCTGGCGTGAATGTCAGGGTTTATGAAGGTGAACCAAATCCATGCTTACATCAGGGCTACGTGTGTTTTTTACAACTGGTTTAAGAAAGAATAATTGATTTGGCGGTGTGCATGATTAGTATGAAAATACTGCCATCTGCAGGCACTTTCATTGGTTGTGCATGTTATTCAAACTGACCTTCCGCAAATGAGTTCAGCAATAAACAGTTGAGTGTTTAAACTCCAATTATTTTGACTAGATTTTTCTTGATTCCAAACAAATATCTTTTTATTAAAGAAAGTTCAAGGTCGTTGAACCCTCCCAACAGAAGCATTCCAAATAGATAGATTAACACACCTATTCCTGCTACCTCAAAAATCTCATGGATGCTTGAAATCTCAAAATAAGAAACAAAGAGATACATAGCCACTGAGGACAAAATGCTTTTTGCAATATCATGAAAATAGAATTCATGTTTAAAATATTTTAAAGACATATGCGTGCAGAGAATTGCCATAAAGAAGTATGAGAGCAGAGTTGAAAGAGCAGCCCCGACAATACCTATCGAAGGTATTAGTAAAAGATTGATCAATATGTTCAAAACTGCCGCAGTAATATTGATATTAGTTTGTGCTTTTGTTTTTTTGACAATTAACAGTGTATTGACAAAAATTTGAACAACTCCTGCCATAAGGCCAGAAAAAGCAATAACAGGGATCACAAACCAACCCGATAGAAAGTCTTTAGTTGTAAATATTCCAAGTAAAGGCTTTGCAAGAGCTGAAAGCCCAAAGACTGCCGGAATGGAAATGAGAAGGAAATATCGCAAAGAATAGGACATATAAATAATTACTTTGTCAATTTTATTTTCATCAAACAATTTTGCAAGTTCTGGGAGAAGAATAAGCTGAAGGGGACTTACAAAAAACTGTGTAAGGCTACCAATAGAACAGGCTGCTGAATAAACACCCACACTTTTTAGACCAAGAAAGTAGGTAACCAGATATCTATCACTTGATTCTGTAACCCATCTGATAAGAGCATTGGGGGTTAGCGGTAAAGAAAATTGCAGGTATTCTCTTATATAAATAAATCGAGGAATTACAAATCCAATCTGTGATATAATTGTCAGAAAAGCGATTAAAATAACCGTGCTCTGTACCAGTAATGTGGCTGCTATCACACCAAGAAGCCCGTATCCCATTTTAAGAAGAACAAGAGTCAAAAGTAGTTTTCCAAACACCTCAAAAAGAGTAAGGCAAGAGAATTTCTTGATCTGCTTAAATACTCTGAAATAATATAGGGACACAGGCTCGAGCACATTCAAGAGAATCAAAAGTGAACCTGCTTTGATGAAATAAGCTGCCCCAATGTCCTTGAAACCAAATGTCGCAAGAGGTTCTGCAAACAGATAAAGCAAAAAAGAGACTAAAAGACCAGATATAGTCACGAAAAAAAGAATGGAATAGACAGCTTCCCTTATTTTGTTTATCTCTGTTTCAGAAGATAAAAATCTGACAAGAGCCATTGAAAGGCCCAGAAGTGCAAATGGGGTAACAAGGGACACAGTGATAGTGATCTGAGCCCAGATGCCGTAATAATATGCTCCAAGACTTTTTGTGATTATCGGAAGTAGAAAAAAAGTACCCAGGCTTGTAAGTACTTGAGCCGTGCCTATAAAGCCAACATCTTTTGCAAACTTTTGATATGACATTAATTAACCTTGAAAAAGCCTGTTTTTTAGATTTATAATTTTGAATAAACTCACGAAAATAATATTTACAAAAGTACTCTTAAAATCTAATCCAGTATGCTCAATATGATATTTAAATCCTTTTGAACGCCATGTGGAGGTCCGTTGCAAAAATAAACCCTAAAAATAAAAACACACTGTTACAAAAATCAACATTATCTAAATTTACGCATAAGACCTCTGGACACTTACTGCGGGCAGGTAAGTGATAAATTGAGAGCTTTCTGGCGTGAATGTCAGGGTTTATGAAGGTGAACCCAAGCAATGCTTACATCAGGATTACGTGTGTTTTTTACAACTGGTTTAAAAAAGAATAATTGATTGATTTGGTAGTGTGCATGATTTTTTTGTAAAATTATAAATCTCATAAAGTAATTGGGTAATTCTATATCAGAATTAGCCTTCTTTGTGTCAATTTTATCGGTGAATTAAGGGAATATTCAGGAAAAATACAGAGGTTTTACTTCAAAAACTATGTATTTCATACTCCGACTCTACACTAACGGGCTTCAAAATATTTTTCAATTTCAGGCTATTTTGAATCTTATTTTTACTTCCTTATATCAAGATTTGCTACCCAAGCTTCAGACCCTGCTCTTACTTAATGAAGCCAATTTTTAATTATATTATTTACATTATTTGAGCAAAGTTTTTCATTAATCTTATGTGTCTCAATACTAAACTCACCAAATTCAAACGCCTTTTCATTTGTACTTTTATTAAGATACAACCACTGTAAATTAAATATATTACATCTTATGCTAAATGTTTCTTTGTAGAGTGTATTTATGTTATCATAATACGATATTTCGGCATAAAGAGTTGGAACAGATAAATCGTGGGAATTTTCTGATAAACTCAATACACTTAAATTAAAAGCGATAATTAAAAAATATGGATACGGAATTAAAATTTCACTTTCTTTATTTGATTCTGAAAAAGGAAAAACATACTCAATGTTAAGAGGCATTAACTGCATGCTAATATCTGTTCTAACGTGCTGATCAGTTATACGAAGGGAACTATCGTTTAGAATTTCACATTTCACTCCTAGATTTAAGTCATTGAACTGATTAAATATATTCCATATTTTTTCTCGCCCTTCTTTATCATAATTCCAAATAATTTTAACATTTAAAGCGGGGGATGATCCAATGTTTATTAAATTAAGTGGGACTGAATACATGGGTGGAAAACCACCGGTTATCTCTTTTAAAAATTCGCTTTCCCATTTGATTGGAAGTTCTTTATCTATATTCTGAATTCTTTTATTTGTAGCTAATATGACATTTTTTTTAGATACAATATGAAGCTTGGGTGAGTTTGCTAAATATCTCTGTTTTCTTAGTTCGTTTAGTGTAAAGAGAGAGACAATTGATGTTAAAAAAGTAGCTAGATTAAGAATATTTTCTGTCCATGATGAACTGTTCATTGTCTGAATGTTCGATTTCTTTTAATATAAATTAAGTACTTTTAGGATTCTGTTTTTTTTGTTTAACTTTCTCAGCTCTTTTGAAAGTTTTCCTTTGATTAATAATTTGTACAAGCTTACTCATCCTCATCAGGCAAGCTTTCTATGTATGCTTTTAGTTCATCGGCATTTTCAAATGGTCCAATTACGTCGTCATTTTCTGAATCAAGCATTTCTTTTATGAATTCAGGCCTGTATTGAGACTCAAGTATTTTCTCTTCATATTGAGCTACAACTAAGTCAAGAGCTGCACTTTTATCCTTTAGATTATATTTGGCTTTAACAATATTCAGAACCTGGTTTGTTCTGTCTGATATTTTAACTCTAGCTTGTATCATATGCATTCCGTATACACATCATATGCACACGCTAAATATAAAACTATAGTCACGAGGCTAAATAATGCAACTACTCAAATGAGATACAATGAGATTTTTGTTGCAACAATTACAGGCGTGACTATATCTTTCTGTGAAGTCGAGAAATACATAGTTTTTATGAAAAAACCTCTGTATACTGCAGATTTTTCTATCATTCCTGAGGATTTTCTCTCTCTACTGGGTTTATTGTCCAATTGCTACAAGATTTAAATTTTTCAACAATTGATGAAGGTAGTGGATTGTTTGCTAAAGGATTATTGCAGAAACATACATGCCTTTCATAGTTTTCAGCTTTTTCGTAATAGTAAATTATAACGGCAGAAATTTTATCATTCTTTTTTCTCTCTCCAAGCTCCAAAACTCCATCAAGTCTTATATGATCAAATCCAAGACCGCGTATTATGTTAGGAATTTCATGATAAGATGTGTTTTTTATTTTTAATGCAATAATACCTGGGTGAGTAACAGGTAATTGCTTCCTCTTTGTTTTAAATTTTCCTGCAAACTCCCTAGGCTCACGTTTTGTAATATAGCCACAATCTATAGAACTATTTTCAATCTCTTCCCATTCGGCATCGTTTTCATTCTAATGCATCTTTGACTCTTCACACCAGATTATTTCAAGATCACCAAAAAATGTAGAGACCTCAATAAATATCTCAGGATCAATACTTGTAACTTTTATGTCACTTTGTTTACGGTTTTCTATATGTGGAGGCTCAAATTCAATATTAAAACCTATGTCTTTACATAATAATCCTATTTCCAATTCTGCTAGTGCACCCTCATAGTTCTCTTTATTTTTAAGAAGCTTATTTTGAAAATGATCTTCTGCTTTTTTGATTTCGTCTTTTAAAGTTAATAAGCAATTCTCAATATGTTCAAGATAAGCAGCAGAAAATTCATCATTTTTTATTATCTCTTCTACTATAGGGTGTTCCATTCCTTCTTTTTTAAGTTCTGTCTCAATCCATTCCTGCGTAAAAAAATCAGCAATATGAGGGTATTTTCTATTTATTTCTAAAAAGAAGGTCATAATAAAAAAATGTATTATGAATTATATAATTATTCCTATCATATCATGGTAATTTATAAAGTGTACAGAACTTTCAGTATAGATACTATTTATTTACTCTATATGACTTACGCATTTGAAACAAAAACAGTAGCATTAAACTCATAGCTTACTAAAATTAAAATTTTACCTTTGTCACTTACTTTTGCCGTTTTTCCTTTCTCCTTATCAAACACTTATGAGCATTTCCTACAAGGTCCAGTCTTCCTGCCTTCTCCAGAGCTTCATATACAAGCTCGTAATTTGCAGGGTTCCTGTAGTGCATAAGGGCTCTTTGCATGGCTTTTTCTTTCTTGCCTCTTGCAACGTATACTTTTTTGCCTGTGAATGGGTCCAGTCCTGTATAATACATGCATGTCGATACGGTCATAGGAGTTGGGGTGAAATCCTGTACCTGTTCGGTGTAGCCTCCATGGTCCCGCACATACTCCGCCATCTCTATCATATCTTCAAGGGTACAGCCCGGGTGCCCTGACATCAAGTAGTTTACAATGTACTGTTCTTTGCCGCACTTCCGGTTGAGCTCTGTAAATTTCTGGGTAAATTTCTCGTAGACTTCCCTGCCTGGCTTGCACATTACATTTGTGACCTGCCTTGAAAAGTGTTCAGGTGCGATTCGTAATTGTCCACTGATATGGTAAGCGCAAAGTTCTTCGAGGTACTCTTCATCCTTAAGAGCCAGGTCATAACGTACTCCGTAACCTGTAAAGACATGCTTAACTCCTGGAAGTTCGCGCAGGCGGCGTAAGAGTTCAAGCAGCTTTTTATGGCTGGTATCCAGAGCAGGGCAAATGCGAGGATAAAGGCAGGATTTGTCTAGACAGGCTCCTTTCTTTCCCCAGGTTTTACACTCCATGCCGTACATATTTGCGCTTGGACCGCCAACTCCGTTTATAATGCCCTTGAAATCAGGTTTTTCTGTGAGCTTTTTTGCTTCACGCAGGACAGATTCGATGCTGCGGCTTGCAATCATGCGCCCCTGATGTTCTGTAATTGCACAGAAAGCACAGCCTCCGAAACAGCCTCTGTGCGTTGTAAGGGAGAATTTTACCATTTCCAGAGCAGGAATAGGTTCAGTATAGGAAGGGTGTGTTTCGCCAGTGAACGGCAGTTCATACACATGGTCCATTTCAGCCCCTGTAAGAGGGCGCATTGGCCTGTTCTGCACGATTACGGTTTTCGGGTGAGGCTGAATAACTCCTTTTCCAGTAACAGGATTCTGTTCCGCAAAATATATACGAAAAGCCTTTGCAAAGGCCATTTTATTCTGAGAAACCTCTGAAAAGGAAGGAATTTCGAGGTATTGCTTTAAAAATGTGGTTGCGTCGTCAGCTATTTTTTTGTCTTCTTGTCCTGACTTTTCCTTTTCCGGTACTTCTTGTTCCAACTTTTCCTTTTCCGGTATTCCCTGTTCTGATTTTTCCTTTTCCGGTACTTCCTGTTTTGATTTTTCCTGTTCGTTTTTATTCAGCCTATTATCTGGCTTTTCGGCTTTTTCTTTGAGTTCTTTCCAGGCTTTAACTTCCATCTTCCAGACTGTGCCCGGGATATCTCTGATATTTTTGATATCTTCTCCGGCTTGCAGTCTTTTTGCAATTTCCACGATCTGAAGCTCCCCCATGCCGTAGACTATGAGGTCAGCAGGCGCATCAGCTAGAATGGATTGCCTGACCTTGTCTGATAGATAGTCATAATGAGCAAAACGTCTTAGTGAGGCTTCAATGCCTCCAAGCACTATAGGCACTTCAGGGAATGCCTCTTTTATTCTGTTCGAGTAAATTATCACGGCGCGATTGGGGCGAAGCCCTGGTTTTCCTCCAGGGGAATAAGCATCCTTATTTCGCGGCTTCAGGCCTGGGGTCAGGTTGCTGACCATAGAGTCGGTATTTCCTGCACTTACGGAAAAAAAGAGTCTGGGTTTTCCAAGTTTTTTGAAGTCTTCAGGGCTGTCCCAGCGCGGCTGGGCGATTACTCCTACTCTAAAACCGGCATCTTCAAGAACTCTTCCTATTATTGCCGTGCCAAAACTGGAATGATCTACATAGGCGTCCCCAGAAATCAGAATAATATCAAGCTCTTTCCAGCCGCGCGCTTTTACTTCTTCAGGGCTCATTGGAAGAAATTTCGATGCAGGTATGCGGGAAGAAACGGATTTTTCTTTTCTTTCTTTCTTCCTGTGTTTGGTTTCAGATCCTTTCCCTGGTTTTCTTCCCACTTCTGTCGGTAATTTTACTTTTGAGAGCTTTACTTCTGAGAATTTTCCTTCGGTTTTTTCTCCTTTGGTTTTTTCAGATTTTATCCCTGATTTTACCCTGAGTTCCACTCCATCTTTCGTTTTTTGTCTTAATTCAGCTTTTTTTGGAACAAAAGAACCGGTTTTTCTGCTAGGTCTTTCTTTATTCGGCCTTTCAGAGTTTAAGTTCTTATTCTTTTTTGAAATCGCTGTGTCTTTGGCCATAACTTGCTTTAAGGCTCCTCTTTCTCGTGCTTTTATTCGCCCATCATCATTTTTAACATTCTGTAAGAAGCCATAATCTGATTATTTCCATCCCTATCCGTAGGAGCTCCGTGTCCAGGGTACAGGTTTTTTACATCCAGTTTTGTGAGCTTTTCTATTGAGCTAGCCATCTTTTCAGGTTCCGAACCCTCAAAGTCCGTTCTTCCAGAACCCCCGCCTGGAAATACAGTGTCTCCGGAGAAAAGACTTTTTGAGACCGGCTCATAGAGGCAGATACTTCCTTTTGAGTGACCCGGCGTATGGATTACTTCCAGGTATTCCCCATTTCCGATGTCAATTTTATCTCCTTCTTCATATGTAATTGTGGGCCTGATCTCAGGAGCTCGCTCCCCAAAAATCACGGCCACGCTGAGGTATTCGTCGTTTATGCCCTCCAGGTCAGCTTTATGTATTCCAACTTTTGCACCGCTTCTTTCTGCAATAACTGCGGCTGCTGCGGTATGATCATAATGACAATGTGTCAGGACTATTAATTCAATGTCGGTTAGCTTTATATATTTCTCCAGTTGCTTGATAATCAGGTCGCTGTTCATTCCTGTGTCGATCAGCACTTTCCCGTTTACCAGATAGACACTGGAATCGTAAGCTGTAGGGCAAATATACCGGACTTCCATAGTTCTTCCTCTTTCACTTCTCTTTTCCTTTTTTCCTTGCTTCCCTTTCCTGCACTTTCTGTGTTACTTCTCTTTCTTACACTTTCCTTACTGTTCACTCTTTGCTTTTAATATGTCTGGGAATTAATGTCTGGAAATTAATGTCTGGAAATTAATGTCTGGAAATTAATGTCTGGAAATTAATGTCTGGAAATTAATGTCTGGGAATTAATGTCTGAGAATTAATGTCTGAGAATTAATGTTTGAAAATTTAGATATTAAAAGCTCTGCGCGCATTTTCAGTAGTCGATTTTGCGATTTCTGCTGGCTCCATATCCTTAAGTTGTGCTACTACAGGAACAGAGTCTACTATGAAGGCAGGCTCGTTTCTGCCTTTGCGGGGAGAAAGGAATGGACTATCGGTTTCCAGAAGCAAGTTTTCAAGTGGAACGGCTTCTGCAAGAGTCTGATGATGTTCGGAAAAGCAGACAAGAGTTGCTAGGGAAATATAGTACCCCATATCCACAATTTCTCGCATGGTCTCAACAGGGCCGCTATAGCAGTGATAGATTACCGTATCCATGCCTTTGACAAGTTTCAACACTTCCGCTTCAGCCTGCCGGGCGTGTACTATAAGAGGTTTGTCCAGATCTTTTGCAAGCTCAATTACCTTTTTGAATGCAGCAGTCTGCCTCTCCCGTTCCTCTTTTGTTTTGCAGTCCTGAAAATCCAGGCCTGCTTCTCCGATTCCAACTGCTTTTCCTGCGTTTGCTTCAATCTGGGCAAGAATAGCATTTATCTCTTTATCCTCGCCTCCTCTACCAATATCAGGACTCAGGCCAAGCGCGACATAAATATCTTCATTCTTTTCTGCAAGTTCAAGGCTAATACGGTTGCCTTTCAAGGAAATTCCTGAGTTGACCATTCCGACAACTCCTGCCTCTCTGGCTCGTAGAATAGTCTCTTCCCTATCGCGGTTGAATTTAGGAAAATCAAGATGACAGTGGGAATCAATAATTGGATAAGGCATGGATCTGTATTCCATCTCATTTTATTTTACTTTTTATACTGACTATGGAATACAAACCCGAAAATGAGTATGTAGCTCTTATCCGGTTTTTTGTTTTTTAATTATGGCACCTGAGCCCGCCAGTCTGTTTGGCCAGCCCAAGTCTTCAATTTTAGCGTTTTGTTTCTCTCTTATACAGCAAGTTCATAGCATTTACAAGGGCTTCTACAGAGGCCATAACTATGTCCGGGTTTGCAGACCTTGCAGTTACAACTCTGCCCTTCTCATTTTCGAGACCTATATATACATCTGCAAGGGCATCTGCTCCACCTGTAATTGCATCGATCCTGAATTCCTGGAGTCTGAAGTGGTTAGTTTCTCCCAGGATATCCCTTACTGCTTTGAGGGCGGCATCTACAGGGCCAACCCCTGTCTTTGCTGCAATGATTTCTTTGCCTTGGATATCTGCTTTGACTACTGCAGTCGGTGTCAGGATATTTCCTGTCATTACAGAAACTTCTTTGAGTTTAATCAGTTCTTCTTCCGAACTTGCTTTCCCAAGCACGGCAGAGGCAACAGCATAAAGGTCCGCATCTGTAATGTGCTTTCCCTTATCTGCAATCTCCTTAATTCTGGATACAATTTCATCAAGCTGTTTGTCATTACTGATTATGCCTGCAGATTCAAGAGACTGCTTGACTGCATGTTTTCCTGTATGCTTACCAAGGACAATACGCCTTCTGTGTCCTACCATTTCCGGTGTCATTATTCCGGGCTCGAAAGTATCGGATTTTTCGAGTACTCCCTGGCTGTGGATTCCGGACTCATGGGAGAATGCGTTTTGACCTACGACAGGTGTATTTGGAGGCAGCCTGATTCCTGTGTAGTTTTCAATCATTTTCGAGGTTTCTACAAGATACTCAGTGTGGATATTTGTTTTTGCCCCGTAGATTGAGGTCAGGCTCATGACTGTCTGGGAAAGATCGGCGTTTCCTGCTCTTTCACCGATTCCATTTATTGTAACCTGAACCTGGGATGCACCTGCTTCGACTGCCATAAGGCTGTTTGCTACAGCAAGCCCGAAATCGTTATGGCAATGTACATCAATGGGAATCGTTATCTCAGCTGCGATATCCTTTATCTGCCTGTACATTGCTGATGGAACCATAACGCCAACAGTGTCTGGCACGTTAATGATATCGCATCCTGCTTCCTGCACTGCTTTGAAAACCTCTATGAGATATTCAGGTTCGGTTCTCGTAGCGTCCATTGCAGAAAACATGCATCTTCTCCCATTATCTTTGATGTACTGGACAGACTCTACAGCCATTTGAATAACTTCTTCCTGGCTTTTTTTGATGGTGTATGTCCGCTGTACTTCAGAAGTAGGGACGAAAGTATGCACAAGTCCTACATCACTGTCAAAACAGGCATCAATATCTTTTTTCAATACACGGGCAAGTCCACAAACCTCAAGATCCAGTCCGGCATTAGAAATAGATTTTACGGATTCTTTATCTCCTTCTGATGAGATCGGAAATCCAGCTTCTATAATGTCTACCCCAAGTTTGTCAAGTTGACGGGCAATTTCCAGCTTCTGGGCAGAAGTTAGAGATACACCAGGGGTTTGTTCTCCGTCACGCAGTGTTGTGTCAAAAACAGTTACCTTTTTATTCCTCATAGGTTCGATGTAAAAATCGATCCCTTCTTTCAGTTCTTACATTCATAGTAATCATCTAGTTGAATGTTAATTCCTAGTATATAAATCTCACGAGAGTTCTTTTATATTTAAACTTAAGTTTTGTTTTTTAATTTCTCGACGGAAAATTATTTATACTAGATACTCCATTCTAGGGTTGCTTCTCAAGGTGTAACACGACATCTATGAGAATGAAAAACGAAACTTGAAAAACGGGACTTGAAAAACGGAATTCAAAGGTGCCGGAAAAACGAACCTGAAAAACGGAAACAGAAGGTGCCTGTAGACATTGTTTTTCTGAAACAATGGCTCATAAAAACGGATAAAGTTAAGGATTCGAAAGTACAACTCTTTTGAAACCTTCTAACTCTTCTCATTTCCCTCTTTCAAAATTGTTTAATCTCCTTTGCAGGAGAATCTTTATATACCATTAATGCGTTGTATAACTTCCTCGTACAAATTCAATGTTCTGAGGAAAGCCATACAAAGCTTTATATACAAGAAATGTCTTGTATACATCCCTCACACAAAGCGATTGTGTCGAGGTAAATAACACAAAGCTTTATATACAAGAAATGCCTTGTATATGATCCTGCGCAAACTGATTGCGTAGGTAAAAAATTACAAATCTCTTTCATCTTTTAATGGAGTCAGGAGTTCTTTCCTGTCTGACGAGGATTTTGTCGGTTCGGTTAATTCTGGGCGGTGATAGTTTTTCATAACACATCATCGCGAAACGAAAATAACTGAATTGATAGTTGTTAGTGCAAGTTTCTGCGACCAAGACCTTTAATTTTAAAGTGTGCGATACATTAACAATTCTGGTTGATCCTGCCAGAGGTTACTGCTATCGGTGTTCGCCTAAGCCATGCGAGTTATATGTTCTTCGTGAACATGGCGTACTGCTCAGTAACACGTGGATAACCTGCCCTTGGGTCCGGCATAACCCCGGGAAACTGGGGATAATTCCGGATAACGCACATATGCTGGAATGCTTTATGCGTAAAATGGATTCGTCTGCCCAAGGATGGGTCTGCGGCCTATCAGGTAGTAGTGGGTGTAATGTACCTACTAGCCTACAACGGGTACGGGTTGTGAGAGCAAGAGCCCGGAGATGGATTCTGAGACATGAATCCAGGCCCTACGGGGCGCAGCAGGCGCGAAAACTTTACAATGCGGGAAACCGTGATAAGGGGACACCGAGTGCTAGCATCATATGCTGGCTGTCCAGGTGTGTAAAATACACCTGTTAGCAAGGGCCGGGCAAGACCGGTGCCAGCCGCCGCGGTAACACCGGCGGCCCGAGTGGTGATCGTGATTATTGGGTCTAAAGGGTCCGTAGCCGGTTTGGTCAGTCCTCCGGGAAATCTGATAGCTCAACTATTAGGCTTTCGGGGGATACTGCCAGACTTGGAACCGGGAGAGGTAAGAGGTACTACAGGGGTAGGAGTGAAATCTTGTAATCCCTGTGGGACCACCTGTGGCGAAGGCGTCTTACCAGAACGGGTTCGACGGTGAGGGACGAAAGCTGGGGGCACGAACCGGATTAGATACCCGGGTAGTCCCAGCCGTAAACGATGCTCGCTAGGTGTCAGGCATGGCGCGACCGTGTCTGGTGCCGCAGGGAAGCCGTGAAGCGAGCCACCTGGGAAGTACGGCCGCAAGGCTGAAACTTAAAGGAATTGGCGGGGGAGCACAACAACGGGTGGAGCCTGCGGTTTAATTGGACTCAACGCCGGACAACTCACCGGGGACGACAGCAATATGTAGGTCAGGCTGAAGACCTTACCTGAATCGCTGAGAGGAGGTGCATGGCCGTCGCCAGTTCGTACTGTGAAGCATCCTGTTAAGTCAGGCAACGAGCGAGACCCGTGCCCACTGTTACCAGCATATCCTCTGGGATGATGGGTACTCTGTGGGGACCGCCGGTGTTAAATCGGAGGAAGGTGCGGGCCACGGTAGGTCAGTATGCCCCGAATTTCCCGGGCTACACGCGGGCTACAATGAATGGGACAATGGGTCCCTCCCCTGAAAAGGGCTGGTAATCTCACAAACCCATCCTTAGTTCGGATCGAGGGCTGTAACTCGCCCTCGTGAAGCTGGAATCCGTAGTAATCGCGTTTCAATATAGCGCGGTGAATACGTCCCTGCTCCTTGCACACACCGCCCGTCAAACCACCCGAGTGAGGTATGGGTGAGGGCACGAACATCGTGTCGTGTTCGAACCTGTGCTTTGCAAGGGGGGTTAAGTCGTAACAAGGTAGCCGTAGGGGAATCTGCGGCTGGATCACCTCCTAAGCAAAAAAACTCACCACCCAGATGCCGATAAACCGAACAAAATCCTCACCATTAAAATAATCGATCATAATCTAATGATCAATTCAAACTCATCAAATGCACCCGGAAAGTAAATTTTCGGGGAAGGACGGATTGCCTGTGTTGACGCGCAGGTACATGAAGTCATGTATAAGTGCTGTATACTGGACGCTTTCTGGACCTGGTTAGGATACACAGGAATTATGCTATCAGGTGGATGGCTCGGCTCAAGAGCTGATGAAGGACGTGCCAAGCTGCGATAAGCCCGGGGTAGGTGCAAGGAGCCTATGAACCCGGGATTTCCGAATGGGACCTCTCCATAGTGATCAGTAATGATCGGGAACGCTCCGAATTGAAACATCTCAGTAGGAGCAGGAAAAGAAATCAACCGAGATACCGTGAGTAACGGCGAGTGAAAACGGCACAGTTCAAACCGAATCCCTTTACAGGGAAATGTGGTGTTGTAGGGCTGTTCAAACGTCTGGCGGCTAAACAGAACTTGCCTGAAACGGCAGACCGTAGAGTGTGACAGTCACGTATGTGTAAACCAAAAGATCGGAACATGTCCCTGAGTACCGTGCGTTGGATATCGTGCGGGAATCTGGGGGGCACCAACCTCCAAAACTAAATACTACTTGAGACCGATAGCGAAATAGTAGGGTGACCGAACGCTGAAAAGTACCCCGAGAAGGGAGGTGCAAAGTGCCTGAAACCTGATAGTGATGGAACGATACGGCATTAAAGGAACTCTGACATGAAGGAAACATTCGCGAGAATGTTGTACGAATGTCACTGCCAGTGTCGTATCTTACGTTTTGAAGAACGGGCCAGGGAGTTTATCTCAGTGGCAATGGCTAACCTTTATCTGGGCAGCCGAAGCGAAAGCAACATGTGCGCAGCTCTCCGAGCGAGGCACGACGTATACAAGTGCGTGGAGTCACTGGGGTAAGACCCGAAGCCGGGTGATCTAGGCGTGGGCAGGTTGAAGCGTGGCGAAAGCTACGTGGAGGACCGCAAGCGGTGTTGATCTGCAAATCATTCGTGTGACCTGCGTCTCGTAGTGAAATGCTAATCTAACCCGGCATCCGCTGGTTCCTTCCAAAACATGTCGCAGCATGACCTGACTGGAGATCGTCGGTGGAGTAGAGCACTGATTAGCGGTTCCGGGGGGGAAACCCCTCGCCCGCCTGTCAAACTCCAAACCCACCGTCATTGTAGAAAGTCGGAGTCCGGACTGCTGGGGTAAGCTTGTAGTCCGTAAGGGAGACAACCCAGCCCGTGGTTAAGGTCCCCAAGTGTCGACTAAGTGTTAATACTAAAGGGCGTCCCAAGCCCCAGACAGCTGGAAGGTTAGCTTAGAAGCAGCTACCCTTTAAAGAGTGCGTAACAGCTCACCAGTCGAGGTTTGGGGCCCCGAAAATTGACGGGGCTCAAGTCGACCACCGATACCACGGAGTACCGTAAGGTAATCTCGTAGGAAGGCGTTGCGTTCGGACTGAAGCAGGGCTGTAAAGTCCTGTGGACCGTTCGCAAACGAAAATCCTGGTAATAGTAGCAGCAAAGCAGGGTGAGAATCCCTGCCGCCGAAGGGGCCAGGTTTCCTCGGCAATGATCGTCAGCCGAGGGTTAGTCGGTCCTAAGACGTACCGTAACTCGAGTACGCCGAAAGGGAAACAGGTTAATATTCCTGTACCATTTAGCACTCCGTCTGACGTCTCAGGGCAGGCCGAGCGGCGTCGTCGCGCCGTCTAAGCAGCGAATCCCGTGGAGAGCCGTAATGGCGAGAATCGGGCGAATCTGTAATGGCTCAAGTCGGCTGCACCCAGGGACCCGTGAAAAGGCCGCTAAATGTCCGTACCAAGATCTGACACTGGTGCCCCTAGCTGAAAAGGCTAAGGCGTGTCGGAGTACTTCAGTTAAGGGAATTCGGCAAATTAGCTCCGTAACTTCGGGATAAGGAGTGCCTGCTGTGAAGACAGCAGGTCGCAGTGACCAGGGGGCTCTAACTGTCTAATACCAACATAGGAGATTGCAAACCCGTAAGGGCTAGTACAATCTCTGAATCCTGCTCAGTGCAGGTACCTGAAACCCCGTTTCAACGGGAAGAAGGGCCTGTAAACAGCGGGGGTAACTATGACCCTCTTAAGGTAGCGTAGTACCTTGTCGCTTAATTGGCGACTTGCATGAATGGATCAATGAGAGCCCTACTGTCCCTAACTGGAATCCGGTGAAGCTTACATTCTAGTGCACAGTCTAGAGACCTCTAGGGGGAAGTGAAGACCCCGTGGAGCTTTACTGCAGCCTGTCGTTGGGTTGTGGTTCTGGATGTACAGAGTAGGTAGGAGGCATCGAAGCGGGTGCGCCAGCATTCGTGGAGCCGCAATTGGGACACTACCCTTCTGGGACTACGACCCTAACTCTGAGAAGAGGACCCCGATAGGTGGGCAGTTTGCCTGGGGCGGGACGCCCTTGAAAAGATATCAAGGGCGCGCAATGGTTGACTCAAGCGGGTCGGAAACTCGCTGAAGAGTGCAAGAGCATAAGTCAGCCTGACGTTATTCAGCATAGCAGTGGATGACGAGACGAAAGTCGGCTCTAGCGAACTTTTGAGCCTCCTTGGTGGGGGCCAAAAATGACAGAAAAGTTACCCCGGGGATAATTGAGTCGTTGCCGGCAAGAGTACATATCGACCCGGCAGCTTGCTACCTCGATGTCGGTTCTTTCCATCCTGGCCGTGCAGCAGCGGCCAAGGGTGAGGTTGTTCGCCTATTAAAGGAGATCGTGAGCTGGGTTTAGACCGTCGTGAGACAGGTCGGTTACTATCTACTAGAGGTGCACGAGGTCTGCGGGTAAGCTGCTTTTAGTACGAGAGGAACCAAGCAGCGGCGCCACTGGTGTACCGGTTGTCTGACAAGGCATAGCCGGGCAGCTACGCGCCAAGGAATAAGAGCTGAATGCATCTAAGCTCGAACTCTGACCTAAAAAGAGACCTCATTAAGGATTCCGGTAGAAGACCGGTTTGATAGAAACGGGATGTAAGCACCAAGGCAACGAGGTGTTCAGTCCGCGTTTACTAACTATCCGTTCCTTTCCTAATCCGGTCCAGGCGAAATTCAGTATGCAGCACTGTACATGACTTCATTTCACAATCCCCTTTATAGGTAGAGTCTGGCGGCCATAGCGGCAGTGTAACTCCTGTACCCATCCCGAACACAGTAGATAAGCCTGCCCGCGTTCCTTACTGTACTGAAGTGTGCGAGCCTTCGGGAACTCTGGATCGCTGCCATACTCACCTTATAATACTTTACTTTTCATAATCTGTTTTTGAACCATTTTTCGTAATCTATTTTTGAATTGATTTTTTGATAATGGTTTTATATTGCTTTTTCAATCCATTTTTGAATCGCTTTTTCTCATATTCTACTTTATAGACCTTCTTTATGACTACAAAAACAGATATTCGCCTTTTTCCATAAGAAATAAAGGTGTTTTCTGATTCTTTTAATGCTCATGTTTCTGTATCGTTCTCGTTTGGCTGCTGACCAATTTGGCAGGATATTTTGTATTCTTACGTGAGCTGCGGAATTAATTATTTAAGTAAATAATAAAAAAGGTTAAAAACATATTCACAAATTCGATTTCCAATTTCTCATTGTATAACTCTCCTTAGAGAGATATTCCCAAGACACTGATAATTTTTTACCCTTTAGTCAGGCATTTTCGTGGATGGCCCTAGGAATCTCTTAAACGAAATCTCTTCAAAGTATATAGATGCAGCAGGAACTTCCTTATCCATAGATCTGCTGTGCCAGATAGGTCTGGATACCTACCTGTTCAATCTGGTCGAGCTGGGCTTCTAACCAGTCGACGTGTTCTTCTTCTTCCTTCAGGATAGATTCGAGAAGGGTTTTAGTGTTGTTATCTCCCAACTCCGTCGCCAGGTGAATGCTTTCGTTATAACCTTTAACGGCTCCTAATTCAGCCTCAAGATCGTGCTCATGCATCTCCGGCACATGAGAACCAATGGTCATTTCGTTCAGTTTGCTGACTATGGGCTTTCCTTCCAGGAAGAGGATGCGTTCGATTAGTTTTTCAGCGTGTCTCATTTCGACGATGGCCCGCTGCTCGATTGCCTCGCCCAGTAGTTTGTAGCTCCAGTTTTCGCACATCTCAGCATGAACAAAGTACTGGTTGACAGCAGTTAGTTCCTCAGCCAAACGAGCGTTTAGACTCTCAATAATTTTTTCATTTCCCTTCACAAATAACCCCTATGCAGTAGTGCCTCAAATTTGCTGTAAATTTGAGGTCAAGTTTTTGCATACTATGGAGAAAATTGATATTTCGATATGGAATTTTCTACCCAATAACTTATTGAGATTTGTGATTTTACAGAAAAATTGGCACACTGTTATTGGTTATCCAGGTTCGTGTTCGGTGGGGTTCTCTACATTATATGCCTCTACCGTTCCGGGCTTATAATGAAATTTCTCTTACTTTGCTGAGGATCAATAGCCTACATTCCGCAGTATTTTTTTGAAAATCAACATTTTTTCCGATAGCGTTTTTGAAACTCCTCAAATAACAAAGCCAAATTGAAATTTTGCTGAAAATTGGATACAATCTTTTTTGGTCTCTGAACACACCATCTAGCCATTTTTAACTCCTTTTCAGAAAGCTAATAAATTGACGTTAAGATTAAAATCGATAGCGAAAGAACTAATAAATATCCGGAAAATATTGCGGAAAGTGGGAATAGGTCTTGTCAGATTATTTTTGATAAATTTATTTAAATAAAAATTAAACCTATATTTATTGGGGGTAACTTATGGGTTATATCGAAACCTGGAAAGAGGTAATGCAAAGCCCGTCTGACTTTTACAGAAACATGCCTAAGACCGGAGGGTATACTGATCCGCTTACCTTTGCAGCAATCAGTTTCATCATATACGCATTTTTAGCCGCACTTTTAACCGTCCTCTTTGGCCCTGGAATGTATGAGGGTATGTACGGTAGTGCGAGAGGGCTTGGCTTTTTCGCGATACTTATGACTGTGATCATAACACCTATTGCAGGTATTATTTCTATCTTTATCGAAGCTGCAATACTCTATATTATTTATAAAATACTTGGAGGAACGGGAAGTTACGAAGGCACTGTAAGATTCATTTCTTATGCAACTGCTGTACTGGTACTTTCCTGGATTCCTATTGTCGGCTGGATTGCCGGAATTTACGGGATATATCTCTATATTGTGGGCGGAATGTATGTCCATGACATAAGCATGGCAAGGTCCGTAATAGCTGTACTGCTACCAACTTTACTTATAATCCTGCTTATGGCCATATTTATGGCATGGATATTTGCTTTCTCAGGATTATCTCTCTTCGGGTTCTTTTCTACGGGGGTTATCCTTTTATAAGACCAACTCATTCTATTTTTTAATTATGTTCTCTCTAAAAAATTAAAAACCGACTGCCTCGAGCTAAATATTTATATATTAGAAATTACTTTAATTGAAGCTACACGAGCAATATGTGATCAAGAATGCCAAGATGGCGGAGCGGCTACGCAATCGCCTGCAGAGCGATTCCATTCCGGTTCGAATCCGGATCTTGGCTTCTTCTTTAAACAATTTATTGCTTTAATATTATTTTATAAAGTCTTCTACACGAATTTACATAATGCCAAGATGGCGGAGCGGCTACGCAATCGCCTGCAGAGCGATTCCATTCCGGTTCGAATCCGGATCTTGGCTTTCCTTTAAAAACCAATCTTTTTTCCAGAACTTTTAATTTCCTGATTCTCAGGACTTTTTCTTAAATTTTTTTCGTTTGGTCTGCTTAAGTAAAGTGACCACGTAAATAAATCATCATATAAGTGGACCACATAAGTAAATCATATGCCTGCTTCTGATATGTAATCTAGAGATTACTTTGACTCAGGTTCAATTCCGAACCTTAATTTTATATTAGAGAAGACTGATTTTTGAGCATGGACATTGATGAACTCATGAAGAGGCTCTTTGAACTTTATCCTGAAGCTTCTAATGATGGCTTTACAGATCCTTTTTTTGCGTTAATTTCCACTGTGATGTCCCACAGAACCCGGGATGATGTGACTTATCCAGCGGCTAACAAGCTTTTTGAGAGATTTTCGACACCTGAAGAAATGGTTAGAGCTGATGTCAGCGAGATTGAAACTCTTATAAAAGATGTGGGCTTTTATAGGGTTAAAGCAGGAAGAATAAAGGAAATTTCCAGACTTCTTCTGGAGAAATATGATGGCAGGGTTCCTGACGATATGGAAGCTCTTCTTGAACTGCCTGGAGTCGGCAGGAAGACTGCTAACTGCGTACTCGCGCATGCTTTTCTCAAGGATGCCCTTGCCGTGGACACTCATGTCCATAGGATTTCTAACAGGCTAGGTCTGGTAGAGACAAAAACTCCTGAAGAAACTGAAACCGAATTAAAAAAGATCTTTCCACGGAAATATTGGAGACATATAAATCTCTTGCTCGTAAAATTAGGGCAAAATACCTGCCGGCCTATTTCTCCAAGGTGCAAAACATGTACTCTTGATGATATCTGTCCTAAAATTCTCCTTTAATAGGGAGTTTTCTGTGTTTCCGGAATTTCGAAGTCACACTCCAAAATCGAGCTCTATGACTCTCTGTGACCCTATCAGGGCTGCGGAAAAAACCTGCTGGACGATACGAGATTATTTATATAAGGCTGGCATTTAGCAGGCAAAAGGGTTATTCGTATCCTTAGTTGATAGTAAATTAATTCCAGGTATACGGCTATCCATACCGTTATCAATACTCAGGATCATATAATTTATCACATTTTACGAGGTCAAATATGTTTCAAATAGGAGAAGCTTTAATGGGGCAGGGTGCAGAACTTGCCCACGTTGATTTGATGATAGGAGACAAGGGAGGACCCGTAGGTCAAGCTTTTGCAAACGGCCTGACCCAGCTTTCAGTCGGCCATACTCCACTACTGTCCGTTATTAGACCCAATCTGCCTCCAAAACCTTCAACCCTAATTATTCCGAAGGTTACGGTAAAAAATATGGAGCAAGCAGGAAAAATTTTCGGACCTGCTCAGTCAGCCGTTGCAAAGGCAGTGGCAGACTCAGTTGAAGAAGGCGTAATCTCAAAGGACCAGGTTGAAGAAATTGTCATTGTAGCTAGTGTCTTTATTCATCCTGATGCCCAGGATTACAACAAGATCTACAGGTATAATTACGGAGCCACAAAACTTGCAATCAAGCGTGCTCTCGAAGGCTTCCCGGATATTGACACTGTTCTTGAGGAAAGCAACAAGTCTACCCATGCTATCATGGGATTCAAGGTCACAAGGCTCTGGGACCCACCCTACCTACAGGTTGCTTTTGACAATCCTGACATCGAATTTGTGCAATCTGCCATATCCAAGATTCCTAAAAGTGATCACGTTATTATCGAAGCAGGCACACCTCTTATCAAACGCTATGGTATGGATGTCATTTCAAAGATCAGAGAGGTCAGGTCTGATGCCTTCATAGTAGCTGACTTAAAAACTCTGGACACCGGAAATCTTGAAGCAAGGATGGTTGCAGATGCTGCAGGAGATGCTATTGTGGTCTCTGCCCTTGCCCCGATAAGTACTATTGACAAGCTCATTGAGGAAGCCCATAAGACAGGTATCTATGCGGTAATGGACACTCTCAACCAGCAAGATCCGATTTCTGTCTTAAAACAGCTTAAGGTCATGCCTGATGTCATTGAACTTCACCGTGGAATCGACATTGAAGCCACTGAACATGCATGGGGCAATATAGCCGATATCAAGAAGGTTGCTCCAAAGACTCTGGTTGCTGTTGCAGGCGGAGTCCGTCTTGACAAGGTGCCTGTAGCTCTCAGTCAGGGTGCTGACATTCTTGTGGTTGGACGTGCGATTACCAACTCAAAAGATGTCAGGGAAGTTGCCGAGCAGTTTATCAACAGCCTTAACAAACCGGAAATTGACCAGTTCAGGGTCATGACTGACTTCTAAGCAGGTTTAAGAATTTTCCGTAAAAAGGTTGCTGAAAGCCTACTGCTAAAAACATATTGTTAAAAATCTACCGCTAAAGGGGAAAACCATGCAGTGCTTTCGGCAAAAACCTTTAGAGAAAGCGTCGAAATTCACGTTTTCCATTTCTTTTTACTTTTCAAGAGGGGATTTTTTTGGGTTTACCATTCATTGTATTGAACTATAAGACTTATTTACAGGGTACGGGTCAGGGAGCAGTGGAAATTGCAAAGGCCTGCAAAACCGTATCCGAAGAATCAGGTATCGAGATAGCAGTAGCCCCGCAGCTTCCGGATATTTACAGGGTAGCCTTGGAAGTTGAGCTTCCGGTCTTTTCCCAGCATCTGGATGGGATAGGAGCAGGAAGCTTCACAGGCCATGTTTTCGGAAAATCCATAAAAGAGGCAGGCGCTGTCGGGACTCTGATCAACCACTCTGAAAGACGTCTAACTCTTGCAGAGATCGAGGCATCGCTAAAGGCTGCAAAGGAATTTGGGCTCAGGTCAATTATCTGCACTAATAATGTCCCAACAACTGCAGCAGCAGCAGCCCTGGGGCCGGATTATGTTGCAATCGAGCCCCCCGAACTTATAGGGAGCGGAATCCCTGTCTCAAAAGCTGACCCCGAAGTTGTTAGCGGTTCGGTTGAGGCGGTTGCAAAAATTGATCCCAGGGTAAAGGTACTCTGCGGAGCCGGGATTTCCAAAGGTGAAGATCTCAGGGCAGCCCTTGACCTTGGTTCTCAAGGTGTGCTTCTGGCATCTGGAATTGTGAAAGCCACAGACCCAAAAGCCGCACTGGAAGATCTTATCCGTCTGGTTTAAGTTTTGTTTTCTTGAATTTCAGGTTGAGCTCTGGTATTTGCCTTCAAGTACTTGGTGAGAGGTTTTACTGCTCTTTCATCTCCAATGTCAATTAGCAGGAATACGGAGTTCTCCCTAATGTTCTTGTTTTCACTACTCAGGTTTTTTATTAGAGGTTCTACCGCTTCTTCTTTTCGATCAATAAGGATCATTGAAGCGCAGTCTCTTACTTTTTTGTTATTATCTCCCAAAGCCCTGACAAGAGTTTCAGTTGCTTTTTCGCCTTTTATCTCTCCTAAAGCAGTAACAGCAGAGATCCGAATTCCGGAGTTATTATCCTTAAGAGCTTTCTTAAGAGTTCCAACTGCTTTTGGGTCATTTATTTTACCCAGAGCTTCTAAAGCAGTGCATCTGAGTGTTTCATTTCCATCTGTTGTAGCACTATTGAGCACGTCCACAGCTGTGGCATCACCTATATTTCCAAGGGCCCATGCTGAAGCGACTCTCACAGTTTCGTCTCCATCTTGTAGTCCTACAGTTAAAGATTTCACTGCTTTTTGGTCCCCGATTGCCCCCAGAGCCAGAGCTGCATTTCGCCGTACTTCTGGATTTTCATCGGATAGTATCTGGATCAGGGGTTTAACTGCCTTCGGGTTTCCAATTTCTCCCAGAGCAAGGGCTGCACAACTTTTTACGGAATCGTTTTCGTTCAAAGCCATGATAAGAGGGTCTACTGCCCTTTGATCCCCGATTTTTCCGAGGGAAATGGCACTGCACTCTTTCACATTGTCGTATTTATCCGTTTTCAGGGCAATTGATAAGGGTTCCACCGCCTTTTCGTTTCCAATTTCCCCAAGAGAAAAGGCTGCACAGGCTTTTGTCTCATTGCAGTCTTTGACTAATATTTCAATAAGAGGTTCGATAGAACTTTCTTCTCTTATTCCTCCCAGTGCAAGTATAGAGCTGACTCTCACATAACTTTCTTCACGTTTTAATGCATCTAAGAGTTTCTCCGGCGCTTTTTTATCTTTAGGATTAACTCCGGAAGCCTCTTCGTATTTTTTTATGTTTTGAGGGTCTGCTTCCAGTGCATTGATGAGGGGTTCTGTTTCTGAGTTCCCAATCTCTTCAAAGGCTTTTGCTACTTCCTTCCGGAAGTTCAGGTCTTTTTCTTCTACAGCTTTCTGGAGAGTCTGGTCTACTTTTTCGTCACCTTTTTTTTCAGTGAGTTCAGCAGAAGTTTCTGTTTTTTCCTTAAAAAGTTCCTCAAGTTCTGGAACAGCTCTCTTGTCTCCCATTTCAATGAGTGAAAAAACAATATATTTTCTAACAGTCTTATTCTGGTTCTCAAGAGATTTTATCATATCAGGTACTGCGGGTTCTCCTATTTCGACAAGAGCTCTGGCACAGCTCAATCTTGTTTCTTCATTTTCAGCCGCGAGATTTTGAATGAGAGGTTTTATTGCCCTTTTATCTCCTATGTTTCCAAGAGCCCAGGCGGCTGTACTGCTTGTATATGCATCATTATCTGAAAGAGCTTCTATAAGGGGCTTAACTGCTGGTTTTCCGATTCCAACAAGAATATCTCCAGCATACTGCTTGACATTATTATTTTTATCCTTTAATGCCTGAACAATCGGTTTAGTGTCTCTGTCTCCTGTTTCTTCAAGTGTTTTTACAGTTATATTTCTAACTTTTTGGTCAGGATCTTTTAACTGCTGGACGAGAGCTCCTGTTGCTTCTTCTTCTCCAATTTTTCCAAGAGATTCCACAACAAGACTCCGTACTTCAGGATCTTTATCTGAAAGAGCACTTATCAGGGCTTTTTCGGCTCTCGGATCCCCAATTTCTCCCAATTCGACAGCTGCAGTACAGCGGACGTCCTTATCTTCATCCGAAAGGGCCTGAATCAGGGCTTCTGTTGCTTTCTCTTCTCGGAGTTCTCCGAGAGCTACAATGGCTTTCTTTCTTGTCTCTCTGTCTTCGTCATTCAATGCTTTTATCAGGGGTTCAGTGGCTTTTTTATCCCCTATCTTTCCGAGGGCTGCGACAGCATTCCTTCTAACTTTTCTGTCCTCATCTGAAAGTGCCTTAATCAGAGACTCTTCGGCTTCTTCTCCTCCAAGTTTTCCTAGAGCTTCTGCTGCACTGGACCTTACCTCACTGTTATTATCTTCGAGACTCAGACTGAGGGCCTCAACAATTTTCTCATTTTCTACTTTTCCTGAGAATAAGGTCCCCCCCCAGCCATCTTCCTCTGAAGAAGAACCTGCCTTTTCAATTTCCCCAAGAGCCCAGGCTGAATTGGAGCGCACTCTTTCATCTTCGTCTGAAAGTGCTTGAATTAGTTGTTTTTCTGCTCTCTGGCTTCTTGCATTACCAAGAGCTAGAGCTGCACTGCTTCTGACCTCTGGGTCTTCGTCCTTCAAAAGCTGTATGATGGCTTTTTCTGCTTTTTGCCCACCAATATTTCCAAGAGCCAGAGCTGCTTCACATCTTATTTCCGGGTTTTTGGAGTCAATAACTTCTATAAGAGGATCTACAGCTTCTTCTCCCATTTCTTCCAGAGCGAATCTTGCTTCCTTTCTGGAGTCTATATTGTCATTTCCTAATGCCTTTATCAGAGGCTCTATAGCCTGTTGAGTTTCTGACTCATTCATATCTGACATGGTTGTTTCATTGGGGTTTTCATTGTTGCCTTCATTGATTCCGGAAGCAACTCCAACCATTGTCAGTGTGGGAGGTTCTACAGCCTGTTGAGTTTCTGACTCATTCATATCTAACGTGGTTGTTTCATTGGGGTTTTCTTTGCTGTTTTCACTGATTCCGACAGCAACTCCAACCATTGTCAGTGTGAGTAGTAACAGTACGATTTTAGGCACTGAATGATTCATATTTTATACCGTTTCCGTAAATTCGATGTCAGTTTGATTTTGAAATTTTGAGTTTTAAATTTGTGTAGAAATTCTCTTTAACAAGGAATCTTACTTAACTTTAAATGAATAGTCTGATACATTTTTAGTATATATTTAGTTTCTTGCAATTGACTTATATATATTTTTTCAAAATAACTTTTCAGGAATTTACATTCTTACCAAGAGACGGTACCTGATAAGAGATATAATTGGGTGATGATAAGTGAAGCAGCGAAGGAATTATAGAGAAATTTTAAGAACCTCCATAGTGGTATTCATTAATGTAATTTTTACTTTACTATTATTTATGACTAAAAAAATGATTAATTATTACAGTATGTTATGAAAAAATACTTTTTAAGAATCCATGCCGGAAAATCTATCCTCAAACATTCGATAGCAATACGCTGCTGGCAATTAGTTTCAGCTTCCAGAACGCGCTTTTGAGCGCCTCTCAATTCCATGACTGCTATAAATGTCTTTTAAGTATTTTCCAAATTTTTACCTTTTTTCAAAGATTGAAAAATGTCAGGCAATTAACGGCTAGCATGAGACTCCACCAGGAAAGCATTGTTGTTTTAAACTAACAGTTCTGTTGCTTTATACTGAAAAATCATTTTTCAATATATTTGGAATTGTCAGAGATGCATCTTCCGACTAGTTAATGATAAAGTAGTTAAAATATTCCGGTATTTGGGTAATATCCGTTACTCTTTCGGCTAAAAGTTTCCCCCCGCGAATGAAAAATTAAAAATGCTTTTCAATCTAATCTTTATCTAATCTCTATATACTAATTCTTAAAAGTCTACACTATGAAGGCTTCTCCAAAGTTTAAATTTCAGGGATCAGCTGAAGGGCATGTTTTGTCTCGTGAGATTCATCAGCCTGTTATATTTCGGATTCTACTGCGATCTGAGCAAGAATACTTCAATTTTCGCAACCTGTTTACTAAAAAAGTCATTTTATATAAACATCTGAAAAATAATTGTTCCTTATAGCAAAGAAGTATATTGATTCTAATAGATGTATACCAAATCCAAGTTTCTGAATAGCTCTGAATAAAAAAGAATGAGGCTTTTAAGACATTTTTTTTGTAATCTCTTTAAAGTCACTCATAAGCCTCAACAAGAGGTTTAATTGCCCTCTGATCCCCAACTTCAATAAGAATTAAGGCTGTTTCAGCTCTTATTTTCTTGTCTTCCGTTTTCAAATTTTCTATTAGGGGATCAACAGCCAGTTCCCCCATATCTATGAGAGCTTCTCTGGCGATAGCCCCAAACTCTTCATCTCCCAGTTTTCCTATAAGCATTTCTACAGTTTCCTGGTCTCTTGTTTTACTGAGCGCAAGAAAAGCCGCATTTCTAATATTTGCATCCATAGTTTTGTCAGCAAACGTCTGTTTGAGCGTTTCTAAAGCTTTTGGATCTTTTATATTCCCCAGGGCTGAAGCTGCCGCTGTCCTGACTTCAAGTTCCTCTTCTTTATCGTTCAATATACCGATTAAAATCTCAGTAGAGTTAGTGCTCCCTATTTCTCCAAGGGCAAGGATAGCGCTTTTTCGGACATCAGTGTTTGCATTTAAAGAAGTACTTTTTTGCCCTTCTGTACTCTTTCCGGTTTTCAGGATTTCTATTAGGGGTTCTACTGCGGTCTCGTTTCCTATTTTTCCGAGCGCAAGAGCCGCACTACTTCTTACTTTGATTCTCTGGTCTCTCAATCTATCTATAATATAGGGTACTGAATTTTCGTCTCCTATCCTCGCAAGCGCAATTGCAGAACCGCCTTTAACATATTCGTTATCGCCATCTTTCATTTCTTTTCTTAGAGCTTCTACTGCCCTTTCGTCCTCTATCTTTCCAAGTGCAATTGCTGCGCTGGCTTGTGCCGGCAGATAATCTCTCGTCAAAATTTCAAGTATGGGATCTACTGCAGCTTTTTCTCTCATTTCTCCAAGAGCCATCATAGCTGCAACTCTTGTGCTGCCTTTGTTGCTTTTAAGAGCTTTAATAAGTTTTTCGGTTTCACTTCCTGGTTCTTCAGGTCCAAAGTCTGAAAGCGCAAAAGGTACATAGATACTTGAATTCTGTATTTCTGATTTAAGAGCTCTCTCAAAAGCGTTTGTTTCTCCCCTGTCTCCCGACCTGGCAGAGTCCATAGCAATGGAATCTGCAATGTACTTTCTTGTGGCTGTATCTTTTTCTTCGATGGCCTGCAGGATATCCTCTGAGATTCCTTGTTTCCATTCTTCAGCTTCACTCTTGTTTGCAGCCTTATTCGAAGCTTCAATTTTCTCAAAGTTTTCGGAAAGGATATTTTCTGTTCTGTCATCCCCGGTTTCGAGAAGCGCGAGAAGCATGTAACTGTTTATTTCTTCCGAACTCGAATTATTTGACTCGATTTTGTCAACAAGATTATTTGCCGCAGGCCTGCCAAGCTTCCCAAGTTCAGCTGCAGCGTTCAATCTCGCTTCATGGTTGCCGGCTTCCAGCCTATTCGTGAGATTTACGATCGAATTGCTTAAGCTCCCAGTTCCGGTCTGTGTGTATGTTCCATTTCCCCTGACTTCCATAAACCTATCACTATTTGCAATAAGTGAAAAAAATATAGAAAGAGTGATAAGCGCAAATAAAAGAGAGACTTTCCATCTAACTCCGGACATTATACTATCTTTTTTTTTATTGTTTATATTACTTTCTCTCTTTATTTATACAGACACTGTGGACTTATAAGGAGAAAGTTGTTTTCATCTTTTTTGCTTCAGATTTTTCTTTCTGCTTCAGATTTTTCTTTCTGCTTCAGATTTTTCTTTCTGCTTCAGATTTTTCTTTCTGCTTCAGATTTTTCTTTCTGCTTCAGATTTTTCTTTCTGATTCTGCACCCAAGACCGCAAAGGAGTGATGTGACATCAGCTTCGACAGAATTAGCATCACAATCCCCAAAAACCGTTATCCTGTAAGTAACTCCGAGCCTTTTTGCTTTTTCTCTTTCTTTTTCAGTTTCTATCAGGTTAAATTCTTTATAATCTTCCCCTTTATAATTTCCCCAATTAACCCTTTTGTGATCTTCCTGATTAATCCCTTTATAGATATCACTTATTTCGCAGGTTGCAAGCTGTTTGTTAGTATTTATAGCGTTAAGGATAACGGTAGGGTCAGCCCCGTCAGGGATAAGGACTGAAATATCTCTTATAGAATGTTCAAGGTTTTCTTTTCTCCATTCCCACAATTCGGATTCCGAAAGCATGCGAAGATTTTCAAGCTTGAGTTTTACAAACTTGTTTTTTATATGGGGGGAAGTGCCTTTTGATACCAGCTTTGTAAGAACAACCTCATCCGGGCCTGCTTTTTCCAGGGTACCTACATGGATTTTTCCGGAATAAAAATGAGAAAAGCCACAAACCTTTCCAACAGAGTTCAGGATGGTCTCGTATTCAGTTATTCTGGAATTAATCAGTTTGTCCGATTTACGCAGGGCATGAGCTGTATCGCCGTACTTACGAGCAGCAGATTTCATTTTTTTCACAAAGCTTTCTTCGTCATGGGCTCGCACCAGCTTTGAGAGCTCTTCACACTCCCTGATAAATGCATCATGTACATCCAGAACTCCGGGGTTTTCCATCTGGATGAGAGCATACAGATAGGGGTTCTGGCCAAGAATCCTGCCTACAAAGTCCAGCATTATGGCGTAGACCGGGCTTACGAATTTTCTAGATTTTTTTATATCGAAATCTAATCTGTCAATGGTCGTCCCTATGGTAATATAGGCAAAATGGGTAAGCCCCTGCACAACCGAAACAAGCCTGTCGTGTTCGGCTGCAGTAGTAATTTCAACATGCGCTCCCCCTTCCTCAAAAAGCTCTCTAATTACCGGAAACCACTTTTCTGAACGTTCCTTTACAGGGACGAGAATGACAGTTTGCCCTCTGATAGTGGGAATTGTCGGGCCGAACATAGGATGTGTGCCGAGAATTTCCACATCTGAAGGTGCAAATTTTTTCATAGCTTCCACAGGCTTTACTTTAATGGAAGTAAAGTCCATAAGAAGACTTCCAGCCTTCATTTTTGGAGCAAACTCCGCAATAGTCTCTTCAGTTACATTGATGGGCACCGAGACTATTACTATGTCACTTTCCGGAACAGCTTTTTCGAGATCTGAGGCAAAAGGAACTTCTAATTTCCTTGCAATCTCTGTTTTCCCGCCTTTTCCCCATACTGTAACTTCGTAGCCTTTTTGTTTGAAAAAACGGGTAAACCACTGTCCCATTTCACCAGTTCCACCAAGGATCAGAACCTTCGTTTTTTCAGGATTTTGATCTGTATTTACCTGACTCCCTGGTTTCAGATTAGCACTCAAGCCTGCAAAGCCTCCAGAACCGTTTTTTTCATAAGTTCAACTGGAGGTTCGATTCTTGTCCAGAGCTTGAAAGCTTCAGCTCCCTGATAGACAAGCATTAAGACTCCACTCACAGTCTTTGCGCCTGAGGCTTTTGCTTCTCTTAAGAGCCTGGTTTCCAGGGGATTATAGACAATATCAAAAACAGTAAGGTCGGGGTGGAGATCTTCTGCTGTGGCAATCGCAGTATCTACATTCGGGTGCATTCCAAGAGTCGTGGTGTTGATCAGGATATTGGCATCCTGCAACAGGTCTTTTAATCCAGAGAGCCCTCTACCAGTTACGTTTCCAGAAAGGGCTGCTGCTGAGATGTCTTTTGCAAGCTCGATTGCCCTTTCTTCGGTACGGTTTACTATTGTGATTTCAGCGCCATCGGCTGCAAGCTGAAAAGCAATGGATCTTGCTGCTCCACCTGCACCTGCAACTACGATTTTAGACCCCTTTATTTCCACTGCAGAATTCTGAAGTGCCTGCTTTGCTCCTAGTCCGTCCGTGTTGTACCCTTTTATTTCTCCGGTTTCCCCGAAAACTACAGTGTTTACAGCTCCGATTTTTTCGGCCAGTGGGTCAGGTTTTATGCAGTCAAGTTTCAAGGCTACCTCTTTTAAGGGCACTGTCAAATTTAACCCTCCGAACCCCATAGCTTCAGCCCCAAGAATTGCTTTTTCCAGTTTTTCGGGTTTCACCCTGAAAGCGTGATATATACAGTTCATCCCAAGGGCTGAAAAAGCTGCGTTATGCATTACAGGAGAAAGGGAATGGGCTATAGGGTCTCCAAATACGCCAAAAACTCGCTTCATTCGAGCAGCTCCAATATCTTCTTTATTTCATCTACCTGAAATTGCCCGGGAGCAGCAGAAACTTCACTATCAACAGCCGCATATGTCAGGACCGAACCGTAGAAAGGAGCAATTACTCTTGTATGTTTTCCAAGCCTGCCCATGGCGATCGTACATACAGCGTTTCCTGTCTCCCTTGTTTCCAGTGCAACTCTTAACAGGTCAAGTACGTCTCTTCTCGATTGCGGCATAACAGCAAGTTTCGCAATATCTGCGCCTGCCAGAAATGCCTCTTCCAGAATAACTTTCATTTCCTGAAAAGCCGGAGTTTTTGAAAAGTCATGGGAAGAAACGATTACGGTTTTTCCGCAGGCTTTTGCCGCTTTTATTACCTGGTCTCTTGCTTCTCTCCCAGCAGAGAGCTCGATGTCTACTGCATCTGGCCCGTCTTTCAGGGAAATGAGATTTGTAGAAAGGAGATTTGTAAGAAGTTCGATTCTATCGTCCTCTTTTCCTTCCCATTTCCCTCCTTCCGTAATTGAGCGATTTGTGAGAATTACCGGAAGTCCTGTTTCGGATTTTACTTTTCGGATTGTTTCTGCAGCTGTTTCCAGGTCCCTGATCCCAAGCAAATCCAGTCGGATTTCGAGAAGGTCGGCCCCCATTTTGGCGGCCTTTCTTGAAGTTTCAAGGTACTTTTCAAGGATTACTGCAACAACGGCAGCTTTTTTCTCAAGGTCAAGCTGGCCAATATGAATCATTGTTTGCTCCGGGTTTCGTTTTCTGCTGACGACTATTTCTTTTTCCGTTTTTTGTCTTTCCGCTGATGACCGTTTCTTCTTCCGTTTTTCCGTTGATGACCGTTTCTTCTTCCGTTTTTCCGTTGATGACCGTTTCTTTTCAGGAGTTTTTCATTTAGGAGGTTATTTCTCTATTATCGTTTCTTCGATTTTTTTACCGAAATGCCTGGCTCCCTCTTCCAGGCGAACCAGAACCTCATCGCCTTTCTTGAGTTTGGCAACTGAAATCGGATTTCCGTCTTTTCCAACCAGCTTGATAGTTTCGGCATTTTGCAGAATTGCACTTAAAGTACGATCGCCTGCTTTTGCTTCAATAAGCATAAGAGGACGGCTTTCAATCTTGACCCTGCCCACAAAACCTTCTCTCTGTCTCCCTTTTGAATCGATTATGGTTACCGCATCTCCAGTTCGAAGTTCCGAGAGGTAGCGGGTTTTATCTCCGATTTTTATATAAGAGTGAACCGCACCTGCATTTACTCTGAATGGGCGGGCTGCCACATATGGGCTGTCATCTGATTCTGAATTTACAAGGAGCATCCCGCTTGCCTGAGAACCTATGAGCATGCCTTCTCCCTTTTGCATAAGATTGCATGTGTCCACGCAGACTCTATCTCCCATTCCAAGAGGTTCGACCCGAGTTACAACCGCAGATTCAAGCTCAGTTTTTTCGTTTTCCAGTTCCCTTGCAGCCTGGATGGTGTCTTTAATTTCCTGGATGTTTCCACTGTCAAGAAGGACGCCATCTGCTCCGGTTTCAAGAGTCTTGAAAGCTAGCCTTGCTTCTTCAGCAGTCTTTACCCCGAAAATTATTTTTACGTCATAACGCTGAAGCTCAGCTATCAGGTTTTCCAGAGGAATAACCTTCCAGTCCGTGCCCGTTACAATCAGGAAGTCGCAGACTTTTCCCATCTCGGCTGCGAATTGCTCGTAGCGTTTGTCCCTGATTATAACATATCCGCCAACAGCCACTCCTTTATCCCTTAGAAGGGTTGCTGCGTTTATGTCAAGAGAACCCTGAGTTTCAAGGGGTAAAGGTTTTGTTCCATCGCCTTCTCCTCTCTTCCCAACGACAATAATTTCAGCCCCGGATTTGTTGTCACGGCCAAAGGTTGCTACTGGAATATTTCCCAATTCCCTGACTTTTCCGACATCTCCTGGGTTTACAAGTACGCAGTCGGCTCCTGATTCAAGGCCTGTCGTAATTCTTTCTTTCTGTTGTTCCCATCCGCCTTCATCGGCTTTTATCCACACGCTTTTCTTCTTCAAAGGCTTCAACCCCGGTACATTTTTTATTTTTACTCAGGCCTTTTCCCTTTTTTAACTTCTGTTTTGGGTTCTGGTCTTGCTTTTCAATATCTAGCTCTCACTTCAACTGTTCGAGGGCTTCTTCTACAGGCCTTCTATGATGTACGATTTCGCAAATGGCCCGGGTGAGTCTAACAGGATCCTTGTGCTGGAAAACATTTCTTCCAATCGCAGCACCTCTGGCTCCGGCTTCCATCGCTCCGTCAATCATTTCCAGGAGTTCTTGATCCGTTGAGGTTTTAGGCCCTCCTGCAATAACTACAGGTACAGGACAGCCTCTGACAACGTCTCTAAAGCTATCAGGATCTCCAGTGTATACCGTTTTTACAACATCAGCACCGAGCTCGGCCCCGATCCTTGCAGCATGTGCTACATTTACAGGGTCGTGCGGATTTGTGATCTTTTTACCTCTTGGGTACATCATAGTAAGAAGAGGCATACCCCATTCCGTACAGTCTCTGGAAATTTTTCCGAGCTGCTCAAGCTGGTCAGCTTCGGTTTCAGAGCCTATATTTATGTGCATGGAAACGGCATCGGCTCCCATCTTAATTACTTCCTCTACTGTACAGACCTGCACTTTAGCATTGGGGTCCGGGCTAAGGGAAGAAGAACCACTTATATGCACGATAAGACCTATGTCGTGGCCGTATCCCCTGTGTCCGTATTTTACCATTCCTTTCTGCATAAGGACGGCATTTGCTCCTCCTTCGGCAACTTTGTTCACCGTATCAGTGATATTGATAAGCCCGTCAATAGGCCCGTCTGAGATCCCATGATCCATGGGAATAATGACCATGTTTCTGCTTTCCCGGTTCATCAGCCTTTCTATCCGTATCTTTTTACCGATATCTGACATTATAATCTCCTTCGAGTACAAAATGCTCTCAAATTGTTGTTATATCTACTCGGAAACACCGTGCTAGTATGTGACACGTTACCACGTTAAACCTATTTAAAACTATTCCAACTAGCTACGAGATAAGTTATGCACTTTAATAGTAACGGATATTCTTGAACTTTTCTGTATGATAATGTACTATAATGCTCAAATCTGGAAGTCAACTATTTGAAGTCAACTATTTGAAGTCAACTATTTATTATGAGTAAAAGGTATCATTAAAAATACACTCTAGGTCAGAGGAAACATAGATCAGAGAAACGTACTGAACTCGAAGCCTCCTGCCTGCGAAAACAATTATCAATTCTAAACTTTGGAAACATACAAGAATTAAAATAGGATAAGACCGGCTAATAGAGTAAACTCAGAGCGTTAGAAAATACAATCATACTAAAACAGGAACTGAAGGAACTATGAAAGAGCTGAAAATTCTTGTTGTTAATAACTATGGACAATTTTGCCATCTCATTCACCGGGCCGTTCGAGACCTTGACATGGATACGAAAATAATTCCCAATACAACGCCGATTGAGGATATCCTGACAGAGGAACCGGATGGACTGATCCTGAGTGGTGGGCCGGAAATGGATAGGGCAGGTTTATGTTTCGATTACGTCCGGGAAATCGATCTCCCTATTCTTGGAATCTGCCTTGGGCATCAGGCAATTGCCCTGGCATATGGAGGACATGTTCATGCAGGGAAAAAAGGCGGGTATGCAGAGGTTGAGATAGAAGTACTCGAAGAAGACGATATTCTGCGTGGACTCGGACCCAAGGCTACAGTGTGGGCTTCCCATGCAGATGAGGTTGCTATTCTGCCTGAAGGCTTTATCCATCTTGCCCGTTCTGATATTTGTGAAGTTGAAGCTATGCGCCATCCAACAAAACCAATTTACGGTGTACAATGGCATCCTGAGGTTTCCCATACCGAGAAGGGAGAAGAACTGCTTACCAACTTCCTTGAAATTTGTGAAAAATATTAAGATCGATGCTAATTATTGATATTAACAATCGATATTAAAAATCGACATTGACAATCTACGTTGACAATCTACGTTGACAATCTACGTTGACAATCTACGTTGACAATCTACGTTGACAATCGACATTAATCTTAGGAACGAAATGTCCCGTAAATTTAGTGATTATAAAAGAGAAATAAACGCAAATAAACACTATACTAAAGATAAAAAAGATATTCGGGATATTACATCCCGAGTCTTTTCTTCATCATTTTCTGAATATTGAACTTTCCACCCCTGAAGCCTTTTAGAGCTGTCTGCATGGTTTTGTGGTATTTCAGAAGCTCCCTTACTTCTTCAGGGCTGCAGCCTGAGCCTCTTGAAATCCTTTTGATTCGGGAACCGCCTATAAGCTTGGGGTCATTCATTTCTTCTTCTGTCATTGAGTCCATGATTATCTTGTAATTCTTCATCTTGTCACTTGTAGCCTGGAACATCTCATCTGAGAGTTTAACGCCTCCCATTCCGCCCATTCCCAGTGGCAGCATGGACATAATCTGTTTGAGAGGGCCCATTTTGTTCATGGCTTCAAGCTGTTTGTACATATCCTTGAGGGTGAAGCGCCCCTGCATCAGGGCCTCGACATTTACGTCTTCTTCGCTAAGGGTCTCTTCAGCCTTTTCCATCAGGCTTTTAAGGTCTCCCATGCCAAGAAGCCTTGAAATGAACCTGTCAGCTTCGAATTTTTCAAAATCTTCCGGTGTTTCTCCAACGCCGATAAAGGCAATAGGAGCTTTTGTTTCAGAAACGGCGGACAGGGCTCCGCCTCCTTTTGCAGTACCGTCGAGCTTCGTTATGATAACGCCTGTAATTCCTACAGAATCATTAAATGCATGTGCCTGCTGGCTTGCCTGTTGTCCGATACCTGCATCCAGCACCATGAATTTGTGGTTTGGCTTGGCAACGGCGTTGATCTGTTCCATCTCCTCTATCAGATCGGATTCAAGAGCATGCCGGCCTGCGGTATCCACAATTTTCACGTCGTATTTTTCCAGGGCTTTGAGCCCGTTTCTGGTGATTTCGACAGCATCAGGATTGTTTTCTTCTCCGTAGAAAGCTACATTGAGTTTTTCACAGAGAGTTTTAAGCTGTTGATATGCGCCAGGTCGGAAGGTATCTGCGGCGATAACTCCTGCTTTGAGTCCTTTTCTCTGGAAGTAGCGAGCAAGCTTTGCTGTACTGGTAGTTTTTCCGCTTCCCTGAAGCCCAACCATCATTATAATCTGCGGCTTGAGCTGAATTTCAGCTCCCTTGCCGATAATTTCCATCAATTCCTGGTATACGATGCGGATTACGTGCTCCCTCGGGTTCATACCTGCAGGAGGGTCTTCTTTCATTGCACGCTCTTTGATTCTCTGGGACATTCCCATAACAAGTTTTACATTCACGTCGGCCTGGAGCAGAGCCCGCTGGATATCTTTTACTACTTCATTGACCGTACGCTCATCAATTCGCCCCGCGCCGATCAGCTTCTTGAGCGCCCCCTGTAAGGAGTCTCCAAGTTTTTCCATTACCATATGAAAGTCATCCTGCTGATTTTTTGAGGATAAATAAAAAGATACTCACACTTTTTTGACCTTGTGTAAGAAAGTAACCTTCCTTAATAAGCCTTGAGTTTAGTAGCTTAAAAAAGGGATAAGTAAATGGGTTCTATATATAAATCGGTAACCGGCTATAAAAACGTTGCCGGGTATGGAGATTTGAGAATGTGTTATCTAAAAGGCTCTGAGAAGTGTTAAAACACGAGTTAAAACACAAAAATACAAACAAATCCAGAAAATAACTTACTATAGCGGGGGATGGATTCGAACCATCGGTCTACGGGTTATGAGCCCGTCGGGATCTCCTGGCTACCCCACCCCGCTACGGGGTTTTATTTATCAGGCCACCTTGCCTGGGACAACTATCAGAACATACTAACGATAGTTTATATAGTTTTCGCTTGGCCTTTTAATCTTCAGAGGTTTATCGTGGAATTTAGGCATTTCTCTAAAGAAATTCCTCAGTTAACTGTAATTTATCATATTTCATATTCTGCCCGTTATTTTCTCAGGCTTTTCCGGAAATATATTTGATATTTCAAACCCTAAATCATATTATGACAAGATGCTTATTCTGCGGAGCTTATTGCGAGGTTAAGTGCGGAGTTTACTGCGAAGACTATCCTGGAAGCCAGGGGGAAAGAGAAAAGGAAGAAAGTGCGGAAATTCTTGGATGTACACAAATCGGTACATCCTACATCTGCGAAAACTGCCTTAAAGACTTGAAACAGGCTCTTGAATCCCTTTAAAAAGGTCAGCCGGAAGAATATACAGTACCGGATTAAAAGTTAAAAATGCCTTCTTCCTTACCGAATGGGATGAAAAAACCGAGAAAAGGGAAGGTATTACTGGCAACTCAGACAACCTCAACATTGAGTATGAAGTTTTCTTCCTTTCCGGTTACTTTCTCCCAGGGTCTTTTATATATTCCCATTACCTGCTGGCTGCCTTTAGATACGGCTTTAATTTCCCATAAATGGACTCCTCCCGCGCCCACAAGAGGTTGTTTTATTCCTTCAGGCTGCTCTGGAGGATGATATTCTCCTGAGATATTATTGAGCCCCTGGCTCAGATTGAGTTCCCATGAATAGCCTGTGGTCGGATTTTCCTTAAGCTTGAGGTAAAACGTGCTCTCATTTTCAAGACTTATACTTGTTCCGTTGTCAGCTTCGGTTATTACCTGTTGTTTCGGCGACATAGAGCCGGAAGCATCTTCAGGTACGTTATCTACGGGTAGTTCAAAAGACCCGGTTACTCCATTCACATTTACAGTGTAGTTTCCTGCTTTGAGACCCCGAACTTCAAGGGGAATTGTTTCCGTAAAATTCTTTATAGCCTGCGTACAGAATGCACCTTTAGGGCGTTTTGTACTTATAGTGATATTGAAGGCATTTCCTTCGCTTTCATTCTTTATTTCATCGATTTTAGTACATCCATCGGGTAGGTAGCCTTTTGCTATCACCTGTATCTGTACAGGAAATGACTCAAGGGTTACAATCTGGATACTCTTTACCTTTGCAGTACCGTATATGTAATCTCCTCCACTGGTTCCGTGATTATTGTTTGTTCCGGTAATTTCCTGACTATTATTTGTTGTATTTCCTGATTCGGTTTCGTTCTGTTCTTCATCAACGCAGCCGGAAAGAATAACCACAAAGGCGGTAAGCAGAAATATTGTAACTTTTGCATATTTCCAAAACTTATTATTTGTTCCTGTTTTCATTTTTCTCCTCTTTTTCTCTCTGCTCTTATTCTTTCTAATACGTTTATGAAAAGATGAGCCTGTTTGGATTTATCCTTTGCTTAAACTTCAGTTCTGTTCGCAGCTTTATAGGTCAGTTCTCTTTTTTGTCGATTTGAATCGTATTGGAAACTCTCTTTTGATAGTAAATTTATCAATTCAGGTAGTTCAAAAACTTCGAATCCCAGTAACTCTCAGAAACTTCAATTTACAGTAAGTAAAAATCTTTGAATTTCAGTAATCCATAATCTTTGAAATTCAGTAGTCCAAAATCTTTGAATTTCAGTAGTCCAAGAACTTTGAATTTCAGTAGTCCAAGAACTTTGAATTTCAGTAGTCCAAGAACTTTGAATTTCAGTAGTCCAAGAACTTTGAATTTCAGCAGTCCAAATTCCTTGAAGTTTAGCAGTTCAAAAGCTTGATATACACTTTTAAACAAGCTTTTATAATATTATGTCTCTATAAAACTCCATATATCTGGATATAAATAGATAAAACTCAGTATTAAAATCCGGTTCTTAAACCTCCATTCTTAAAGTCCACCATTGATTTTTAGCACAGTTTTATATATACTTACCAACCCCATGCAACCATTAATAACAGTGTTAACTATATGTCTTTTGTTCGAAGCATACAGTTTGTACTTTTAAGATTCAGAAAGATAATTTTTCGCAGTGAAATTGAAAAATACTTAGAATTTCTATTTAAGGAGGTCCCTCTTGAGTTCCTGAAAAATATCTAAAATATAATAGCATGGAAGTTAAAAGAAGTGATCATAGCAGATTTTTTCTCGTCTCAAATAAAGATAGGTGGAATTTCAATTGAGAATTGCAATTATTACACAGGGAGTCTCTAACGTTTTTGAATCCGTTATTGAATCAGGACATGAGGTAGTGGGAATTGTTGAGTGCTCCCGGACAAGAGAACCTAACTCATTCCTTAAAGCTATAGGAGGGGCTTTTACAGACGTTTATTATTCATTCACCTCAAAGCCTTTAAATTTAAAAACCTTCTCTAAAAAACTGAAAATTCCTTACTACTACTTAAGGAAAGGAGACAACGAAGCCTTTCAAAAATGGATGAAGCATTTACAGCCCGATATTATAGTTGTGTATTCTATGTCTCATCTCTTGAAGGAGAATATATTTACTATCCCAAAACTTGGGACTATTAATCTCCATTATTCACATCTTCCGGAATATAGAGGGCCATCCCCCCTTTTCTGGGAATATTATGATTATATCCTTAATCCAGGAGTCACTCTTCATTATATAAACAAAGGTGAGGATACCGGCGATATAATTTTCCAGGAAAGGATTCTTATAAGTTCGGGTGAAAAGCTCGAGGAAGTTGTTCAGAAGTTATCTTTGATAGGAATAAAGTTTCTTTTAAAAACAATGGCTACCATTGAGAGTGGAGATGTTCCCAGAGTAAAGCAGTCTGCAACTACTCCAACGGTGAGAGCCAGAAAGATTAAACCTGATGAATATAACGAACTGATAAAATGGGATGATTGGGGTGTTGAAAGAGTATTTCATTTTTTAAATGGTACTCCGAAGTACCATCACACTCTTCTGAAGAAACCCAATTTATACAAACTTGGGTTCACGATTAAAATTCTGAATAAAGAAAAATGTAATACTTCCAGATATAAAGTAGGAAAACTTTATAAAGAGAATTCAAAACACTTTTTCGTCTGCAAAAACGGAAAAATATATGTTGATGTTACATTTTCACCTGCAAGTTTCCTTGCCCGAATTTACCCTTATATCTGCTGAGCCTGCTCTTTGTAATACAGAATAAGGTCTTCAGTCCATCTCAGAGCCGCAGGCTCAAAACCCATAATAGTTTCTTGGTCGAAAATCCCTTTTGAAGTAAGAAAGTCAGCAGCCATGAAGTGTTCGGTCTTAACCAGCATAGCGATCTTTATCTCTTTCTTACAGATAAAAAGCCTTCTTTTCTCTCTGGCCAAATAAAGTTTCAGTTCTTCTTTAAAATCAGTTTTCAGTCTTTCACAGATTTTTTCTGTTACTACAAGGGTTATTCTGGTATCATTGTCTTTATTTGCTAGGAATATTTCGGAAAATATCGGATGAAATATTGATGAAAAACAGAGTATCTTTTTCGATTTCTTTATGTTATCCAGGAAAACGGAAGAAGGCTCAAAAATATTATCGGGATCAGGTTTAACAAGGAAGCAGAACTTCAGTTCATTAAGCCTTTCCAGAAATGCCCTGGGTAATTCGGAGAGATCGCGATCCTGCCAGTATTCCGCATTTTCCTCAATGACCTGCAGAGTATCGAGCAAAGGCTCCATCTTTTCGACCAATATTTTCGCAAGAGGCGTTAGCCTGTACTCTCGATCGTCCTGATAAACCAGATGTTCATCTTTCAGTTTTTTGATTTGGGGAAGCATGCCCGTTGGGTTAACGTTCAGACCGTTTACTATTTCCTCTATCGGTTTACCTCCGTTTTTGAGAAGGAGCAAAAGGTCTTTTCTTTTCTGGGACATAAAAATCAGGTCTATCAAGGCTTTGTCCATTGATTTCACTTTCCGGATCATGCACTTTTGCGAAAGATTAATTTTTCCTTCGGTTTTTAGAAAGGCTTTTTGAAGGAACCTGCAAGTTCTACGAGAGATGTCTAAAGATATTTGAAATTAACTCCAGTCGCGTCCTTTCAGTCGCATCCTTTCAGTATAGCAAGAGTTTATAACCTACCTTTCAAACGTTCATTTTTTAATTCTATCGTATTCTTTTTAATCTTGCCCTGTTCTTTTTAATTTATCCTGTTCTTTTTAACCTATCCTATTCTTTTTAATTTATCCTGTTCTTTTTAATCTTTTTCGAGTTATCCTTTGACAAGATAAGAAAACTTAAGGTCTATAATTTAAATTATATAGGTCGAATATAAAGCTTGGAAAGTGATACTTCTTATCTGATAGTATCCTGACTGCGTATCGCGATTTCCAGATCATGGAGGACTTTGCATAAAATCATTCAAGTGTGTGCTTACGAACTGGGATTACATTTATAGTTTGTGCCGAAACATATCTACGGAAATCAAACGTTCTGGATATGAACCGGACGTAATTATTGCGCTTGCAAGGGGAGGCTGGTTTGCCGGGCGAGTGCTCTGCGATTTTCTGGGGCTTGATGATCTGTCCAGTCTGAAAATCGAGCACTACATAGGAGACACAGCCATCGATACTGGTGAGCCTTATATTCGATACCCTCTTTCGAACAATGTGATGGAAGGAAAAAAGGTACTTATTGTAGATGATATTGTTGATACTGGAGAAAGTATGCTTAGTGCCAGAGCTTACGTGGAAAATCACAATCCTACAGAAGTCAGGACCGCCTCATTACAGTACCTGGGGAGTTCTAAAATCGATCCCGATTATGTTGGCGAACGGCTTGAGGATTGGGCCTGGATTATCTATCCCTGGAACTTCATAGAAGATATGACAAGTATCTTGACTAAATGCATGAGAAAAGACCCTAAAAAACTCTGGAATCTTGAGGACCTTAAACACAGCCTTTACATAAACCATGATCTGGACTCTATTGTTTTTGAAATTACCCAGCCAGGAAGGCTTCCAGAAGTTCTGGAAGAGATGGAAAGAGTGCATAAGGTCAATTCTGAAATAATCAATGGAAAGAAGCACTGGAAATTATTATAAAAAGGTTTATTATAAATTTCTTCTTGAGCAGGCTAATAGTTTATGCTTCTCGCTGGAAAGCGAAGGGGACCTACAACCGAAGAGGATATTTTTACTTCTACTGGGTAGAACTATCTTTCTTTTAAATGAAGACGTTAAGCTGTAGGCGTTAAGTTGTAAAATACAAATATACATATCTGTTCAGGGTATCTATATTTTAATTATCCATAAGGCTATCACTATAGCCACTCTGTAACATAATTACATCATTTACAATCAATTAATTCATTAACATCAAATTAACCCACTATCATTACCGGTGAATTCATGCCCCATAGATGTACCAGATGCGGAACCATTTTTGAAGACGGAGATTCTGTTATCCTAAGCGGCTGCCCGAACTGCGGTTGGAATAAATTCCTTTATGTAAAAAAAGAATGTGAAGGTTTGGAAAATCAGGAAAGGCTTGCTTTGGAAGAACAAAAGTTGGATCTGGAATCCTCTCTGGATGAAGTTGTCAAGAATATTGATGAGGCTCTTGCTTCTGAGCAGGAAAATGTAAAGCAGGAACCAGAAGTTGAGAGGGAAACAGATGAAGAAAGAGTAGAGTCCGTAAGAATCCTTGGGCCTGGCTCCTATGAACTTAACCTGGACTCCCTTCTTGAAAGAAAAGAACTCGTTATGGCAATTCGGGAAGAAGGGTCTTACGCCCTGCACTTGCCCTCGGTTTTCAGCCAGCAAAAGGAAAACAAAAAGAAAAATTAAAAAGCAGAAATAACTTAGATTTTTCAAAATTTCCCAGAAATTTCTTTCCTGGATATTTTTGAAGAATAATTTCCGGATAGTCTTATAGAAAAAAGCGTAAAAGCCTGTGCTTTTAGCCTGAAGTATATGGTTAGTTTATCCTATTTTTGTTATTTTCAATCGTAAACTCTTTCTTTAATTATTCTTCGTTGTACTCAGCTTGCATTTTATATTTTTGTTAGTATATTCCTGTTAGCTTGTTTCTGAATCTAATTATTATATATTCGAAAGGTTATTCTATAAAGAGCCCAAATTTATACTGAATCTTAAAACTGGTTACTTTTGCCTTTGAGATGGGGTCTTAATGAAAATCAACATTTTCTGTAAAATACTTATACTTGCAGTCTTTCTTGGACTTGTTGTTTTATCAGGAAGTTTTCTTCTGGTTAACAACGAAGACACTATTTCTGAATGTTCCAGAAAACAGCTTGTTGAAACCGTTTCTAACGACAGCTCAATAAAGGAAGTTACAGACTGTCACGAGAATAATATCATTCAGAAAGTAAATCTTCAGGATAACCCTGTTAATTCTCAGGATTACTGGGAGGACTCTGAAACTTTTGTTGTAGATATTAAAAAGTTCAAGGAATCGGCTGAAAGTGGAAATATTAATCTTAGATTACTGGACAGAAATTTTGACATAGAATTCGATGAGATTTTAGTTCTCAATGGGGGAGATTCCTGTCATTACTCCGGGCACGTTAAAGGGGTGCCTTACAGTAGAGCTGAATTTTATGTTTATGGTGATGTTTTTTGTGGTTCAATCGAGTTTTGCAATCTGATGTACATCATTGCGGTAACTTCAGAAGAATATAATGGAAAAACCGTTCACGCAGTATTTTTGATAAACTGGGAAAATGAAAGAAAGAAAATGGAATATTTGTCGGATCCTCTAAGTTTCCTGCGTGGTTCAGGTTCAACAAAGAATTTGCCAGGAACTGGTGAAAGCAATAAGGAGCTCATCCTCTAGATTCGTGAATAACAACTATTGTTTTGTTAGCTTACACTCAAGTCCAGTCTTTTGCTTCTTACACTTCAATCCAATTTTGCTGTTATTTAGAGCCTCATATCCGGAGCTTCCTTATTTTTGGTTATGAAAGAAAACAAATAACTCAGTATCTCCGAATAATATCTGGCTTTTGCATACGACAAGCTAATGTTAATGACAAAAGTAGAATTGTTCCCATATTTTGTTGCGGGGTCACTATCAATGGCTCCCTGCTGATCCATTGACCTACAC
>Ga0183101_1000388_pt1 | contig 50104 bp, 41 predicted proteins | sample Biomet3_FD_127790 | JGI IMG/M metagenome (GOLD analysis project Ga0183101, IMG submission 127790) | Microbial communities from bioreactor (seeded with sewage sludge) at LBNL, California, USA - Biofuel metagenome 3 | ecosystem: Engineered > Bioreactor > Anaerobic > Unclassified ... | reverse complement strand
CGCGCGAGCGGCAGCGCCCCCTTCCGCGGCGGCTGCCGCCGCGCTGGCGCTACAACGTCTGCGGCGGCAAGGAGCGAATATGCCATACATTCCTCACACGCCGGAAGAGCTGCACGAAATGCTCTCCGTTGTGGGCGTGCGCAGCCTGGACGATCTCTTTGCCGACATTCCGTCCTCTATGCGTCCCAAACATTTCAATCTGCCCAAAGGGATGAGCGAGGCGGCGGTTTGCGGCCACCTCGAGCAACTGGCGGCTCAAAACTGCCCCGGTCATGTGTCCTTTCTTGGCGCGGGCTTTTACAACCACGATATTCCCAAGGCCGTGGACGCCCTGGCGGGCCGCAGCGAGTTTTACACCGCCTACACGCCCTATCAGGCCGAATGCTCGCAGGGCACGCTGCAGGCCATTTTTGAATTTCAAACGGCCGTGAGCCGCCTTATGGAAATGGACTGCGCCAACGCCTCGGTCTACGACGGCGGCTCCGCCATTTTCGAGGCCTCCATGATGGCCGTGCGCGCCACCCGGCGGCGCGTGCTGGTGGTTGACGAGGCCGTCAACCCCATTTGGCGCGCCATGCTGGCCTCCTATACCTCCAGCCTTGATGTTGAAATCAAAACCGTGCCCCAGAGCAACGGTTGCAGCGATGTAAACGCCCTGCTGGCCGCCATTGACGATGTCAGCGCCGCCGTTATCGTGCAGAACCCCAACTTTTTCGGCGTGGTGGCGGATTATGCAGCCGTGTTCGCCAAGGCCCATGAGCACAAGACCTTTGGGGTCATTTCCGTGTATCCCGTCATGCAGTCGGTGCTCAAAACCCCCGGCGAAATGGGGGCGGACGTGGCCGTGGCCGAAGGGCAGAGCCTGGGCATGAGCCTTTCGTTCGGCGGCCCCTACCTGGGGCTTATGGCCTGCCGCAAGGAGCACATCCGCCAGTTCCCCGGCCGCGTTGTCGGCCGCACCGTGGATGTGGACGGCAAAACCGGCTATGTGCTCACCCTGCAGGCGCGCGAGCAGCACATTCGCCGCGCCAAGGCCACCTCGAACATCTGCTCCAACCAGGCGCTTTGCGCCCTGCGCGCCCTCATCCATATGAGCCTGCTGGGCCCCGAAGGCCTGACCCGCACGGCGGAAAACAACATGGGGCTTGCCAGATACGCCGTTGAACGCCTTACCGCCCTCAAGGGCGTGGCGTTGCTCAACAGCGCGCCCTTCGGCTCCGAAGCGGCCCTGCGCCTGCCCGTGCCCGCCGCCGACGTGGTCAAGGCCATGACGGCCAAGGGCGTGGTGCCGGGCTATCCTCTGGGCCGTCATTATCCGGGCATGGAAAACGTGCTGCTGCTCTCCTGCACGGAAGTGAACAGCCGGGGTCAGATAGACAAGCTGGCCGAAATCATGGGAGGTCTGCTGTGAAAACCATTTTTGCCCAATCCGTGCCCGGCCGTTGCGCCTGGCGTTTGAACAGCGACGCGCCCAAGGCCTCGGAAATGCTGCCCGAAGGGCTGCTGCGCAAAAAAGCGCCCCGGCTGCCCGAATGCTCAGAGCTGGACGTGGTGCGCCACTTTACCCGGCTTTCGCAGCTCAACTACAGTGTGGACGCCAATTTCTATCCCCTTGGCTCCTGCACCATGAAGTATAACCCCAAGTTCACGGAATATGTGGCGGGGCTGCCGGGCTTTGCCCGTCTGCACCCCATGATGGCCCAGCTTGAGGGCGGCGCGGATTGCGCCCAGGGCGCGTTGCGCTGCCTTTATGAAACGGAAGCCCTGCTTTGCGAGCTGACGGGCATGAAGGCCTTTACCTTTCAGCCCATGGCCGGGGCCAACGGCGAATTCACTGGCGTGAAGCTTATTGCCGCCTACCATAAGGCCAAGGGGCGCAACCGCAAAAAGATGCTCATTCCCGATGCCGCCCACGGCACCAACCCCGCTTCGGCGGCGCTGGCCGGGTTTGAAACCGTGAACATCGAATCGCGCGACGGCATGGTTGATCCCGAGGCCATCGTGGCGGCCATTGCCGAGCACGGCGAAGATATCGCCGGGCTCATGATGACCTGCCCCAACACGCTGGGCCTCATGGAAGTGCATTTGCCGCGCATTGTGGCGGAACTGCGCAAGATAGACGCCTTGCTCTACTATGACGGGGCCAACATGAACGCCATCATGGGCAAAATGCGCATGGGCGATGCGGGCTTTGACGTGGTTCACCTCAATGTACACAAACCCCTGGCCACGCCCCATGGCGGCGGCGGCCCCGGCGCCGGGCCCGTGGGCGTTACCGAGCGGCTGCTTCCCTTCCTGCCCGTGCCGCGCGTGTCCAAGCACCCGGACGGCCGCTTTTTCCTTGAAAGCAATTTGCCGCAGTCCATCGGCCACATCGGGCCTTTCTACGGCAGCTTTGGCATTATCATCAGGGCCTTGGCCTATATGCTGCGGCTTGGCGGCGAAGGCCTGACGCGCGCTTCGGAATACGCCGTGCTCAATGCCAACTATCTGAAGAAAAAGCTTGAGAACGTGCTGGAAATTCCCTTCCGCAACCGCTTTTGCGCGCACGAATTCGTGGCCTCGGCCCCGGATGGCCTGCGCGCCCTTGATATTGCCAAGGCCCTGTTGCAGCGCGGCATCCATGCGCCCACCATCTATTTTCCGCTGATCGTTCATGAATGCCTCATGGCCGAACCCACGGAAACGGAAAACAAGGAAACCCTTGATGCTTACGTCGAGGCGCTGAAGGAAATCATCCTGACCGGCAAGGCTGATCCGCAGGCCCTTCAGGATATGCCCACCAACCTGCCCGTGCGCCGTCTGGATGAAACCGCCGCCGCACGACACATGGTGCTGACCGAAGATATGGGATAGCGCGCGGCCTGCGAGGCAAGGGGCCTGTGGCAACAGGCCTTTCCCTGCCCACGGCAACGTTGAAAACGGGGTGCAACCTTGGTTGCGCCCCGTTTTTTATGGTCTGCGCGACAAAAAGCTTCGGCGGAGCAGCGCGGATGCGTTTGCCGTGGGAAAAATTTTTTCGGGTGCGGCGAGTTGGCGGCGCGGCGTTGCCCGTGCCGTTGGGGGATATGGGGGGCTATTGCGGTGCGTGCAGGGGGAGCGGCAAAAGCGCTTCGCCGCAGCCGTTACGCTTGCAATGGTGACGCAACGGGTGCGCCCTGATGCGATTGTTGCGGCGTTCCCGGTTGGGCAGGCCAATAAGCTGGGAATACCCGTGCGGAACAAGGCCTGAAGGGGCGGGGCGCGCGGCCATGCTGCCGTATAGCCGCGTAAACTGGCTAGGCCATTTCTTCCACGATTCCGGCGGCGAGAACGCGGCCTTGGGCGTCATAGACCGCTGCCACCTGTCCGGGGGCGGTGGGGAACTGCGGAGCGGCAAGCGCAATGCGCAGGCATCCGTTTTCCAGGCTGACGCCAGCGGGCGCGGGGCGCTGGCGGTGACGCAGGCGCACCAACGTTCCCGTGGGCCAGAGATGCGGCGGCAGGGCTATTGTGGCCGTGCCCGTGCGGCAGGAGGTTATGCCAAGGAGCGGGCGCGGGCCGACGAGCAGGGCATTGTTGTCCATGTCCTTGGCCAGCACAAAAAGCGGCTCGGTATGGGCAATGCCAAGACCTTTGCGCTGCCCTTCGGTATAGCGCCAAAGGCCCTTGTGTTGCGCTATTTCGCGTTTGTTGCCCGCGCCGTCGAGCAGCAGCACGGGGCCTGGGCCGGGGGGCGTTGCGCCCATGGCGCGCCAGTGGCGCTCAAGAAAGGGGCGGTAGGCCTCCGCCGCCGATTGCCCCGGCGTGATCTGCGGCGGGGCAAAGCAGATATCCTGACTTTCGGATGGCAACGGCACGGAAAGACCGGCGGCGGCCACGAGGGCGCGCGTTTGGTCCTTGCTTTGGCCGTACAGGGGAAAGAGGGCGCGCGCCAGCCGTTCACGCGGCACAAGGCTGAGAAAATAGCTTTGGTCTTTTGCCGCGTCCGCAGCAGCGGCCAGCAGCGGCAGCGCACTTTCGGCGGGCACGGTTTGCGCGTCCGCCTGTTCTTCGGGGGCTGGCGCAAGCCGCGCGTAATGCCCGGTGGCCAGCCTTTCCGCGCCAAGGTTCAGGGCCGCGTCGAGCAGCGCGCCGAACTTGATGGCGCGGTTGCAGAACGCGCAGGGGTTGGGGGTGCGCCCGGCGGCATAGGCGGCGGCAAAGGGCGCAAGCACCGCCTGGCTGAACGCCGCGCGCAGATCGACAACATGCAGGGGAACGCCCAGCGCGGCGCAGGCTTCACGCAGCCCGGCGGGGGCGTCGCTGGGGCCGTCTGGCAGAAAAAGACCGTGCAGGGCCAGCACGCGGCAGCCCGCCTCGCGCAGCATGACCATGGCGCAAAGGCTGTCCACGCCGCCGCTCACGGCCACGGCAACAACGGTATTGGGGAAAAGCGGCGGAAAAAAGCTGTTCATGGCTGGCGTTGCTTGTTGCGGGTGAAAAGGATCCGCAACCAAGGAAATGCGGTATGGAAGGGAGGTTTCCAAAGCGGGGCGGGTCAGTGGTATGAGCCGCCCCGCTTTGAGCGCGAACTACAAAATCTGGTTCAGGAACTGGCGCAGGCGCGGGTGCCGGGGAGACGTGAAAAGCGTCTCGGGCTTGCCCATCTCAACGATCTGCCCCTGATCCATAAAAATGAGGCGGTCGGCCACGGTGCGCGCAAAGCCCATTTCGTGGGTCACGCAAACCATGGTCATGCCTTCTTCGGCCAGCTTGACCATAACGTCCAGCACTTCGCCCACCATTTCGGGGTCAAGGGCGGAGGTGGGTTCGTCGAACAGCATGATGGAGGGCTGCATGGCCAGGGCGCGGGCAATGGCCACGCGCTGCTGCTGCCCGCCGGAAAGCATGGCCGGGTAAACATTGGCCTTGTCGCTGATGCCCACCTTTTTGAGCAGGGTCAGGGCGCGGGCATCGGCTTCTTCGCGGGAGAGCTTGCGCAGATGGCGCGGGGCCAGGGTGAGGTTTTCCAGCACGGTTTTGTGGGGGAAAAGATTGAACTGCTGGAAGACCATGCCCAGATTCTGGCGCATCTCGTTGATGTTGTTTTCGTCGCTCTGAATGTCCTGCCCCTGCACCATGATGCTGCCCTGGTCAATCTGTTCCAGACGATTGATCGAGCGCAGTAGGGTGGATTTGCCGGAGCCGGAAGGGCCGATAATAACCACGCGTTCGCCGGGGGCAATGTCCAGGCAGACATCCTGCAGGGCGGGCAGCGAGCCGAAATACTTCCAGACGTGGTTGATGGCGATAATGGGGGCGGGGCTATTTTCCGTCATAGTAGTTCAGCCTGGATTCCATGATGCTCACGGTCTTGGAGAGCACAAGGGTGATGATGAGATAGAGAAGGGCCACCATGGTGTAAGTTTCAAAATACAGGTAGGTGGTGCCCACAAAGCTGCGGGCGCGCTGCATGATATCCGGCACGGCCATGATGGAAACAAGCGACGTGTCTTTGAGCATGGCAATGCATTCGTTGCCAACAGGCGGCAGAATGGTGCGCATGGCCTGGGGCAGAACCACCAGACGCATGGTCTGGCAACGGTTGAAGCCCAGGGAGCGCGCCGCTTCGGTCTGCCCCTTGTTGATGGCGGTGATGCCGGCGCGGAACACTTCGCCCATGTATGCGCCATAGCAAAAGCTGATGGCCACCACAGCGGAGGTGACGCCGCTAACCTGCACAAAGCGCGAGAGCGCATAGTAAATGTAGAATATCTGCACCAAAAGGGGGATGCCGCGAATCACTTCCACATAGGTGGAGGCCAGCAGGTTGACGAGCCTGTTGTCTGAAATGCGGCCCAGACCGGTGAGCAGGCCCAGCGGCACGGCGCAGCATATGGAAAGCATGGTGATTTTAAAGGTAATCAGCACGCCGTCCGGCAAATAGAGCAGAATGCGCAGGTAGGGTTCGGGCCAGAGCAGGCAAAGGGCGAACAGGGTGCAAACCGCGCCCGCGAGCGCGATGGACCATGCATTGATGAGGCGCCATTCGCGCGGGTCGGGGATGGACGCGCCATCCGTGACCATAATGATATTGCCCTTGCTTCCGTCTTTTTTATCGTGCATTGCGGTCCTTCATGGCAGCACGTTTGGGGCAGTGCGATCGGGCGGCGCGCGGTCATTCCTGGCCGTTGTTGCCGCCGGGGTTCGCCTTTGCCTGGTTTACGTCAGCGGCTTCCGGGTTTGCGCCCGGAAGCCGCGATCAACAGAATGCCGTTGAAAGTGGGCTTACTTGGAAGCGCCCATCCATTTCTGGAGCAGCTGGGCTTCAACGCCGGAAGCCTTAACTTCCTTGATGCCTTTGTTCAGCTTTTCCACCAGGTCTTTGCGGCCCTTGCGAACGGTAAAGCCGTAATATTCCTTTTCCGCCGTCTTGAACGAGATGTTCAGTTTGCCAGCGGTGTCGGCCTTTTTGTTCACATAATACAGGGCGACGGGGTCGTCGCAGATGACGGCGTCAAGGCGACCGCCAAGCATGTCCTGAATGGCCAGGCCCACGTCGTCATATTCCTTGAGGTCAACGCTCACGCCAGCCTTGCGGATAACAAAAACGCCGGTGGTGCCGATCTGTCCGCCCACCTTTTTGCCCTTGAGGTCGGCCAGGGTTTTGATGGTCTTGCCCGCGGGCAGCACCACGGCCTGCGCAACTTCATAGTAGGGATCGGAAAAATCGAACTGCTTTTTGCGTTCGTCGGTAATGGTGGTGGCGGAGGCAACGATATCGTATTGCCCGGTGGCCACGCCGCCGAAGATGCCGTCCCAGGCAATGTTGCGCACTTCAACTTCAAAGCCGCCAGCCTTGGCCACGGCCTTGATGAAGTCCACGTCAAAGCCTTCGGGCTGCTTGTCGGCGTTCAGCATTTCCATGGGGGGCCAGGTGCAGTCGGAAGCAACAACATATTTTTCCGCGGCCAGGGCCTGGCCGGACAGCAGGGCAATGGCCACCAGGGCCAGCATCAGACGGCGAATCATGTCCACTCTTTCCACTCCTTAAAATATAGGGCGGGGCGCTCAGGCTATGCCCGAACGCCCCGCCAAAACGGAACGTTAGTTGGTTTTACCCAGCCATTTTTCAGCAATTTTGCGGTCTTCGCCAGAGGCTTTCACCATGGCGATGCCCTTGTTCAGCTTGGCCAGCAGGTCCTTGCGGCCCTTGCGCACGGTAAAGCCGTAGTATTCCTTTTCGGACGACTTGAAGGAGATGTTCAGCTTGCCAGCGGTATCGGGCTTTTTGTTCACATAGTACATGGCGACGGGGTCGTCGCAGATGACGGCGTCAAGGCGACCGCCCACCAGGTCCTGAATGGCCAGGCCCACGTCGTCATATTCCTTGATATCCGCGCCAGCATTGGCCTTGCGCATAACAAAGATGCCGGTGGTGCCGATCTGTCCGCCCACCTTTTTGCCCTTGAGGTCGGCCAGAGACTTGATGCTCTTGCCAGCGGGCAGAACCACGGCCTGCACCACTTCATAATAAGGGTCGGAGAAGTCGAACTGCTTCTGGCGTTCGGGGGTGATGGTCACGGAAGAAGCAACGATGTCGTACTGCCCGGTGGCCACGCCGCCAAAAATGCCGTCCCACGCGATGTTGCGAACTTCAACTTCAAAACCGGCGGCCTTGCCCATGGCGCGGAGGTAGTCGGTGGAGAAGCCTTCAGGCTGTTTGTTGGCGTTCAGCATTTCCATGGGGGGCCAGGTGCAATCGCTGGCGACGATGTACTTGTCGGCGGCAGCGGCGGGCCCGCAAAGCAGGGCAAAGGTGAACAGGGAAAGAATTACTCGGCGAAACATAGGACCTCCTAACCAGGGTTTATGATTCGGCCCGACCTGTATGCGTCATGGGGGACGCGCGCACCGCAAGTTCTGCCGTCGTCACAAAAAACGGCTCGTGGTTGCGGCGGTCCGTGGTTCGCCGGAAAGCGTGGTCTGCACCAGAGTGCGGGCAATCAACCAGAAAAGAGCGTCTTACTTTTTAGCGTCGGCTGGCCCCGGCGTCAAGCGCCGCCTGCCGCGCCCGGTTACACGTTCCCCGGCGCGGGGCCGTCGTCCGCATCGTCAAGGTCGTCCGCGCCGCCGGGCTGCCCGCCTTGCATGGAGCGGGCAAAGCCCTGACCCGAGGGGGGCGTTTGGGGGTCGCCCTCGGCATCGTCGGGGCGTTCATCGCGCAGGGCCTGCTGCAAAAACCAGTCTTCGCGAATGCGCCACGAGGCCGCAGCCGTGTAAGCCGGGGAGGAATAACCCACCGAAAGCACCAGCGTGCGGCGGGCGTGCTCCTGAAGCCGGATAAGCAGCGGGGTGAAGTCCGCGTCGCCGGAAAGGATGATGAATTCGTCAAAATGGGTTGAATGCGAAAGGTCGTCCATGCAGTCCATGACCAGGTGAATATCCGTGCTCGTTTTACCCCTGGTGGTCAGCGGGGGGCAATCCACAACCTGGAAGGCGCTGCGGATAAAGGAATTGCGGTATTCCTGATAGCGCTGCGGGTTCAGATAACACATGCGTTTGAGAATGCGGCGGCGCACGCCGTCGCCATAAAGAATGCGCAGGGCGTGGTTTTCAATCCAGCGCACCCATCTGTAAGGAGCTGAGCCGAAGGAACGGGCCGCCTCGGGATCAATTTCAAGAAAACGTGTGTAGATATTGTCGAAATCAACATAAAGCGCACTGAATACTTCGTCAAAACCGGTAAATTTGGCCATACATACCTCAATGGTGAAATAATTAACCTGAATAGTATATTTTGCCTGTGCGCCCATTGCAAGGAATTTGCCGCCACTTGAATTTATGGCTGCTTACGGATACATCTTGCGCCGTGATCAAACCTGAACAAAGGGCGGCATTTGCTGTGAGCATCCCTGTCACGATTACGTTGCGATGGCTTCAAGCCCGGGAGAAGCTTCTTGCCTTTTTGCGCAATCCTTCCGGTGAGCAATGGGGCCGATGCCTGTTCTGGTCGTTTTGGCTCTCTTTGGCAAGCTTTCCTATCGGTTACGGCGCGCGTGAGGTGCTGCCCCCGGTTTGTTTTGTCTTTCTGCTGTTGTATTACCGCGTTAACTGGCGCCAAAGCGTGCTGTGCAGGCTTGATGTGCGCTTTCTGTTCTATTGCCTGTGGGGCATGATCTGCATCGGCGTGTTTTTTTCTGAGGATGTGTGGACCTCGCTGCTCCATGCGGGCACGGGCATCAACAAAGGGTTTATTCTGCCCTTTATCGCCATGGAATGCGTGCGGGACGAAAAAGACCTGCGGCGTTTGGTCTGGGCCTGCGTGCTGGCCTGCTTCTGGGAAGGGCTGGACGGCGTGCATCAGGCCCTGACGGGTTCGGATTTCATTCTTGGCTATACGCGCAACGCGGGCAGGCTCACCGGAAGCCTGGGCGATTATTCGGTGGGCAATTACATAGCGCTGGCGCTCATTCCCGCGTTTTCACTGTGGTTTATTCTGCGGCGCGCCTTTGCGCCCGCTGCCTCGGCCCTGCTGTGGGTTGCCGCGCTGTGGCCCGCCTTTTTCCTGCTGGTGGGGTCCGCAAGCCGCAGCGGCGCGCTGGCCGTGGCGGTTTCCTTTGGCCTGTGGGTTGTGCTGCGCGGCGGCAAAAGCCGTTGGAAAATCGGGGTGTGCGCGCTGGCCGGGCTGTTGCTTTCGGTCTTGTTGTTTCAGGGGAGGCTTGGCCTTTCAGCTGTGGAAGGCGACGGGCGCTGGAGCCTGTGGCACCTTGCCTGGCATGTTTTTACCCAGCACCCCTGGCTGGGCTCGGGGGCGGGAACCTATAATGAGGCCTTCCGCGCGCTCGGCCTTACGCCCGCGCACGACGAAATTACCATCAGCCATCCGCACAATCTGTATTTGGATATGCTGTATGCCCATGGCATTGTGGGCTTTGTGCTGGGCATGGCGTTTCTGCTGGGCTTTCTTTGGTGGGGCTATCGGCGCATCCGCCCCCGGCTGCTGGCGGAACGGGCGGGCAACAGCCCCAGCGTTTACTGGCGGCTGACGGCCTGGTTTTGGCTGGGTGTTTTCGGTTGGCTGGTCAACGGCATCTTTGGGCACGATTTTTACCGCATCTGGTGGCTGGCTCTGGCCATGAGCCATTTGGGCATCATGATCGGCGCGGTGGTCAACGGCACGGCAACCGAGCCGGAGGCGCTGGCCGAGGCCGCGCAGCGAGAAGACGCCGCAAACTCCCGCCCGTCATAAGGCGCGGCGGGGCGGAGCCGGAACAGCGGGCTAACGCGCCAAACAGCAAAAACGCGGCGGAACCGCCAGGGTTTTTTCCCTCAAAATACTTGCTTATCGCCCGTGCGGGTTCGTCTGCGTATCAGCGCGGGCGCGCGCTGCCGGGGATGTTTTAGTCGGTAAAATCTTCGGCTTGCGCCATACGCCCGCCGTGGGCGCGCAGCACTTCCATGGCCTGTTCCCTGGTGAGCACGCGCCCCTGACAGCGCGGGTGCTGCCGCTTGTTTTCCGGGCAATATCCCATTTGCACGCAGTTGGGCCCGGCCCCAGCGAACAGGTCGGGCGCGGCCGCGCGGCACAGGCGCAACATTTGCCAGGCCAGATGGCGAATTTCGTGCTGGGCGTTGCGGCAGCAGCGGATGGCGAACCAATCCAGCAGCGCGTGGGCGTTCATGCCGATGATGGCCTTGAATTCCGTGGCCTGCGGCTTGAGGTAGCGCAGGTCTTCTTCCGGCAGGCCCGCGTCCAGCCCCGCGTCATACCACTGGCGGGAAAGATCGGCCAGATCATGGCCGCTGAGGGTGGCGGTGTGCCCGTCGGGCAGGGTCACCTGCGCTGAAAATTCGGCCACTTTGCGCGGGTAGACCACGGAATAAACCCGTTTGCCGCCCAGTTCCGCGCGGCCCGATTTGATCAGGTACGAGGCCAGGCGCTTGCGCACAAGCTGCGTTTCCGTAACGCGCGAATATCCCTCGACGCCAAAGAGAAAATAATCGAATTCCAGCGCGGCCCGGTGGCCGGAATCCAGAATATTGCGCACGATCTGCCGCGAATAGGGCGAAGCCACAATTTCTTCGAGGGCGCGCTCACTGCGCACGAAACGCGCGGCAATATCCGTGTATATTTTGCCGCCGCCCGCAAGCAGCACGACGTTGCCTTCGCCAGTATATTTTTCTTCAAGCATGGGGAAACTCCGCTGGGCGATTGATGCGCTGGAAAGAGGGAGACTATAGGCGAAAGTGCCCCCACGGGCAAGGCCGAGGCTCTCGCTGGCGGCGTCAGCGCGCTGTGCGCCGCTGCTGTGGCGGTTTTCGGGCGGTCTTCTTGACAGCTGGGAAGCGACACGACAAAGTGATAACGTTTTTTTTAAGCGCGGGGGGCTTCCCCTTTGCGGCCGAAAGCCCGCGCCCCGCTTTGCCGCCGTGCCGAGCGCCGGTGAAATAGCGAGCAATGCAGAACCCCATCAGCATGAAGGAGAGTATATGAGCCAGAGTTCCAACCCCTATGGTATCCCCGACAGCAGGGGTTTTTTCGGCGCTTACGGCGGGCAGTATGTGCCGGAGCCGCTCAAGGCGCGTCTGGATGAGCTTGCCGCCGCCATGGTGGCCGCCGAGGCTGATCCCTCCTTTCAAAAAGAATTGGACTATCTTTGCTCGCACTACACGGGGCGGCCCAACCCGGTATTCCACTGCGCCAATCTGAGCCGCCATCTGGGCGGCGCGCAGATATGGCTGAAGCGTGAAGACCTCAACCACCTGGGCGCGCACAAAATCAACAACACGCTGGGGCAGTGCCTGCTGGCCAAGCGCATGGGCAAAAAACGGGTTATCGCCGAAACCGGCGCGGGGCAACACGGCGTGGCCGCCGCCGCCACCGCCGCCCTGATGGGGCTTGAATGCACCATCTGTATGGGTGAGGTGGACATGGAGCGCCAGCGCCTTAACGTTATCCGTATGGAGATGCTGGGCGCGCGCGTGGTGGCTGCCCAAACCGGCCAGCGCACGCTCAAGGAGGCCGTGGACGAGGCCCTGGGCATGTGGATTGAAGACCCCGAAATGTTCTATGTGCTGGGTTCCGCTGTGGGGCCGCATCCGTATCCCTATATCGTGCGCGTGTTTCAGTCCGTGGTCGGGCGCGAGGCCCGCGCGCAGATGCTGGCTGAAACCGGCCGTCTGCCCGATGTTTGTCTGGCCTGCGTGGGGGGCGGCTCCAACGCCATCGGCCTGTTCGCGGGTTTTCTGGATGACAAGGACGTGCGCTTGATGGGCGTGGAACCCGGCGGCCGTGGCACGGCCTATGGGCAGCACGCGGCCTCGCTGTGCATGGGCGAGCCCGGCGTCATGCACGGCTTCAATTCCTACATGATCAAGGATCCGGCGGGCGAACCCGGCGAGGTGTATTCCATTTCGGCCGGGCTGGACTATCCCTCCGTGGGGCCGGAACACGCCCTGCTCAAGGACATGGGCCGCGCCGAATATGTCAGCGTGACGGACAAGGAAGCGTTGGACGCCTTTTTTGCCCTTTCACGCCACGAGGGCATCATTCCGGCCCTGGAATCCTCGCACGCCGTGGCGCAGGCCATCAAAATGGCCCCCGCCATGCCCGCCGAAGCCATGCTGCTGGTGAACCTTTCCGGCCGTGGCGACAAGGACGTGGCGCAGGTTGCGGCACTGATGCACAACGGCCAGGCGTAACGCCGTTTTTGCGGGGGAGGGCGGCGGCGCGCGCGTTGCCCCCTCCCCTGATTTTTCTCGGGCCAGCCCCCAGCCGGCCTTTCAGGCGGACGCAACGCCGGAGCGGCCCCCCAAACTGGAGCCGCCGGGCTGTTTGCTGAGGCCGCCGCCACTGAAGCTGTTTGGCGGCCCAGGCCGCAGAGGCCCCGCGTATCGCAGCGGCATGCCCCCGTCGCGCGTTTTCAGGCCCGCGGTCAAGCCAAGCCCCGCGGCCAGGCCAAGCCCCGCGGCCAAGCCTTGCCCTGCGGGCGGCGCCGAAATATCTGCCCCATTTTTCCCCGTTTTTTCTTCGCTGTGTTCCACATTTTTACCCGGTCTTGGTCATGCAGAAGCCCGAATCCTCCAGCATTCCCCTTACGCCCGGCGTCTATCTGTATAAGGACGCCAAGGGGCGCATCATTTATGTGGGCAAGGCGCGCGTGCTGCGCCGCCGGGTGCTCTCCTATTTTCGGCCCGAAGGCCTGCCCGCCAAAACGCGGGCCATGCTCTCCCATGCCGAAAGCATTGAATACCTGACCACCACCACGGAAAAGGAAGCCCTGCTGCTGGAAGCGAGCTGCATCAAGAAGCACCGCCCGCACTACAACATCGTGCTGCGCGACGACAAGCAGTATGTGCTGTTTCGGCTCAACCCCAAGCATCCCTTCCCCCGGCTGGAGATCGTGCGCCAGGCGCGGCGCGACGGCGCGCGCTATTTTGGGCCTTTCACCTCGGCCCTGGCCGCGCGGGAAACGTGGAAGCTCATTCACCGCGCCTTTGCCCTGCGCCGCTGCACGGACAAGGCCATGAAAAACCGCGTGCGGCCCTGCCTGTATCACTTCATGGGGCAGTGCCCGGCCCCCTGCATGGGCAAGGTGACGCCCCAGGAATACAACGAGAACGTGCGCAAGGTGACGGACCTGCTGCAAGGGCGTTCCGCCGAGCTGCTGCGAAGCCTGCGCGCCGCCATGGAGCAGGCCGCCGAGAATCTGGAGTTTGAGCGGGCCGCCGGACTGCGCGATCAGATACGCGCCGTGGAAAGCACGGTTGAACGGCAGGCGGCCGTGCTGCCCGGCGGCGGCGACATGGACGCCGTGGGCCTGTTCCCGGCTGAACGGGGATTGGCCCTGGGGCTTATTTTTGTGCGCAACGGGGCCGTTACCGATGGCCGGGCCTTTTACTGGCCGGGGCTGACGTTTGAGGACGCGCCGGAACTGCTGTGGTCGTTCATGGGGCAATATTACAGCCAGGCCACGCCGCCGCCGCGCGTGCTGCTGCCCTGGATTCCCGCCGATCAGGAACCGGAAGCGGAAGGGGACGGCCAGGCCGCTGGAGAGGAATCGGACGGCGCGGCTGCCGCAAACCACGCCGCCGTGGCGCAAAATTCGGCGCTGACGGCCACGCAAGAAGCAGCGCAGGAATTAGTGCAAGAATCAGCGCCAAAATTAGCGCCCCAATTGGGGCAAGACACGGCGCAAAATCCGGCAGCAAGCGTGGCGGCAAGCCCGGAACAAGGCGCTTCGCAAGGCGCGGACACACGCCCCGCCTCCACGCGCGAAGCGTTGGAGCAGACCCTTGCGGACCGCCGGGGGGGCGCTGTGCGCATTGTCGCGCCGCAGCATGCCGGGGACAATCAGCTGATAGACCTGGCCCAATCCAACGCCAGGGAGGAAGCCCGCCGTCAGGAGCAGAAGTCGGAGCAAAATATTCTGGAGCGTTTGGCCCGTGTCATGCATTTGCCCGAACCGCCGCGCCGCATTGAGTGCGTGGACGTTTCCCACACCGGCGGAAAGCAGACGCGCGTGGGTCTGGTGGTGTTTGAAGACGGCAGGCCGGAGCATTCGCAGTACCGCGCCTATGCCATGCCGGACAGCGGCGACGATTACGCCACCCTGTATGCCTGGGTGGCGCGCAGGCTGGAAAGCGGCCCCCCCTGGCCCGATCTGTTGCTGATCGACGGCGGGCGGGGGCAGCTGAGCGTGGTGGGGCGCGCCCTGCGCGAGGCCGGGCATGAAAATCTTTTTGCCCTGGCGGGCATTGCCAAGGCCAGGGATGAGGAAGGGCATGCGGACCGGCGCGCGGGCAACGTGGCTGACCGCATTTTTGTGCCTGACCGCGCCAATCCCCTGCCCTTGCGTGAGGGCTGCGCGGAACTGCTGTTTTTGCAGAATGTGCGCGACAACACCCACCGCTTCGCCATTGGGCGGCACCGGCGGGCGCGGCGCGGGGCGGCGCTTTCCGGCGAACTGATGCGCCTGCCCGGCATTGGCCCGGCCACGGCGCGTCTGCTTTGGGACACGTTTGGCAGCGTGGAGGCCATGCGGGCCGCCAGTGTGGAAGACCTGCGCGGTCTGCCCGGCATTGGCACGGCCAAAGCGGCCTTGCTGCACGAAAAGCTGCGCGGTCTGGACTGATTATTTCGGGGTTGCCGGGGCGGCGGGGCGGTTCTGCTTTTGCACCGATGCGGGGGGCATGTCCTGCTTGCCCCAGAGCGGCAACAGGGGGCGGGCGGGCAGCAGTTCTTCAAGCGGAATATCCACTTTTTGCGGCCCTGCCGCGCCCGGCGCTACCTGATAGGGCTGAAAGTTGATGCGAATGCCTGAGGGAATAAGGGTGAGGCTGGCAAAGTTTTCCGGCACGGGGTTGAGGCCCGCGCGCAACATCTGCTCCTGCCGCATTCCCCCAAGGCGTCGCTCCAGCTGCGTGCGCGACCAGGCCGACATGATGTCCAGGGCTTTATCCGGATTTTCAAAAATATCCACGAGGCCCAGGCGCTGCCCTGTCAGCAGGCTGTAGTTCAGGGTCATGATGTCCAGGTTGCCGTGCGCGCCGCCCGCATAGGTCCATATTTCAAAGGTGATGCTCAGCGCGTTGGGCGAGGGATAGCTGATGGCGTAAGACCCCCACAGCTCGGGCACGGGCCGGTCTTCGTCCTGAAGCAGGCCGGGAGTGTTGAAGTTTTCGTCAAAAGCGTCGGCAATGCCGGTGGCCCATTGGCGAATGTCCGCATCAATATCGCGGGTGCCCAGCGAGGGATAGCTGATGTTGATTTCCGGCTTGTCCGGCCGGTTGGCGCGGATGATCTGGTGATCAAGAACGCCGGGGCGGCGCGAACCGGAGATGATGGCGGCGGCTGTGTCCCTGTCTTCCTTGGTGATCGGCTTTTGCGGGGCAGTTTGGGCAACGTTCTCGCTTTCACCCGTGCGCGGTGCGGCGGCCCCGGTCGCTTCGGGTGTTGCGGATGCGGGCGTTGCGGGTGGCGGCGTTGCGGATGCCTGGGGCGCTTCAGGCGCGGCGGGCGTTTCCGCAGGCTCGGCGGCGTCGCGCGCGTCCAGGTCAAGCTCCGCTGTAAGAACGTTGGCGGGCTGGGGGGCGTCGCCGGTTTGTTGCCGGGGCGCGGCAACGGGGGGCGCGCCTTCCGTGGCTTTGGCCTGCAACGCGCCGTGAGCGTGCGTTTCGGGCATTCGGGCGGCAAGCGCGGCCTGCGTGATTGCCAGCAGCGGCAGAAGCATCAAAAACGTGAGGCGAAGCATATGTGCATCCCTTGTCGGTGAACGGGGGGCCGACGGGGTTCCGTGTAAAAAAAACGCTATGTTGCAACCTGGGCGAACCGCTGCGGCGTTACACCCTGAAGCCGTGGCGCAGGCGCAACACGCCCCGCCAGTTTCTGACCAACAGCACGACGGACAAAACCAGATACACCTGCGCGAAAAAGTAGTGCAGCCGCAACGGGTCGTGCGCCAGCCCCAAAAGGGCTTCTATCTGCACGTCATACAGGGGCGAAAGCAGTTGCGCGGCAAACAGCACGAGCAGCCACAGGGCTTCGCGGACATGCAGACGCAGATCCGCCAGCAGGGCGACGGCAAAAAGGGATTGCCCGGCCGTCAGTAGTATTTCCTGAAACTGGTGGGTGTCAAGATTGATTGGGGGAGAAAAAGAGCCGAATGATGCGGCGTAGACGCCGGGAATCATGCCCACCAGCAATGTCCACTGATTAAGCTTGGACGAAAGCAGGCTGCCCAGGGCCAGCGAGGCGTTGCCCCGCGCGGCAAACATGATGGCGATGATGAATTCGGGCGATTCCGAAGCCACCGGCGCAAGCCACTGCACCAGCAAAAATTCATTGATGCCCAAAAGTTTGCCGCTGGCCACCAGACTTTCACTGAAAGGCTCGGCGTTGCACAGAATGACCAGCGCCGCAAACAGAAAAATGAGCACCACGCTGCGCAGCCGCACTTTTTTGGCAAATTGCGCCAGCAGGGCGGCCGGGCCTTCGGGTTCCTCTTCTTCCACCGGCCTGCGGGCGATGATGCAGATATAACAGATGTAGATGCCCAGCAGCACCACGCCGTCAATCCAGGTAAGCGACCCTTTGAGCGGAATGAGCAGCGCATAGATGGTGGCCATGCCCAGAAAAAGCACGTCGGTGCGCTTGTCGTCCGGCAGGTCAACGGAAGAATGGAATTTTCCCGCGAAAATAAGCACGATGGCCGACCAGCCCACGCCGATAAGCAGGCGGTTAGCGCCGGTCATGTTGGCGATGGCATAGTGGGAATAGGCGCTTTCAGGGTGTTGCCCCGCCATCCAGGTAAAATACATGTCCACGGCATATTCCGGCAGCACGGCGATAAAGGCCACCACGGCCACGGCCACGGCCTGCGGAATGTCCATTTGGGCCACTTCGCAGGCCCAGGTGAGCAGAAACGAAGCGCCCAAAATGGCCAGGCCGGAAAGCAGCGCCACAAGCAACGGTGAAATGTCGGGGTGCAGAAAACGCAGCCCAAGGCCGGGCAGCGTCATGCCCACGGCGATGATGTATGGCCGCAGCTTGCGGATGGTCATGGTTATGCTCCTTGAAAATAAAAAAGACCCTGGCGATGTAACGCCAAGGTCTCACTAATCGGTAGTGCCGACGGCGACACCAGGCCAATGGCCATGCTGTTGATGTCGCCCGGGTTTCAAGAACCCAGTTACTCCCCTTGAGCCACGAACCTAGGTTGCGCGCCCGAATTTGTCAACACGCGCCCTGGCCCTCCCTGCATGTTCGCGTGGGGTTTGGCGCGTTTTGAGCGCGTGCGGCTCTTGCCAGCGTGTAGGGTGACGGCTAAAGTGGCGGGGAATCATATGCCGGTTCACGCCGGTCAGCCCGAGGAGTCTTTTGTGAAGATCATTTGCCCGCGTTGCGGCTTTAGCCGCGAATTGCCCGCCGACCGCCAGCCTTCCAAGGCCGTTATAGCCACTTGCCCGCACTGTGCGTGCCGTTTTCGTTTCGTCCCCGGCTCTGGTGTTTCGGATGTGTTGTCCGAACCCGAAGAACCTGTCGTTGATGTCGAGCGCTCCGGCGCAGCCACCGACGCGCCGGTGTATTCCCGGCCTTCCGACACGGATGGCGCGGGCACTCCCCCCAGGGGCGAACGAAAGGACAACGGCGACGACCCCTTGCCTCCCGGAGCCATCGTGCCAGGGCGCGCGGCTCCGCGTAGGCCAGCCGAGGATGAAGCCCGCGAACCCGCGCCGCGCCGTCGCGCGGAGGCGGAACATGCGCCGGATGATGAAGGCGAGAAAAATTTTGGCAATTTGTGGGGCCTGTTGGGCGGCAAGGGGCTTTTCGGCCCACGCGCGGACGAGGATACGCCCCGGCCGGGAATTTCCCGTGGAGGCAACAGCAAGGACGGGGGTTCCTTCGGCGAGGAAGGCCCCGGCGGCGGGTCTGCCCGGTTTGAGCGCCGCGACGATAACGAGGAGGCGCACGGCCCCGCCAGCAACCCCTGGGAAACGGCTCCGGAGCCTGACGGCTGGATTTCTTCTTTTTATCAAACCTGCATGCGGGTCATGTTTGGGGCGCACAACTTTTTTGAGCATATCCGCGTTGACACGCCTCAGGTGCGGCCCCTGGTGTTCTATCTGATCGTCAGCGTGGTTCAGGTGGTCATCGAAAGGGTTTGGTCGGGCGTTTTTCTTTCGCTCATGTCGCCCAGCGCGGCTTCCGATCCCGAGCTGGAAAGAATGCTCATTCTGCTTTCGCCGCAGATCAGCCTGCCCATGACCGTGTTGCTCAAAACCGGCGTTTCCGTGGTGCAGCTTTATGTGCTGGCCGCGCTGATGCACCTTGCCTATGGTTTTATCTCACGTAAAAAAACGGAGTTCTCCCTGGTGTTCCAGGTGGCGGCCTATTCGGCCGCGCCCGCGCTGCTGTGCGTTGTGCCGCTTTTGGGGTCCATTGTGGGCTTTATCTGGATGCTGGCCTGCGTGCTTGTGGGCTGCCGCACGGCGTTGAAGCTTACCTGGCCGCAAACGATCGTGGGGTTCATTCCCGTGGTGCTGCTGCTCGCGCCGCTGCTGCTGCAGATGATGAAGGCCATGCAGTATTGACCTGGCCCGCGCCTTTTGCGTCCACAGGCCATTTCCCTGGCATGGATTTCGCATCTGACGGAACTATGGCGCTTTCCTCCGCAAGGGAGGTTCGCGCGCCACAGCGCCGGGCGGCGTATGTACGCCGGGGGCGGGGCAGGGGAACGCGGCTTCTTCCGCGCAAAGTGCATGTTGTGGCCTTGGAGAAAATGCAATGGATCGTCTGAATGTGCGGTGTGGCAACGGGTGGCCCGCGTGGCCTTTTCCCTTTGGGGCTTTTGCGCTTGCGCTGGCCCTGCTTGCGGTTTTGAGCGGTTGCGCCACGGCGCCGGACGATAGCCGCAGAACCGTGAACGTCACCGGCGATTTCGGCACGCCTTTTCAGATCCAGATCAACAATTTTGTGCGTCGGCAGCCGCCCGCCGTGTATGTGGCCCCGCAGGGGGCCTTGAACCGCCGCCCCCGCGCCCTGTTCGTGCCGTTGCGCGTCACGCAGCAGATTGCCAATCCCGTGAGTTTCAGCGACATGCTTTCACGGCAGATATGGCAGGTCTGGCTGTCGCTCAATGCCTTTCAGACGCTGGAATACATGGGAAATGCCGGGCCGTATGATCCTTCACGCGCCATGGCTCTGGCCCGCCAGCGCGGGGCGGAACTGGTGGTGGGCGGCTATATCAATCATTATATGGATGGCGGCAGCACCGGCTCAAGCTCGCTTTCGCTGGCTATTGAGGTGTATGACGCGCGCAGCGGCACGTTGCTTTGGTCCATGGCCCAGGCGGGGCTCATGGAAGCGCGGCAGGTGCACGATTTTTATCTTTTTTCCATCAGGGAACGCAACCCCGGCGACCCTTCGGGGTTGATCGCCCGTTCGCTTGCCTGGGACATGGGCCGCGAAGTCCTGACCTGGGTTGATCCCTCGGCCAGGGAAAAATCTCCCTTCGATGCCGTGTTTGGCAGCAAGGCTTTTTAGCGCGGCAACGGCCGCGCGGAAAAAATCTCAGGCGCATGCCCAAGGGCACGGCATGCGCCGCGGTGCAGCCGCTTCAGCCCCGGTGCTTTTTCGCCGGGTTTGAGGCGGCTTTTCGTTGCGCCGCGCTCCTGCGGGGCCGTGGGTTGTGGTTTGTGCGCAGCCTTGCGCCCTGTGGGCAAAAAGAAAAAAGACGTGTTTGACGAAGCGGTTGCCACAGGATACATAGCAGTAAATAGCAGGGGCTGTTCATTTTGTCACAAGGTGTTCGTTGCCGGCGCAATGGCGAAAAAGCCGCACGGCGCGTGACAGAATAGAGGAATAAAGTTCCCCGCCGCCGTCTTCCCCCACGGGCCCAGGCCCCCAGATGGCGGCAAAGAGGAGATCCGGCGTGTGCGCACAGTTGCGAGGCATTTATTTTGACCGGCAGGACAGGGAAATTTTGGCCCTGGTCAACCGCATTCTTGAATCCGACGTCAAACATTCGGATACCTTTCTTTTTGACCCCAGCCTGCACCCTCACGGCATCAAGGAGCTGGTGGCCACGCCGGTTTCGCGCATGGCCTATGCCGTCATAAACCTGCTGCGCAACCTTCAGACCGGCCGCACGCAGGCACGGGACCGCCTTCTCGCGCTCAAGACGCTGTATGACGAAGTGCTCAACAGCGCGCACACCACCCTGAGGCGCAACACGGCGCGCGCCCTCATGCAGATCATGAAAAGCATGGTGCGCGCCCACGGCGACCAGCTTGAGCAGCTCAAGCTGGCCCATGATTTTCGCCTGACGGCCCAGGGAACGCCCCGCGTGGTGCGGCGCATGCTGGCGCGGTATCACTTGCCTGAAATGCCGGAATGCTGGAACCAGCTGGCCTTTGACGACCACGTTTACGACGCCAACACCAAGGGGCGCAAAACGCCCACGCATCTGATCATGGATGCCTGGATCAAGGGCATGCGCTCCCTGACCGTGGCCTATGAATACTGGGTGCAGCCCGATGCCGCCCGCGAAATTTTGCGTGCGGCGGAAATTACCGGCATTGGCGTGCGCATTGGCCTGGAATTTCGCGTGCCGTTCTATGGCCGGTTTATCAGCCTGTTCTGGATACCGCGCGGCTTCAGTTCCAACGAAGACTTTTTGGAATTTTTGCACAGCCCCAAGGTGGCGGAGCTGATGAAACGCGGGCGCGAGGTGCTGCGCTGGCGGCGCGAACGCGTGCTGGATTGCCTGACCTTGTGGAACGAGCGGCAGCGCCCGCAGCTTGAGGCTCAGTGGGAAGTGCCCGTGCCAGAGCTTTCGGGCGAGGAATTTTTGCGGCGTGTGGGCCGGGGGCAGGCCTCCGGGGTGCATCTGGCGGATGCCCTGCACCAGCACGTGCTGCCCCCGCTGCGCGCCCGCGCGGCCCTGCTGCTTGAGCGTGGCGGCGACGAAGCGCGCACCGAGCTGGCCTTTCTTGAAAGTCTGAGCGCGGAGTATATTGCCGACCACTGGCTTTCGCCCCAGGAACACCCGGAAATGCCGGACCTAACCAAGCCCAGCTCAAGCACCGACCTGCCGCAGCTTTTGCAGCTTTCCGTGGGCGATATCACCCGCGAACTTTCCGAACTCAATCCCGGCTATCGCCTGGTGCTGACGACCAAGGGGCTGAGCGTGGAGGACGTGGCCGAGCTGTTGTGGGACAGCCGGGGCAGCATAAGCCATCTGGAAATATTCAACATGCGCGGCTGGATGGAAGGCAAGCACGGCAGCCTCAAGGCCATCAGCGAATTGCAGCAGGCCCTCAACGAGGGGCTTGGCCCGCGCGTGAAACAGATGATCCGCCAGATGTCGCGCCGCATGAGCAGCCAGGACGAGGAACGGGCGGCCAAGTTCAGGCAGATTTTGCACAACGTGCCCAAACTTTGGGAACACTATCGCAACAAACCGTTGGGCTCCCGCCTTGGCACAAGCTCTGTGAGCCGCGATTCCTATGGCATGGGCTTTGTGCTGCGCGAAACCCTGCCAGCGCGCAGCCGCAAGTTTTACGCCCGTGACCGGCATCAGCCGGAAATTCCCATCTGTTCGCCGGTGGAGGAGTGCGTGCGCTATTCCATGCCCCGCAATCCCTCGCCCTGGCAACGGGCCTTGCGCGTTATAAGCGTGCTGCCGGGGTGCCGCCATCTGGGCATGAAGCGCCACCCCGTGTGGAAAACCGCCAGCGTGGATTTTCGCGTGTGCCAGCGCGGCAACGTTATCAACCTCGGCGGGCTGAGCCTTTCCAGCGGCAACAACCTTGCGCCAGCCCCCTTGGTGCAGGGCCGCGAACATATCGGCCCGGCCTATCTGAACAGTTCCATCAGCAATTGCCTCAAGGTGCTCATGGGCTTCTGCCCGGCGTTTTTCTCCTTTATGTATACCCAGAACTGGTGGTTCCTGGCCTGGTTTGGCACCTTTTTCTGGTTTGGCATCACCGGGGTGCGCAATGTCGTGCAAATGGTCATGGCGGCCAAGGGGGCCACGCGTTCAACGCTGATCCACTGGAAGGACCAGGTCAACGTCAGCCGCCTGTGCGATTCGCTCATGTTCACCGGGTTTTCGGTATTGTTGCTTGAAATGCTGGTGCGCGTGGCGCTGCTGGAACGCACGCTGGGCATCACGGCGGCGCAAAGTCCGTGGGTTGTCTTTGGCGTGCTGAGCCTCGTCAACGGTATTTATCTGTGCGCGCACAACGTTTTTCGCGGTTTTCCCCGGCAGGCGGCCATCGGCAATCTGTTCCGCAGTCTGTTGGCCATTCCTGTTTCCTCGTTCTACAACCTCGTTCTTTACCACCTGGCCTTTGCCATGGGCGTGGAAAACCCGGTGCTGTATCTGGCGCCCAGCGCCGCCGTCATTTCCAAGATGGCCTCGGACACGGTGGCGGCCATCATCGAGGGCTATGCCGACAGCCAGGTGAACCTGCGCATGCGCCGCTGGGATTACCGCAGCAAGCTGACCAGCGTTTTTGATTGCTATACGCGCCTTGAGCTGCTGTTCCCCGATGAAGACACGCTTATCAAGCTGGCCAAGCCCGGCGGATTGCAGGGCAGCGGCGGCGCCATGGGCAAGGAACTGGAACGGGCCTTCATTATCAATGCCCTTGATCTCATGTATATATGGTTCTATCAGCCGCGAGCGCAGGACGCGTTTCGGCAGATAACCAGAACCATGCCCGAGGCCGACAGAAACGTGCTGGCCCGCGCGCAACTGGTGCTGACCCGGGAGCGCGAGGTCAGCCAGATGCTGGTTGACGGTCTGCTGGGGCGCAATTTCTCGCGCCCGCTGGCTTTTTATCTGGATAAGCGCAAGGAATATCTGCGGCGGCTGAGCCGTTTGTGCCGCCCCGGAAAGGTTCGGGAACCGGGCATGCTGTAGCTGGCGACAAGGGCCTGCGGAATGGTTTGTCGTGGTGGGGCTTGCTGCTGCGGCCTCAGCTTGTGCGTTGCCGCCGTTGTGGAATTTTCCGCAACGGCGGTTTTTTTGTGCTCAGGTAATGGCGCGGCGCAAACAATGCGCCGTCGGTTGGCGGGGCAGCTTGCGCCGGGCGGTGCAATGGGCGGCTGTGGGCTGGGGCGTCAATACCCGGCAACCATGATGGCTTCCTGATATTTTGCGGCGGCTTTTTTGATGTCGTCTATGCCGATTGAGGCCAGCAGCCTGTCCGCCTGGAGCAGGTCGCCGTTTTCAAGGCAAATGGCAATGGGAATACACTTGCTCAGCTTGCCGATATTGTTGCACAGCGCTTCGTTCACGTCGTCGGGCAGCGAAATGTGGTAGAGCAGCACCTCGAACGGCAGGTCGTACAGCGCCTCAAGCGTGGAAAACAGGCCAAGCATAAACGCGCTGTCCACGTTTTGCCCGGCCATGCGGGAGGCCATCCATTGAAAGAAATAGCCCCGTGTTGCGCCAAGCAGCGCCAATTCCTGCTTCATGGGGCTAGTGTTGTTATCGGCCAGAATGGTGGTCATAAGCCATTTGCGCAGCGGATTCAGCCCAATATAGCGAATGGCGGCCGAAACGGTTTGCACCGGGGCGCTGTGCGGCCACATGCTGCTGTTGACGAAGCGCATGAACCGATATGAAAGCCCCGTGTCCCTCACGATCAGTTTTTCCAGGCCGCTGCTGGTCACATCGCTTGAGGCCAGCGTGTTCAGCAGTTGGAGCTTGCTCTCGGAATGCAGGTCAACCTTGCGCCCGCTGACAAGCTGCGGCTTTTGGAAAAAAAAGCCCTGAAAAAGATCATACCCACAGCGCCGGGCCAGCGCAAAGTCTTCGCGCGTTTCAACTTTTTCCGCCAGAATTTGCGGGGAGTTCTCCATTTTTCGCAAAATATGGACAATTTTTTCGCGCTGATCGTCGGTCTGTATGCCGATGAAATCCACTTTGACGATATCTGAAAGAGCGAGAAAGGGCATCAGGTCATCTTGCCCTGTAAAGTCGTCAAGCGCGATGCGATAGCCCAGGCCCTTCAGGTAGCGGAGTTCGGACAATATTTCCGGCAGGGGCGGCACTGTTTCCAAAACTTCGATAACGCATTTTTCTTTGGGCAGGGCAATGGAAAGCCTGTTGCGCAGCATTTCTTCAGGCATGTTGACAAGCGCCTTGCAGTTCTGCTGTATATCCGGCAAAATAAGCGACAATCCGTCTACAATAACTTGTGCGCTGGCTTGCGAGCCATCCGTAATTTCCGCTCTGTTTCTGCTTGATGAACTGCGAAACAACAGCTCATACCCCCAACATGCCCCTTTTACAGAGAATATTGGCTGCCGCGCAACAAAATAATTTTCATAAAAGTTGCGTCGCTCTGGGGGCAATATTGGATTCATAATTACCTGTATCTTTGAACGGTAAAATAGGCAAGTTCGTGCTGTCAGCAGGCGGGAATCGTGCGGGAGAGGGCCGCCAGGCCCCTAAAAGGCAGTGGATTCTTCGTTGCTCGGGGTAAAGTTGTTCTGAATGAATTCTCTGAGTCGGGTGGAGCCCGAACCGGAAATCTCATTCCATTTCAATGCGGGGGAATCGTTGTTCATGTCAAGCTCATGCGTGAACTGCAGACGCACCTTGATGGTATTTCCTTCGTCGCCTGAAGTCACGCCGACTTTTTTGCACAAAAAAATATACACCGCATCCGCAACATCCATTTCGTCCGAAATGACATAAAAAAGAAGATCCGGGTCAGAAGAAATTTTTTTCAGTTCGCTTTCATCCGGCACAATGGCGCAAAGGCCTGAAGCGGAGATGTTGACGATCTGAAGGTTGTTGCCGCTGGTGTGAACGTGGCGCTCTATGAGCTCCTTGAGTTCTAGTTTCGTTTCCGGAAAATGGTCGATATGCAGAATGCCCGATGCCTTGGAGTAGCCTTTATTCCAGTCTACGCGCTGTTCGCAGCGCAGGCGGCGCATGAAATATCTGGAGGCGAAGCGCAGGCGGAGGGCAACGATGTTGCCCTCTTCATTTCTTTTTATCTCAAGTATGCGCCCTGTGCCCTTGAATCCCATCCGCGCCCGGTATGGAACTGTTTTGTCTATCTTGAAAAAATACTCCAATTCATTGGGGTAGAGCTTGGGGGGGCGCACAAGCGTTTCCACCTCTGAGCACTCAAGATCGGCTTCGCGCCCCTCAACATTTTTAAGATAGCCGCAACACGCTATGTCTTTCAGCGCCCCCCGCACTTCGATGCAGCATACCACCTTGACGATGCTGTGGCTTCTTTGGGCCGCAGAAAAAAAATCATAGCGGTTCGTCTGCTGCATATGTTCGTTCTGTTCCGGCATGACGCTCATGGGGCACCCATAAAGTAGCAGAATTTTGCGGATGGTCAGATGCTGGGCTTCGCCGTTGCGCGCGTCTCCGCTTTTTTCTGGGCACGCTGTGGCTGTTATTCATAACTATTTCAAAAACGATGATTCTGTCAAAATTATTTTATACACGAAAAAATATAATCTTATTGTCTATCACGCGCAGTCACGTGGATGCAATGTGCGCACGCCGTGGCGGCGGGTGGGGGATTTTTGCCTTCGCCAGGCTATCGTGGCGTGTGGGCGGTCTGTCTTTTTAGCTTTGCGCGCTCCTGTGGATTGGAAAATACGTGCAGCTTGTTGGATAAACACGCTATTAGTTTTAAACGCGTATGTTGTGTGATCAACCAATCAAAGATACTCTTGTGCAAAAAAGAACATACTGCATGTTGCTTGTGCAAAAAAGAACTTTTAGAGAAGGAAAAGAAACTAAAAAAAGAATTGAGTTACTGCGTCGTTATGCTTGCATTGAAGTTTTATATGGGATATTTTTCCTTTCAGGAGTCTTTAATACTTCAATCAGGGCACATTCTATTGATGTAGCTCTGTATAACAAAAGGAGTCGTGAATGAGTACGGATCTTAAAAGCATGCATATGGGTCAGATCACCTCGTTCTTTATCCCCAACGTCACTCTTGTGGGCGAGGGATGTTCTAAGGAGATTCCTTCCAGGCTGAAGAACATTGGCGGCGCAAAACCGCTGGTGGTCACCGACCAGGGCATTGTGAACGCTGGCATCCTGAAGCTCATCACGGATGTTCTTGATGCCGCGAAGATGAAGTACGCTATTTATGACAAAACCGTGCCGAACCCCACGGACAAGAACGTGGGCGAAGCCTTTGAGGTTTACAAAAAGGAAAAGTGCGACAGCATCATCACCCTGGGCGGTGGCAGCTCGCATGACTGCGGCAAGGGCGTGGGCTTCCTGGCTGGCAACGGCGGCAAGATTCACGATTATGAAGGCGTGGACAAATCCTCCAAGCCCTTCCCCCCGTATGTCGCCGTTAACACCACCGCTGGCACGGCCTCGGAAATGACGCGTTTCTGCATCATCACCGATACCTCGCGCAAGGTGAAAATGGCCATCGTTGACTGGCGCTGCACCCCCAGCGTGGCCATTGACGACCCCGTCCTCATGATGGGCATGCCCCCGGCCCTTACCGCCGCCACCGGCATGGACGCCCTCACCCACGCGGTGGAAGCTTACGTCTCCACCGCCGCCACGCCCATGACCGACGCCTGCGCTGAAAAAGCCATGGAATTCATCAACCGTTATCTGCGCCGCGCCGTTGCCAACGGCCGCGACAAGGAAGCCCGCGAAGGCATGTGCTACGCCCAGTATCTGGCGGGCATGGCCTTCAACAACGCCAGCCTCGGTCATGTGCATGCCATGGCCCACCAGCTTGGCGGTTTCTATGACCTGCCCCATGGCGAATGCAACGCCATTCTGCTGCCCCATGTTTGCGAATATAACCGCATTTCCAGCCGCCGCCGCTTCGGCCGCATCGCGCAGCTGCTGGGCGAACTGACCCAGGGCGTGAGCGCCGACGAAGCCTCGCGCAAGGCCATTACCGCCATCAACATTCTTTCCAAGGACGTGGGCATTCCTGATGGCCTGATCGCCCTGGGCAAGAAGTATGGCAAGGAAGTGCGCGAAGCGGACATCCCCACCATGACCGCCAACGCCCAGAAGGACGCCTGCGGCCTTACCAACCCCCGCGCCATGACGGATGCGGCGGTGGCGGCCATCTACAAGGCGGCTTTGTAGGCCGGCCTTACATGGACTGACTAGCCTTATTGCTTTTGCTTTGCGGGTATATGGACCCGTTTCGTTTCTGGCTGCGCTGATGGCGTGCCAGGGGCTGAAACGGGTCCGTTTGTTTATGGCGCTTTTCTGGCTTTTGTTGGCGTGGCTGTGCCCGTCAAAGCCGTCAAAAAAAGCGGCGTGGAACTTCCACGCCGCTTTTTTTTGCGCCCAAGGGCAGGCCAGCCCCAATAAACAGGGCGTCAGGGGCGAATAACTTTATCGGCCAGGTCCAGGCTGGTGATGATGTCCAGCATGTTCGACGTTTCGCCCACGGCCTTGGCCTCCAGCAAACCAAAGTGCCCCAGGCAGGTGCCGCACACGAGAATGGACACGCCGCTTTCCGCCAGCTTTACAAGCGCATCCTGCGCCGGACCGGGGAGTGAAACCAGCTTGACGCCGCCGTTGATCAGAACAATGCGCCACAGGCGCGACCCAAGTTCCGGCAGGGTGGATAAAAAGCTGTTCATGAGCTTTGCGCCCAGGCCGTCGTCGCCCCTGCCGATGGTATCTGTGGTGATGAGCACGAGGGTGCGCGATTCTTCCGCCACAATGTGCCGTGGCGCGGCTTCTTCCTGCGGGGCGTTGGCGGCGTCGCCCGCCGTGGCGGCGACACGCCAGCACTGCGGGTCCACCTGGGTTGTGACTACGGAAAATCCGCGTCCTTCAAGAAAACGCCGCACGTTTTCCCGCGCCGGTTCGTTGTCTACCAGCACCTCAAGCTCTTTTGCGCCGTTGGCAAGCGCATCCCGGCTGCGCATTACAGGTTGGGGGCAGGCTATGCCCCGGCAGTCCAGCAATTCCATGGGAATCCTCCTGCTGTATGGCTGGGCGACATAATCGCCCGGAAAGGTTTTAGAGGCACGCGCCAACGCGCCAGCGGCGCGCCGAAAATCCTTTTGGTTCCGGCAAGGCGGGCAACGAAGGCGAACGGCTCAAGCATGCCAAACTGGCCGCGGGTAGTCGAGAAAAAACGGCACGGAGCGCGGCGAATGATCACCCTTAAGCGGCGCTGTGCCGGGGAAGCGCCCGCGCGGCCTTGCACGCCCCCAAAAACACGAAGCCGTCACGCTCGGGCTTCGTGACGGCTTCGCTGCGCCGAGGGGCGCGGGTGTTCCGTGGGGATTTCTGGCTGGAAAGAAAAAACTTGTCGCGCAACGGCACGCTGGCAAATGGAAGATGCGGCGCTTGTATGCGCCGTGGCGTCAGCTGGCGGCTTAAGCCGCGCTGTGCGCGTTTGTCGCGGGCCAGGTGCCTTCACGCAGCATGCGCATGCCATCCGCGCCCACATAGCGGCGCAGCTGTTTTTCGGGCGCGTTGAGCAGGTCCACCACCAGCAGGGCGTCCAGCGTGCCGAAGGTTCTGTCTTCATGAAAGGCGGCAATGCGCCCGCCAAGCTGCAGATAGTGCTTGAACAGAATGGGCAGGGAGCGCCCGCCCTCCATGTGCCGCACCAGAGCGTTGACGTCCTTGTAGTCCAGGTGTTGGGCAAAGGGCAGCTCTTCCTTCAGTTTGCGGGGGCGCTTGCCCTGAACAAACGTTGCCATGGGGGCGTCCCAGTGCCGCAGGCGCAGGTGCCGCCACAGCAGGTCCACCGACTGGGGGCGGTAATTGAGGCCGATGCTGGCGGGGCCAAACAGCGTGCGCACGCCGTTGCGCAAGGCCAGCTGGCCTATGCCCTTCCAGAGCAACAGCAGCGGGGTGTAGTCGCGCTGATATTCGGGGCAAACAAAAGCCCGGCCCAGCTCCAGCGCATTGCCGCACTGGCGGAAGAATTCCGGCTCATAGTCGAACAGCGAGGCCGTGTACAAATGCTTTTTGTCGAACCGCCAGGCTTCTTCAGGCCGCACCAGGCAGGCGCGGTAGGCTCCGGCCAGGCTGCGGCCCTCTTCGTCCACAAGCAGCAGGTGGCAATATTCCGCATCATAGCGGTCGGTATCGCGCGATTGCCCGGAGCCTTCGCCCAGCGCGCGGAAGGCTTCCTCGCGTCTTCTGGTCAGTTCATCCAGCAGGGGGCGGGATTCGTTGCCCAGCATAAGATACACGCCATAGCGCCCCTCGCGGGCCAGCAGGCGGTCTTCGCCAAGCGCGGCCAGGGCCGCCATCACCTCCCGGCTGTCAACCGCCGGGGCCAAGGGCGCGCGCAACGGCACGCGCACAAAGGAACCTTCCTCGTTCAGCGCCTTGCGGCACAGGCCAAGGCAATGCGTGCGCTGCGCGTGGTCCAGCCCGGCAAACATCTCTGCGGGCAGGGCCTCGCCCACAAGCATATGCGCATCGCTGCCGCGTTGGCGAACAAGCGTGTTGGGCAGCAGGGCTTCGCCCCAGGCCTCACGCAGCGTCGCCATGCCGAGAAAAAGGGGATTGCGGCGCACGTTCATGTGCAGCGGCACAAAAGAAAGCCTGTGCAGGTCGGTGGAGCGGCCGCCCAGCCTGCTCAGCAGGCGCGACCAGGGCTGTTCGGCAATGCCGTGGGGCCATTGCCAGCGCGCCACGCGCCCGGCAGGAAAAATGCCCAGCGCCCCGCCATTGCGCAAATGGTTCATGGCGCTACGCAACACGGCGGCGTTGGCCGCTGTGCCGCCTGAAAGGCTGAGCGGCAGCAGCATGGGCGCCAGCTGCGCCAGCTGCGGAATGCGCAGCAGCACGTCGCTGGCGATGATTTTGAGGTCAGGGCGAACCTTGCCGCACAGCGCCGCGAGCATCAACCCTTCAAGCGCGCCAGAGGGGTGGTTGGCATAGAGCACCACGGGGCCTTCAAGAGGGATGCGGGCAAGCGTGTCGCGCGGGCAGTCCAGGCGAACGCCCAGTGCTGTCAGGCAGGCTGCGGCAAAGGTTTGCGGGTCGCCGCAGTGGGGCAGGGCGTCGGCCATTTTTTCCAGCCGGGCAAAGCCGGATAGCTGACGGGCCATGGCACGGGCCAGTCGCCCGGCGCTTTTGACCAGCGGACGGCTAGGTGCAAGGGGTAGAATATCTGCATTGCCAGGCATGGGCGTTCTCCTGTGCTTGGGTCATGGGCATGTTCGGCGCATGCCGCTTGGCGTGCTCCGCGCGGGAACCGGGGGCCGGGCGGCCCACCGGGAGCGCGGCGTTATATTTTGTTCGTGCTGCTAGCAAAATTCGGCGCAGAGTTCCGGCTGCAAGCGCGAGCCGCCCATCTGCGCCACGCCGACCCTGAGGTCGCTTTCAAAATTTTGCTGGCATTCGCAGCAGCGGGTAGCGCCGGGGGCGGCCATCAGACGGGCCAGGGGAATTTCCTCGCCGCAGTCTTCGCAGCGGTGGGGGCCGCCATGGCGCAGGAGAGCAAGAAGGCTTTGCAGATCGCGGATGCGCTGCGTGCTGCGGCGCGCGCTGCAATGGGCAATGTGGGCCGCTTCCAGCTGGCTGGCCGCATCCAGTTCATCAGCGCAGTGCTGGGCCTGAAAAACTTCACGCAGCAGGGCCAGACGACGCTGCTCGTCGTTCAGTTCATCCTGTAGACGCCGCAAGGTACGCAAGTTGTCCATGGTTTGCCTCCTCCGGAGCGTGTCCGGTGGTTGAACGTTGCTCTTGGGGCATCATGGACGGCCCGCTTTGCGTTATGGTGTCGCGCAGGTGAATTTGTGCGTCATGTTGGCGGCAAACTGGAGGAAGCGGAGAGCCGGGGCAGAGGCTGAGGCGGGCGGGGGATGGGGGGGGGGCCCCCGGCGCGGGGGGGGGGGGGGGGGCGCGCGGGGCGTCCCCTGCGCGGCGGAGGCCGTTGCGGCCGCTGTGGCGGCCATGCCCGCGCAAGGCACGGCAAGCAGGCACCAGCATGCCAGGGCGGCCAAAAGACGTGTTGCGGACGTCGTGCGATGGGCCGACAGCGCGGGACGGAATCCGTCCGAAGAAAAGAGAGAATGCCGCCGAGTGTTCATGTGTCGCTGCCGTCGTTTTTTAAAGTCCGTACCCTGCATTACGACCGGATTTCGTATTTGGCAAGGCATGACGCCATATTTTTATTGACATATCAACTTATCTTGATATAAACATAAACGGTAGGAATTCAGCAAGAAGGGCTGCGGCAACACGCGGCCAAGGAGAGATAGTATGCATATTGGCCAGATGATCCGCACGTCCGCTTCCCCTTTTTATTCCATGGAATTTTTTCCGCCGTCTGACAGCGCCCAGCTGCCAGGGTTTTATGCCACGGTGGACCGCCTGCGCGCGCTTGATCCGTTGTTTGCTTCGGTGACCTATGGCGCCGGGGGCGCGCGGCAGCAAAATACGCTGGCCGTGACGGCGGAGCTGGCCCGGAGGGGAATGACCGCCATGGCTCACCTGACCTGCGTGGGCGCGGAGCCGGATTCCATTGCCGCCTTTTTGGACGAACTGCGGGCCGTGGGGGTGGACAACGTGCTGGCCCTGCGCGGCGACCCCCCAGCCGGGAAAACCTGGGATTGGAACAAGGCGCATTTTCGCCATGCCTCCGATCTGGTGGCCTTTGCGCGTGAGCGGCAGCCCGGCATGGGCATAGGCGTGGCCGCCTATCCCGCGCCGCATCCAGAATCGCGTTCGTTTGCCGAAGACCGCAACCACACCGCCGAAAAGCTGCGGGCGGGCGCGGATTTTGCCGTTACCCAGCTTTTTTTCGATGCTCGGGAATATGTGGACCTTGTGGCGCATCTGCGCGGGCAGGGCATCACCACCCCGGTGGTTCCGGGCATTCTGCCCATTCAGAGCTTCGATTCTCTGCGCCGGGTGCTTTCGCTTTGCGGAGCCAATATTCCGGGCAAACTGTACCTTGCGCTGGAGCAGGCCGACAGGGACGGCGGGGCCGAGGCTGTGCGCCAGGTGGGGCTGGATTACGCCGTTGGGCAGATCCGCCGTCTTATTGAGGCCGGGGCCCCAGGCATTCACCTTTACACGCTGAACAAGGCGGACGTGTGCCTGCGCCTCGCCGAAGCCGTGGGCAGGCTATAGCCGCGCTCCGGCAAGGTTGCGGGGACATATTGACCGGCCCGTGCGCTCAAGGCTAGTGTGCGCGGCATGAGCACATCCATAGAAAAAGGACACGGCTGGCTGCTGGCGGCGGTTTGCACCTCGCTGTTTTTCATGCCGTTCATGATGGCCGGGGTCAACGCGGTGTTGCCGCCCCTGGGCCAAAGCCTCAATGCCAGCGCGCGCGAGCTGGGCCTCATGGGCGCGTTTTATGCCATGGGGTTGGCGGTTTTTCAGCTGGCCAGCGGCCGCCTGGGCGACATATGGGGCTACCGGCGCGTGTTTTTGTGGGGCGTTGCCCTGTTTGCGGCTGCCGGGGCGTTGCTTGGCTTTGTCGATTCCGTGCCGCTTTTTTTGCTGCTGCGGTTCGTGCAGGGGGTGGGCGGGGCCATGTTCAACGCTTGTGGGCTGGCCCTGCTGGCCTCGGCCGCGCCCGAGGGGCGGCGGGCTTCATACCTGGGCTACAGCGGCTCATCGGTCTATGCGGGCATTGCCTGCGGGCCTCCGGTTGCGGGCTTTGTGGCTGGCTGTTTTGGCTGGCGCTGGCTTTTCTGGGGCAGCGCGCTGGCCTCGCTGCTGGTGTTTCTGCTTATGAAGCACCGCGTCAAACTGGAATGGCGCGTGGCGAAAGGGCAGCCTTTCGACTGGAAGGGCTGCTGCCTTTACGCCGCTTCCATGACAGCGCTGACCTTTGGCTCGTCCGAGCTGGCGGCCTCGCCGGTTTTGGCCTGGTGTCTGCTGGCGGCGTTTGCCGCGCTGCTGGCGCTTTTTTGCGCCAAGGAACTCAAAAGCGCCTACCCTCTGCTTGACCTGCGCCTGCTTTCGCGCAACAGGGTGTTCGCCCTTTCTTCGCTGGCGGCCTTTATCAACTACAGCTCCTTTTTCGGCATCGTCTTTTTCTTCAGCCTGTATCTGCAATTCGGGCGCGGCATGACCGTGCAGCAGGCCGGGCTGTTTTTGGCAATCCAGTCTTTGGTGCAGGTTCTGGCAACGCCTGTGGCCGCGCGGTTGTGCGGCGTGTTCGATCCGGGTAAAGTCAGCGCCGTGGGCATTGCCCTGTGCGGTCTGGGCCTTGTGGTCTGCGGGCTGCTGCAGGTCGATTCGCCCATGTCTGTGCTGGTGTTGGCCCAGTGCCTGCTGGGCATGGGCATCAGCCTGTTTGCGCTGCCCAATACCACCATCATCCTTGAAAGCGCCGGGCGTGAGCGCGTGGGGCAGGCTGCCGGGCTCACGGGCGCGGTGCGCACTGGCGGGCAGCTGTGCAACATGGCGCTCATCACATTGACCATGGGGTTGTTTTTAGGCAGTCAGCCCGCCGGGCCTGAAAATCTCGACGCATTCATGGCGGCAATGCGCGTGGATCTTATTGTTTTTGGCACGCTCAACCTGCTGGCGGTGGGCTGCGCATTGGCGCGCAACAGCCGTTGATGCGGTTCCTGGGCGGGCAAAGCGTATTTGCAGCGCCCGCCGCGCGGAACGGAACTCTAAAGTTTTTCCTTTGTCCGCCGAAAAGATGGCTGGGACGGAAAACGCCATGGCCGACGCAACCGCAGCGCAACTGCGCATAATGCTTCAAGGGTATGAACAGCAACTGCTGGCGGCCAGACGCCTTGCAAGGCTGCGGGCGCGGCGCAGGCTGGCGGAGGGTGATACCCCGCAAGACCCCGATCCATCAATCAACCGGCATGCCATGGTTGAAAAGGTGGCTCGTGAGCTTTATGAAGCCCTGCTTTTTACGGGCAGCGACAATCCCGTGGTTGAGGATATTCGCCAGGAGCTGGGCCATGAGGTGGGGCAGGAAGTGCATTTTACCTATCCGCCCGGCGGCAAGCTGCGTATTGTCGGGCAGGGGGCGGAAGGTTTGGAGCCGCTTTCGGAAGAAAAGCTGCGTAAAACGCGCAACGCCCTGTGGCGAGTGACGCGAAAAAAAGTTGATGAAAGCATGCTTGACGAGCCGCCCGCGGACTAGCGCGGCTGGCTTTGTGCATGTGGAGAACAGTATGGAAATTCAGGGAAAAATCACTAATTTTCTTGATCCCTACGGGACGACGGCCAGCCTGGAAAAAAACGGCGAAGCCGCAAAGAAAAATCGGCCAGAAACCACGCCCTCCAGCAGCCAGCAGGGCGACACCGTGAGTGTTTCGCAGGACGCGCTGCTGCTCACTGCCGCGCGCAGCACGGCCCAGAACACGCCGGACGTGCGCGCCGAAAAGGTTGAGGCCCTGCGCACTCAGGTTGCCAACGGCACTTACAAGCCTGACAGCAAGCTTATTGCCGCCAACCTTGTGCGCGAGGAACCGGGCCTGTTTTCCGCGTAGCCTTGGCGGTTGTTCGCCGCGCCGTTGCGGCGCGGGGCGACCGAAGGGATAAACGCCGCAGCGGTGCGCCTGCCTGAGGGCAGCATGTTTTTGCAGCCGTTCCACCTATGGTGGAACGGCTGCTTTGCGTTAAAGCCCTGTGTCGGCGCGCTCCGGCGTGCCCACTATTTTGCGCCGCATTGGCGCGGGAGTTGCCGCTGCCCGGGCAACGGCCTTGCGTGAAGGCGGCGTCGGGCTGACGGCGTAAGCATGTCTATGGGTAGGGTAATGATCTGAAATAAATTGTGTTTATGTTCATGGCGCGGATTCTGCATATCAGGTTGTGCCGGTAATCCGGCAAGGAGTCTGCGCCATGAATTTGACTATACTGCGCCGTCCCGCGTTCTGGATATTTGCCGCCGCGCTGCTGGTGAGCTGGGCCTTGCCCGCGCATGCCGTGCGCATCAAAGACATCGCCACGTTTTCCGGCGTGCGCGACAACCAGCTTATCGGCTATGGCCTTGTGGTTGGCCTGGCGGGCACGGGCGACAAAAAGGATTCCGTCTTCACCCTGAGTTCCATGAAAAACATGATGGACCGCATGGGCGTGGGGGTGGACGCCTCAGCGCTGAAGATCAAGAACGTCGCCTCGGTCATGGTGACGGCGCGCATGCCGGTTTCGGCCAAGCCGGGCACGCGGCTGGACGTGACCGTCTCTTCCGTGGGCGACGCCACCTCGCTGATGGGCGGCGTATTGCTGCAAACGGCCCTCAAGGGCGTGGACGGCAAAATATACACCCTCGCGCAAGGGGCGTTGACCGTGGGCGGTTTTTCCGCTTCGGGCAAGGCCGCCAGCACCACCAAAAACATCGCCACCGTGGGCATTATCCCCGGCGGGGGCATTGTTGAGCGGGGCATCCCCTTTGAATTCAATCAGCAGGACAAGCTGACGCTCAACCTGCGCGTGGGCGATTTTTCCACCGCCCAGCAAATAGCCGAACGGCTTAACGGCGCCATGGGCGGGCACTATGCCCGCGCGGTGGACGCTACAAGCGTGACCATGGACGTGCCGCCGCAATACCGCAACAACCTTGTGCCGCTGATGGCCTCGGTGGAAAATCTTGATGTCAGCCCCGACACCGCCGCCAAGGTGGTTGTGGACGAAAAAACCGGCACAGTGGTGCTGGGCCGCGACGTGCGCATTTCGCGCGCCGCCGTTGCCCACGGCAACCTGCAGATAACCGTGCAGGAGAGCGAACAGGTTTCGCAGCCGGGGCCGTTCTCGCAAGGGCAGACCGTGGTGACGCCGCAAACCCAAACCAACGTGCGCGAAGAAAGCCGCCACCTCATGATGGTGGAGGGTGCGACCCTTCAGGAACTGGTGGACGGCCTCAACGCCATTGGGGCAACCCCGCGCGACCTCATTTCCATTTTACGCACCATGCAGGTGTCGGGATCGCTGCATGCGGATTTGGAGGTTATTTAAATGACCGCCCCCTTCGCAACCGCTCTTGTTCCTCCTGAGGCGAATTCGGACGCAATAGCCCGCAATGAGCTGCAGTCCCGTTTGGCCGGCCTGGGCAAAATGGGCGGCAGCCACGCCGACCCCGCGCAAAAGAAAAAAAAGCTGCGCGAGGCTTGCGAAGGGTTTGAATCCATTTTTATCCAGAAAATGTGGGAAGAAATGCGCAAAACCCTGCCCAAATCCACCTTGCTGCACGGCAAGGAGGAAGAGTTCTGGCAGGGCATGTACAATCAGGAACTGGCCAAAAAAATGACGGCTGCGGGCGGCATTGGCTTGGCGGACATGATGTATGCGCAGCTTTCGCGCAGTCTGGTTTCCGCCAGCCGCAGCACCGCCACGGACGCGGCGGGAACGAGCGCCCCCGCGTTTACGCCTGCGGCCGCGCCCATGCTCGCCCCGGCCCCCGCCGCACCTTCCGCCAGCGAGGGGGCGGAAGCTGCCGCCAAACCCGCCTCCAACTCGGCGGCGGCCTCCATTTATGGCGGCGTAGCTCCCATGCAGGATGCCGGACATGTGGAAAACGGTTCGGCCCGCGCAAATACCGTTACCGGCGCGCAACCCGCTGCGGCGGGCGCAAATCCAGAAGAAGCGGCCCGCCTTGAACAGCAGGCGCTGCAGGCCTCGGCGCAGCCCGAACGGCACAAAGTGGTGCGCACAACCAATATCCCCGGCAACATGAATTCCGGCATCAATCTGGCCCGCATGGCCCAGTTTGAGGCTGGCAGCAAACTGGGAGCCAATACGGTGCGCCCCTCCATGCAGCAGGTCATGGGCCTTTCACAGGCGCAACGCCAGCAAAACTGGGGGCAGGCGGCTGGGCAAAATTCTCCGGCCATGGATATTCCGCCGCTTACCGGCGAAAGCGCCGGGGGGCAGGTTTTCGGCTCCCCCATGGCGGCGGAGGCCGCCGCGCGCCTGCCTGGGCAGCCAACATCCGCAGCTGGGCAAACAACGCCCATGCCGGGGCAGACCATGGGCATGAACCAGACGCCCCAGCAGCCGCAGCGCATCCATTATACCACCAATATTCCGCCCAAGGGCCGCAATAACCGGCAGGGCCTCATCCGCACGCTCAATGTGGACAGTGCGGGCCCCAACAGCAAGGCCGGGGCGGGCATTGCCGCCTATCACGCGCAACAGGCCCAGGGCGGGGGCATGCAGGCCTTTCCCGCTCCGGGCGCAGCGCAGCGCGCCGCACAGCCCGGCGCTCAGGTGGCCCAGTTGCCCATGAACCCCGCGCCGCATCCCTCGGCCCTGGTTGCGCCGCAGGGCGCATCCCCAGCCGCTTCCCAGCCTGACGGGCACGTTCCAACGCTGGCAACGCAGGCCGCCGGGCAGGTCGCACCGGCCGGTTCGCCGGGCGTAACCAGCCCGGTGCCTTTGACAGGCGGGCAAATAACCGTGCGCCCGGGCGGGCAGAATGCACGGGCCGCCGAGGCTTCGGGCATTCCGCCGCTCACGGCCACAGATGTATATGGCAGGCAATGATGCCTGAACCCACGCGCGGGCAAGCCGGTATGGTTGCCAGCCAAGGGCGGGCATGGAGCATAAATTTTCCGGCACGGAATTTGCTTTATTCAAGGCGGGGCGGCAGTTTCTGCCCTTTACGGTCAGGCGTCACGCCAGATCGGCAGAGAGCTTGCAATGCCCTGGGAGGGCCGTATGCACAACCTCGTTTATGAATCGCTTTTTCGCCAGGGCAAGGCCCTGCAGCTGTTGTGCGATCTTCTTGAAGAAGAATACCGCAATCTGCTTGACCGCGATACCGATGCCGTTGTGGCCGTGGAGTTTTCGGTTCAGGAGCTGATCCGCCATCTGGCGCTGGAAAAGACCACCGTTATCAAGGCGCTTGGCGGAATGCGCGTGGCGGAATATGCCAAGGCCCTGCCAGACGAGCAGGGCGCGGCCATGCTGGACCTGCTGCGCCAGGCGGATGCCGCCGAACAGGCCGTTGCGCGCCAGGCTTCTCGCAATACCCACCTTTCTTTGGCGCTGCTTGATCAGAGCAGCCGCACGCTGCAGGCCCTTACAAGCCAGGCCATGCCGCCCAAGGCGGAAACATATGGCCGACGCGGCGGCATGCGCACACAGCTGCACCCCCAGGCGGCGCTGATTTCCGGGAGGCTTTAGGTCATGCTCAACGGTCTGCTCAACGTCGGCCAATCGGCCCTCAATGCGGCGCAAGCCTGGATTTCCGTTACCGGCAGCAACATCGCCAATGCCGATACCGAGGGCTATACCCGTCGCTATGTGGACCAGAAGGACGCTGGCACCATCACCGCCAACCCCGGCGGCGAGGGCATGGGGGTTAACGCCCAGCAGATCTTGCGCTATTTCAGCTCGTTTCTTGAAAGTTCCTATGTGCAGCAATCCACCAACTCCTCCCGCTGGAGCGAGCAGGAAACCATTATGAGTTCGGTGGAAAGCATTTTTAACGAGTCCAACCGTTCCGGCGTCAGCTCGGCCATGAACGCCTTTTTCACGGCCTGGCAAGATCTGACGCAACGCCCGGGCGACACGGCCTCGCGCGAGTCGCTGCTTTCCTACGCGGACAATCTTTGCGACATGCTCGGCAGCACCGCCTCAAGCGTCGCGGCCATTCAGAGCCAGATGGATGTTTCCATCAACCAGAGCGTGGACCGCGTCAACGTGCTGGCAAAAAGCATTGCCCAGATCAACGCGCAGATCACTTCCAACACGGTGGAGGGGGTCAGCAACCCCAACGCCCTGCTGGATCAGCGCGACCAGATGGTGCGCGAGCTGGCCACCCTGGCCGATGTGACCACTTCGGACAAGGGCGGCGGCAACCTCACCGTTACGCTTTCCACCGGTCAACCCCTGGTGCAGGGGGATTCGGCCCATGAGCTGCAGGTGCTCCCCCCCAGGGCGGAGAACCGCCTTGCCAGCGACTCTACCTATGCGGGCAGCGTGCAGTTTGACGGCTCGGACAGCCATGAATATACGCTCGAGGTTGTTTCCGGCGGCACCGCCGCAGCGGCGGGCACGGCGGGCAACCCCACCTTTCGCGTGTCGCTTGACGGCGGCAAAACATGGCTCAAGGACGAAAACGGCAATGAGCTGCACTATGAAATCAGCAGCTCAGGCGGCAGCTCAACAGACACCGTAAAGGTGAAGAACCTGGATATTTCTTTCAGCGACGCCGCCAACTTTTCGGCGGGCGACAAGTTCGACATCGTGCCGAAAACCGGTCTTTACTGGATCGAGCCCACGCGCGGACCGCAGAATATCACGCCCCAGGTCTATTTTGACGGCACGGACAACCAGAACCGGCTTACCGGCGGCAAGCTGACGACCTATTTCAACATTCGTGATGATAACTGCGGCCGCTACATGGATGAGCTTAACGCCACGGCGCAGTCGCTTATCTGGGAAGTGAACCGCATTCACAGCCAGGGCGCGGGAACGTCGCTGTTTGATTCCGTGCAGGGGCAGCAGAGCGTTTCCAGCAGCACCGTTCCCTTGGGCTCGGCACAAAGCGTGCTGCCCAATGCGGACAAGCTTCAGTCCGGCAACGTGACGTTCTTTTTTTACGATAAAACCACCGGCGACTATCTTTCGTCCGGTCAGCTGGATTTCGACAGCGCCACCCCAGGCACGCAGAATTTTGACCCTACCAAAAATTCTCTGCAGGACGTGGCCGACGCCATCAATAATTCGTTTCCCGCCAATCTTTCGGCTTCCATTCAGGATGGCAAGCTTATGATCAACACCGTGTCGGGCAGCAATGTGCAGTTTGCCCTGGGCACGGACAGCACCGGGCTTATGGCCGCCCTTGGCGTCAACACCTTCTTTACCGGAACGGACGCCAGCAACATTGCCGTAGACAGCCAGCTGCACAACGATGTGACCTACATCGCCGCCGGTCAGGTGAACGGTCAGCAGCAGATCAACAAGGGCGACAACGTCACGGCCACGGCCATAGGCAAACTGGCCGATACCGCTGTGACCATTTCCACCATGTGGAAAACCACCAGCAACCAGACCATGGCGCAGTATTACGCCAGCCTCGTCACCACGGTGGGCGCGGATAGCCGCCTTGCCAAAACCAACTCGGAATACCATGCGGCGCTGAGCAGCGATCTTTCCGAGCAGGTGAGCTCGATGACCGGCGTCAACCTGGACGAGGAAATGGCCAACCTGATAAAATACCAACACTCCTACACGGCCGCGGCAAAACTTATCACCACGGCCGACCAGATGCTGCAAACCCTTTTGGGAATCAAGCAATAGGAGATCGTCATGGCCATACGCATAACGCAAAGCACCATGTATGACACTGTGACGAGCCAGATGCAGAAGACGCTGTCCGCCTACATGGAAAGCAACGAGCAGGGCTCCACGCAGAAAAAAATCAACCGGCCTTCGGACGATCCCGCTGGCACCTACCGCGTGTTGATGACCCGCAACGACATCAGCGCCACCACCCAGTATCAAAGCAACGTGGACACGGCCACGGGCTGGCTGAAGCTGACCGACAACGTGTTGGGCACACAGCTGAGCAACGCGCTCACCAGCCTGAAAAGCCTTGCCGAACAGGCCTCAACCAGCACGTATTCGGCTGCGAACCGGCAGCAGATAGCCTATCAGGCGCGGCAGATTTTTGGGGAAATCCTCAATCTTTCCAATACGGAATATGAGGGCAACAGCATTTTTGCCGGGCAGCGCTATGACGGCAGCGCCTTTGAGGAAGGGTTGGCCCTCACCAGCGCCGACACAAACTGGGACACCGCCATTCAAAGCGGCAAGTACACCATTCAGGGCGCTTCCAGCTCCTCCATGATGATCCAGTTCACCAGCAGCGGCACGCTGGGCACGGATGCGCTGAACTACCGCTGGTCCAAAGACGGCGGCACCACCTGGACGAACAGCACGGTGGCGGCCGGGAGCAAAAGCCTGGTGGCCGACGGCGTTACCGTAACCATGGATTCCACCATGGCGGTGACCGCCGCGGATACCAGTCTTGGCGCAGGTTCAAAAAACGGCACCCTGGTCTATATTCGCCCCACCGCCGTATATCAGGGCGACGACAACGATCCGCCGCCCAAAATGACGGTCATGGGCGAACCCGCTGACCTGAAAACCTCCGCCAGCGGCGATTTTGGCGGCAACGTGCTCGTGCGCATGGACAACAACGCTGACCTTTCCACCACCGGCAGCACCGTCAACTATTCCTACAGCACCGACAGCGGTTCCACCTGGGTGGCGGCCACAGCCACCACAGACGGCAGCAAAACCCTGCGGCTGCCTGTGCCCAGCGGGTATGTGGACCTTGATACCAACGTGCCGGTTTCAAGCACCATCGTTACCTCCGGCACCCAAATTCTCGTGCATCCCGACCGGGCCGACCTGAATTTGGAAATCATGAAGGATTCCTACATTTCCGTGAACAATGTGGGCAAGGATATTTTTGGCGGCTATTACAAAGGCAAGCCAGCTCTGGACAGCGACACGAACCTGTTTGACATGGTGGGCGATTTTATTTCCTACTGCGAGAACAACAATCAGGAAGGCTGCCAGGAAACGCTCACGCGCATAGCCGCCGTGCAGCAGAATGTTCTGACCCAAACTGCCCGCGTGGGCGGCCTTGAAAATCGTGTTTCCACCGCCAGCGACCTGCTCTCCTTTCAAAAGGTGGACCAGCAGGAACGATTGAGCTATACTGAAGACATAGACCTGACCGAGCTGCTGAACAATCTCACTCGGCAGCAGTTGACGTATCAAACGGTGCTTCAGTCTTCTTCAAAAATCATGCAGATGAGCCTGGCCAATTACCTCTGATGCCTGGCGGCGGGTTGATTGTCGGCTGTAACGCGGAATACGGCTTGCCGACGCGAAACCCCAACGATAAAATTTAACGGAAGCACATATGCTCATATTGACGCGACGCCCCGGAGAAAGTCTTTATCTGGGCGAAAACATACGCATAACCATCCTGGGAATGCAGGGCAAGCAGGTGAAGCTGGGCCTTGAAGTGCCGGGCGATACCACTGTGTATCGGGAAGAAGTGTACAAAAGGGTTGTTGAGGAAAACCGTCGCGCCCTTGAAACCAGTAATAACGACCTGATGGTGGCTGCTGAACTATGGCACGAAGCAAAGAAATAGAAATCGACACCCGTCTTGGACGGCGCTGTGTAGACACGGACAAGGTCGTGCATTTTCCCCGTGGGCTGGCCGGATTTGAAAACGAGCGGGATTTTATTCTGCTGCAAATTCGTCCGGAAGCGCCGCTGCTGATCCTGCAAAGCATAAAAACCCCCGTGGTGGGGTTGCTTGTGGCCGATCCGTACACGTTTTTCGATAAATCCTATGCGCCAGCCGTGGGCGATGCGGAAAAGCAGCTGCTGTGCATTGAAAGCCTTGCGCAGGCCGCTGTGCTTGTTACCGTGTCCATTCCCGCAGGCGCTCCCGAAAAAGCCGTGCTGAACCTCACTGGCCCCATCGTTATCAACTATGAGGCGCGGGTCGGCCTACAGGTGCCGCAGTGCGCCGACGGGCCGCAGCAGGTGAATCTGCATTCATTGAAGCCGGTGGAACCCGAAACCCTGAGTGAAGAAACGCAGGGCGCAGCCGCGCCTTCCGGCGCCCCGGCAAAGGCCGACGCCCCCCAGGGGTAGCCCCGCCGCACCCAGCACCGTAAACTTTGGCTTTTATCAAGCCCGGCTGCCATTCGCAGCCGGGCTTTTGCGTATGCGGCATCCGAAAGGGCAGCGCTGCTTGGGTGAATCGCGCTTCAGACATTTGGTATGTGCAAAAAAAATGAATAGGTGAAAAAAATAACTTGCCAGTCGTGCGGCTCGGTGCTAGATTGAGCGCACAAACAGTGAAGAACAGCCCCATATGATCCGCTCTTGAGCGTGGCAAAAATTGGAGGCTGATTCAGATACTGCAATGGCAACCCTCGGCAAAGCGCACAGTCCCCTTCTGTGCCTCCGTATCCCCGTACGAAGCCGCTTTGTCTGCCACGGTGTCCAGCCGCTTCTCCTCGCCTGGCGGAACGGTTGACAGGACATGTTGGCCGGACGGCGTTCCACAGATGCCGTCCGGCCAAAAAAAAATGGTGTCCCTACCTGCGGGTTCTCGCGATAATTCGTGAGGGCCCGCTTTTTTTATTTGTGGGCGCGGAGCGGGATTGAAGCTGCGCGCCCAGCGGGTATGCAGCGTGTGCTCCGCCATGAGTTACTTCGAGATTTTCGCAGGGAATTGCGGCGTGCGGCGCTTCCAGGTTTGTGGGCGGCAACGCGCCATCATGTTTGGGCATGGCCCTTGAGGGTGCGGTTCTTGCCCGTACGCCCGTTTTTGGGGGTTGCGCCCCTGTGCCCCTTTTTGGGGGTGGCGTGTCACAGGGCGAAGAGCGCGGATACAACAAAAGGCTTCTTTCCAAAATGGAAAGAAGCCTTTTGTTGTGCTGCCGTTTTGTCCGGTCGTGGGCAGCGCGTCTAAAACGTATGATCAAGGCGTGGGCGGGAAGGCCCCCTCCCCCCGGTCGAGAGGGGGCCTTCGGGTGTCCGCATGTACGCCTACATGCTTTCTCCAGTCCTGATGCGGTAGTTTTCCGCCACATCAAGAACAAACACAACGCCGTCACCTTCCTTGCCCGTGCGCGCTCCGGTCATAATGGCGTCAAGCGCGGGTTTGACCATATCGTCGGGCACGGCCAGTTCCAGCCGAATTTTCTTGAGAAGGTTCACTTCCGTGGCGATGCCGCGGTACATTTCCACATAGCCCTTTTGCCGGCCCGCACCAAGAATGTTGGTGATGGACATGGCGTAGATCTGGCGTTGATACAGTTCCTGCTTCACGGGCTGCAGGCTTTCGGGCCGGGTATATACAACAATCAGTTTCATAATATGTGTCCTCCGCTTACAGGCTTGCTATGACTATTCGTTGGAGAAGATCTGGAAGCCGCTGTAGGCGTCGGCCTTGTGTTCCGTAATGTCGAGGCCCTTCATTTCTTCTTCGGGGCTCACACGCATGCCGAACAGGGCGGAAATGACCTTGAACATGATGAAGCCCATGCCGAAGGCCCAAACAAAGATGGAAGCAACGCCAAGGGCCTGGATCATCAGAAGGTGCGCACCGCCGCCATACAGCAGGCCGGTGGCCGTGCCGTAGCCGGGGGCCGCGAACAGGCCCACCATCAGGGTGCCCAGAGCGCCGCACACGCCGTGCACGGAAACCGCGCCCACGGGGTCGTCGATCTTCAGGGTCTGGTCAACGAACAGCACGGAGAACACCACGACGATGCCCGCGATGAAGCCGATGATAAGGGAGCCGATGGGCGAAACTTCAAAGCAACCGGCGGTGATGGCCACCAGGCCGGCAAGGCAGCCGTTAAGGGTCATGGAAGGATCAGGCTTGCCAGTCTTGGCCCAGATGGTGAACATGGCGCCCAAGGTGCCCGTGCAGGCGGCAAGGCAGGTGTTCACGGCAATGTAACCGATGGTGCCGTCGGCAATGGTGGTGGAACCGCAGTTGAAACCAAACCATGCAAACCAGAGGATGAACACGCCCGTGGCGGCCATGGGCAGGTTGTGGCCGGGAATGGCGCGGGCGGTGCCGTTTTTGTCATACTTGCCAAGACGGGGGCCAACAACGATGGCGCCGGCAAGAGCAATCCAGCCGCCCACGGAGTGAACCACGGAGGAACCGGCAAAGTCGATAAAGCCGAGGTTGCCCAACCAGCCGCCAGCGTTGCCGCTCAGCAGCGAGTTCCACGCCCAGTGGCCGCTGATGGGGTAAATGAAGGCCGAAACACAGGCGCTGGCCAGAATGTAGGAGCTGAATTTCGTGCGTTCCGCAATGGAACCGGAAACGATGGTTGCCGAAGTGGCGCAGAACATGGCCTGGAAGAACCAGAACGTCAGGTTCCACATGCCGTCAGGGGTGGAGGCGTCGGTGCCGCTCAGGAAAAACTGCGTGCCGCCGATGAAGCCGCCGTGGGAGCTGCCGAACATAAGGCCGAAGCCTATAATAAAGAACAGCGGCGCGCCCATGGCAAAGTCGAGCACGTTTTTCATGATGATGTTGCTGGCATTCTTGGCTCTGGTCAAACCGCATTCGACCAGCGCAAAGCCCGCCTGCATGAACATGACCAGAATGCCGCCCAGCAATGTCCACAATGTGTTGCCGTAGGCCTGGGGCATGTACTCGACGGCCTGCTCGGCTGCGTGAGCCGCGTCAGGCAGCGCGAGGCAAAGCCCCAGCGGAGCACAAAGCGCCAAAAAACGCCCAAAAACATGCGAACCCTTCATAAGAATCCTCCCAAGAAATGAATAGTATCATCTTCGCCCTAGGGAATTGCAGGAATGATGCCACATGAGAACTTTAAATTTATTTAATAAAATTGGCATGTTATTTTTTTGTGGCCGGGCTCTTGTGAAACAAATTTGTATTATGCCAAAAACAGTGATGCAAATTTGTATTAATGAGGCGTGTGGCAGCGCGGCCCAGCGCGGCGGCACAAGCGCAGCACCGCTTTGCAGTGCGGCTGTGCCGTCGTTTCCGCAGCCAATGCGGGGGCCTAAAGGCCGTGACAATAAGGAGCGGCCCCCTATGCCGTGAGCGAAAAAAAGGGAGGGGCAAAGAAGCCTGAAGGGAGAATACAATATCGTGCCAAAAAGTCTCAAGACCCGAGGCACAAAAAAAACCGGGTTTCCCCGGTTTTTTTGAAAATGGGCGCTGCAGCCGCTGCCGAAAAAACCTCAGGCAGGGCGCGCCGTGCCGCATTGCGCGGCACTGGGCTGTGGTTAGTCGATGCCCATGGCCTTGCCGATTTTTTTGGCGGCCTTTTTCACTTTTTCCAGAGGGCTTTTTTCCGCCGCCGCTTCAAATTCGCGCAGCAGTTCTTCCTGCTTGGCGGAAAGCCGGGTGGGGGTGAGGATCTTCACTTCCACCAGCAGGTCGCCGCGCGAGCGGCGTCCGGGGTAGGGCATGCCCTCTCCGGCCATGCGCAGCAGCGTGCCGCTCTGGATGCCCTTGGGAATTTCAAGGGGCAACGTGCCGTCAAGGCCCGGAACTTCCGCCCGGTGGCCCAGCGCGGCCTGCACAAAACTGATTTCAAGGGTATAGATGAGGTCTTGCCCCTGGCGCTGCCAGCGTTTGTCCTGCTCCACGGTCAGCACCACATAAAGGTCGCCCGCGGGGCCGCCGTGAACGCCCGGCTCACCCTCGCCGCGCACGCGCAGGCGGGTGCCGCTGTCAACACCGGCGGGAACGCGCACCACCAGTTCACGGGTGTCGGTGGTGATGCCCTCGCCCTTGCATTTGGGGCAGGGCTTGGTGATTACGCGTCCAGAACCCTGGCAGGTCGGGCAGGGCATGGCGATCTGAAAAAATCCTTGCGAGCGCCGCACCTGGCCCGTGCCGTTGCACTGGCGGCAGGTTTCGGCCTTGCTGCCCGGGGCCGCGCCGCTGCCGTTGCATTCGGAGCAGGTGACGTGCTTGGGCAGCGAGATGCTGATCTCGTCGCCCTTGGCCGCCTGGGCAAAGGTGATGGTGAGGTTGTAGCGCAGGTCGGCCCCCGCCATGGGGCGAGGCCCCCGCGCGGCGGTGGAAAAGCCGAAAAGGTCGCCGAAAATATCGCTAAAATGGGCGAAGATGTCGTCCGTGCTGCCGAATCCGCCAGCGCCGCCCTGCACGCCGGCGTGACCAAAGCGGTCATAGCGGGCGCGTTTTTCCGGGTCGCGCAACACGTCATAGGCCTCGGCGGCTTCCTTGAACTTCTGTTCCGCTTCGGCATTGTCCGGGTTGTGGTCCGGGTGATACTTCAAGGCCAGCTTCCGGTAGGCCCGCTTTATTTCGTCGTCGGCGGCGCTGCGGCTGACGCCCAGCACTTCGTAGTAATCGAGCTCCATCGTTGTTCCGGTAACTGTGCGGCTTGTGCGCCTGTGTTAAAGGTTGTACATAAACGCGGCGGCTCCCTCAAAGAAACCGCCGCGCAGAATCTGCATTTTTCGAAGGCTATTCGGCCTCGGCGGTTTTTTCGTCGAGGGGGTTGTAAAGGCTGTGATCATCGGGCAGAACTTTGCCTGCGGCAATTTCGCGCAGGGCTGTTACGGCCTCTTTGTTGCGCGAGTCCACCAGGGCTTCATACCCTTCGCGGTACTGATGCACGCGTTTGATGGCCATCTGCACCAGCAGAAAACGGTTATCCACGCGTTCCTGGCAATCTTCTACGGTAATACGGGCCATGCTGCCTCCGTAATAAGCGGCTTAAACGCCGCATTCCGGGCCGCTCGGGCAACCCGGTTGATAAATAATACCGCCCGGCCGTTTGTAAAGACCGGGCGTGTGCATACGCCTTTGAGCGGGCTTTCCCCGCTGAAATAAGAATTGATATATGGCGTCGGCCACACTGTCAATAGGTCGGCAAAACAGCGCTGGCGGCGGCCGGGCAGACATAGCCGATACGCCCATGGGGTTGTGTCGGCAAGGAACAGACGAAAAAAATGAGCAGAGAAAAAAGATCCTTCGCCCAGGAAGTGTGCGTGAAGAGCGCGGGCAAGGCTATGCAAAAAACCGGCATGCTCTGGCCCGGCTGCCGGGTGGCGGTGGCGGTTTCTGGCGGAGTGGACAGTTTTGTGCTGCTGCAAAGCCTAAAAATTCGCCAAGGAATCGTACCTTTTCACTTTGAAATCATGGCCATTCATCTTAATCCAGGCTTCGATGCGCAGAGCCATGCGGCCTTGCCTCCGTGGCTGGCCGCGCACGGCATTGCCGGGCACATCGAAATGACCCCCTATGGACCGGAAGCGCATTCAGCCAAAAACCTGCGCCGTTCGGCGTGTTTTCGCTGCTCGTGGCTGCGGCGCAAGCGGCTTTTTGAGTTGTGCGCCCAGTATGGCGCAACGCATTTGGCCCTGGGGCATAATGCCGACGACCTGGTGCAGACGTTTTTTATGAACCTGTGCCGCAATGGCAGGGTGGACGGCATGAGCATGAACGAGCCCTTCTTTGGCGGGGGCCTGCGGCTTATACGCCCGCTGTTGCTGGTGGAAAAAAAATATATTCTCAAGGCGGCCCGGCAATGGAATCTGCCCGTCTGGGCCAACGCCTGCCCCTCGGCGGGAAAAACCGCCCGCAGCTCCATGGGCGAAACCCTGGAACATCTTTATGGTGTAACCAAGGATGCCCGCCGCTGCATTTTTAACGGCCTCACGCGCTGGCAGCTCGAGAAGGGGTGCATGGCCGCGCAGCCGCAACAGGACGACGCGGCGCGGGAAGACGAAGGCCCGGACACGGCGGCGGATTGACACGGGCCATATGCCGGACCTAGAATGATTGCCCCATGCTTTTCGGCAAATACCATATAGTCATCTTCAAGGAAGGACGCAGCGGCAGCCGCAATCTGCGCATGCGCGGATGGTTTGGCATTACCGCCTGCGTTCTTGTGCTGGCGCTTGTGGCCTGCAATGTCTGGTTGCTGCGCAACTGGCTTGAGGCGCGGCATTTGGGCGACGACCTGCACAATGCCGACAAAACCATTGAGGAACAGCGCCGCCAGCTGGTGAACCTTGTGGAGCGCATCACGGTTGTGGGCCGCGATCTGGAGCGGGTGCGGAGCTTTGACTCCAAGCTGCGCATCATGATGAATATGGAAAAGGATCCCACCGAGGCGGGCGCTTACGGGGACAAATCCGGCGATTTTTCGCGCACATACCTGCCCTTGCACCGGCAGGAGCTTGCCGCGCGCAAGATGTTGGATTTTCTCACCAGTCTTTCTGAATCCGTGCGGTTGGAAGAAGTGCGCCAGCAAGACCTGCTGGTGGCCCTGCGGGAAAACCGCGATGCTCTTTCCTCCATGCCCACCATCTGGCCTGTCGTGGGATTTGTTTCCTCCAGTTTTGGCTGGCGGTCCGCGCCTTTTGGCGTGCGGCGGCAGTTCCACAAAGGGTTGGACATCACCAACCGCATCGGCACTCCCATCATTGCGCCCGCGCAAGGCCTGGTCACGCTTTCAGGGCGCGACGGGGCATACGGCTTTAGCGTGGAAATCAACCACGGCAGCGGCATCACCACGAAATACGGCCACTTGCAGCGCTGCGCGGTGCAGGAAGGGCAGTGGGTGAAGCGCGGCGAGGTGGTTGGTTATGTGGGCATGAGCGGGCGCACCACCGGCCCGCACCTGCACTATGAGGTGCGCCTCAACGGCGTGCCTGTGAACCCCATGCGCTATATTCTCGAATAGCCCACGCAGCGCTCACGTTCTGTCTCCGTTCTCGTGCCGGGGGCTGGGGCAGAGCCTGTCAGGCTGATTTATGCAAACCCGACTTTTGCAAATTCGCCCAACACGAGCCATCGCCTGCGCGTTGCTCCGGCGAGATTAAGGAAGGCAACGCCACGACCAGCTTTTGATGGTGGTTAGGAAAGGCAAAAGGCATGGGCAGGTGCAGGGCCGTGGGTACAGGGGAATGTAAGGGATTTCCTGTGGGCCTATGAAATTTTACTTCTGAAGTTACAACCGCGTTGGGATAACAGCAGGAGGGCGCAAAGCATGCTCTCCAACCGTTGCAGTTGTTGGCGGTATCGGGCTGAAGCGGATGAATATCAAGGCGAAAGCGGTGTGTGGCATTTACGCGGCGCGGAGGGAGATCGCCTGAGCGAGCGGAGCGAGGGAAGGAAGCTCCCGCAGCACAGGCCGCGTGCCCTCGTCGTTTTGCGGAAATGGGAAAGCCCCTGGGGG